>OFRG01000322.1_pt1 | contig 19955 bp, 23 predicted proteins | sample 1543071 | NCBI WGS metagenome assembly OFRG01 (sample SAMN07774222, study PRJEB24372) | wastewater metagenome | isolation source: WWTP Verbania (Effluent) | place: Italy: Verbania | collected 2015-12
GACGTGGATACGCCGCTTGTGGTTGCCGTGTTGGTCGCGCTGGTTGGCGCTAGTACGTATTCGGATGCGATTGAATCGGCCATTACGGGTTCCTTCCTCGGCGCATTCGCTCACGGAAAGCGCGCCCTCGTTCGTTGACTTGCGCCTCTACCTGGGCGTCTTCCGGGGACGCTGGCGTCTCCACGGTGCGCGCCGCCGCTTCGGGAGACATGCGTGCACGGAAGCGCGCGTTACGCTCTGCTTGGGATTGTTCGGCCATACGCGCCTCGCTCTGTTGCGCCTCTGGCGTAGCCGCGCGCTCGGAGGTAGCGCGGTCGGCTACTTGGTCCGTGCGCGACCCTTCGAGGCCCGCGAGAAGCTGGGCGAGCGTTCCTTGCCGAACGGCACTTTCGATCTGCGCTCCCAAAGCCCGTGCATTGGGTAGCGTTCGCGCCTGTTCAAGTAGACGAGCAACCCGAGGAAGAGAAGCCACATCAGCATGAGTGCCAACCTCGTTGATGGTCGCGAGAATCGAATCGCGGTAGTTGCCGATCAGTCGTTGCTGAGCCTCGCCGAACACGCGGCCGATGCGGCTACCGATGCCGCCAATCTGGCCAAGTGCGGCTTGCGGGGCACGCGCGGCGTTGATGTCCATCTCTGGATTCGCAATGATGTCCGCCACACGAAACGCTGCGTTGTCGTCCAGATATCGGCCGTAACCTTCCTCGCCTAGCGTCGCCGCGATCTCCTCATCCCGCACCGACTGCATTGCGCGGTAGAGGTCAACGCCCGCCTCTTGCTCTGACGTGAGAGCGGCAGGCGAGCCGCTGTAAGCTGCCCGGTTGGCTTGCGCCTGCGCAGCCATGCCGCCCTCGTGCGTGCCACCCGTGCCGCGCCGAAGCTCACGGTACGAAAGCGACCGATCGGGCGGAAGCATCGCCACCTCGGCCTCATCAATCGGAAGCACCTCTAGGGTTTCCTCGCGGGGCCACTCGGCACGTTCAAAACGACCGCTGCGACCTCGGAGCAACGCTTCCTCCGTCACTGTCTCACGAGGGAACAAGTCCGTATCGGGATACAGACCCTCCGTGAGCATCTGCGGACGGTTGCCGCGCCCATAGCGGAAGTCCTGAGCACGATCGCGAAGCACTTCGGCGATACGCGCTTCGCGGTCCGATGCACTTCCGTATTCGTAGTCAGGCGCGATTGCTTCGATGTTCTGAGCAACGCGCTCGCCCGCAATCGGCCGCGCATCTGCCTCCACCTGACGATGGACGTTCGCTAGACGGTCCTGCATCGCAGGCCGGACCGCACGAGCGCCTTCCACCTGGGAGGAACGCGAGTAGATGCCTGGGCGCGCAAGCCCAGCGTCGCGGAGCGCCTGTAGCGCGTTCGCTTCGCCACCAAACGCACGGACGAGGCGCCGAATCTGCGGACGCTCCAATACACCAGCCGAACGAAATCGCGCATACACTGGGTTCTCGGATAGGGCGCCACGGATGGCGCGACTGAACAGGCTTCGGCCGCCCTCCGCGTTCGCTGCCTCCTGAGCAATCTCGGCCGCCGGGCGATTGTCGATCACCTCGGGAATGATCGCGTCTTCCTCGTTGAACGGAGCGCCATCTAGAAGCGCCTCGTCCACAGGCGCTCCGGGGACTCGCTGACGAACGGGACGCGCCGGAAGGTTCGCTAGCTCCTCCTGAAGCGCGCCAGCGAACCGCGCAGGGGCGCCGAGCACTTGCCCCGCCGCATGACCACCCAAGCCGAATGCCGCGCCCGCTGCAAGCGCCTCGGGGGCTTCTAGCGCCATCTCGCCAGGCTCTAGGACCGTATGCGAACTCATAGCAGGCAACGCCGTCAGGCCGACGCCAGCGCCTTGCAAGAGGCGTCCGATGTACGGGTTCGCCGCTGCATATGCGCTGCCGCCCCGGGTCATCGCGCCACCGGCCGCTGCCGGTACGCCGGCCGTGACAGCGCCAGTCACGGTGTCTTCTAGTTCGTGACCGGGACGCGAGCGTTGGAAGCCAGCAAAGCCGCCCATGGCTGCGGCTGGAACGCCAGCGCCTACCGCACCCTGTCCAGCCGCGCGCGCCCATTCCATGCCAGGAGCCGCTTCCATGAGGGGCGTAAGAGGCAGTGCAGCGGCCATACCTGCCGCACTTCCGATGCGGGCGGACCACGGGTACTCACGCGCGCCCCATGCATTCGCATTCTCGATCGCGTGCTGCGCGTCGGCGTAGTCCAGTTCTGGATCGATGCCGGCCGCGATTGCGCCTTCAAGTTCATCCGAGAGGCCGAGTAGCGGAACGTCCAAAGCTCGATTGGCTAGGACGTTCGGGTTGTAGTCGACACCCGTTTCGGCCTCTGCGCCGCGTACAGCGTTCTCGAATAGGCGCTGCGCGGCACGCTGCGACGGATTGCGACTGGCGCGAACCTGGGCGTTGTAAGCCTCGTTCGCCCTCGCGTCGGACGCTTCGGTTTCGGCGCGCGTCGGGAATGCGCGTTGCACCTCGGGCGAGCGCATCGCGTACTCGATCGGCGTCTCGTCCGTCACATAGGACATCGGAGCCGGGATCGCGTACGGCACAAGCGCATCATCATCCTCTGGCAGAATGAAGCCTTGGCTAAGCAGGTTGCGGGGGTCTGGCATCACTGACCTCCCGGAAAGTGCTGATTGAGCCAAGCGTCAGCCTGACGCGGATCGAAGTCGCGGAGATTGTCTTCCATCGTGCCTTCGAGTTGATCGGTGTAGGCGCTGAGGCGCGACAGGAATGCTTGCGGTGGGGCGAGCCACCGTCCGACGGCAAACTCACGCAGGAAGCGCGCAAGTTCCTGGTCGGTGACAGCAGCGCCCGAACGCTGGGCAAGCAACGGGTTCGCGAATCCGGCGATGGCGCCTAGGATGTCGTGTGCCTGCGCCATGGTAACAGCGTCGAATTCGCTTGTGTCGCCACTTCCCGAAAGTGCCATCGCGGCGCGCAATGCCACGGGCCGAGATCCAATCCACGTACGGACCTGCGATTCAAGACGAGAAGCGGCGCGATGCTGAGACAGGAACGGGGCCATCACGCCGCGCATTCGGTGCCACTCCTGCGGGTTGGCGCCCGCCGGATTGCCGCCTGCGTTGTCGCGTTCGGCCTGCGTTGCAAGGTTGCTGACCTCCGTCAGCACGGCAGCGCGCGCGGAGTCGCTTGGCGCCTGCTCCCATCGAAGCAGGTAACCCGCGATGGTGTCTTGCTCTGCAAGGCCGGCGCGATTGAGGGTGCGTTGAATCCATCCGGGGATAGCGGCTGGATCGTTGACGTCCAGAACGGCACCATCCTCGGAGGTTGGGGCTGCGGACGCTCCTGTGGTTGGCGATGCGACGCCCGGCGCGCGCGGTCCCGTTCGGCGGCGGACCGCAACGACGTTCCCATTGGCGTCAACGGTCGTCTCCACGCGAGACCCGTTGCCGCCACTTCCGCCCGCCCCCTGACCGCCGCGCCGGATGTCGGTGCGCCCAACGTCGTCTTGCTGGTTCATCAGCAGCTCGGGGTCTGCCGCTTGGAGCATCCCCGGAAGAGCTGCTAGCCACGCCGCACGGGTCGCCGGATGCTGTACGGCGTTGACGCGCGCTTCAAGCCCAGCGCGTGCCGCTGCAAGATTCCCGGTTCGCGCGGCCTCGTCTAGTTCGGCCTGTACACGAGCGCGATCGGCCTCGCCGATTTCGCCGGAAGTGCGCGCCTCGGTAAGCGCAATGTTGGCGTCATCCAAACGAGACTGACGCGCCGCCTGCCGTTGCGACTCAATGCCTTGCGCCTCCTGCGATGCCGCCTGATTCGCGGCTTCACGTTCGGCCTGCATCCCTTGCATCCGTCGCGCGATTTCCTCACGCACCCGGTTGGTACGCTCATTCGGAGCACGGCTAGCCGCGTTGGTCGCGCCAAGTCCAGCCGCACCGATGCCAGCTAGGCCATTGAGGCCCGTAGCAGCCCCTAGCAGGCCCACCCCCGACAGGATGCCCCGCGCGATGCGCTGACGGCGTGCGCCCTGGTCGTCGAGGCGCTGGGCGTCCGCTAGACGTGCCTCCTCGTCGCCAGTCGGCTTGAACGCGCCAGGAGCCTCCGCGAACTTGCGCGCCCGGTCCGCCATGGGCGTGAGCATCGGAGCCGCTTCGGGGCGCATGTTGCCGCCTTCGGTGGGGACGGACGATAGCGGGGCTTCCTCGGCCGCATCCTGGGCCGGCGGTTGACCTCCCTGCCCAGGGGGCGCCACTGCGGGCGCTTGCTGGGCTTGTGGAGCAACCTGCGTCTCGGGAGGCTGCGGAGTAGTCCCCGGCGCCGTTTGTGCGGCGGGAGGGGGAGACGCGAGCGGCGCACTAGGCGACGCCGGGGGCTGATTGCGCAAGGCCTGTTCGGCGGTGCGTCGTAGGTGCTCACCGAATCGGGCGGTACCACGCACGGACATGCGCCCGTCGGACTGGAATCCTGGCGCCGTACGCGGAGCGAACCCGCCAAGAGACGGAGCGGGAGTGCCGTAAGCCTCGCCACGGGCCGGGAACTCGCGCGGCTCAATGCGCGGGGCCTGGAATGTGTATTCGGACTCGTCCAGGTCCAACGGGATGTAAGGAAGGTCGTCGTCCGCGCCGCCCGTGAGGTCAGGCGTATTGGTGCGCCGTGCACGAGCATCCGCCTGCACACCGGACGCGGCATCGCGAACGAGCTGATCGATATCGATCGCGTCGTCGTCTGCCACGAGGGGGGCGAGCTGCTTGTATCCGCGCATCAGTAGCGGCCTCCACGCATCGTGAGCGGGTCATCGTCCGCAAGGTCGTCAAGCGCGGCCATGCTCGGGTCTGCCTGCAACGGAGCGTGTGCGTACTCCATCGGCTGCGCGCCGAACGTGCCGGGGCCTTGGCGCTTGGCGTGCTGAACGTCCTGCTCCTGATTCTTCGGCACGCCGCCACCGCTGCGACGGTGCTGCATGATGCCGGCGACTAGATCCATGATGCCTGCCATCACTCACTCCTCGCCGCGCCAATCGCGCCGCCGATGCCGCCAGCCAGACCCGAGATGCGGTCCCACCACTTGTCGCGGTTCGCCTGCTGAGCCTGGTAGCGGTCCATCTGATTGCCGTAGGCCGTCTGAAGCGCGTTCGCCTGAGCGCCGCTCGCCCACTGATTGAACTGGTCGGTAGCCGCCGCGCGCTGCATGTCGATTCCGGCCGCTGCCGTAGCCGCGCCCTGACGGCGGTTCTGAGCCTGAATCTGAAGGTTCGTGCCCGACTCGGCCGCGCGATTCGCGCCTTGCTGCTGAGCCATCAGGTTGCCGAGAAAGGCGTTGCCGCTGTTGAGCGTCCCGCGCGCCTGGGCCTGCTGCATCACCGCGCCGCGTTGCGACGACTCGGCTGCGTTCGCCTGACGTTGCGCGGCGGCCTGAGCCATGGAATCCGCGCGAGTCATCCCGCCACGCGAAATCTCGTTCAGGTCGTTGAGATTGCCTTGAGCCGCCGTCGCCTGGCCAGGCTGGTATCCGCTGAATGCCTGCGGTCCCGAATAGAGCTGGGACGCAGTGGGGCCGGTGGGCATCGTTGGCCCCTTGAACACGCCTTTGATCCAGCTCTTGAACGACATTGCGCTACCCCTTGATGACCAAAACGGTAGCCCGGTAGCGCGCCGTTCCGGTGATAGTACCTAGAGACGGGAATCCGAGCAAACCGCCATCCGAATACGTCCAGGAAAAGGCGTTTGACACGGTGGGAGCCGCGTTAGAAAGCGGCGAAGTCTGCGCCAGACTGAGCAGCAAGACGCCAAGCGGCCGCGTGGTGATGGAAGTGCGCTTCGTCGGCGTAGAACCCGCCTGGAAGTCCACCACAACCACCTCGGAATTCATGTTGGCCGCGTAACTGATGTTGTTACGCAGAAGGTCCTTCATCTGGTCGATCCACTTCTGGATCGCCTTCCATTTGGGCTCATCTAGCGGCCATGGCGCCTTCGGGAACGTGACGTTCATCAGCTGCGCCCCTTGATGCGGGTCGACTTCGGGTCAAACGCGATGGCGGCCGAATCAATCGCCATGTACGTCGCCGCCTGTTTGTGGCGAATCGTGTTGGAGCAACCCGTGGCGCGCGTCTGATTCGTCGGGATGTCGCGATTGTTCTGGAATGCGCGGTCTGCCGTGAGCCCGTTCGCACTCGTCAACGCCGTAGCCGTGTCTTCCGGGTATTGCTCCGTGTACCAGGACGAGGGCGACGACTCTCCGCGAATCTGCCAACGCTGCGTGAAGAACGTTCCGCCTCGGATGTTCTGAAACCCGATGTACGACTCGGTGAAGAATTTCTCGTAGTTCGGGATGCCGCTCGTCGTGATTCCGTACGTCAGCATTTTGTCGATCGGGTAGTACTGAATCGTTGCGGTGCCCGTCGTGATGCCTGCGCGGTCCAGAACGAGCGTCGTGGTAAGCCCGTCGCCCACCGGACCAACGGCCATGTATGTTTGACCGCCCTTGCTCACGAGGCATCCCTGCATCCCTTGTGCGGCTGCGAGGGTGACCGTCACGCCATCGGCTGCAACGGCGCTGATCGTGACCGTGAGCACGGAGCCTGGGCCGTAGATTTTGTCCGAGAACGCATATGGCAGGCCCGATGCGAGCGTGGCCGTGTACTGCGATGGCGGGTCGTAGTAGTTCGAGAATCCGTTCTGATTGCAGAGGTACATGACCCCCGTGTCGGAGTCGCCTGACCCTCGGAACCACGAGTAAGCCGCCGAGTAGTAGTCCAGCACCGTCGACACCGTGAACCACGTTCCCGATTCGATGTGTAGGCCGAATGCAAACCCATTGTTCGCATACGTGTGCGTACGGCATCCGAAGATGACGAGCGATTCGCGGAGGTCCACGCCGCTGTACGCGCCCGACATGATGATCGGGTTGGTGGCGTTGCCGGGCAGCAAGCCTCGTAGATACGACTGCACCGGCATGTCGATGTTTCGCGCGCCCGACGAGTCGACGACGAGCACGCCGCGCGTGGTCCAACCGACCACCGCGTTGCCGACGCGACGGAACCAAGGGAAGGTGTCGTATGTCGCGCTAGACGAAGTGCTTCCGTTCGTCGTGGCTTGCGCGAGCGGATCGAACGGCTGAATGACGAGCGTTTCGGGCGTGTCGCCGTACACGCGCCAGAGGCCGTCCGCTTTGAACACCCATAGGCTATCCGTCGTCGCGATGACACGCGAGATAGCCGCGCCCACATCGCCAATGTCGTAGTAGTTCGGCAGCGGGACGGCCTCGGGGAGACCCGGCTTGCTGACCCACAGACGCGCGTAGCCTCCCTCGCGCTCGGAGCGGCAAAGGTTGTCCGTGTACGTTGTGCCTAGCTGCTGAGAGAACGCGGCGGCCTTGGACGAGATGACTTCGAAAGGCTCCATGAACGACGAATCGCCGGGTGCGAAAGCGGAATCGTCCCACTCGAAACGAAGCCCGCACTCACGCATGTACGGGTACGTCTGCGTCTGCGCGGTGTACATCCTCGGAACGACCTTGCGCGCGTCCACCGTCGTGAACTTGGCGGCCCATGCGCGTTCCATGTCCTGTCCGCCATAAGACACGTAGAGGCCCACGCCGCCCTGAGTGCACGAGGGACGGCAGTTGAACACGCCGCCCGTGGTCGTGAACGGGTTGTTCGTCAGGCTGTACGGAAGCGGGTAGATGCGCTGCTTAGCGCCGCCGCTCGTTTGGATTCCGACCCAATCCCACACGTAGAAGTCGGTTGCGACGGAGGTAGCGGTCGCGTTGGTGTCGAGCGTGATCGTGTTCGCGCCCGTGCTCCATGAAACGACTTCGCCGCGAATCGGAGTGCCGCCGCCGGTCGCATCGGGTTCGTTCGTCGTGAGGTTGACGAGTTGACCCATGCTCAATCCGTACGACGCGACTAGGTTGGTCACAGTCGGATTGCAGTTGCTCAGAACCTTGGTTCCGTTGGTCGTGTCCGCCGTCAACGGATAGGAAGCAAGCGTATTGATGGGGTCCAAGTTCGCGGCCGGATACCCCTGGTAGTTGTTGACGATGCCCCGAAGCTCAATCGTCTTCGTCATGCCAGGCGTGCCGCCCGCATAGAACGCCATCCCGTTGTAGTAGGAGACATCACGCGCGACGCGGACGCGGTAGTTGCTCTGCGCGATGCCCTCTTGCGTGTCGTTTGTGTAGAGCGAAGGTCCGCCCCACGAATCGGTGAGGTTGCGGTCCGTCCAGGCATACGTGCTGGTAGCGAACGCTGGCGCATTGATCAGCTTGTACGCGTGCACCATCGTCATCTCGTCGCCAAGTGCGACGTCATCGGGAGTCGTCGTGTATTTGACTGCGCCCGTGCGGTAGATTTGGATCTCGTCGCCAGCGCCAAGCGTGCCGATGGGAATCGTGACGATGGTGGAGTAGGCGATCACCGCGCCGAACGGATTGACGATGACCGTGTAGTCGCTCGGAGCTCCGTAGACGACGCGCGTACCCTGACTCGTGGTGATGTACCGAGCGATGACCACGCGATAGGCAGCGATGCCCTTTGCAGGTAGCCAGCGGTCCGTGGTGGTCGCGCCCGGGTTGGTGAGTTGGATTTGTGGGGCTGGCCCACGTGGCGCCCCTGGGAGGCGCTGGAAGGCCCCCGTGAACGTCGTCGGCTTGTCGAGCATCCGTAGTGCGTTCGGAAACGTCCACACCTGACGGTCGGCGAACGGTTCGGCGCGCATGTAGCCTGGATCGCCCGCAAGCGTGATCGCCGCCGTGACGTTGCTCGTCTCAAACGCCTTCATGTTCACGCCGTCAGTCGCTACGAACCACTTCGCCGTGAGCCCACTAGCGTTCGTCTCACGCATGTAGGCGACGTTCGGCATCGATGCGGCGATCGCGAGGTCCGAGATGTAGGACTCGAATCCGCCTCGCGTCTCAATCAGTCCATCGCGCTTGCTGACCCAGTTCTGCGACTCCGTAACGGCAGCCTGACCCGCCGTGATTTGCGACGGGTCGAGGACTAGGCCGTGTGTCTCTAGGCGGTAGTCGTCCGCCATCAGAGACCGCCGTTGTTGAACCATCCGCCGCCGCGCCAGACCGTGCGACGCAACGGAGACGAGCGATCAAACGGGATGTGTGGTTGCTTGCGGACGCGCGATGCCTGCAACGTCACGAGACGTTCGATCGCGCCCTGCGATGCAACCATGTTCGTCTCGAAGCCCTGCGCGTCGCCGATGATGCGGCACACAGAGGCAGAGCACGCCAGGACGGCCGCATTCCACCATGCGTCAGGCAACGGGAACACGGGGGAGTGACCGCGCGGGGTCATGTACGGCAGAGGCGAGGATTGCAGTAGCGCGAGGGCCTGCGCCGCCGTCTGCGAATAGCCGGGGTTGAGCTTGATCACGGGGTCGAGCGCGTCATCCGTGATGGTCGCGTCGAGCAAGATGCCCATCAGCGGCGGGACGGCCGGCACGATGTCGACGAGGTCGCCCTCCGTCATGCTCGAAGCGAGCACGGCCGATAGCGTGACGTTGATGTAGTTCGGGTCCACGTTGAGCGCGAACGACGAGCAGACCGAAGCGGTCGAGAGCAGCGCCAGACGAGGCGGACGCCACTCGTGAACGATGCACATCACCACGTTGTCAGCGATCCACGCATTCGGCGTCGGGAACACCTGGATGGTGTCGCCTAGCAGGATGTAGCAGCCGATTCCGCCACGCCCCGACGTGTTCTGTTGCGCCGCCATGATGGCCGCTTGGGGCGTCTCTACGCGCGGAATGACGCCCGCCGCGATGGTGGTCGACCCGCTGAACTGCACGCCCTCTATGTGGTCGATGGTGGCGCTGGCCGCGTTGAACGGAAGGCGGTACTGACTGATGCCGCTGGACAGCTGGATGACGCTCGCGGTCATCTGGTAGTCGTCACGGTCCGTCATCAGCGACGGGAATAGGTTCTGCTGAATCTCCTCGTCGCAAATCTGGACGATCTCATCCGTCGACACTTTGCCGTTGTCGCTCTTGAGTTGGCACGTACGCCGAACCCGAGAGACCAGCTCGTCTACGGTGTAGTTGATCGCCATCAGTAACGAGCCCCAGCACGCTCACGGTTGGCGCGCATCTCGGCCATGTCTTCGTCGATGGCGTCTGGATCCGGGTCCATGCCTCGGTTGTCGACTACGCCCACGTACTGACCGGGGTTGCCGTTGAGCATCATGGACGACGGGAGGTCAACGCCCTTCAGACGAGCCTCGTCGCGTGCTGCGTCATACAGCCGTTGACGCTCACGCTCTGCGGGTAGCGTCTGAATGCTGCGCGTGTCGCCTGCGAACTCGCCGTACGCATCTAGCGCCGGGCCTTGGTGTCCGTTCAGACGAGCCTGGAACGGGTCGTACTGCGCGCCGCTGCGGAGGTTGCGAAGTAGCGTCTCCGCGAACCCTTCATCGCCAATGCGCTCCTCGGGCGTGTTGCGGACCACCTCCCGATCGATGTAGTCGCGGTCGCCGGGATGGGCGCGTTTGACCGTGACCTTTTCGGCCACGAACGGAGCGTCGTCCGCATCGTCATCCGGCTCCCCCATGGGATCGGACAAGTCCTCTAGAGCCGCCATCTGCGGATCGTCGGAACGATCGCCATCACGGTACAAGTCACGCAACGCACGATCATTCGGGGGACGAGGCATAGGACGACTCCGGTAGTCAGGACGAACGCAACAACCCCTCGCGAGCCGCCAGGTTTACAAGGCCTAGCGACTCGCAAGGGGCGCCAATCACGTCCCGCCGCCAGACGGGCCGGAGGTGTTCACGATGCCGTACACATACGTCTGGCGAGCCAGGCGCGCGCAGTACGGAGCGGTCTGCGACCATCGGCGAATGCCCCAGCCCGCGTTGCCAGGAAGCTGGTACGCGAACTCATCCGGCATGCCGAGGCCCGACTGAATGTTGAACGTGGGCATCGTCGCGCCCGTGATGCGCCAGTCGGCGAAGTCGAGGATCAACGCCTCGCCAGCCTTCAGCATCGGGTTGCAGATGAAGTTCAGCTTGCCGCCGTTCGACCCGTAGTAGGTCAGACGATCGGCGCCGTTCGTGAACTCGCCGCCGTTGTCCGACGTGTAGCGACGGAGCGCGGCCTGGTCGTTCATGATGTCCGTGAACGAGTACAGGTTGACCAGGACGTCGAGGTCACCCATGCCGCCCTTGCCGCTCGCGTTGGTCACGAGGTTCGACACCTTCGCGAACGTGAGAGCCGCGCTGGTGTTCGTGCGCGAGGTGGCGCGCATGTAGCCGAAGCTCGACGTGTTCACGCCGTAGACCGTGGAACCGGCCGCCGAGTTGACGAGGGTGGTCACGAGGCCATCGGCCACGTTGCCAACCACGCCGTACTGAACGAGCCAGAGGCCAGAGCCGCCAGCAGCAGCAGCCGCCGCCGTGTAGTCGGTACCGTTCGCGAACGTGATGTTCAGCTTTCGGTTGTCGATGTCCACGCTGTTGAGCGTCGCCGGGCCGTTCGCGGTGACCTTCGTGGTCAGCGTCGAATCGGAATAGGCGTCGAGATACGCGCCCTCCTTGGGACCCCAGATGTGGGGCGACCACGTGGCGATGCTGATCTGGAAATCCGCCGTGGGGCTCGACGCGCCAGACACCGCGTTCGCGATGCCGAGGGACTGACCACCGTAGAGGGTCGTCAACTCCCATTCCTGGTCATGGCTCTGCGTCATCGCCTCGAAGACGACGCGCAGTTCCGGCGAGAACGACGTCTCACTCGACGTAGCCGACGCCATGAGGCCGTAGCTGATCTGGTTCTCCAGAAGAATCGCATTCGGCTTCAGCTCGACCTTGCGGACGTTGCTAGAAGAGCCCGAGTTGATCGCGAACGCGGTGTTCATCGTATCCGAGCCGGCATACGTGAACGCCTGCGGGTTACGCAGGAGAACCGCGCCGACGTACGACTCACCCGTCTTGTTCGAGTTGTCGAACTTGATGTTGTTGCGCAGGACGTTGGTCTCAACAACGGCGTTCTCGATCGGATCGACATAACGCTTCTTGAGAATGTCCAGATTGAAATTCGTTTCGACCATGATTTCCTCCAAACGGTTGTTTCAGCGGAGGCTGTTCGCCTCGTCTTGCTGACTCATTCCGCTTGGGGAGTGGTCCGAATGCGTCCTAGTTGGATAGCCTCGGACCGGTCACCGGCCGCAAACAGTCGTATCTGTTCCTGTCAAACGTACACCGAAATGCCGGTGACGTGCAAACCGGTTACCCCCACACGTCCGAACGCCGCTTGACCATGCGCTGGCCGTTGACGTTCACCCGCGCCGCCGGGGTAGGCGGAAGCTCCCTGTATCGGCCCGTGTTCGGGTCGCGGGCCTCCTGACGAGCAAGCTGCGGAGCCGTGCGCGGCGGTGCCGGTGGTTCCACTGGTGCCGGCGGTTGCGCCAAGGCCCCGAACTCGCGCTTCGCGTTGGCGATGACCTGACGCACCTCGGTCTTCGTGATGGGGCGCCCATAGGTCTCCATCGCGTATCGGGCCGCGCGGGCAAGCGTTGGCATCAGGAGATCACGCGACACGTGGCCCTCGGGGATTCCTTCCTCCGTCATCAGGCCATGGAAGGCGCGGGTGTAGCCCTCGCGAGCTGCTGCCCGCGTCTGCTCGTACGCCTTGGTCTCGTTCTCCCGGTCGGCGCGCTTACGCTCCTCCTCGCGCGCCTTGTACTCCCGCAACTCGCGCTGCTCCGGGGTGAGGCGAGACTCCTGCTCATCCGCCTGCAATAGAGCTTGTGCCCACTGAGCCGGGGTGATGCCGTTCTCGGCGAGGATACGACAGAAGCGGGCGGGGTCGCCTACCGCGCCGGCAATCTCCTCGATCATCCGCTGCGCTTCGGCCCGTTCCTGAGCGGCCGTCATCCGTTCGGCCTTGGCATCCTCAAACCGCTTGTTCGCCGAGAAGCCGCGACCGAGGAACTTGAACGCATCGGCCGCCGTCATCTCGCGCTCTTCGCCGTCGGCGATCACAGTGACGATGGTGTTGGGAGGGAGCTTCGCAAGTTCAATGCGTTGCGCGTTGGCGGCCTGCTCACTGCCTGGGTTGGGCGCGGCCGCGCTTCCTGGCTGCGGGTCTGCGCCGCCGTTGGGCGTCGTCTGCGGCGTACTAGGCGCGGCTGCGGGGGCTGCTACTTCGGTCATGGTGCGTCTCCTCGTTACGCCTCAGGCGTCGGGCCGTTGGCTGGCATCTCTGATGTGTTGGCGCCGCTCGGGCTCGGAGCCGGGGCGTTCGCGCGGTCTGGAACGTCCTGGTTGTCCGGCGGCGCGTCCTCGGCAGGCGGTGCCGTCTCTGACGCTCCTGGCCCCTGCATGGGCGTCCCAGGTGCCGGGGGGGCCATCATCTGCGCGGCGGGGTGCGGTACTTGCCCCGTAGCAGCCAGGATGCCGATGCCCATGGGGTTAGACGAGAGCGTCATCCACAGTTCGGAGTGTTGCTGAATGAGCGTCTGCGCGACCTGGGCGCGTTCGGCGTCCATGGAAGGATCGGCGAGCACCGTCGTAAGCCGGTCGATCATCATCGCGTGAGGCATGGTCGCGGCGACGATGTACGGCCGGCCCTCTTGCGCCTCCAACATGAGCCGTTCGCACTGCGTCTCTCGTGCGCGCGCTCCGTCAAGTAGAGGCTCGGTGCGACCCGTGGCGATGAACTGAACGAACGCCTCCACGATCTGCGGATTCTGGATTTGATTCGCCTGTAGCAGCTCGGTCGCGATGGAGTGGCGAGCACCCGAGGAACGCATCGCAGCCGAGCCAAGCTCTACCGAGATACCGTCGATCGATGCGAAGTCCTGCGCCTTGAACCGCTTGACCATCGGCGCATGGAGCTTGCCAGCGATGTGGATCAACTGTTCGTCCGGCATGAACCGCTGAGCGATGCGCAGTAGCTTGGTCATCGCGCCCTGAAGCATCCGGCCGTAGCTGGACGTGGTAGGGCCGTTGAACATCGCGGTGTTCTCTTGCTGCTGAGCGATGGCAACGCCCGACGCGCTTGACCCGACGTTGCCCATGGTCGCATCGGAGATTCCCGATAGACGCTGCATGGTGGTCAACGCCAGTTCCAGGAACCGTTCGCCCGACTCTACGCCGCCGGTCGACATATCGATCACGACGGGAGCCGACACGCCACCTTGGAGCAAGCGAGGCCCGCCGACGTCGTAGGGCTCCGGGATGCAACCCGTGGGTAGCCAGATGTTCGGCCTGCCGAAATTCTCGCGGTTGGTGCCCATTTGCATCACCACAGACGAGGCGAGCGTCTGCGGGGCCATCAGGTCCCATCCCTGCGCGTAACCCATGGACGTGCCCGGGTCGCGGTCGGGCATCATCGCATCGAACGGCAGGTCATCGTAGGGCAGTGGACCCATAGAGACGATGGTCGTTCCCACCATCAACGCGAATAGACCGTCCGGCATGGCGAACGTCTTCTTGTGATAAAGCTCGTAGGTCTGCACGCAATCGTTGTTGATATTTCTCGCCATCATCGTACCGCCGCCAGTGAGGCCGAATAGCCAGCGCGGATCGATGGTCGGAGCGTCGTGAATCTCGTCGGCGTACAACGGATATTGCCGCATCAGGTCCCAGCGGTTGCGCTGCACCGAAGCGGCTAGCCATTGGTGTGTATTCGCATCGCCGGTCACGTCAGGATCGCGGATTACCTGGTCAGGACGGAGCGACAGGATGCGCGTTCCACCCGTCGCGATGGGGCGCACGTCGCCGGTAGGCTGACCGTTCTCGTCAACCACGGGCTCCTCGCCGATCATCTTGCCGGCCGCGTCGTCCCACGTGGTCAGTAGCCACCCTTCCCCGAAGTTCAGGTTCTTGACGACGCACTCGGCGCCGCGCTCCTCTAGCCCGTTGTCCATCTCGCGGTCCATGTAGGCGTTCGCGATGGTGACGGTTTCAGTGGTGCTCGCATCGTAGGCAATGGGGCGAGCCGCGAACGCAGGACGCGACCCCGTGGTCAGCGCGACGAGGGTGCGGATGAAACTGCGGTAGTAGTTCGTGACGAACCCGAGGTCCTGACCTTGTGCGCCTTCAAGCTGGACGTACGCCGAGCTTCGGTACGTGGCATCGGCGTCTAGGCCGTAAAACATGCGCGCGACGCGGTACCAAAGCCGCGCTCGCCCCGACGTGTTGCACCAATCGTAGAAGCGATCGATGCGCGTTCGGAAGTGCATCGCTAGCTTCTTCGGGTCGCCTTCGGTGTCGCACCAATAGCGATTGTCGGCGTGGCTCTTGGATTGGCTATTCATCGCAGACCCCTTAGTACGTCGCTAGCCCGCCGCATAGCGTCGCGCTGGTCAGTCGGAATGATGTGAGTGTGACGGAATACGCCTGGAAGGATTGCCGGTGTCGGGTTCTTCCGCCAATCGACGACGCGCACTAGGTATTTCAGAGCGTCTACAGCGTCGTAATGCCCGTGCTTCTCGGAGCGTTCAAACGTCGTTCGGTTGGTGTTCCAGATGGCGTTACGCAGGTGCTCTATCAGGACCTTGCATCGTGGATGAATCTCCACCTGCTTTTGCTGAATGCGCATGCGGCACTGGTTCAACGCAGCCTCGGAGTCATCCTTCGCCGGCAACCCGAACGAGAGGCCAGGCCCGTACTTCGTGTCAGCCAAGTCGGCCAGGAGTTGCGGCGTGCCATCGGCGTACCGTCGAGGCTCCGTGATCGACCACTCCGCCTCCTTCGCCTTGACCGCGAACCCGAACTCTAGGCCCGATGCGTACCGCGCTGAGTGCTCGTCCCACACCACGATCTTCGCCCGTTGGAAGTCGTAGAAGGCGAATAGGGCAACGCTCAAGTCTTCGAAGCCGAGGTCTGCGGACACGTACCAATCGCGCCACTCGGGCAGGTCGCGGGCGATGACGATCTCGTGCTCAACGTCCTGGAACTCGGGCACCACGAGGCGCGTACGCTCGGCGATGTGTTCGCAGTACAGCTCCCGGCGAACCTCGGTCGACATCCGGCCGCCAAGCTCGCGCACCATGTCGTCGATCTCTTCGCGCTTGACGTGGTCGCAGTCGTCGATCGTGTACCGCGCCAGAGCGTCATCCTCGGCCGCCATCGTCACGAGGTCGCGCAGGTAGTGGTCGGGCGTCACGGCAGGCGTAGACGCGACTACGATGTCACCGTGAGTTGTGAGTAGCTGGGCACGGAGCACAGAGCGGTGTAGGTGTTGAAGTAGGTCCGAGCGAATCTTGCCAGCCTCGTCAATCAGCGCGCGGTGACACTCGGTACCGACCATAGCCTCGACGTCGCCCATCGTCTCCGCAGACCCGAGGTGACACACGGAGCCGTTGGGCCAAATCCACGTGTTGTCCTGGGTGTTGAACTTCGGCCGCATGTGCTCGGGTAGCTGCTTACTCAACCATCGCACGGTGGGGATGACGAACTGACGGCCGTGCAACTTCGTCGGGGCGATGTATCGGACGATGCGGTCAGGTCCGCCGAGCGCCGTGACGAACATGAGGAACACACAGAACACCGTCTTGCCCCAGCGACGCGAGCAATCGAGCACGAACAGCCGAGCCTGACGCTTGGTCAGCGCCCGATAGGCCTTGCGCTGGGTCCGAGTCATCAACGCAGTGAAGTCGCCCTCAGAGACGGCTAGCTCCGTCGCAAGGCGCATCAGGATCGCGTCGATGTCGGGGGGTGAGGTCAACCGATGCACCTGGGGCGATGGATGAGCACGCCGAGAACCGGCTCAGACTTCGGAAGCGGACCGATCATTGCTGCTAGTTCGTCGATGCCGCCTAGAGCATCCTGCGTGTCCTCCGCCTGGTGGTCCGGGTCATGCTGAGTGCCGCAATAGCTGCACTTCACGCCGACAAGCTGGGCTCCACAGTTGGTGCATCGCTTAGACACTTTTAGCCTCCCGAAGAACGGCTAAAAGTTCGCTAGCAATGTCCATGTCAGCCGACTCCATAGACAGCGGAAAGGGAGTGCCCGAATAGGTGCGCGTCTCCTCTAGCCACTCGTGAAGATGCTCTGCCTGCTCTTCGGTGAGTGTGACCGTGATCGTCTTCATGCGAGCCTCATTAGCCAGTGGTGCGCTGCATTGAGATGCGATTCCCTGCTGTTGTCGGTACCAGGCCAAGCGTGACCGTAGCCATGCCGAGCACGTCCTAGCGCCTGCTGAAACTGGTCGTAGGCGTAGGATGCTTCCTCGTACTCACGAACGCGCTCCATGTGTTGCTCACGGGTCATCACTCACCATCCATTTCTCGGAGGCGCTTAGCCATGTATTCGCGCAGTTGCGCCTGGTCGATACCCAGGATGTTGCCCGCGTCCTGTACCCTGGTTGTTGGCAGGTCTTCTAGGCGCTCCTCGGCGGCGGTCTCAATCGAGTATCGGATGCGAGCATCCTCGGAGTGCCGCTGCGGGAATCGCTGGGCAAGGATCTTGGTCAACGCGTTTGCGAGAGGCGCGTTGCCCATCGTCAGAGCGTCGGCACGGGACGCGATCAGCCCCGCTTCGTAGTCGCTCATTGCCAGGAGCATCGCCTCGTCTAGAGACTCGTCAGCCTGCCTAGCAGCGGACAGCCAACGCAGGGACTTGCCGATACGCTGAGCACACCCGACGAAGGGCTGCCCATTGCGCGCAGCCTCAATCAAAGCGGCACGCTGCTCAGGCGTGGGAGGGGATGCGCCGGGCTTACCCACGGGTGCCCATCCTCGCGTGAATGCCCTGAATCTGCTGTTCCATCCGGTCGATGCGCGAGAGGTTCGCGTCCTTGACGGTCTGCTGTAGGTCGCTCAGGCGCCCCGATACGGTGGCTAGGTCGGAGCGTACGTCAACGAGTTTGGAGGCCGTGTCGGCCGTCCTAGACTGCACCGTCTCTAGCTCGTCGCGTACGTCCTCGTACTGCCCTGTCAGGTGCTCTAGCGCCTCACGGATGCTCGCCCGAACGCGCAACTCCCATAGGCGCATCCCGTACATGACGACGGCGGTGAGGCACACGATCGATACGACCGCGATCACGACTGCGCCGCCTTGTCGAGCGTCTGCTCGAGGAACGCCCGGCAAGTCCACTGGGGCTCATGCCTGCGAACGGGAGTAGCGTCAGCGAGCCACGACTCCGGCAGGGTCAGGGTGTAGTAACCCCAACCCCCCGGATTGTCGGTCTCCCGCACAACGATATGGGCCGTGATGGTGCGGGGAGTGCTAGTTGCCTCGTCCGCGCGAGCCGGCTGAGCCGGTGTCCTAGGGGGCATGGGCGTAGCGTATCGACACGATTGTCAGTAGTCAAATCGCTGACTCGTGTTCGGTGACTGGCGGTCATTCGTCACGCGTGACTAGCGATTGGCCCACAAAGATATAGACATCGGCCGAAGGGAATGATTTGTGATACACTTACTCAGGTACGTTCGCTAGCAACGACCACGCTACACGGCCGATAGGCCGAACACGGGATTCGTCTGCACACAGCGAGTATCGCTACCTCCATCCGTGCATCCCTGTCATTACCAGCGCTGTTCGCTGCTTGCGTGAGTAGTTCGCGAGCCCGTTCCGCATCGGTGATGACCAAGCGATTGCCGGTGAGCGTTCCGGGGAACTCGTCTTCGTGGTGCGCAGGGTCGAAGATGTAGATGCCGAGGGCCTGCGCTTGGAACTCGGTTACGCGAATCGTGGTCATCCAACGCTCCCTACTTGCCACCCGCGTTCACGTCTCATTCGGTCGTATTCCAGCCACTCCACCCGCCGGGCGATGGCGTCACGGAGTAGGCCGGCGATGCCGCCCTCGTAGCCCTCCGCGGTGGCTTGCAGGCGTTCGTACAGGTCAGCCGGCATACACACCATGACCCGAGGTGATCGGCCCTTGGCGGTGCCTTTACGGCTGCCGGGTGGTCGGCCTCGTCTCATGCCGGGTACACCACGAGCGAATCATCGGCATCCCATACCGACCCCACGTCGCCGACCTTCACCACGTAGCGGACCTGGTTGCAGTCGTTCGCGATGCGAGCGGCGACACGGAGCGCCTCACGCTGGGTCTGGTGTCCGGTGCTGCTCTGGTTGCCGTCGGCGTCGATGACTGTGTACATGGTCGTCTCTCCTCTTGGGCCGCTCTCTGCTGCCCATGGAAGAAAGATGGGGCCTGGCGTGGTAATCGTCAACCACTTTCCCAAACTATTTTACAACTACTTGGAACGCCTCCGGATTTTCGGCGCCTATCGCAGCCTTCAGGGCTCTCCCGATGACTTCGGTGCATTGCGGCAAGACTGCGTTGCCTAGAGCTCCGTTGCGGTCCACCCGTTCGGCACCCCCATCATCCATTCCCACAGCGGAGGGGGCACCGGCCGACCAATCCCCACGAGCGCAGATATCCTGCGTGACCCTGGATGCTTCTGCATGGATGGAGCGGTAGCGTTCTGCGTCGCCGTGGGGGTAGGAAACCACGAAGATGCGGGCGCGGCCATGGGGTGCGCCAACGTCAGCGGCTCGCAGTCGAAATGACACGCTGGCATACCCGATTCCGTGTAAGTCGCGCCGCATGTGGGGCAGCCAGTTGCGCCATGGCCCAGCGACGTTTTCGGTGACGATGGCTTGAGGTCGTAACTCGGAGATGACTCGTAGCATTTCGTACCAGAGCCCAGACCGCTCCCCGTCCAGTCCACTGCGGGCCACACCTCGAGCGGCAAGGGACAGGTCGGTGCACGGGAACCCTCCGCAAATGACATCCACGGCAGGCAAAGTTGCTGCGCCGACTGACCTGACATCGTTGAACCTCTGAGCGTTGGGCCAATGCTTCTCGAGAACGCGACGGCAGAACGGGTCGATTTCCACCTGCCAAACCGTCTCGCCTACGCCGGCTCGTTCAAGACCGAGCTCGAGGCCGCCGATGCCAGCGAATAGCGAGCCAATCCTCACTTCCGCCGCCTCACCTTCGGCGCCTTCTTGCCCACCTCGGGCGCAAAGCACGACCACTGGCCGATGTGGATCGCGTCTGCCTCGTTGTCGTC
>OFRG01000324.1_pt1 | contig 19902 bp, 29 predicted proteins | sample 1543071 | NCBI WGS metagenome assembly OFRG01 (sample SAMN07774222, study PRJEB24372) | wastewater metagenome | isolation source: WWTP Verbania (Effluent) | place: Italy: Verbania | collected 2015-12
CCCTCCCCGGCCGGCCTTTTATTGGGGCCCCGGCTGTTACAGATTACCCAAAAATAATTTGACCCCCCTAAAACCATTTAACTGTTGCACAAATGCCACGATGTCCCCACACCTCAATAGAAAGGACCACCGATGAAAAAACCCCCTGAAGAAGCGATTAAAGATTTCTCGCCGATGGTTGCCATAGACAAGAAAGCTCGAAAGGGCCTACTAGAAAACGGTAACGAAATAACCATCGTAGCGCTGTACGATGCGAACCTAGAACCGGTCGATGATTGGAACGATGCGGTCACCTTAGAAGTAATCAATGATAGTATGGGGCCGGAGTTCGAAGTGAGTCAGTTTTTTCCTGTGTCAAATTTCTTGGAAAGCGTCACGTACCATTAGTCATCACACCAAAAAATCTTACCCCCGGGGGTAACTCTCGTTTCCAAAAAATAAAATCCCCAAAAAACTCGCCCCCTAAAATAACCCCCTTCACAATTAAGTGATGATATGGTGCTTGCGTTGTAAGGTTATATGATATACACAAGGTATGGGACTTAGCTCATAGAGAGCAGTGGACCGGGCATGTGAGTCCGGCACCCAACGATGCGAGCGTGCGGCCGATGTCGAAACCCGGCACTCCAGATCGCAGTCCCTATTACTTCGCAAGGTAACAAGTGCCCACTTTAAGCGATCAACAAAAGTTCAAAGCCGCGCGTGCCATCTTGGGGTGGACCCAGAAGGACCTCGCTACGCGCGCTGAGATTGGGCAGAACACCGTCGTGGCGTTTGAGCTCGGTACCCGGGCTATGATGCCAAAAAATAAACAGGCGTGCTGGGAGATATTCCATAATGCGGGAGTACTCTTCACAGATTGGACTGTTGGATTTATCCCCACCCCAAAGGAGAACACCACCCATGATTGACAAAGCCGCATATCCAACCGTAGGTAGAATTGTGTTGTTTCACGATCCGGAACACGTGGAGCCGTTTGCCGGCCTCGTCGCGGTGGCGGAAGCGAACCGCTATACGATCCCCCATCTGGCAGTCTTCCTCCACGACGGGCTGCGCATGGTCGAGGGCGTCAAGCACAAGGACTGCGTGAAGCTCGCCCGCGGGGAGGCGTACTGGGACTGGATGGACTATCAAAAGGGGCAGGCGGCCAAAACAGAGGCGCTGCAGGCAGAGCTGAATGCACGGTCGACAAAAATGGCGCAGGGGGGCGGCCGGGTAGACAACGAGCGGTTCGGCCAGCACGTGTCGCACCGCGCCAGCGACGAGATCAGCAAGACACAGAGCTCGACGCCGAGCCCCGTGGATGGTAAGCGGTAGGCCCGTTCAACGATAGGACCATCAAATGACCGTCATCGCTATGCTTGCATCGTTCGCCGCCGGCGTCTGGGTAGGGTTCACCTACAAGGACTGGATCGCCGAGAAGCTCGTCGGAACCAAGTAATGCTGGCCGTCCGCCCCGTCGGATACACGGAAGCCCAACGCTCGTGGGTGGGGTCGAACAACCCCGACATGCCGATGCTCATGCTGAACGAAATCTATGGCCAGATGGCGCGCGATCAGCCTGAGCTTCAGCCGTACGGCTCCCGCACCGAGATGACGTTCGACGGTGCGGGCGTCGAGCACTACACGCTCTACGTCGGTTTCGTGCCGCGGCGCGAGACCAAACCGCCACTTGACCCCCGAAACATGAACGCGGCCCCCGCTCCCCGGATTGGCGATGCCAGTCCGGAGCTGGCGGTGCAGCCCGGCTGGAAGGAGCAGAATTTTGGACGATAATCAAAAGGACCGGGAACTTAGGAAATTGGGCGCTGAGGTCGAAACGCAGTTCGTCTACCGGCCGCGCGAGACCAGCATGGTGACCGCGGAGGCGGCCGTGCGCGCGGACCAAGAGGCGGTCTGCGGCTACAAGTTGATCATGCTGAAGCAGCGATCACTCGATCTTGCCGACGCGCAGGGGCCCTACGTCGAGGTGTTCGTGACCTATGGGCCGTATCCGGAGTACGTCGAGACGGCGCTGCAGCCGGCCCCGGCGGCCCCGGAGCCGCAGCCCATCGACGGCACGCAAATCCCGCCGGCGTGAGAACGCGATCACTTTATTGTGAAATATGCGCCCTTCTCGTTGACACACGGGTAGGGCGCATTTATGTGTGAAACACCCACAAGGAGAACGCTCATGGACGACCAAGAACACCCCGCGATCAACGCGGCGCGCGAGATCAGACAGCTCCATCTCGACAACATAAAAATGATCGACGACGGGTTCGTCTTTCACGACAAGGACGGGAACAGTGTCAACGACACGATGCGCGCCGCGTGTCAGGAGCAGATCGCCCTGTGCGACAACATCATCGACGTGACGAAGTCGCTGCCACCGGAATTGCTGGGCCCGGTCGAGTTGATGCTGGCCGACGTAAAAGCTAGCATCGCGACGGCGCTCGATGACGCCATCCTCCCGGAGATCGGCAACTATGACAACGACGACCCAGAAGCTTAGCGCAATCGACTTCATGATGCTGGACGTCCACGAGCCGCTCTCCTCCGAAGAGATCAACTCGATCAATCCGCAGGCGGCAGTGGATAAGAGTGCCGGCGTCGCCGACGACGAAGCTGGTAGCGACGAGGACGCAGGGGGGCCGCCGCCGCGTTGCGATGTCTGCTTCGCTCCCATGCCGTGCGCCGATCATGCCAACGTTGCCCAGATCGACGTCGTGACGTCGCTCGATATCGACCCGGTGGCGGTGCTCGCCGGCGCACACAACGTGGGCCTCGCCGAAGTGGTGGTTGTCGGGTTCACAGACGACGGCAAGGAGTACTTTGCGTCGAGCATCTCGGATGCAGGGCAGTCGATGTATCACCTGCAGCGCGGCATCTACAGGCTGAACAAAACCATGGATCAGGAGCACGAGAGCCGTGACGGACCATCCGCAGCATAAGTACACTTTCGACCAGCACCTCGAAGTCGTCGAGGAGAAGCAAGCTACCTACGGACCCGTCGTGCAGGTGAAGGCGCTGCTCGACGGGACGGTCTGCGCGAAGCACGGTCTGCCGTATTACGGCGTCGTGCGCGGCAACGACCACTACACCCTCTGCGAGGGAAGCCTTCGCCCGCTGTCACCCACAAACAAACGGAGAATGAATTGAGCAATCCACAGGCAGAGAAGGCCAACCTCGATCAGCTTGCACGCCTGCAGCAGATGAAGATCAACACGCGGCTGACCGCGTTGCAGTCGGCGCAGCAGTTGATGGCGACGCCCGGGTATATCGGCATCCCCGGTTCCGACAAGGAGACTAAGGAGCCGACGTGGGTCAGGCAGCCCGGCGCGGTCGACCATCTGACGCTGCTCGCGATGGCGCAGGACATTGAAGCCTACATCCTCGGCAACATCGAAAGCGAAACCATCCAAGCGATGGAAGCTGCCAAGAGAGCGGTCAACGGCCCGAAGATCGTGAGGCCCTGATGTCAGGAACTGCGCGCCTCAAAGGTAAAGACCTATACGAGATCATCGATCTCTACCGATGGGGCGCGCGTGTTTCTGATCTGGAGATGCTCTACGGATACCACCGCCAGACAATCAGGCGGGCCATGAAGGCCCGTGGAGTGAAGATGCGCGCGCCGCATGCGCCGCCACTGGTGAACGTCAAGCCGCACACCGGAGACGATCCTATCAAGTCCACCCGGCCGCAGTTACCCGCCGGCGTTCTGGTCTGTGACGAGAGCCAAGCACCCGACCGATTACTCCGTTCATCTGCCCATGCGCAACGAGACAGGCGTATTGCAGAGCGTCAATCGGGTGCGAGTACTGGTTCTTGTCCGGAAGGGGCTTCCGAGTGCCGTTACGCGTTTTTGCGTAGCGATAACCGCCTGCCAGACCTCGGATGATCGTCGGGCATAGCAGCCTGTCCAGAAGCATTGCACCTGCACCGCCCTGCTGCTTGAGCAGCCATGCTTCTACAGCTCTTAGTCTGGGGTCGAGATCGTTGGTGGGGGCCGGCAGCGCCTTGAAGCCCATGCGCTTGAGCACGTCGAACGTGCTCTCTTCGTAGATCGAGCTCTTCGAGACGCCCGACGGGTCGCCGATCATGATGATCGGGATGCCCATGTAGCAGGGCTTCATGAGCACCGGGCGGAGATTTTGCTCGATGTGCCCCTGCAAGCCTATGTCCTCGGCAATGACTTCTTCAAGCACGAGTAGTCGGCCGCGAGCATCCATTTGAGTGATAACAGAGCAAGGGTCTCTTCCGAAGTCCTGCCCGATGATAAGAGGAGCGAATGTATTCGGGATAAGCCCATCCGAAACGTGGAATGAGGATTTGAAGCTCTCCCTAAAAACTGCTGTACCGCTTGGATCGTTACCAAACTGCGCGTGCACGTATCGCTTAATCCAGTCAGGATTTGCACTTCGCGCGAGACGTTCATAGTAGACCCTACCCTGTGCCAGCCGAACCGGATCGTCGACGTCGAGCTTCATCGTTGCTGCGGTCTGCGTCAGCCATGCTAGGTTCTCGGCGTACTCTTCGAGGCCGCCGGGCTGGATGTAAATCTCCCAGTCCTTGGGCTGCTCGATATCCATGAACTTGTGCCAGTCGGAGCCTTCCGACGGCATGTTCGTGTCGGCTATAATTCCGAACCAGCTCGGAGTACCGCGAGCGCCAGATGGATATCGCCCGCATCGACCGGCGATACCAGCGACAAGATTAACATCCATTTCGATACATTCAGACATCCACGCGCCGGTAAGCTGCATGGAGAGTAGCCGCCGCTGGTCCTCTGCGTCTTCCAGTGGGAGCAGTAGCCACTCTGACACGACGTCCGCGAATTCGATGATGACGACATTGTCCTGCACCTTGTAACGGGCGACACCGCCCAGCCAGCTCATGATATCTTTGAGGACGGTGTCCTTCAGCTGCTTGAGCGTCTGCCGGACAACGGCGAAGCGCGTGTAGCGGTAGCCGTCGGGCGCGCGGTCCTGTTCGAGGGCCTTCCGGAATAACTCGAAGATGCAGCCGGTGGTCTTTCCGGAGCCGACGGGGCCGGCGATCAAGCGCCCGAAGCTGGCGCTCTTCATGAAGGCTGCGACTGTGGGCGGCGCGTCGAACTTAATTGGCTGGAGAAGCATCGATGCTTTCTTCGAATGACTGCTGGAGGGGTGGGGCGTTGACCACTGCGGGCTCGTGCTCAATTACCTGCGGGGGTAACTGCTTGTCGTAGACCAGCTTGTTGTCAGCGCCAAGGTTGATGATCACTTGGACCCGGTCGCCGGGGTGCCCCTGCTGCGGGGCCTCGGTCTGGCCCAGCCGGGCCCACTTCGACGCCAATTCCAGCGCCTTCACCTTCCCCATCAAATTCTCTTCACGGTCGTTCAGACGGGCGTAAAGCTCAGGCAGGAACTCCTCGATCAGGGATGCGGACTTGACGCGGACCCGGTCTTCGGCGTTATCGATATTGGCCCACGAGCGCAGTTCGGCCTCGAGGATGCGGTTGAAATGGGGGAGCTTGGAAACCTCCTCGAACTCGCGCTGGGTGAGATCGTTGGCAAACAGGATGTCCGGGAGGTCCTTCATCCCCATTGCAATTCCGCGCGCGAGCTTTACAAGCTTCACGTCGTCGTACACACTGGACGGGATCGTCGGGTAGTCCGCAGGCATTGACATGTCGCCCATTGGGTGGGGCCTTTCAGTTGTAAGTTCGCTCTGAATAGCATATAGGCGAAGAATGGTCGATCCACTATCGCAAAACACAATGCTGCGGGTCATCCCCGGGGGCGCGCTCGACAAGATCGAAGCGCGGCAGCTGCAGGACAAGCGAAAGGCCGAGGAAGAGCTGAAGCTCTCTCAGGTCGCCACGACCAATCTCGCCGGCTACATTCGCACCCAGTTCGAGATGATGAAGAACCATCGGAACAGCCAAAGCGGCTGGTCTGAGCGGCTCTCAGAAGCGCTCCGCACCTTCAACGGCGTTTACAGTGCGGACAAGTTGGCCGAGATCAAGAGGTTCGGGGGCTCCGAAATTTACGCGCGCATCAGCGCCGCCAAATGCCGCGGTGCTTCGAGCCTCCTCCGCGACGTCTACCTCCAGTCCGACCGCCCGTGGGGCTTGGACCCGGGCCCCGACCCGGCCATCCCGCCGAACATCATGCAGTCGATCCAGCAGTTGTTGAAGGTCGAAGTCGCCACGATGGAGCAGGGCGGACAGCAGGTCGACCCGACCGCGATGCGGGACCGGCTGAACATGTTGATGACCGCCGCACGACAGGCGGCAAAGAAGAAATCTGCGGCGCAGGCAAAGATCGCGGAGGACAAGATCGATGAATATTTGGTCGAAGGCGGCTTCTATAAAGCGCTGGCCGAGTTCATTGCGGACCTTCCCATCTTCCCCTTCGCTTGCATCAAAGGTCCAGTCGTCCGAATTGTTCCTTCTCTTAATTGGGAGAACGGAACTGCGATCAGCACTCCCCGCCCGCGGATGTTCTGGGAACGCGTATCGCCATTCGACATTTGGTGGACCCCGGGCGCAGGCGATATCGAGAATGCCTCGATCATCGAAAGAAGCCGTCTATCGCGTGCCGACCTGAATGATCTTCTCGACCTACCCGGCTACGATCAGGCCGAGATACGGGCGGTGCTCGACGAGTACGGCCGCGGCGGGCTGAGCGACAATTGGGACGCCACCGACAGCGAGCGCGCCGTAAACGAGAGCCGCGAAAATCCGCTGATGAACCATTCAGGCATGATCACGTGCCTCGAGTTCAACGGTAACGTGCAGGGGCGGATGCTCCTCGAACAGGGCATGGACGCGAAGTACATCCCCGACGGGCTGCGCGACTACATGGTGCAAGCGTGGCTTATCGGCCAGCACGTCATCAAGGTTCAGCTCTCGCCGTCGCCGCGGAAGCGCCACAACTATTTCATCACCAGCTTCGAGAAGATGCCGGGTACCCCCGTAGGTAACGGCCTCACCGACATTATCGCCGACCTCCAAGAGGGTGCGAACAGCACGTTGCGGGCGCTGATGAATAACATGGCCATCGCCTCAGGGCCTCAGGTCATGGTCAACGACAGCAAGCTGGCCGCCGGCGAGGACGCCGACGACATGTACCCGTGGAAGCGCTGGCATTTTGAGGACGATCCGATCAACGGGACGTCGCAGGTGCCGATCAGCTTCTTCCAGCCGAACAGCATCGCTCAAGAGTTGCTGGCCGTTTACGACAAGATCAACGGCATGGCCGACGACATGAGCGCGATCCCGCGGTACCTGCAGGGGCAGAGCGCCGGCGGCGCGGGGCGTACGTCCTCGGGCCTTGCCATGCTCATGGGCAACGCATCGAAAATCCTTCAGGCGGTCGCTGCCAACATTGACCGCGACGTGTTTGATCCGCTGCTGACGGCGCTCTACGATATCATCATGATGACGGACAACAGCGGGCTCCTCACGGGCGAGGAAAGCGTGCGGGTCATGGGTGTGACGGTCGCGATCCAGCGCGAGACGCAGCGCAGCCGACAGCTCGAGTTCTTGCAGATTACGGCGAACCCCATTGACACGGCCATCATGGGGCCGGAGGGGCGTGCGCAGGTCCTCAGGACTGTATCGGAAGGCATCGGCATGCCGGGGGCGGAGATCGTGCCGTCGGACGACGTGCTCAAGGAACGCCAGCAGGCGGCTCAGCAGCAGGCCGCGGCCGCAGCGGGGCAGGCTCAAGGCAATCAGGCACCGAAAGGTGGAAACGTCACTGGAGACGCGGGCCCGCGGGTCAACATCACCGGTGGTCCCCAATAACAGGAGAGAGCAAATATGTCAGGCAAGTCCAAGGTTATCAGCTCGAGCAAGCCGGCGTTCGCCAAGGGCGGCTCCGGCAAGATGTTCGGCAAGCAGACCGCCGGTACCCGCGTCCCCGGCAAGTCGGGCAAGTAAGGCGGGCGTCATGACGAAGAACCCGTTCAAAGGTAAGCAGGCCCCCGCCTTCGGTAAGGGCGGCAAAGGCGGCAAGGCGTCGGAGATGAAGAAATTTCCGGCCAAGAAGGGCGGCATGTCCGGCGACAAGCCCGGTGCCCGCAAGGCCTTGTCGAAGGACAAGTGCTGACATGGCAACCACGAAGTCGAAGTCCACATTGATGATCGGCGGCGGCAAGAAAATGCCGAAGGCCAAACTTGGGGCTTCGACTTCGGGGGCTAAATCGCCGCTGCTGAAAGGCGTAAAGCAGAACACGGGTAAAGGATCGCAGGTGGCTTTCGACGGCGCGATACCTAGTTTTGGGCAGACCGGCCTTACAGGTGAGACGTGAAGATTACGCACCACGCGGGCAAGGGCGGCCAACGAATTTTTCCGGGGCGCGGCGCGCTTAACGATCTCGTTAAGAAGCGACCCTCCATCAATAACTACGCCAAGGCTGCACCGAATGTCGTGCGGAACGGCCCGAACGTAGTGGGTAAGAAGCCGTGACAGTCACGCCTCCGAAACCCAAGGACGAGCTCCAAGCTGTTGCCGCCCGCTTGTCGAGGGCCGCGCCGGAAGCTTGGGCGGCGTTCATCAAGGCCTTCGAAGTGTACACGGACGAAGCTCGCGACGCCTGTGTACAAGCGCCGGCCGACAAGGTACTAAAAGCGCAGGGACGGGCACAGCAATGCGTTGACCTCTCCTCCCTGTTCACCACAGCAATCAAACAGCAATAGGAGACTTCAACTATGGGTACGAATAACCCCTACCTGCCGGACGGTGTTCGTTCGGACGAGGCTGCGATCCAGTACCTCGCGATGATGGTAAACGCCTTGCAGGGCGAAACCTATACGGCCAAGACCGGCGCAGGCCCAATCGCCCTCACCGCCACCGAAATGGTAGGCGGTGTGGTGGAGCACAGCGGCCAGACCGGTGCTGTGTCGTTCACCACCGCCACTGCCGCAGCGATCATCGCCCGCATGGTGGCGTTGGACGCCAACGCCGGCGTTGGTTCGAAGACGGACTTCGCCATCGTGAACAACAACACGTCGTCCGGTGCCATCACGCTGAGCACTGGCGACGGCGGTAACGTCACCGTCGTTGGCCCGGTAACCGCGATTGGCGCGGCGAACCGCTACCAGATCGAAATCCTGACCGCGACCACGGTGTCCGTCACCAAGATCGCTTAACGACTTGACACGAGGCGCATGCCTCTGTCTGATCGAAGCGCCCCAACGGGCGTTTCCTCCCTACTTACCCCGGGGCTCACACCCCGGGGTTTTTTCTAACCGCTGGCCTAACACCCAGCCGAACCGTCCGCACCGCCTAGCCGTGCCGACAAGGAGAATAGAATGGCCACCAAAGTATCCGACCTGAGAGGTAACAACCGCCCCGTCGATCCGGACGTCGTGATCCCCGAAGCAGTCAAGCGAGCAGCAGCCGCGGCCGAAGCCGCCCAGCGCGCAGCGTATCCCGATCAGGTGCAACCCGAGCCCAAGATGGCCTCGCCGACCACCAACAAAGACGGCATCACCATCGTTGATCCGCCGGCGACGCCGCCAGCAGAACCTCAACCCCAGCCTACTGCGCAGCCGACCCCGACGCCGCCGGTTACCCCCACGGGTAACGAGGACAGTACTTGGGAGCAGCGGTATCGGTCCGCGGAAGGACGACGCGTAAAGCTCGAGCAGCAGCTTGCTGCCGCGGTCGACCGCATGGGCGCTCTGGAGCAGATGCTTCAGGACATGAAGAACGCGCCACCGCCTGTTGCCCCAGTAACACACTCGAAACTGATCACCTCGGAAGAGGAAGAGCAGTTCGGTACCGAGATGTTGGACGTCATGGGCCGGCGCGCGCGGGAGATCGTCTCCCCTGAAGTCGCCGAACTCAAGGCTACGGTGGCCCGGCTGGAAGGCATGCTCAACGGAACTGTGCGCCAAACCAAGCTGACCGCGCAGCAGGCGATGCACGCCAAGCTTACGGAGGCGGTGCCGAACTGGCAGGACATAAACCAGCTCGACGCATTCAAAGCGTGGTTGGCCTTGCCAGATCAATATTCTGGTGCTACTCGTCACAGCATGCTTTTGTCAGCGTACGCGGAGAACGACACTCCCCGTGTTCTGGCTTTCTTCCGAGGCTTCATTTCTGAATTGGCTGCTACGACCCCCGCCGACGAATTGGTCCCTGCACCGGCCGCTACTCAACAGCCGCCGAAACCGGGACTGGAAAGTCTAGCGGCACCGGGCAGAGCCAGAACTCCGGCGCAGACCAACGCCCCGGCTGAGAAGCAGATCATCACCCCCGACGACGTCAACGCTTTCTATGCCGCGAAGCGGCGTGGCGAGTACGCTGGTCGCGAAGAAGAGTTCAACGCCTTGGAGCAAGAACTTTTCAAAGCACAGCGCGAGGGACGTGTTCGGCCTCGATAAACTCAATCTCTCAGCACAAAGGGCTCAAGCGCTATGGCGTTTCCTGTCGCATCAGGGGTCACCACCCCTCCGATCTACCCCGCTGGTTCGGCGGGCAACGGCCTCTCCGGCACCGGCTACATCCCGGAAATCTGGAGCGGCAAGCTCATCGAGAAGTTCTACGCGTCCACTGTTCTGGCCGCGATCTCGAACACCGACTACGAAGGCGAAATCAAGGGTCACGGCGACAAGGTGAATATCCGCACCAAGCCGACCATCACGATCCGTGCCTACCTCGCCGACGCAGCGCTGGAGCTGGAGCGCCCGCAGGGCAACAAGGTCGTCCTGAACATCGATCAGGGCAACTACTTCAACACCATTCTCGACGACGTGATGAAGGTTCAGTCCGACATCTCGCTCATGTCGATGTGGTCCGAAGACGCCGCGGAGCAGATGAAGATCGTGATCGACCGGGCCGTTCTGCTCGGCATCAAGGATCAGGCTGCAGCCGCGAACCGTGGCCTGACCGCCGGCGCGATCACCGGCATGCTCAACCTCGGCGTCACCGGTACGCCGCTGTCCGTTGTCTCGTCCCTCACGGGTGCGGGCGCGGGCGACGTCGAAATCCTGACGGTCATGCTGCGTCTGGGTCAGGCCCTCGACGAGCAGAACATCCCGGAGAGCGGCCGCTGGATCATCATGCCGACGTGGGCCGCTACGATGGTCAAGCGTTCGGAGCTCCGTCAGGCCTACCTGTCGGGCGACGGCGTCTCGATGCTGCGCAACGGCCGGCTGGGCATGGTGGACCGCTTCACCCTGTACACCTCGAACCTGATCCCGTTCGGCACCGCTGCCGGTCTGGCCGCGGGCGAGTTCCTGATCTACGCCGGACAGAGCCACGCGCTCACGTTCGCGACGCAGATGACGGAAATGGAGACGCTGCGCTCCGAACTGACCTTCGGTCAGATCATGCGCGGCCTTCAGGTCTACGGCTACAAGGTGCTCGACGGCACCGCGCTGGCTCAGGCCGTGATCGTCAAGTCCGTGACCTCGGGTGCACAGACCGTCTAAGTGATCGGGGCCGGGTAACACCGGCCCCTTTCCCACCAACTTAGAGGGCACCATGGCGCTTGAGCTAGTATCCGATTACGTCAGCTTCGTGCGTGAGCTCCTGCAGGACGAGAAGAACAGTCCATACAGGTACTCTGACGCGAGCATCTGCCGTGCCCTATCCATCGCAATTCCGGAAGCCAAGAAGCTCCGCCCCGATCTGTTTGCGGGTGTCACCACCCCCACGTTCTCCGCGGCCTCGCAGGCTGTAGTCGTTCCCATGGACGAGATGTACCGGCTGTCGCTGGCGTATTTTTGCGTAGGCATGATGCAGCTCCGCGACGATGAAGAAGTTCAGGACCAGCGCGCCGCTGCATTCATGCAGATGGCCACCGCTAAACTGATGCAGGTGGCGTAATGGCAGCAGCTGACATCACCCGCCTCATGAACAACGCGCGCGATAGGCTCGCCGGCGCGACGGACCCGTTGATGCAGCGGGAGCTGTTCAACGTCATGGATGAATTCTTCAAGGGCTCGAACGTTTGGAACGAAGACATCGAAATCGATATCAACGGTGGCGATCCGGCGAACACGATCTACCAAGTTACGCCTAGCGGTCCGTCGCTGATTGACAAGCTGTTGTGGGTTTACGATAAGCCGACAAATACCTCGACCGGCCGCGGCTCACCTGTAGGTGCGGCCATGAGTACCCCCGGAGAGCTGACGCTGGCTTCGCAGCCCAGCAGCGATCAGGTGTACATCGTGAGCGTGGCCCTGACGGTGCAGGACCCTACTCAGCGGGATGGCTACGTGACCTTCCCAGCTTGGGTGCTGGCGAAGTATCGCGACGCCATCCTCGACGGCTTGCTCGGGAACATGATGTCGCAGCCCAACAAGCCGTGGACGAACACGCAGCTTAGTGTTTTCCATATGCGCAAGTTCAAGAACAAGACCGCGTCTGCTCGAGTTGAGTGGACGCGCAACAACACGTACCGTCAGCAGGCTTGGGTATTCCCGGGTTTCGCTCGCGGCTCCCAGCGCGGCAATCGTGGCTGGGGTGGACCCGTTTAAGGTAACCTCGGAAGGTAACTATGGCGAGTTTTGTCGACAATACCATCTTTACGGCCATTTCCGGGGGTACGGGGGACTTCATTGTAGCCGGTGCGACCCCCGGCTATCAATCTCCTGTCGGGCGGGTTGTAGATACTAAGCAATATCGATATCGGGCACAAACTGCTAACATGTTACAGTGGGAGATTGGGGTTGCGACCTCTACTCTTGGTGGCACCACGTTTACTCGTTCGGTAGTAACGTCTTCGATCGGGGGAGGACTTATAGATTTTGTAACTCCTCCAAATGTAATGTTGACCTTTAGCGCCAATGATTTTCTTCAATTTGACGATGACATGGCGCTCACACCAATACAGAGATTGCAGGGACGCAAAAATATTGGGCTAGATCAGGTTGACAATACGGCCGATGCCAATAAGCCCATTTCATCCGCTACACAAACAGCGCTCGACCTGAAGGCGAACACAGCAGTTGTGGTAGCGGCCGGTGCCGGTCTTACCGGTGGAGGTGATCTTTCTGCGAATATAGCTATGGCTGTGGGGGCGGGCTCCGGCATTGCCGTGAACGATAATGACGTCGCGCTGAACATCAATTCTCTTATAGCAGACGTGCTACCGGATGGGTCCGCTGATTACGTTGTGACATGGGATGCCAGCGCGACGGCTCACAAGAAGGTGCTGCTGGATGATCTGCCGGGCGGTGCCGGCTTCGCAACGCCGGAAAAATACGGCGCGGTCGGCGATGGCGTAACGGATGACAAGGCGGCGGTCATCTCTGCTGCAACAGCAGGAAACGGCTATATCAAGGGCTCCCCCGGATCAATTTATCGTCTGGAACTCGGTACATCCAGCTTTACTACCCCGAGCACATTTGTTTTCGATCTGAACGGGGCGACTCTAAAGCCGATTTATACCGGAACCAGGTATCCTTGGGAGGTAAGCCTAGTCACCGCTGCAACATACGCACTAAGCTCTCAGGTAAATGGCGCAGGTTTTGTAACTACGGTCGATAACCCACCTGCTGGATTGGCGGCTGGCGATACAGTCATGTTTGAATCAACCGGGCTTGGTGGGAATAACCCCCCGTCGTGGCGAACGGTTGGGAGCGTGTCCGGAACGACTACCGGCCTTGACCGCATTATTCCATTCGCTTACTCCGGCACAGTTACGATGCGGAAAGTGACGTTCGCTGAAAAATTCATAATTGAAAATGGCACTATTGACTATTCAGGAATTGACGACAATGCGTTGGGCGGCTTCAATCTAAGTGGATACAAACTAATCAGGTTCAACAATCTTGATTTGACCAATATCAACTTCGATCGAGCGGATGGCACTGATTACGTCATAACGGCCGGTTATGCTTTGTCCGGTGAATTCCGGGATATCCGCTGCCGGAACGCCGTTAAGAACGGCACTTTCGTCAATGCCGGCAACCACAACTATGTGAACATTGAGAGCGTTGTCGGGCAAGGTGACGGGTTCGGCATCAACGTCTTTAATACCGACTATTTCTCCGTCGAGCGCAACGACATCATGGGGCGCTATCAGGAGGGAACCACCTACTCTGTTCGCGGGATCAAAATCATTGGCTGCCGCGAAGGAACGGTAAGGGGGAACAGGGTCTGCAATTACGACTCTGGGACCAAGATCGAGAATACTGCTGGCGTGCAGGTTGACGGTAACAGCTACGATTGGTGCGGCGTCTCTATCAACTTTTCTTCGCAGGCTCCTCTTTCTTCAAGCTATGAGAACAACTCATTCCGGAACAACAAAATCCGGTTCAATACGAATACTTCTGGCGCAATCGTTGTATCAGACGACACATCGAACAAGACGATTATCTCTGGCAACATCATCACCGATGCCTACGGCCCAGCCATCCGCGCCGATGGTCTCGCGATGGTCATATCCAATAACAACATCTATAATTGGGGGCGGTCAGCCACCGCATCTGCCGCGATCATGATCGGAGACGCCGACGCGACTGGCGTGATGTACGGCAACCTTGCTATGACCGATAACGCCAGCAATGTCGGCTGGTATGTCCAATCTGGGAATACCGGGTTCCGCGCCGGTGAAAATTTCACGAACGCCACAACGATTTGGAATGCAACTAATCAAGCGGGGCGCTTGGCGGCTGCTGGCAACATCGGAGAGTATATAGAATCTGATGTCTTGATTGGCTCCGCAGTTGCTCTCACGAATTTGGCTGTTACCAACATCACGTCGATAAGCCTGACGCCGGGCGATTGGGATGTATGGGGTGTGATCGCGACCGTGCAAGCGGGTGGCCCGACCACTACCGCTCTTGTCGGAACCATCAACACAACTTCAGCGACGCTCCCGACCGATCTTGCAAACAAGGGAGCGACAACGTTTTGGCGTGGCTCAACCACGAGCACGCTTATCTTGCCGGTGGGGACTAGGCGTTATTCCTTAACGAGCACGACAACCGTCTACCTGATAATCAACCCCTTTTTTACGGGGGGGACGAGCTTGTCAGGCTACGGCACGATTTGCGCTCGCCGGGTGAGGCAATAGAATGGAAACCGAATAGATGTTCTATGCGGCACCAACGCATGTTCTAGCTATTTTCCAGTTCCCTACGGATCAGGAAATGGCCTTGCAGATATCTACTGATCCGGAGGTCGTGTTCGAAAGGCAGGAGCTTCGTGACGCACTAGTTGCGAGCGAAGACAAACGGGGGCTTACGGTTTTCGAACAGCGCAGGGTAGAAGCATCCGAGTATACGTCGGTGCCAAAGGCTGACCCCAGAAATAGAAGGTAGCTCGAAATGGCGCTTGCTAGGTACGTCAAAGCCGCTGGGGAGACCAAGCGCTACTCTATCGACTATGCAGATTGGCTGGACACTGGTGAAGTTCTAACCAATGTGGCGTTCTCAGTCCTCAACAACACCGTGGTGACCCCGCTGGTAGTCGGGTCGCTGGCTTTCGAGCCGGGCAACTTGGCCATACAATTTTTGGTATCTGGCGGTGTCGATGGTATAGCCTACGAAGTTATAGCGACGGCCACGACAACCGGCGCGCAGATTAAGAAAGACGCGCTCGTGTACACTGTTCGGGAGCCCCAATGACCATCCAAATCAAGCACGCCTTTACGTCGGCCAAGGGAGATGGTGGCGACGCCACGCTGGTGCGGCCGTCGAACTGGAACGCTGCTCACACCACGTCGATGGCGACGGGAAACATCCTCGGGCGGATGACGGCGGGTGCGGGCTCGTTCGAAGAGCTACCCACTACTGCGTATATGGTCGCAGCGCTGGCCGCTGCCGATAAAGCAGCGTTGATCGCAGCGTTGGGTATCGGCGTGTTCGACACGGGGGATATCAAGTTCTCGGCCAATCCCACTGCATCCGCCGGATGGATCGCCTACAACGGCGAGGGCACGATCAGCAAAGCCGGCTCCGGCGGCACCGTGCGCGCAAACGAGGACTGCTTGGAGCTCTGGAAAATCCTCTACGTGAACATCACGGACACGTTCTGTCCCGTGAGCGGTGGCCGTACCGGTTCGGACGCCACGTCTGCTACCAACGACTTCAACGCCGGCAAGACGATGGGGCTCCCGCGCTTCTCGGGCCGCGCGGTAATCGGAGCAGGCACGGGGTCCACGCTGACGGCGCGCGCCGCCGGCGCATATGGCGGTGCGGAGACCCACACACTCTCCACTGCGGAGCTGGCTTCGCACTTCCACGCCGCGGCCATATCTGATGGCGGCCATACCCACGGCCATAACGCCAATTCCGCGAACCAAAACAGTAGCACTGGTGGCGGCGCGTTCAGTATCCCCGCCTACGGCGGTGCCACCATCAGCAGCGCTACTACTGGTGTCCGCGTCACCAGCGCCAACGGGCTCGATACGACGTCCAGCACCGGTAGCGGAACGGCGCACAACAACATGCAGCCGCACGTGGCGATGTGGGTGAAGGTGAAGCTATGAGGTCGTCCCGCGCAGCTGTAGACCTGATCGTCGAATTCGAGATCGGCAGCAAGCTCCAGTACGAGCACACCTACAAGCGGCCGGAATGGCCGGGCACCGCTTCGGGCGTCACTGTCGGCATCGGATACGATCTTGGCTACAACAGCGCGGACGTGATCCTGAACGACTGGGCCAATCTGCTGCCGCCGAACCAGATCAGGGCGATGCAGAAATACTCTGGCATCACCGGTGCACGAGCACGAGGCGTGCTCACACAGGCGCGTGCCGACATCGGTGAGATCGCATGGGAGCCGGCGATGGCCGTCTTCATGAAGACGAGCCTCCCCAAGTTCGAAGCGATCACGATGCGTGCGTGCCCCGGCGCTGACCAGCTCCCGGCCGGCTGTTTCGGCGTACTGACCAGCCTCAGCTACAACCGCGGTGCGAGCTATACGAAAGCGCGGACGGACAGCGACCATCAAGATCGATACCGCGAGATGCGCAACATCCGCGCGCTCGTGGCGAACGGAGAGCTCGAGCGGGTGCCCGCTGAAATTCGCTCGATGAAGCGCCTGTGGCCGAACGTGGCCGGTCTGCGCCGTCGCCGCGATGCGGAAGCGAAGCTGTGGGAAGTCAGCATGCAGCATGCGCCGGTCGTGGGTGCTGTGAGTGCGCGCGCGGATACTGGCGACGATAGGGAGCCGTTACCCTCTGAGGTAACGACGGATCACGTCGCGCCGGTAGCGCAGGAGACTGCGATCAACGTGGTTACTTCACACGCCAAGTATTCGCTTGAGGTGCAGCTGATCCAGAAGGCGCTTATCTCGATGAAGTACTTCGAGGTGGGCGACCCCGATGGTAAGCCCGGGGGCAAGTTCGTCGCCGGCGTCGCTGCGTTCATGACCGACCGTGGCAAGGACCCGAACAAAGGGCAAATCACCGATGCTCTGAAGAACGAGATCAACGCTGCTATGTCGGAGAAGCTTCCTGACGGCACGCCGTGGTCCCGCCCTATTGCGCCGGCGCGCGCCAACGCCACGGCAAACGAAGTCGCTAAGACTGTGCCGTCGGTGAAGGTCAATTTTTGGCAGAAGATCATGGCGTTCATCCTCGGCATCCCCGCCGCTGTGACCGGCCTGATCAAGAGCTTCTTCGGCGAAGCGGACACGCCTTCGGGCTACATATCGTCGATCAAAGATTTCTTTGGTTCCGTCCCGTCCGAGTTGTATTGGTTCATTATTGCTGCTATCGCCGTTGGAGTGTTCATCGCGGCGAAGAAGAGCACTGACAGTACCGTGAAGGACTACCAGCAAGGGAAGATCAACTGATGTGGCTCCTCGCGGTCCCCACCTTCTTGAAAGTCATTCCGGCTTGGGCTTGGAAGTTCATCGCGGTGATCGTGGCGATCCTATCGATCTACCTCTACGGCTACACCAAGGGGAAGCAGGTAGAGCGTGTGCGTTGCGAGACCGCGGCGCGCGCGGCGCAGAAAGCAGCTGACGCGCAGGATGTAAAAGCGGCTGTTGAGCAGCGGGATCAGGCGACCTCCATAGCAGCCCAACTCCAAGACCAAAAGGCGAAAGATGACCTCACCATCGAACACCTCAAGACGACGCTCGCTGGCAAGCCGCTCAACGCTCCTTGCTATTATCCTGACGTCGCCCCTACTGGCCGGGTGCGCAACGTTCCAGCAAAGCCCCCCAAGGGAGCCGGTAACTAGGAACATTCCGGGCCCTCCGGACTATTTACAGCCAGAGCCCGTGCCGCCGACAGTTGATCGTTCTGGAAAAGGCAAGAGCCCGTTCGTAGTCGCCGAAGAGCGCGGACAGGTAATTGTGCGCCAGAACGTGGTTATTACCGCAGCGCGCGGTGCATGGAACACGATGAAGGATACGTACAGCAAAAGCCTTCTGAAGCGCGGACTGCTCGGTAGCCGGTAACCCCGGCCGAAGGGGTTACGATATGACCGACGGTATGCCGTCTGAAGACGAGCTGTTCCACATGGTGATGGGGGACACCACTGACCCGGAGGTGCGCTTCAAGATGCTCGCCTACCGAGTGGCGGTGCTGACGCGGGAAAAAGAAGACCTCGAGAAGCGCATGTCGAAGATCGAGAAAGCATATACCATGGGGACCGGAATATTTTGGGCGCTCCCGATGGTTGGTCTTGTGATCGGGTATTTCACATCGAATTGGGGGTGGCTCGCCAAGCCTTGGACTAGAGGAGGCCCGTAATGGTGAAGCCTACCTCTATAATTATCGCCGACATCAAAGAGCTGTGGCAGATAAAAATTTTCCGGGTACGAATTTTTTTCGCAATTGTACCTACAATCGCAGCCGCCGTCTTTGGGTTCTTGGCTGCGGACAACACGCACCCATTCGACTACATAGCCGAAGGAAGCTACATAAAGCCCCCTACTGGGAGGCCGGGAGAGCAAGTTACCGTATCGTGGTCAGTGCGCCAGAACAGATCGATTTGCCCCGGCGTAGTTACCCGACAGCTCATCGACGTGAACACCAAAGAAGTGGTGGCGATGTACGACCCGGTACTCGCCACTCGAGGGCCTGTGACGAACAACCGATTAAACATTTCGTTCGCCATGCCAAAAACGATCCCTACTGGATGGATTGGATATAGGGCGAATTTAGAGTATACGTGCAACTGGCTACAGCAGGCGTTCCCGTCGTTCGCCATACGCTATCAGGCGCCGATGTTGCTCTTTAAGGTGCAGGAATGAAGAACCCAAACAAGATCGTCCGCCCGGGCCTCCACATGGACACCCTGTACCGGGCGATGAAGGACAGCTTGAAAAAGCCCTATATCGGGGTTACTCAAGGTGGATCGTCCCGCAAGAACAGCGGCGCGAGAGTTGCTGCAGTTACTTCCAAAGTGAAACAACCGAAAGGCACCTAGATGTCCGACCCCACCGCACCGGGAGCCCCGACCCCGACCCCGACCCCGACCACGACCTGACCCGTTCGCGATCCTGTCCCCGCTCGTGGCAACCTCTTGATCATGAGCGCTTTCCTCTCTGCCCTTGTCCTCTTCCTGGCCACGGCCCTGCCCCATCCCACGATCGCGACCCGCTACGCGGACACGCCCACGGATGAGGGCGGGACCCCGGCCTGTGCCTCGCGCGTGCCCCCGGCCCTGTACCGCGCCGCCCATGCTCAGCGCTGTGCACACCGCGACCTCCCCTGTGGGACCCAGATCCTGATCGCGCACAAGAACAAGACCACGACCTGCACCGTTCTTGATCGGGGTCCGTTCGGGGCACTGGATAGGAACGGGACCTATTTCGTGGCCACGACCGAGACCATGCTCAGGCGCCGCTCTGGCACTTCTTCATGAACGAGGTCTTGGCCGCGCCGGCCAGCGGCTTGCCGTCCTTGCCGACGGCTTTCGTCTCGCAGGAGGCGTCCTGCGCAAATGCCGAACCGGCGGCAAAGGTCGCGATCACGGCCGCCAAGAAAATCCGCTTCATCTGGGTTCTCCCTAAACCA
>OFRG01000328.1_pt1 | contig 19809 bp, 28 predicted proteins | sample 1543071 | NCBI WGS metagenome assembly OFRG01 (sample SAMN07774222, study PRJEB24372) | wastewater metagenome | isolation source: WWTP Verbania (Effluent) | place: Italy: Verbania | collected 2015-12
CATGACCGACACGCTCGAGCTCGTCCGCTCGCTGTCCGACGCCGAGTGGGACGAGCTCGCCGGCCGCCTCCTCACCGGATGGTTCCCCCGTGGCCGCGACACCCAGCGCCGCCCCGAAGGCGACTGGAACGTGTGGCTCATCCTCACCGGCCGAGGCTGGGGCAAGACCCGCACCGGCTCCGAAGACCTCGTCGAGGCCGCCATCGCCGACCCCGGCGACTACGCGGTGGTGGCACCCACCTACGGCGACGCCCGCGACGTGTGCGTGGAAGGCCCCTCGGGTGTGCTCGCCGTGCTGACACGCCGTTGCATCGGCCACACCTGGAACCGCAGCCTCGGCGAGATCCACCTCGCCAACGGGTCTCGCATCAAGGTCGGCTCGGCCGACGAGCCGGACCGCTGGCGTGGCTGGAACTTCCGTGGCGGCTGGTGCGACGAGCTCGGCGCGTGGCGCCGGCCGGACGCCTGGACTCAGCTCCGCCTCGCCACTCGCATCGGCGACAGACCTCGCCTCGTCGTAACGACCACGCCCCGCCCGACCAAGCTCCTACGCGAGCTCGTCGACCAGGACGGCGGCTCGGTGCACGTCACCCGCGGCTCGACGTGGGAGAACGCGGCCAACCTGTCCGAGGCGGCACTCGAGGAGCTGCGCCTGCGCTACGGCGGCACACGCATCGGACGCCAGGAGCTCGAAGGCGAGCTGCTGCTTGACACCCCCGGCGCGCTGTGGACGATGGCCATGCTCGACGCCGACGGCGTGCGGGTCGACACGGTGCCGGACCTGGTGCGGGTCGTGACCGCCATCGACCCGGCCGTGACCTCCGGCGAGGACGCCGACGAGACCGGCATCGTCACCGTCGGCCAGGACCACGACGGCGACCTGTACGTCCTCGCCGACGACACCACCAAGGCCAGCCCCGAGCAGTGGGCCAGCGTGGCCATCGGCGCGATGGACCGTCACGGGTCGGACCGGATCGTGGCCGAGGTGAACAACGGCGGCGACCTCGTGGAGTCGGTGCTGCGTGCGGTGGACCGCTCGGTCCCGTACCGCAAGGTGACCGCGTCGCGGGGCAAGCGGGTGCGGGCCGAGCCTGTGGCCGCGATGTACGAGCAGGGCCGGGTGCATCACGTCCGTGGCCTCGAGGCCCTGGAGGCCCAGATGTGCTCGTGGACGCCGGATGGTGGGCAGGGCTCGCCGGACCGGCTGGACGCCCTGGTGTGGGCGTGCACGGAGCTGGGTCTGGGTGGTGCGGGTCGTGGTGGCCTGCGAATGAGGCGGGCAGCGTGAGCTTCGTCATCGAGAACTTCCTCTGGGGTGAGCCGCGCGTGGTCCGCCCGTGGGACCTGCCCGACCGCAACCCCATGCCGCACATCACGATCAGCCCCCGCCTGGAGCACCTGCTCGAGCTGTGGGACGAGGCCCGCCTGCGGTTCTGGGTGGCGCTCGACGTGATCCGTCATGGCCCCGATGAGGTGTTCAACCGATGAGCAAGCGCACCGTCCGCACCAAGCTGCGCATCACCGGCGAGCGCCGCGACCCCACCGCCGCCACCGTCCAGCTCCAATACTCCGGCCTCGGCGTCCCCCAGACCAACCGCCACAACGCCCAGCGCGCCACCGCCCGCGCCCTCACCGCCTGGGTCGTCATGCGCTGCATCCAGATCAAGGCGCAGGACCTCGCCGGCATCCCCTTCGTGGCCGGCCCCCGCGTCCCCGTCTCCTACACCGAGCTGCCCGAGACCAACCCGAACGCCCGCCTCGCCCGCCTCGTCGGCCAGGTCCCCGCCCCCAAGACCTCCGCCCAGGTCTGGTGGGAGTGGATGCTCACCCAGCGGTACATCACCGGCCAGTTCGCCTCCGAGATCGACTGGGGCACCGGCGGCCCGAAGGGCGGGCAGGTCGCCGCCCTGTGGCCCCTCACCGCCTCCGCCCTGAAGGCGGTGCCGACCGACGGCGGCACCGAGTGGTGGAAGCGCTTCGAGTACGGCCGCCCCGACAAGCCCCGCACCCTGTCGCCGGATCGGGTGTTCTACGGGTGGGACCCGGCCCCCGACGACTTCCGCCAGCCGTGGTCGATCCTCGCCGCCGCCCAGCTCGACGTGGACGTGGCCGTCCAGGTGGCCCGCTACAACGCCGCCTTCCTGCGCAACGACGCCCGTCCCGCGGCGGTGGTGGTTACCGAGGCCTTCGCCACCGAGGAGGACTTCGACCAGTTCGTCAACCAGTTCGAGGGCCGCCACCAGGGCGTCGACAACGCCGGGCGCCTCGCGTTCGTGGAGGCCGACCCGGACGGTGCGACCCCCGGTCAGGCCATCAACATCCAGACCCTGGGCATCTCGCAGAAGGACGCCCGGATGCTGGAGATGCACCGCCAGTCCCTCGAGCACGTCGCCATGGCGCTGGGGGTGCCGTGGTCGCGCCTGTCGGCCGCCGACCGCACCTTCTCGAACGCCGGGCAGGAGTCGGTGGACTACTGGAAGGGCCTGGCGTCGGACGCCCGGAAGTTCGGAGCGGAGGTGAACGCCTCGCTGGCGCCGCTGCTCGGCCCGGAGGTGGGCTGGTTCGACCTGTCGGGGGTGGAGGCGTTGGCGCCGCGCCCGCCGGTGTCGGCGCAGGAGGCGGTGGCCCTGGTGAACGGGTTCATCGCGACGCCCGAGGAGGTCCGCCCGTGGTACGGGTTGGCCGGTCCAGGCCCGGACATGCCGGCGCTGCCGGAGGCTCCGACCCCGCCGGCGGTGGACCCCGCACATGCGCCGATGGCGGAGCTTCCCGCCGCGCCACGCGTGGCCATCCACGACGAGGTCTTGCCGCCCGCTCGCGGCGTGACGAAGCGTGCCCCCACCGCACCCCGCGAGAAGCGAGCCCTGACCGCAGAGGAGCAGGAGGTCCGCCGAACCACCATCTGGCGCCGCAACGACGCCGCCCTCCGGGGCCTCATCACCGCATACGAGAAGCGGTGGGCCGCCCTGTTCCAGCGGCAGGCCGCCGTCGTCGTCGCCCAGGTCAAGGCCAAGCGCACCGCCATGCGCCTCACCGCCGCATCGGCCGCCCGCGAGCTCCGCGCCGACCTCGGCATCGGCGGCCCCCTCGACCCCAACGAGATCGCCCGGTGGCGCGCCCAGGCCCTCGACCTCGCCGACCTCATGCACACAGCCTCGGCCACCGCCGGGGTCACCCGCGTCAACAACGCCTTCGGGGTGTCGTTCGACCTCGAGGCCCCGTTCGTGCAGGACTTCATCCACGCCCGCGCCAACCAGCTCGCCGGGCAGGTGACATCGAGTACATACACAGCGATCCAGTCCGCACTGGCTGACGGTGTTGCGAACGGTGCGAGCATCGACGATCTGGCGTCTGCTGTTCAGAACGTCTTTGACGTGGCGAGCTCGAGCCGAGCCAAGACCATCGCACGGACGGAAGTCATCAGCGCGTCGAATGGGTCAGCGTCTTTGGCAGCGTCGCAACTGCCGAGTGATGTGGCGGCGGCCCAGGAGTGGATTGCGACTCGCGACGAGCGCACCCGAGAGGATCACGACGAGGCCGACGGGCAGATCGTCCGCATTGGTGAGCCCTTCGATGTCGGAGGCGAGATGTTGGCCTACCCCGGCGACCCCGCCGGGTCAGGTGAGAACGTGATCTCGTGCAGGTGCACCGTGGCATTTCTTACCCCGGCTGACTTCGAGGCATCCGGTGGCCGCGCCCGGCCCACGGTCGTCTCGCTCGCCGCCGCCACCCTCGCACTCCGTACCCTGCGCGCTGGCGACCAGTTCGACCCTGTCGAGTTCCGCCGTTCCCTGCTGGCGGTGGCCTAGAATGGGAGCCTCAACGAGAGTGGCCGGGCGCAGCGTCAACTGCCCCGGCCGTGGCCATCACCCCTGTGGAGGCGATGACGTGGCACAGCGTACGTGTTCAATCGAGGACTGCGAGCGCTCGCACTACGCCCGAGACCTGTGCGGGAAGCACTACCAGAAGTGGCGCACCGCTGGCGACCCGACGGCAGACCATCGTCCGGTGGCGGGGGTCTGCTCGATCGAGGGTTGCGAACGGGTCCACCAGGCGCGTGGATGGTGCGATCTGCACTACCAGCGGTGGCAGCGGAAGGGCGATCCGCTCGCGGTCGAGTTCATCATGGGCGACGACTACCGCCGCTTCTGGTCACAGGTGGCCGTCACCCCGTCGTGCTGGCTCTGGCTCGGTCACGTCGAGAGCAACGGCTACGGACGAGTGCAGATGCAGGGCCGCCCAGTCAGCGTCCATCGTCACGCCTACGAGCAGTTGGTCGGCCCCATCCCGGACGGCCTGACGCTCGACCACGTTCATGCGAGGGGATGCCGTCATACGCACTGCGTCAACCCCGCACACCTCGAGCCGGTGACGGCATCCGAGAACACCCGACGCCGATGGGAAGCGAGCAGATCATGACCACCGAGAACCGAGGCCACGTCCGTGGCGAAGTCCGCGCCGTCGCCGACGACGGCACCATCGAGCTGCTCGCGGTGAGCTACGGCATCACCGACGACTACGGCACCCAGTTCCAGCGGGGCACCTTCACCGAGTCGCTCGAGCAGCGCCTCCCCGTCATCGCCTTCGGCCACGACTGGTCCGACCCCATCGGTCGCGCCACCGCGTTCCGCGAGGACGACGACGGCCTGTACCTGACCGCCCGCCTCGACATCGGTGGCGCCGTCCCCCGAGCGGACCAGGCCTACGCCCAGCTCCGCTCCGGGACCCTCACCGACGTGTCGGTGGGGTTCATGCGCACGTCGTCCGAGGATCGCGACGGCCACGTCATGATCACCAAGGCCGAGCTCGACGAGGTGAGCGTGGTGCTCCGGGGTGCGGTCCCCGGTGCGAAGGTCCTCGCCGTCCGCTCGGCCCGCACCGGCGAGATGGTCGAGGTCGACAGCGTGGTGGCGATCGCCGAGAAGGTCGCCGCCGGCGACATCTCCCAGGCCGCCGCCGACGAGGCCCTGCGCCTGCTGTCCAGCTCCGGCACCGGCGCCCCGCCCGTCGAGTCGACCGACGACACCGGTGACCCGGCGCCCGAGCTCGTCGACGCCCTGGCCGAGGCGGACGCCGCCCTCGCCTCGCTCACCGACCGGAGCCGATAGTCCATGGCACCCGCCGAGCTCGACCTCACCGACGACCGGGCCATCATGCAGGGCGACAGCTACGAGCTGACCGTCACCGTCGGCGGGTCCCTGTACGCCACCACGGACTTCTCCGCCACCGGGTGGGAGTTCGCGGCGTCGCTGCGCCCCGGCTACCCCGGCAACACCGCGACCCCGGTGGCGGGCGAGGTGGAGTTCGCGGTGGACGTGGACGACGACACGGTCGGCACCGCGGTGGTGACCCTGTCGCTGACGCCGGCGCAGACGGCTGCTCTGGCGTGGCGGTCGAAGTGGGTGTGGGACTTCCAGGTCACGAACCCCTCCGGTGACGTGTTGACCCTGATCCGGGGGACGAGCGTGACGGTGCTTCCGCAGGTGACGGCATGAGCGACATCACGCTCACGGTGTCGGCCCCTGGTCCGACGGTGGACCTGGCGGTGGTGGCGGGCACGTCGGTGACGCTGATCGTGTCATCGGGTGGGGGGGTGTCGGATCATGCTTCACTGCCGGACCTGGCCACGTCGGGGCATCCGGCGTCGATCATCGCGTTCACGCCGACGGGTTCGATCGCGGCGACGACGGTGCAGGCCGCGGTGGCGGAGGTGGCGACGGACGCCGCGGCCGCCTATCAGCCGCTCGACGCTGATCTGACGGCGGTGGCGGCGTTGACCGCCCCGGCCACGAGCATCTCGGGGGCGGCGCAGAAGGCGTCGAACCTGTCGGATCTGGCGTCGGCCTCGTCGGCCCGCACGAACCTCGGCCTCGGTGGTGCGGCGACCCTGTCGGTCGGAACTACGGCGGGGACGGTCGCCGCTGGTGACGACAGCCGCTTCTCCGGTGGCGGTGGTGTTTCACCGATGGTTGCCCCCAATGGCCAGGGGTCAGTGCAGTGGGACATTCCTGGGGCGACGTTCACCAGTGTGGCAAACGCCAACTTCGATGGCGGTTGCATCCACTATCAGCCGTTCCGGGTGGAGATGGGGCACACGATCACGATCACCGCCATTGGCATCCGGGTGCATACGCTGGCGGCCTCTGGGCACGCCATCCTCGGTTGCTACGCCACGACAGCCGGGATGCAACCCACGGGGTCATCCCTGCTGTCGTCGGGTGTGTTGGACACGTCATCAACGGGCGTGAAACAGACGACAGGATTGTCCGTGACGCTGTCGGCGGGCGTTTACCTGATTTCGATGGGTGTCGATGTGAGCGTTCGTCTTTACACCATGCGGGGGCCGGGACTTCCTGGCGCTCAGGGGTTCTACAACTGGGACTATTCGACCACCGGGTTCATCAGGTCGAGGACATATGACGGGTCCAACCCCTCGTCGCCGCCAGCATGGAACGACAACTACCTGAACACGTTCTTTGACTGGTTCTTCGGGCTTAAGTACACGGTGGGGCTGGCATGATCCGCAACGACACTCGGAATGCAGAGACGGGAACGACGACAACTGAGGTTATCGACCTTGACGCCGGGACAGCCTGGTTGGAGGTTGACGGTGAGATCGTCGGGACCCGACGCGAGATCACTCAGGCCGAGCGGGAGATGTGGGCAGACTCGCAACCGACGGATGCCGAGCGGGTCGCCGCCCTGGAGGCGCAGAACGCCGACCTTCTCGCCGCGCTTGCCAAGGCCACCACCCTCGCCCAGGTCCGCGCCGCCGCCCAGGCCGCCGCCGGCTGATGGCTGCTACGTGGGCTGACGGCACCGCCACTTGGGCCGACCCCGGCTACTCGTGGTCCGGCGCCACCATCGTCATCCCCGACGTCAACGCCACCAGCACCCCGACCGTGACCCAGCGCACCACCTCCACCGTGACGCTCGCCGGGTACGCCACCAGCACCCCCACCGTGGCAGCGTTCGCAACCTCGACCCCAGGAGTGTCCGATGGCTGACCGTCTCGTCGTAGGCGACACCGTCACCCTGACCAACACCTTCAAGGTGTCGGGCACCGCCACCGACCCCACCACCGTCACCCTCGTCGTCACCGACCCCGCCGGTACCGCCACCACCTACACCTACGCCGGCAGCACCATCACCAAGTCGGCCACCGGCGTCTACACCAAGAACATCACCGCATCCACCGCCGGGCTCTGGGCCTACACCTGGACCGGCACCGGCACAGCCGCCGACGTCGAAACCGGGTCGTTCGAAGTGCGGCCCGTCCAGCCGCAGTCGCCTGACACCCTCAACGTGCTGACCCTCCTCGAGGGGCGCCTCGCCGTCGGGATCGGCGACACCGACACCCGATACGACCTACCCCTGGCGCAGAAGATCACCGCAGTGTCCCGCCGCCTCGACCGGCTCTGCGGGCCCATCGTGCAACGCACCGTCACCGACGAGGTCCACCCCGGCGGGTGCCCATCGATCCGGGTGCGCCGCTGGCCGGTCGCGTCGTTCACGACCGTCACCGAGTACGACGCCACCGTCTCGCAGGCCCTCACCCAGGAGGACTTCGACACCCAGCCGGCCGAAGGGTTCCTCCCGGAGCGGTGGGAGTCGACCCCGACCGCGGTGTTCAACGGGGTGATCTGGCGGCGGTCGTCGGGGTGCGGGGCATGGTTCCCGTCCGGGCCCGAGGCCGTGAAGGTCACCTACGTCGCCGGACGCGCTGCGAACACCGCGGCTGTCGACCCGATCTTCAAGGAGGCCGCGGGGATCGCCCTGAAGAACGTGTGGCGCACGATGGAGTCAGCGGTGCAGTCCCTCGGTGAGTTCGACGTCCCCGCCCAGAACTTCCCGATCAGCATCGTCACGAAGGCTGTGCGCGACGCCTGCGCCGAGGAGCTCATCGAGATTCCGGGGATCGCGTGATCGGCACCAGCATCGTCACGGCCTGCTCGGCGCTCATCACCGCCCTCGAGGCCGACAGCGCCCTGTCCGCCGCCGGCGTGAACATCAGCTACGACGCCCCCGTCGTACCCGAAGACCTCACCACCAACGACGGCGACTACGAAGCCATCTGGATCGGCGACGCCGAAGAGACCGAGGACGTTCCGCTCCTCACCGCCGGGCACCTCCACCGCGACGAGACCATCGACCAGGTCCTCGTCGTGCAAGTCCTCAAGCCCGGGTCTCTCGGCACCCAGCTCGCAGCCGACACCCGCGCCGTCGAGATCCTCACCCGAGTCCAAGACGTGCTCGCCAACAGCGTCGACCTCGGCGTCACCGACCCTGGACGCTTCGAGGCCGTCGTGACCCGGTGGAAGCTCCACCGCGGGGTCCTCGGCAACGGACAGGGCCACGGCTCCCGCTTCGACGTCACCGTCCAGTTCACCGCCCGCCTCACCCCCAGCTAGGAGGCCACCGTGCCCAAGTTCCGCTACGTCGGCCCGTCCGCCGGCCCCATCGAGGTCGCCGGGCAGGTCACCGACGACAAGGGCCTGGTCGACGTCGACGACACCACCGCCAAGGGCCTCGCCGCCCAACCCGACATCTGGCAGCCCGTCGCCGCCAGCACCAAGAAGGAGACCAGCTGATGGCGCTCAAGTCCGGTTTGGCAGCCCAGGTGGGCCTCAAGACCGAGTCGACGTGGGGGACCCCGGTCACCGTCGACCGGTTCACCCCGCTCGTCTCGGAGTCCATGACCGAGAAGATCGCCCGCATGGAGTCCGGCGGCATCATCGCCGGCGCCCGCGTGCTCCGCTCCGCCCAGTGGGCCGCCGGTGACGTCGAGGTGTCCGGCGACCTGGGCTTCGAGCTGTACCAGCAGGGGGTCGGCCTGTGGTTCCGCCACATGTTCGGCGCGGTGTCGACCGCCGGCGCCAACCCGTACACCCACACCTTCACCCCGGGTGATCTCACCGACGACCACTTCACCCTCCAGATCGGCAAGCCCGACGTCTCCGGGACCGTGCAGCCCTTCACGTTCGCCGGGTGCAAGGTGACCGAGTGGGAACTCGCGGCGAAGGCCGGTGAGCTGGTGACCCTCGGCGTGTCGGTCGTCGGGAAGTCGCTCGCCACGGGCACCTCGCTGGCGACGGCGTCCCTCGGGACCGGGTCCGGTACCCCGTTCACGTTCAAGCACGCCTCGGTGACAGTCGGCGGTTCCTCGGCGAACGTGAAGGAGATCTCGCTCAAGGGGGCGAACGGGCTGACCACGGACCGCCGGTTCATCGGGTCGGAGTACATCTCGGAGCCGCTCGAGGCTGAGCTGCGCGAGTACAGCGGTGAGGCGACGCTCGAGTTCGAGTCGCTGACCCAGATGAACTACTTCCGCAACGCCACCGAGAACGCCCTGGTGCTGACCATCACGGCGGGTGCGTCGGCGTCGGTCACGATCACGACGAACGTCCGGTGGGACGGGTCGACACCTGAGGTCGGTGGGCGTGGCGTGGTGGAGATGAAGGCCCCGTTCAAGTGCGTGGGCGCATCGACGGACGCCGGTGCGATCACCGCGGTGATGATCAACACCGACAGCACGCCGACCTGAGTCTCGTGGCCACCGTCGGCGGGCAGATGGTCCGCTTCGAGGGCTTCGACGAGTTCCGCCGGCTGCTCCGCCAGGCCGAGGGGAAGTGGGACGGCGCCCTTCGGGAGGCGAACCGTCAGATCGCCCAGGGGGTCGCGGCGAAGGCCCGCGGTGCGACCGAGACCGCCCAGCAGGCTGCGGCGGCCGGCGCCATCACCGGTCGCGGCGACCGTCGCGGTGCTGCGATCGGGGTCAATGCCCGACCGGCGTTCGCACAGGGCGCCTTCTACGGGGCGTTGCAGTTCCCGCAGTTCCCGGCGTGGGTCGGCAATAGCTGGGAGGTCGGCGGGTCCGGCGGCCCAGCGGCGATCAACCCCACCATCCGAGACAACCTCGGCGAGATCGTCGAGGCCTACGGCGACGCCTTCGAGAAGATCTGCGCGTTGGCGTTCCCGTCCGGCAGGCCCGTGCAGCGCTCCGAGTTCACCCTCGTGAACAGCTTCGGTGCGGTCGCCCAGCAGGGCACCGGCGCCTTCTAGATCTCCCCTGGGCAGGGGAGCGCACCGGGACCGGCCCGCCCTGGTCCCGGTGCGAGATCTGCCCACCCACCCGACCCCTGCCCAGGAGCACACTTGATGGCCAAGGCCCCGACCCCCGGAGCGTCCCGCCAGATCGAGATCGACCAGCAGGTCGAAGCCGAACTGTCGAAGCGGATCCGCATCACCTGCGCCGCCGAGAACAAGACCTACGAACTCGAGTTCGGTGACCTCGGCCCCCGCGAGGACCGCATCTCGATGCAACAGACCGGGTTCCCCGTCTCCGCGTTCTTCGACCAAGACCGGCTCGGCGCCCTGTCCGTGCTGGTGCTGTGGTGGACGATGCTCCGCCGCAACGGCAAGCCGAACCTCCAGTTCGCGAAGGTCGAGGCCAAGTACCGCGACAACCGCCGGTTCGCCGCCGCGGGGTTCGTGGTCGAGGTGATCGATGCCGACGGCAACGAGCTCGGCGAGGACGACCTGGGCTACGACACCGACGACGACGAGGCGGCCGTCCCGGAAGGCTGAGGCGGGCCCTGCGCGAGCAGTGGCCCGCCCTCTCGCATTTGTTCGGCCTGAGGCCGTTCGACGCCGACCCGGACAACCCCGGGTGCCTCACCTACGGCGAGATCCGCACCTACCAGAAGGCCCTCCTGGAACACGAGCAGCAGCTCCAGGCCCTCGAGGACCAACGCAGACCCTGAACGGAGGTGACCGCTGATGGCTTCACGGCGTCTCGAGGTGGTCATCGCCGGGTCCGCGAACGACGCCGTCAGCGCGCTCGGTCAGACCGAGCGGGCCGTCGGCCGGTTCGACCGGACCTCGTCGCGCGCCGGGTCGCGGTTCTCGTCGACGTGGCGGTCCGGGATCGGCCAGGTCGGCCGCGCCATCGGCGGTCTCGTCGCTGGCGCCGGGCTCGCCGTGTTCTTCCACGGGGCGATGACCGAGGCCGAGCAGGCCCAGCGGGTCATGCGGCAGACCAACGCGGTGATCGAGTCCACCGGCGGGGTCGCCGGGATCACCGCGACACACCTCGCTGGTCTCTCCGCGGACCTGTCCCGGCTGGCGGCGGTCGACGACGAGGTCATCCAGCAGGGCGGCAACCTCCTCCTCACGTTCCGCAACGTCCGAGCCGAAGGCGGGATCTTCGACGACGCCCTCGCCTCGGCGCTCGACATGTCCGCCGCGATGGGCACCCAGCTGCAGCCGAACGTCATGGCCGTCGGCCGCGCCCTGAACGACCCCATCGCCGGGATCTCCCGCCTGACCCGCATGGGTGTCACCTTCACCGACCAGCAGAAGGAACAGATCGCCGCGATGATGTACTTCGGCGACGTCGCCGGCGCGCAGCGCATCATCCTCGACGAGCTGGCCACCGAGTTCGGCGGCGCCGCGGAGGCCAACGCGACCGCCTCCGAGCGGATGAGCGTCGCGTGGGGCAACGTCCAGGAGGCCATCGGCACCCTCCTCCTCCCCGCGTTCGGGGCCGTGTCGGACGCGCTGGCCGGTGTGTCGCAGTGGTTCACGAACCTCGACCAGGGCACCCAGGGCCTCATCGCCGGGATCGCCGCGCTGACCCTCGCGTTCGCCGCCATGTGGGCCACCTTCGGCGCGCCCGTCACCCTCGCCGTGGCCGGGGTCGCGGCAATCGCCGCCGAGTACTACTGGCTCTACACCAACGTCGACCAGGTCCGCGCCATCGTCGACGCTGTCTGGCAAGCCATCCAGCTCTTCGCCGCCGCCGCGGTCGCCGCCATCCAGTCGATCGACTGGAAGCCCCTCATCGACGCCGGCATCGAGCTGTGGCGCCAGGTGCAGCTCCTCGGCCAGTCGTTCGGCGGGTGGGGCAACGTGGCCCGCGCCGCCGGCGTCGTGATCGGCGCCGCGATCATGGGGGTGATCGCGTTCCTGCGGACCACCCTGGCGGTGGCCGTCCCGGTGATCTCGGCGTTCGTCCGCCTCGGTGCGATCAGCCTCGCCGGCATCCGTGCCGCGATCGGAGCGCTCCGTACCGCGGTGTCGTCCGTGACGTCGGCCGTGTCCACCGCCTGGCAGTGGGTCCAGAAGCTCGCCGCGAACAACCTCGGCACCATCCTCTCCGCGGCCCGCTCACTGGCGTCGCCGTTCATCTCGGCGTACAACGCCGCCCGGAACCTGCTCTCCACCCTCGGTTCGATCGCCTCGAGGATCTCGTCGATGCCGTCGCTCCCGTCGATCAACATCCCGGGGTTCGCCTCCGGGACCGAGTCCGCCCCCCGTGGACTCGCCATGGTCGGCGAGCGGGGCCCGGAGCTCGTCGCGTTCCGCGGCGGCGAGCGGGTGTTCAGCTCAGGGCAGACCCGGGCCATGCTCGCCGGCGGCGGCGCCGGGGGGATGACCTACGTGACGGTCCACGTCCACGTCGCCGGGTCGGTGATGACCGACGGGGACCTGGTCGACGCAGTCGGATCCGGCCTGCGCCGCGGGCACACCTCCGGCGACCTCGAGGCGTTCGTCCGGCGGGTCGCTCCGTGACCTATCCCACGGTCCGCGCTCAGGTCGCGTTCGACACCGCCCCGCTGGCCACGACCCCGACGTGGACCACGATCCACGAGGGCACCTCCACCCAGCGGGCCATGACCGCGACGACCCGGACCGGCCGCCAGTTCGAGCTCGACCCGTTCCAGCCGGGCCGCATGACCCTGAAGCTCGACAACTCGGACCGCCGGTTTGATCCGCTGCACGCCTCCGGCCCCTACTACGGGAAGCTGCTCCCCCGGAAACGCACCCGGCTGCAGGCGGACTGGGGGACCTACCTGAACCTCACCGGTGCTTCCGGGTCGATGGCCACCACACCCGACGCGTCATCGCTCGACGTCACCGGCGACATCGACATCCGGGTCCGAGTCGCGCTGGTCGACTGGACCCCCGGCGCCAGTTCGGTCCTGGTGGCGAAGGCGATGTTCGGCACCAACCAGGTCTCCTACGTCGTCGCCGTGGACACTGATGGGACCCTCACGCTATTCACCTCACCGGACGGCACAGCAGGAAGCGGACTCGTGGGGTCGTCCACCACCCCGGTGCCTGCAGCCGATGGAACCGCGATGTGGGTCCGGGCCACGCTCGATGTCGACAATGGCGCCGGCAGCCGGGTGTATCGGTTCTACACGTCGACCGATGTCACCCACGACCACGCTGCGGTGTCGTGGACTCAGCTCGGAACCACGGTCACAACTGCCGGCGCGACGTCGATCTTCGCTGGCACTTCGGTTGTCGCTGTCGGAGCGTTCCCCGAGGACGCCAGCCGCTCAACTGGCCGCTTGTACGCCGCGACGGTCCTCTCCGGGATCGGCGGCACCGTAGTGGTCGACCTGGATTTCACCGACGGGAACCAGTTCACGGCTGGCACGTTGACGGGGACCGACGCCACGTCCCGGGTGTGGACCGTGTCGACGCCGGCGTCGCTCGTCGCGGTCACCTACGACCTGTTCTCCGGGTTCGTCGACACCTGGCCGCAGGACTCCCAGCGGTTCATGGGTGTGTCGGAGATGACCGCGACTGACGGGTTCAAGATCCTGTCGCGGATCGACCTGTCGAGCGCCTACGAGGAGACGGTGCGGGGTGACGCCCCCGCCGGGTGGTGGCGGCTCGGGGACAACACGCCCACCTCGAACCTGTGCGCGGACTCCTCGGGGTACGGCCACGACGGCTACTTCAAGGGGCTGCCGGCGTCGGTCGACAGCATCGTGGACGGCGCTGATGACTCCGCTGTGGACTTCGACGGGGGGAACGACCGGTCATCCTCGACCCCGCCGCGGCGCTCACGACAGCGCCGCTCACAGTCGAGGCGTGGATCGTCACGACACAGAATCCGACCGTTCGGTCTCTCATCTTTGCCCAGACCTACACGGTCAACGGGTTCAACTTCTCTCTCATGCTGGCTCTCGACAATGGCGGGGCAGCGCACTTCACCTTCAACTCGGCCGGTACGTCGTCCGGTGCATTGTCCGCCGCGTTGGTCAACGATGATCTGATCCATCACGTAGTCGGGTCAGTCGACACCGACAAGAAGGCGCGCATCTACATCGACGGTGTTCTGGCAGACACGGGCTCCGCCGCGTCCAATCTCGACGTTCTCGGTGGGGCCTCTTTGTACGTCGGTCAGGGTGATCCCGGGCTCAGTGGGTGGTCGCGTTTCGACGGAGTCATCGACGAGGTCGCCGTCTACGACACGGCTCTGACCGCCGACCAGGTCCTCGCCCACTACCGGGCAGGCCACGCCCCATGGACCGGCGACACCACCGGCGTCCGCATCGGCCGCATTCTCACCCTCGCCGGGTGGCCTGCTGCCGACCGCGACATCGACACCGGCAAGTCCGCCATGGGCCCCTACCTCGACGCCGAGTCCAACGCCCTGTCCATCGCGCAGCGCGCCGAAGCCACCGAAGGCGGCGCCCTCTGGCAGGCACCCGACGGCCGCATCACCTTCCGCGACCGCCACGCCCCCATCCAGGACTACAACGCCACCGTCTCCCAGGCCACCTTCACCGACGACGGGACCGCCACCAACCCCAACCACTACACCGTCCTGGACCTCACCTACGACGACACCCTCATCATCAACGAAGCCGCCGTCTCCTGGGTCGACGGCACCGAAACCTCACGCGACGACACCTCCGTCACCACCTACACCCGCTCCGCCGTCCGAGTCGAGACCGGCCTCACCACCGCCCCCGAAGCCCGCGACCGCGGCGACTGGCTCCTCGCCCGCTACAAGAACCCCGCCGTCCGACCAGACCGGGTCGTGCTCCGCCCCGCCGCCGACCAGCGCCTCTGGCGGCACTGCCTCGCCCGCCGCATCGGGGACCGCGTCACCGTCCGCCGGCGCCCGCAGGACACCGGCACAGCGATCAGCTTCGACGCCACCATCGAGTCGATCAACCACCGCATCTCCGACGGGAAGAACACCTGGGAAACCGAGTTCGGGCTCTCCCCCACAGCTGTCGACCTGGGCTGGCTCATCCTCGATGACACTGCCAAGGGGCTGCTCGACACCGGCCGCGTGGCCTTCTAAGGAGTCTCATGGCCTGGACCCAGATGTGTTCCCGCTGCGGTCAGGAGCGGAAGCCAGAAGACTTCTACCACCATGCTCGCCCCGACCGGCAACGCCGAGGGCCGTTGCACTGTCGGATCTGCACCACCCGACGAGGGAACCCACGGGAGTCCAAGAGCGCTCAACACCGTCGACTGCGGTACGGCGTCGGCGACAGCGAGATCGAAGCCTTGCTCGGAGCGCAGGGACACCGCTGCGCGGTCTGCCGCCGGTCGGTCAACGAGGTCCGCGGCAAGCACAAGTGGAATGTCGACCACGACCACACCACAGGCGCCGTCCGGGGAATTCTCTGCTGGGGCTGCAACGTCGGTCTCGGCTCATTCAACGACGACCCCGCCCGGCTTCGCGCCGCTGCGGACTACTTGGAGGGCTGAGCCATCGCTTGGACAACGCCGAAAACGTGGGCCGTCGCAGACGTCCTGAGCGCCGCCGACCTGAACGCCTACGTCCGCGACAACACCAAGTGGCTCGGAACCGACAAGCCCCACGCCCGCGTCCGCAACTCCGCCAACATCTCGCACACCTCGTCGGGCAGCTACCAGGCGCTCACCTTCAACTCGGAACGCGTCGACGTCGGCGCCATGCACGACACCGTCACCAACACGAGCCGGCTCACCGTCCCCTCCGGCGGCGCCGGCCTGTTCCTGATCGGAGGGTGCATCGAGTTCGCCGCGAACGCCACCGGCCTCCGCGGCGTCCAGATCCGCCTCAACGGCTCCACCATCATCGCCATCCAGGAAGCCCCCAGCGTCGGCGCAGGCAGCGCCCACCCCATAGCGGTCACCACCGCGTACCAGCTCGCCGACGGCGACTACCTCGAGCTGATGGGCAAGCAGTCCTCTGGCGGGAGCCTCAACATGCTCGCCACCACCAACTACTCCCCCGAGTTCTGGGCCGTCTGGCAGTCCACCTAAGCGTCCCAGGTCACATCACCCCACCCGAACCGGGAACGCGGCGCACACGACGCCTCGACCCTCTCTGCACGGAGGTACACACCATGCACCAGATCCTCGACGCCCTCGCGCGTCTCTGGCACGCCATCACCCGGGAACGGGCCGTCCTCACCGGCCTCGCCTTGGCGGTCATCGAGGCCTACCAGGCCGGGCAGATCACGAAGGCCACCGCGGTCCCCGTGATCGCCGGCATCATCCTCCGGTTCTTCGTCACCCCCTACGACCGGCCGGCGCTGCGCTCCCCGAACACCGGGGACCTGGCCGACCACGCCGACCCCGAAGCCTTCCACGCCGGCCGAGACGTCCTGTGAGCAAGGGCCCGCTGTCCACCACCCAGCTGCGCAACGCGTGGGCGCCAGCCTGCGGGGCGTCGCGCGGCACCCGCATCACGCTCCACGGCGGCGCCGTCATCACCGTCGACAAGCGGATCGCCCCGGCGGTGATCGCCATGAACGCCATCTTCGTGAAGTGGGGTTACAAGGCGACCCCGCCCGACTGCGGGGCGTTCGTGTGCCGGCGCATCACCGGCGGCACCGGGTACAGCCTCCACGCCTACCTCATCGCGATCGACATCAACTGGCAGGCCAACCCCTACAGCGCGGCCAACCGGACGATCACCGACATGCCCAGGGGGATGGTCGACGAGATCTGCGCCCTCCGCACCAACAGCGGCGCCCCGGTGTGGGGGTGGGGCGGGTTCTACCGGTCGATCAAGGACACCATGCACTACGAGATCGTGTGCACCCCCGAGGACCTCGCCACCGGCATCAAAGGCGGGACCCAAGGGCCCCTCACCGACGACCAGAAGGCGCTGGTCTTCCTCGCCGCCAAAGCCCACGCGGCCCGCAAGCCCATCCTCGGAGCTCGAGGTGGGCGGCGGCGGCCGTACTTCACCCGCCAGCTCCAGCAGCTCCTCGGGTTGACCCGCACCGGCGTCTACGGCACGGCCACCAGGGCGAAGGTGAAGGGGGTGCAGACGTTCTTCGGTCTCCCGGTGACGGGGATCGTGGACGCCGATACGTGGACGTGGATCATCTACGCCGCGCTCGTCAAGGGCCGATGAGCGCTGCACGACGACGGCTCGACTGGTGGGGACTGCGCGCCACCCCCATCGTGTTCGCCGCGGTCATGGCCGCCGGCCTATGGGCCGCACCGATCGACCTGTTCGGGTTCTGGCCCGGATGGGTCAACATCGCGCTCTTCGGCCTCGCCGCCGTGGCGATGCTCGGCACCGCCATCCACCCCGACGAACGTGGCCGGGCGATGGCAGTCCTCTGCGCTCTGCTCGCCACCCTGTCACGCGGCGCCACCATCCTCGTCGTCGACCAGCCGTTGCTGCCGCGCCGCGCCGAGATCGTCGGCGGGACCGTCTGGCTCGGTGTCGCCTACCTGGTCGTGGTCGTGTGGATGCTCACGGTCCCGTTGCTTGGCGAGTGGGAACAACGGAGGCGTGAGCGATGAGCCCTCAGGACCTGGCCGATGTCATAAAGGCGATGGGTGCGATGGGAGCGGTGGGGGCTGCGCTCGCCCTGTTCGTCCGCCTCTACCTGCGCGTGAGCGACAACGCGAACGAGTTCCAGACCCACGTGACCGACGGTTACCGCGAGGAGGTCGACCGGCTCCGCGACCGCCTCACCGCGGTGGAAGCGGAGATGGACGGGCTGCACCGCTCGGTGCGTCAGTGCCGTGACCGGGAACGGCTGCTCGTGGAGGCCATCGAGGCGCTCGGCGGGACGATCCCCCCGTGAGCAACAACCCTCGCTGTAGGACGTGCGGTAAGCCGATCATCGGCCTGGCTGTCACGAAGCACGGGGGCGGATGGGTGCATGAGCGGTCCAACGCTGAGCGTTGCGCACCGCCGCACCGCAGCTTGGCCTCGCCGGTCACGCTCGAGGATCTGAACCGGAAGGTGTTGGCGGACGCCGAACGGTTGCGCCGACGGGCCGGAATCAAGCCCCGCTAGCACGCGCCTTGCGTCGTCGGTACAGCGCCCGTTGGTACTCGGCGTGCGCAGCCTTGCACGCCTGGCACGGCGGCTCCTGTGCTCGCTCGTGGCGCCTGTACGCGGCCATCGTGCCGTGTGGCTTGGGGGTGCGTGGCGGGGTGCCCCGCTTGCGGTCCCGGTACGCCCGGGACCGCTCGGCTGGCGTGGTCACCGGTTCTGCCATTCAATAATCTGGTCAAAGCTGACGGTGCGTGCAACCTGAGCGTACATCTCATGCACTCGCCGCATCATGATGGCGGGCGAGCCAGCGTCGATGGCTGCTGCTTCGAGTCGGTTGGCGAGTTGCAGCATGCTCATGGCTTCTTCGATGCTCATGGCTTCTTCGGTGGTGGTCTCGGTGGCTTCCATGTATGTAGCTAACCACGAAACGTCACACCCTGTCAACCACAAATCGTAACTTTCTTTGGTGGCGGGTAGTTGACCCCACCGCAGACCTACAACTAGCGTCACCTTTGAGGCCGACCCGAAAGGGTCGGCTCTTTGCGTTACCGCACCGGACGGACATCCGAGGACACAACCCCCAACAGAAAGCGCACCCATGCGCCGACTCACCGCAGCAGCCGTCGTCATCGCTGTCACCCTCGTCGGGTGCAGCACCCCCGCAGCAGCACAGACCGCACCACCCGCACCAGCCCCCGTCGTGTCCCACGTCGACCGGGTGTGCTCACCCGTCGCCTTCCCCTACCGTCCCGCTGACGTGCAGGTCTGGTGGAACTGCCACCGCGACCCGAACATCGACCGGGTGGCCGCCGGCAGGCTGGCGTGGTGGCTCAACGCCGTGGTGTTGAACCGGATCGCCGCGTACCTGGCCGCAGTGGATGCCGCTCGGGTGGCGCAGCAGCACCAGGACCTCGTGTGGCGATGGTCCGGTGTCGCCAACTGTGAGAGCGGGGGCAACTGGTACATCAACACCGGCAACGGCTACTACGGCGGCGTGCAGTTCCTGCTGTCCACCTGGCGCAGCGTGGGCGGGTCCGGCTACCCGCACCAGAACTCGCCGGGCGAGCAGGCATACCGGGCCGAGATTCTGCGCCAGCGCTCCGGCCTCGGCCAGTGGCCCGTCTGCGGGCGGTACTACCGGGGCTAGAAGTTGTTCGCCTGAGGCCAACCGAACCGAACCGAACGAAGCCCCGGCCACCACGGCCGGGGCTTCTTCGCGTTCACCCCCGAAACTTTCCCTTGCCAAACTTGGCAACCTTGTGAAAGGGTGACGACGTGCCCACCGCCGAAGAACTCGCCGCCCACCGGGAACGCATGGCCGCACGTCGCACCGCCGGCGAAGCGTTCATCGCCCGAGTCATCGCAGAGAAGGGCGAATGGAACCTCGCCCGTGACTTCACCAGCGGGACCGACTGATGCCTCCCACGAAACGAGCCGAAGCCGAACAGGTCATGCCCGACCTTGACCAGTGGCTCACCGCTCAACGCAACGCCGGCTGGTCATGGAACGAGATTGCGTTCGCACTCCGGTCGCACGGCATCACCGTGACGGGCGAGACGGTGCGCCAGTGGTGCGCCGACGACGGGCCGGCAGCCGCATGAGCGCCATCGTCCTCCTCGCCGCCGTGCTGATCCTCGGCGCGGTGCTCGCCATCGCCGCAGACGACCGCATGGACGGCGACCTGTGACCCTGTCCACGACCATCCTCATCCTCGACCCGACGCCGCCTGAGCCGTTGTTTCGATTCGGTCGGACGCTTCT
>OFRG01000329.1_pt1 | contig 19782 bp, 28 predicted proteins | sample 1543071 | NCBI WGS metagenome assembly OFRG01 (sample SAMN07774222, study PRJEB24372) | wastewater metagenome | isolation source: WWTP Verbania (Effluent) | place: Italy: Verbania | collected 2015-12
CCTGCGGTAGCCGTGCCGTAGTAGCCTGCGGTAGCCGTGCCGTAGTAGCCTGCGGTAGCAGACCCAAACGCTCCGACTGTCGCGCTTTCTTTGTCTCCAACAGAAAGAATGCGACCAATAATCGCAACGTCACGCGGCTCGTTCTTTGCAATGTATCCAGCGGCCTCATGACGCTGGCCGACGAATACAACTTTCCCGCTTTGGAATTTGCACTTGCCGCCAAGCATCCGAACGTCTGATTCTTGGACCTGCACGACAAGCCACTTCGCATCAGGCCGATGAGCGTAATCGCTTGTGGTGTGATCGCCAGCGCCATAGAGCCATCCGTGCAGGCCGTTGCCGCATGTGCCGTTGTCAGACCAATCTAGCGCAGTGGCGATGCCGCCGACACCGGGCCAAATAAATCCGTTTTTGCTGGACATATCCGCTGCGCAACAGCGCAGAACGAGTACTGTCTTTTCTTTCGATGCCATTGCTGCTCCTGTTAGGTCAATCCACTGAGCGATTAGTGAAGGTGGCCGGTGCTGTATTTCCGGCTTCCCGTGGCCTTTGGGAACAAGTCCGTAGACTGCCTTTACGGTGCCGACCGAGTGCCCCCGATCCGGTTAACTTGTCGCGCATCAGCCTGCGCATTCACCTTCACTAATCGCTCTATCGCCACTCACTGCGGAGAACCTCTCCTAGCCCTACCTTTGCGTCCTGTCGGCTTAGGTGCCGTATCGCTGCACCTGGGGCGTGTTGTTTGTGTCGATGGGATTTAATGTAAACCCCAACCGTGTTTTGAGTCAAGCCTTTTTTGTGTTGCGAATACGTATCTGCATACGTAGTTAAAATGTCTTGACGTTGAAACACGGCTGGGGTATAAACTGCGGCATGGACATCTTAGACATTGCAATATCCCATGCGGGAGGCGTCACCAAGCTGGCCGACAAGCTAGGCATATCACAGCAGGCCGTCACCAACTGGCGGTCCAGGGGATTGCCCAGAGCATGGGAGCTTGTCCTGCGCCAGAAGTTTGCCAAGCAGATCAAATCTGCGCAGGCCACAGCATGACCGAAGGGCTAGATCAGGGACGCGGGAGGGCGGCGTCGTGACTGCCAAAAACGAAAACCCGAGCAGCGCGAACTGCACGGGCCTTCTAACCAACCACTAAAAGGAGTAGTGAATGGCTGATGAAAGTGTATCGCAATACCTTGCGTTTCTCGACAAGAAAACGCAGGGCGGCGCGGACAGCGGGTTCGATCCTGTCTGGATGCCTGAATTCCTGTTTGACTTCCAGAAGGAAATGGTCGAATGGGCGGTGCGCAAGGGCCGCGCTGCAATCTTCGCTGATTGCGGACTCGGCAAGACCCCGATGGGCCTGACGTGGGCATCAAACGTCGCACGCAAGACCGGCAAGCCGGTGCTGTACCTGACGCCGCTTGCAGTGGCTGTGCAGACCATTCGTGAGGCGCACAAATTTGGCATTGATGCCACGCTATCACGCGACGGTGCGCATGTTGGCCACATCATCGTGACCAACTACGAGAAGCTGCATTTTTTCAACCCGGATGACTTCTCCGGCGTTGTGTGCGACGAGTCCAGCATCCTGAAATCGTTTGCAGGTGAACGGCGCGGCCAGATCACGGCATTCATGCGCAAGGTTCCATATCGCTTGCTCCAGACGGCGACGGCAGCGCCAAACGACTACATCGAGCTTGGCACATCATCTGAGGCGCTCGGGTACATGGGCCACACGGACATGCTCAACAGGTTTTTTAAGAACGACCTGAACAACAGCGCCACGGGCCGGATGCGTGGGGAGGTTATCAAGTGGCGACTCAAAGGGCACGCGGAACTTCCGTTTTGGCGTTGGGTGTGCTCATGGGCGCGTGCTATCCGTAGGCCGTCAGACCTTGGGTTTGATGACAGCCGGTTTGTGTTGCCACAACTCAATGAGGTTGAGCACCTTGTCGAAGCCAACACCCTAGCCGATGGGATGTTGTTCGCCCTGCCTGCGCAGGGGCTCAAAGAACAGCGCGACGAAAGCCGTAGGACGATTCAGGAACGCTGCGAAAAGGTTTCCGCGCTGGTGAACCATACCGGACAGCCCGCGCTTGTCTGGTGCCACCTGAACGACGAAGGCGCATTGCTGGAGAAGTTGATTCCTGATGCTGTGCAGGTAGCCGGAGGCGACTCCGACGACCGCAAGGAGCAGCGCCTAGAAGCCTTCGCAGAGGGTCAAGCTCGTGTGCTGATTACGAAGCCGAAGATCGGCGCATGGGGTCTGAACTTTCAGCACTGCAACCACGTCACATTTTTCCCGACGCACTCGTTTGAGCAGTATTACCAGGGTGTTCGTCGTTGCTGGCGCTTCGGCCAAAAGCGTGATGTAACCGTCGATGTGGTTGCCACCGAGGGAAGCCTCGGAGTTGTCCACAACCTGCAACGCAAGGCAGTGCAGGCCGACAAGATGTTTTCAAACCTCGTTGCGGAAATGAACCAGGCAATTGCCATTGGTCGCACCGACAACATGCACAAACAAATGGAGATTCCGAAATGGCTGTGATTGACCAATGCGTGACCGACAAGTTTGCCATTTACAACGGGGATTGCATTGACGTGATGAAGGGTCTACCGACTGGCAGCATTCATCATTCGATCTATTCCCCCCCGTTCGGTGGCCTGTATCACTACAGCAGCAACGAGCGCGACCTGTCGAACTGCGACGATTACGACTCGTTTTTCGAGCATTACACCTTCGTTGTGCGTGAGCTGGCGCGGATCACGATGCCGGGACGGATTACCGCCGTGCATTGCATGGATGTACCGCGCAGCAACTCAGGGACTGATTCGCTGATTGACTTCCCCGGTGACATTGTTCGCCTGCACGAGCGCGAAGGATGGGCCTACACCGGGCGGCGCGCCATCTGGAAGGAGCCGCTTGCCGTTCGCCTGCGGACGATGCAAAAGAACCTTGCGCATCAGTCGCTTGTCGAGGACTCGATTGATTGTGGCGTCGCGTCGGCAGACTTCTTATTGACCTTCAGGCGCAAAGGCAAAAACCCTGTCCCTGTGCAACACCCGGTCGGGATGATGGATTACGCCGGGGAACGGATGCCGCCGAATGATGTGCTGTCTTACCGTGGCTGGAAAGGCAAGCAGACAGAAAACCGCTTCTCACATTGGATCTGGCGTCAGTACGCCGATTGCATGTGGGATGACATCCGCATTAATCGCGTGTTGCCATTCCGTGAGGCGAAGGATGGCGAGGACGAAAAGCACGTTCATCCGCTGCAGCTTGACGTGATTGACCGTTGCGTCGAGTTGTTCAGCAACCCAGGAGAAACGGTTTTCACTCCCTTCATGGGCGTCGGCTCGGAGGTTTACAGCCCTGTGATTCTCGGGCGGCGCGGCATCGGTGCGGAACTGAAGCCATCCTATTACCGGCAGGCCGTGAAAAACGTGCAGATGGCCGCGCAAGGCAAGCGGGACATTGAGGAAAACGCGGAACTCGATCTGGAAGTTTCGGAGGTGATGTGACAGCCACTCTCCCCATTTCTTTCCTGTGCGCAGAACCAAAAGAATCCCCCACGTCTACGGTGACAGGCCCAAATTGCGAAGTCTGTTCGGTGGGATACATCACCGAGCCAACTCCCGAAGAACTGATGGACATGGGCCGCGAGCTCGCCATCAGGATTGCCGGCAAAGCGATGGAAGCGCACGTCGCTGAGTGGATACGCACCGGCGACTTTGGAGAGCGCGGTGCCGCTGATGCCGCCCGATTGCGCATGGAGCGGCTGATCAAGGAGCGCCGGCCTGAATTCGTGGCGCGGCTCGAAATGGAGCGCGGCTTGACATGAACCGCGCCGTCTACATCACACGTCTGATTTATTGGGCCATCCGGCACCGCTCGATTGAGCGCGCTCGCTGGGTTGTTGCCTTTGAAGGATTCACATGGCACTGACAAAGAAACTGAACCTGAACACCATCCGTATCGACGGAGGAACGCAGGCCCGCGTCGAGATCAACAACCAGGTCGTTGCCGACTATGCAGAGGGCATCAGAGCCGGTATCGAATTCCCGCCAATCGTTGTCTTCCATGATGGCGCAGATCACTGGCTGGCTGATGGCTTTCACCGCTTCCATGCACATCGCCATGCTGACAAGGCATCCATATTGGCGGAGATTCGTGACGGCGCCGTCCGGGACGCCACCCTCTATTCGCTTGGAGCCAACCGCGACCACGGCCTACAGCGCAGCAACGCGGACAAGCGCAAGTGTGTTGAAACCATGTTGCGTGATCCCGAGTGGGCGAAGTGGAGTGACAGCAAGATTGCCAAGGTTGTCGCCGTTGACCACAAGACAGTTGCGGCGCACCGGGAATCTATCTTGGGAAATTCCCAAGATACGAAGCCAGCCGTTCGCACCGTTGAGCGAGCCGGGAAGACATATCAGCAGGACACATCCAGCATCGGGAAGTCCGCCGCAAAGATTCCACCAGCGCCAAAGCGCACCCTCGACGCGAAGCCCGATGAAGTCCAGGCAGTGACCGACAACGACCAGATTGTCGAAGCCCAAAACACCATCAATGAACTGGCGCAAGAAAACGAACAACTGCGCGACAAGCTGGCCGTCGAAGCGATGGACACCAGCGAGACAGGAAAGACACAGGCAGCGGAAACCATCAAGGAACTGCGCTCACTGGTGAAGTCGCTGGAGGCTGAACTGGACGCCGTGAAGAAGGCGCGCAACACGCTGATGGTGGAGAACGGAGAACTCAAGAAGCAGGTTGCAAGCTGGCGCAAGAAGGCTGAAAAGGTGGCCGCGTGAGCCTGGAACTCTACGCCTATCAAGAGGCGATTCTGGACAAACTTCGCGCCGGTTTCATTGACCGGCATCGCGTGCAGATGCTTGTCGCGCCGACGGGTGCAGGCAAGACCGAGATGGCGATTGAGTTGCTTGAGGCAACCGCCAACAAGGGCAACCGGGCAGCAATGGTGCTTGACCGGATCGTGCTGTGCAACCAGACCAGCGAGCGCCTGGACGGCTACAAGATCGACCACGGTGTATTGCAGTCCGGGCACTGGAGATTCAGGCCCGACCAGTTGATCCAAGTGTGCAGCGCGCAAACCCTTGAGAAGCGCGGCGCATTCCCGAATCTGAAACTTCTGATTGTTGATGAGGCGCATCAGACCCGCGCACAGACGATCAAGTTCATTAAGAACAACCCGAGCGTGAAGGTCGTTGGCCTGTCGGCAACACCATTCACCAAAGGACTTGGACAGATTTACACAAACGTCGTGTCGGCTATCTCGACGCGGGAACTGGTGGAGCTTGGCAAGCTGGCTCCGTTGCGGGTTTTCATCGCCAAAGAAATCGACATGACTGGGGCCGTGAAGGTTGCCGGTGAGTGGTCCGGCAAGGATGCGCAAGACCGTGGGATGGCGATCACTGGCGACGTGGTGACCGAGTGGGTCAAGAAAACACACGAAGTATTCGGTGGCCCGCGCAAGACCGTTGTGTTTGCTTCTGGTGTTGCACATGCCGCTGATCTGGCGCAGAAGTTCAACGAGGCGGGATACAACTTCATTTCCCTCTCGTACAAGGATGACGACGAATTCAAGGCAGAGGCGATCAAGGATTTTGCAAGGCCAGACACGTCGATTCACGGACTGATTGCGACCGACATTCTGACCAAAGGGTTTGACGTTCCCGACGTGATGATCGGCGTGAGCGCAAGGCCGTTCAGCAAGTCGCTGTCCAGTCACATCCAGCAGATGGGCCGCGTGATGCGCTCCTATCCCGGCAAAGAGTTCGCTTTGTGGCTTGACCACTCGGGCAACTACCTGCGATTCCGCGAAGACTGGGAAGTCATCTATTCCGAAGGCGTCACGGAAATGGACGACTCCCGCGAGAAGCCAAAGAAGGAGCCAACGGCGAAAGAGAAAGAGGCGGCGAAGTGCCCATGCTGCGAGCGCCTTTGGCCGTCGAATTCCGACACTTGCCCGTCCTGTGGATTCGTCAGGGCGCGGCGCAGCGAAGTCATCAGCGTACCCGGTGAACTGCAAGAGTTGACCGGCAAGAAGGCGGCAAATGACAAGGTTTCAAAACAGGACTTTTACAGCCAACTTCTAACGCTGGCCCGTGAGCGCGGTTATTCGGACGGATGGGTTTCGCACAAATACCGAGAGAAGTTCACCGTTTGGCCGCGTGGCCTTGACGACATTGAAGCACCGCTGTCCATTGAAGTGGCGAACTGGGTCAAGAGCAGGCAAATCGCCTGGGCGAAGTCCAGAAAGGTGGCGGCATGAACTTTGAGCAGTTCGCATCGCTGCACGGCGTCAAGATTACGAGCCTCGTGTTTGGCAAGTGGGTCAGGGTGGCGACAGAGGACAAGCCGCGCAGCCGAAACGGTGCATACAAGCTCTTGGATGGCGTCGGATTTGTCCAGAACTGGGCGACCCAAACTGAGCCCGCCATTTGGCGCGCAGAGGGCGAATCAAAGGCCATCACGCAGCAGGCTATCCAGTCTGCCAAGCAAGCCACACAGGAAGCCGCAGCGCTGGCACGGAATGCCGCGCAGAAGGCGCAAACGATGCTTGGCGATACGGAGCTAGCCACGCACCCGTATTTGGCCGCAAAAGGCTTTCCAGACGAAATCGGGAATATATGGAACAAGGACACAGACAACGTGCTCGTGATCCCGATGCGCCGTGGATCTGAAATCGTCGGCTGTCAGTTGATCAAGCCGGACGGCGACAAGAAGTTTCTGTACGGACAACGCTCCGGGGGCGCTGAGTTCATTTTCAACCGCAAGGGCAAGCACATCCTCTGTGAAGGCTACGCAACGGCCTTGAGCGTGCGGCTGGCGCTCCAGAACCTGAAGGTGCCGTACACGCTGCATGTCTGCTTTTCAGCAGGAAACATGAAGAAGATTGCCGAGACATTGCCCGGTGGGATTCTGGTCGCAGACAACGACGCCAGCGGAACAGGTGAACGGGTTGCCAAGGAGATTGGCTGGCCGTATTGGATGAGCGATGAAGTTGGCGAAGACGCCAACGATTACATGCTTCGTCGCAAGGTGTTTGCGCTGGCGATGGGGTTGAAGGCGGTCATGCGGCCTGGATAGACAGACCTCGATGCGCTGGCCCGTGGGAAGACTTTAACCGCAGGGGCCAGATGCACGAAAGCCCACTGTGCGGAAGACGCGGAAGCAGGGCAAAACACGGCGGCGAAGCTAGCACCGTGAGCGTCGAAAAGGCTGGCGGGTCGTGTGGCTCCGGGAGCGATGCGTGAAGGACCAAGCGGATAGGGCTAGGTCCGTCCACCAAGAGCGAATCAGTACAGAGGGGAAGTTATGCAGGAGATAGAGAGGCACAGAAGTGAAGTCAGGGAATGGATAAGAAGGCGAGTTGAAAAGGGAAAAGTTGATGGGGTTGAGTGGCTTCGCAAGGTTCTGAAAGACATTGAAAAACGACGCGGCGAGCAGGCCGCACAAAGGCTGAAAGATGACATTTCGCAGCAGTGGCAAAGAGGAAACCGGGGCGCATTGGGCGACTGGCGCAACGAATGAAGGAAAGCAATGAGAGCCGCGAAGATCGACCGCAATCAGCCTGAAATCGTCGCAGCGCTGCGCAAGGTGGGGGCGACGGTGCAGAGCCTTGCTGGTGTCGGCGTTGGCTGTCCTGACCTTCTTTGCGGGTTCCGTGGTGCCACGTTTTTGCTTGAGGTGAAGGACGGCGAAAAAGCCCCGAGCGCACGGGAACTGACGCCGGATCAAATCGAGTGGCATATCAACTGGCGCGGAGGGCCGTGCCAGGTTGTCAACGACGTGGCCGAAGCGCTTGTTGCGATTGGAGCGGTGGCGTGACATGGCTCTACATACCATCGAACTCTGCGCCGGCGTTGGCATGCTTGGCGAAGGACTGCGAGCCGGGCTCCGCTACCTGGGCCGAGAGACTCGCGCCGTCTGTTACGTCGAGCGGGAAGCATACGCCGGCGCAGTCTTGGCAGCGCGCATGCAAGAAGGCAGCCTGGATGACGCTCCTATCTGGACCGACCTTTGCACCTTCGACGCTGCAGCATGGCATGGCGCAGTGGATTGCGTCGTTGCGGGCTTCCCGTGCCAAGACCTCAGCGTTGCCGGACGCCGCGCCGGGCTCGACGGCAAGCGAAGCGGCCTGTTCTTTGAAGTCGTCCGCATCGCCCGCGATTGCGGTGCGCGATACCTTTTTCTGGAGAACGTCAACGGCATCCATTCTGCCACCGCCACCGTTGTGGACGCGGCGGAAGGCGAGCTTGAAGAACGAGCGGCCTCCCGAGTCGTGGGAGAACTGGCCGACCTCGGGTGGAACGCGGAATGGATCACTCTACCGGCGTCCGATGTGGGAGCCAGCCACGGACGCATGCGGTGGTTCTGCTGGGCGTGGCGCATGGACGACACCGACAGCGACAGACCATCAAAAGGATCGCATGGGCGACACGGCGATGCTCAGGGAAGTGAACCGGGAAAACGCCGGGATGGCGCTGGCGAAGGATGCGCGGTTTTGGGAAGCACAAACATGGAACACACCCAAGGCGAACGACGCGGAGAAGCGCGGCAATGTGGCAGTGAGGAGCAATGCGCCGGAGCTTGTGGCGCAGGCGGGGCATTGGTGTACGCCGAATGCATCCCCACTCTCCAGCAGCACGACCCTGCAATGCAGCGGGGACGGCAGGGAGTTGCCGAACAAACTGGGCTGGCAGATTTCCCAATGGATGACCCCCAACGTCCCCAACGGCGGCCGCAGTGTGTCGGAGGAACTTGTTGCCAGCAAGGGAACGCCCCCGGAGGGCGACAAGCGGACTGTGGGTCTGGAATCGCAGACGAAGTTTTGGGCGACTCCGACGAGCAGCGAGAACAGCAACCGGGGCGGGAAGATGGCGCCGAGCCACGGAGTGAGCCACGGGATTGTGCTTGCCGGACAGGCGGGTGCGTGGCCCACACCGGGAGCGATGCAATACGGCGGGACCGCGGAGCAGCACCTTGCGCGCAAAGCGGAGATGGACGGCGGCTCACGCAAGACTGTGACGGAACTGAATGCGTATGTGGGCGCGTGGCCGACGCCAGCAACCCGCGACCACAAGGGAGCGAACTCAGCCGAGCACGCACTAGTCACAGGGGGGGGGCAGGAAGCACATGGACCAACTGAGCAACTTTGTGGCCTATTCGCCCCAGGCCCAAGCGATCCCCGATGGGGACCCATCATCGCCGCCGAACCCTGGCGCGCTCCCGCCATCAGCAAAGAGACTGAATCCGTACTTTGTAGAGTGGCTGATGGGATGGTCAGCCAACTGGACTTTGGCGACCGTGCGGCCCGACTCCGGGCGTGCGGAAACGGAGTTGTACCGGGCCAGGCTGCATACGCACTTGTGCAGCTTGTTGGAAGGGCATCCGCATGACTGACCGCCCAACATTCCAACTCACGCAGCCGAAGCCACCGGACCCGGCTCTATTCGACTCTGAGATTGCAACCAGCGACTGGCCGATGCCAGACACGCACCCTGCTCCGAAAGCGCCTGAAGTTTCAATTGTTGATCGCGTGCAGTCTTGGCTGCGGAGGGAGTTGGTGTGAAGCAGACCGACCCTAACGCCGCCGTTGACTACATCATCAAAAACGCTGGCAAGTTTGCCAAGGCAAAAGCGGAGCGCGTTTACCTTGAGGAATTCCGCAAGTCGAAAAAGGCTCTGCTGATGTCGCAAAGCACCCTAGAAGCAGCGAACGCTCGGGAGCAATACGCATATGCCCACCCGGACTACATCGCGCTTCTAGATGGCTTGAAGCAAGCCGTAGAGGTAGAGGAAAAACTGCGATGGGATTTGATCGCCGCGCAGGCAAGAGTGGAAATCTGGCGCACAGAGTCAGCCAATAACCGTCATCAAGAAAGGGCCACCCAATGACATCAACCGTAATGCAGTTTGCCAAGGACGAAGACGGCGCAGGCCGCGACTTCGACATCAACCACCCGAAGACGATCCGCGACGGCAAGGCCATCGTTCCGTTCATCGCACGTCGGTATCGCGGTGAACCGGCTTGGGTGATTCCTGGCGGTGACTTCACGACCGACGAAGCAACTGCGCGTGCAGTGGCGGCGAACATGAAATTGATGATGCGCTGACATGCTGCAAAGGTCTTCATTCAAGCGCACTCCGTACAAGCCTGCACCCCCGCCCCCAGTCACCCCACCAACACGATGGGGCCAAACCGGGCAGGTTGCGGCGCTTCTCCGGCCATTCCCGAAGACTGAGGCTGTGCGAAGCGGGGCGTACAGAAGGCTCGTTGCTGCATTGCCCTGCATCGCGTGTGGATCCATGCCATGCCAAGCGGCGCACCCGAACACAGGCAAGGGCATGGCGATGAAGACCGACGATAGATTGTGTTTTGCCTTGTGCCTTCGATGCCACGCGGCTTTCGATCAAGGCGCAATGTTCTCCAAGGCAGCACGCAGGGAGATTGAACCAGCTTGGGGAGCGGACACGCGCCGCCGAATCATTGCGAATGGGAAATGGCCGAAGAACTTACCGAAGTGGAGTGAAGCATGAACCTGCAAGCACTCTCCATCGCCTTGTTGAACGAGCGCAAACGCCAGCGCTTGAGCCGCACGCAATTGGCTGCTGTTTCAAATGTAAGCACGTCATTTATCCGTGACGCAGAGACAGCCGTTGAAAAGTGTTCTCTCGGAAAGTTAGTGAAGCTGGCAGAGACTTTGGGATTGCGTGTGGATATTTCAGGCTGGAGCGCTGCGGAAAAAATCTCTGACCTGAATAAGAAGTTTGACGCACTGGCTGACGGTCTTGGAATCTATGTGGTTGTCAGTGACAAAGAGGCGTCCGTGGTCGCCACAGAACAGAACTTGGTTGCAAAGCAGGCGAAGCACACCGCCGACGCCTTGCTGATTCTTCAGGAGTTGAGCCTTCTCTTGGTGAGGGCAAAGGGGTACGCCGAAGAGGCGCAAGTTTTGGTGAAGCAAATCAGAAAAGAGGCAAAACAATGACCCGCAAGAAGTGCCGCCGCAAGCACTACCCGCTAGTCAACCCCGTGGACTGCGCCATTGCCGGAGCCGCCATCACGGACACCGCCCGACTGGACAAACTTCGGCTGCTGGAACTGAGCGCACTTGAAGCATTCAGGACCGGAAGGGCAACGCCGGATGACTGGCGCGCACTCGCGGACTGCGTGAATGTTGCGGAAACGATGGCCTTGGACGGCATCGGCCCGGAAGTGATCGAACCATGCAGGCAGGCCAGCGAAGCCTTGGGCGAGGCGCACAACCGCTACAAGCAGCGCGGAAAGCTAGGACTCAGTGGCATAGAACTGCAAGCCCTGCGCGAGCTTCACGCATGGCACGACACACAAAGAACCAGTATCAGCCGCAGCGAGTACGAGCGGGCAATCAAGAAGACAGGCGACAGGATCAGATCAGCCCATCCATCCGTGAAGGTGTACTGCTGATGTGCACAGACTGCCAGAAAGCGGAATCCGCCGACTGGCGGGTCTACCAGCACACATGCCCTGACTGCCAGATCAGGATGTTAGCCAACACACCAAAGGAGCAGCGTGATTCTTTGCTCGACAAGATCAAAGTGCAATGTGGCCCCAAGGCATTGCAGTGTGTCAGGGACCGGCTCACGCTGGAATTCGCCCGCATCAGGGCACGAAGGGAAAGGAATGGTCGTAATGGTGAATGACTTTGACGCAATCATTGACGATCTACTGATTCGCTGGCACTACTATTCATCCAAATACCAGCTTGCCAAAGCCTACGCATCCACCGATGCAACGTGCAGGATGGCCCGCAGTAATTGGAGTTCATACGACCGCGACAACGGCATTGCCGAAGAGGAAAGCGCAAAGACCACAATGCAGAGCGTTGAAAGGGCGGTAGAGCGAATGAGAAGCCCGTGGCCGCTGCACCATCACATGATTTGCGTTGAAGCCAGAAACCTGGCGACCGGGTTTGAAGTGTGGTCAAGCCCGAGACTACCGCAGAACCGGGACGAGCGGGAAGTGTTGAGAATCGAGGCCAGGAACAAGCTGGCGAAGGAACTGATGGAAGAGGGATGCGTAGGGAACTAACAGTTTGAACAAGAAGGATCTAAATCATGGGAATGTTTGACTATCTTCGTTGCCAATATCCGCTTCCGGTAGCCGGTGCGAATGAGTTGGAATATCAAACCAAGGACACCGACGCGCAGTTTTTGGACAGCTACGAAATCAGGGCCGACGGCACGCTTTGGCACAAAACGTACACCACCGAGGACAGAAGCGATCCAAACGCCGACCCAAAATCGTTGCTATCTTTGATGGGGTGCATGACGCGAGTTAACGATCAATGGGAGCCGGAACCGCATACTGGCGCGATTGAGTTTTATACGGACGACCACCCAAAAGGATGGATTGAATTCTGCGCCGTGTTCAAAAACGGGGCATTGCAACATCTGATGGTGGTTAGCGACCCGTTAGCCAACACAAAGGATCAACCATGAACGTACTTGAACAGGCTTTGGAAGCGCTGATGGAATACGACTTCCACACAAAAACACAGGTTGCCGCCGTTGCATCCCTTCGTGCTGCCATAGAGCGTGGGCCGGTGGCGTGGAGACATGACCACGGGCCTGAAGGCGACGGGTGGGAATACTACGAGGGCGCAAACTGTCCTGAGTGCGTGGCGCTCTACGACCTTTCAGGGGATCAACCATGACAGACAGACAAATGTTTGACGAGTGGGCGAATGCTCACGGGTTCAAAGGGGATACTCGCAACTTCATGGCGATGGCGTGGCAACAGTGTGCAGCCATCAAGCAGCGCCGGATAGACGAACTGGAGGCGCAGCTACACATGGCGCGATTCGGAGCAGGCGGGAATGCCCAGCACGATCCGGCAGGCGGTCGCGGATTCAGCGGTACTCGCATGAGCCTTGCCGAGCCGATTGTGGCCGTCTATGGTGGAGGCGGTTGGATCACGCAAGACGCGAACGGCCCAATCCCACCTGAACCGCAGGAGCCCTGAAAAGGGCTGCTGACGACAGCGCGGACACGGCGACAGCGATGCAAGCCCTAGTTGACGCAAAGCGCTTTGGAATGCTCGCTGATTGCATTGACACACTTACGCATGAACTTGCGCACGCGCTCAAGAGAATTGAACGACATGAAGACCAATATCCCGAGCTTGCCGACTACTAAGCGCGGCGGCAAAAGACAAGGAGCAGGGCGACCAAAAGCGCCAGAACGCCCCAAGCCTGTTAGCTGGCGACCTGAGACACAAGCACAGCGTGACAAGTGGCTGGAATTGGGCGGCGCTAGGTGGATCAAGCGCATCCTGCAAGAGATGGTAGACAGTCATAAACCGTCATAAATGGTCTAAGTGTTTTCCCTAGCCACCAACGAAAGTATTGACAACCGCCAAATAATGTGCAGAATCCGAGTGTCGGGATACGCACGTCCCTACGTTTTGAGCCCTGCAATCGCGGGGCTTTTTGCTTTCTGGCGGGGTAGTTCAGTCAGGTAGAACGTCCGGCTCATACCCGGAAGGACGGTGGATCGAAGCCATCTCCCGCATCCAATCGCTGGGCACCGACCATCAACCTACGCAGTCTTCATTGACATACCGGGTCGGTCGCCCAGCCCCTACACCCGCTGAAATCCATTCAGCAATCCATTCAGAAACCGTCAAACCCGAGGCAATCCCAGAATCGACCGCTGCATTGCGGTGTCTGATTCACGCCCGGCCCCAGCAGCCAGTGGGGAAACTGCCTGCCACCGGAGCCCGCCAGCCAAACGACCTCCCTCCGGTCAGGCTGGCGGGTAAGCCGGACAGAAACGCAATTACCCGGAATCACCCCGGAAGTTACCCGGAATCACCCCGATTTGTCTCCCATCGGACGCAGTTGCCGATGCTTTAACCCGTCAGCCTAACCCGCTGGCGGGTTTCTTTCCTTGAAGGAACACCAACATGGCAACCATGCAACCCCCAATGATGCCCCCTGGCGCTCAACCTGAAGCCGAACCGATGGACCCGATGGGCACGGACGATCAGGAACAGGGCTATTGCATCGAGATCAAGGTGAGTCCGGGTGGAACTTTCAAGGTGAGCGTGGAATCCGCAGCCTTTGAGGCCAAAGAGCATGAGGCCGCAGGCGAAGAAGCAGACGGCGGGAGCCGGGAGTGCAAATCCGTGAAGGAAGCTTTGACGCTGGCCTTAGAGATATTCAAGAACGACGGCCAAATGCCCGTTGCTGGCGAGGCCGACGATGCATTCATGGCTGGCTACGGCGGCGACACCGCACCCAAAGCAGCATGAGCAAGGCCACCATCATCCTCCAAGACGTTGAAGGCGCAATTGACGCCAACATCGTTTTCGAGGGCGGATTCCAGACAGACAGCCACGCCCACCAGCACGCGCATCTGCTGATGAAACACATGGGAGAGATCGCAAGGCAGTTGAGCGACTTCACTCCCGCAGCGCCGGAACTCCAGGCTCCGACCGCCGAACCGTCGCGCATCGCATTGCAGTGACCATGCTCAAGAACGCCAAGCACGAACATTTCGCTCAGTGCATGGCAAAAGGCGTAACCGCAACGGAAGCTGCCGTAACCGCTGGTTTCGCTGAGAAAAGAGCCACCGTCACCGGAAGCGAGTTACTCGCAAGACCGGAAATCAAGGTAAGGATTACGGAACTTCAGCGGCTCGCAACGGAACGTGTTACGGAAAAGACCGGGATTGATAAGGCGTGGGTGCTGAAAGAGCTTGTCGAAGTCGTGAAGATGGGCAAGCAAGCAGAGCCAGTCTTGGACAACGAAGGCAATCCAGTCGGCGAATACAAGCAGAACCTTGGCGCAGTGAACAAAGCGCTTGAGCTTGTTGGCAAGGAATTGGGTATGTTCATTGACCGCTCAGAAGTCCGCACCGGGCCGCTGGACTCGATGGAGCATGAAGAACTGAAGGCGATGCAAGATGCAATCAGGCAACTCCGCACTGATGGACCGGCTATCCGGGCTGTCACCGAAGGCGCTGGCATTACTCGCCACTGAGGTATCAAAGAAGTTGGCTGAGAACAAGCTGGCCGACTACCTGCCGTACAAGAAGCAGGTTGAATTTCACAACGCGGGCGCTGACGAAGGAGTCAGAGAGCGCCTGCTGATGGCTGGAAATCAGCTCGGCAAGACGGTCGCGGGCTCGTTTGAGGCTGCAATGCACCTGACCGGCATCTACCCTGAGTGGTGGGATGGCATCAGGTTCACCGAGCCGACAAGCGCCTGGGCGGCATCACTGACAAGTCAGGGCACGCGGGACACGGTACAGCGCCTGTTGCTCGGGAAACCGGGCGAATGGGGCACCGGAGCCATCCCGAAGGCGCTGATTGTGGACATCAAGCGAGCCAGCCACGGCGTTGCGGACAGCGTTGAAACCGTCACGGTGAAGCACATCACAAGCGGAACCAGCCGGATCACCCTGAAAAGCTACGACCAGGGCCGGGAGCGGTGGCAGGGCGAAACGCTGAACTTCGTCTGGTTTGACGAAGAGCCGCCGATTGACATCTATATAGAAGGCTTGACGCGGACCAACGCCACGCAAGGCATTGTCTGGTTGACCTTCACCCCGTTGTTGGGCATGTCCGATGTGGTCAAGCGGTTCCTGATCGAGAAGATGGAAGGAACTCACGTCACGACCATGACGATTGAGGACGCAGAGCATTACACGCCGGAGCAGCGCAGGGCAATCATTGCGACCTACCCGCTGCATGAGCGTGACGCTCGGGCCAAAGGCATCCCGACGCTTGGGAGTGGAAAGATTTTTCCGATTGCGGAAGAAGATTTGCGGGAACTGCCGGTCACCATCCCGAACCACTGGCCGCGCATTGCAGGCATAGATTTCGGCTGGGATCACCCGACAGCGGCTGTCTGGATCGCATGGGACAGAGACACAGACACGGTGCATGTCTATGACTGCTACCGCAAGAGCGAATCGACCCCGATCATCCACGGCGCGACCATGAAGGCCAAAGGTGCATGGATTCCGGTGGCATGGCCGCACGATGGTATGCAGCACGACAAGGGTTCAGGCATTGCACTCGCACAGCAATACCGTGACCTGGGCGTTTTGATGCTGAAAGACAAGGCAACGCACCCGCCAGCCAAGGGCGAGCCCGAGGGTTCAGGCGGCAACGGCGTTGAGGCTGGGCTGATGGACATGCTGGACCGGATGCAAACCGGACGGCTGAAGGTTGCCAAGCACCTGAATGACTGGTGGGAAGAGTTCAGGCTTTACCACCGTGAGAACGGCAAGGTCGTCAAAGAAGGCGATGACCTGATGAGCGCAACGCGCTACGCCTTGATGATGCTGCGCCACGCAAAGGTGCAGGCAAAGCCGCAGAACTCGCGCATTTCCGCATTCCAGCCCGCAATACCCGTAGCCGGGATGTTGGGCTAAGACTTCAAAGGAGCCACCAATGGCGAACTTCCTCCAAGCCGCAGACCGCATCAAGCAGTTTGCGCAAGACTACAAATACATGCAGGAAGCCGCCGACGCGCTGGCTTCGATTGGCAGTCTCGACCAATTGCTGTCCGAGCGACAGGCTGCGGTTGACGCTGCGAATGTTGTGCTGGCTGACCTGACGGACAAGACGGCGCAAGCAAAGGCTGAACTGGACTCGGCAAGCGCATCCTCCACGCAACTGCTGGCCGACGCACAAGCCGCTGCTGACAAGGTGCTTCAGGCTGCTGAACACGAAGCCGCTGTTGTGGCTCGTCAGGCGAACGACGATGCGAAGGCGGTGAAAGAGGCTGCAAATATCGCAGCCGATGTTGTCAGGCAGGCTTCTGCAAATGCTTGGAAAGAAGACAACGCCACGCTGGCCGAAGTCAACGCCGAAGTTGACGCCGCAGAATCTAAGCTGACCGACCTGAACGACCAGATCGCCAAGGCCGAAAGCCGCCTGCAAGCTGCACGCGATGCTGCGGCCAAACTGATCAACGGGGAATAAAGCGTGGCAGCAGGCGCTTGGGTCTTCTTCAACGGCGGCAAGCTGGCACTTGGGCGTGCGCTCGACTTGTCCACCGACACGTTCAAGATCACCCTGCACAACAGCACGTACACGCCGAACGCTTCGACGCAGAGCGCATATGCAGACCTGACGAACGAGTTATCCACAGCCAACGGGTACACCAACGGCGGCGCAACGCTGGCGAATGTGACCTGGACGAACACGGCAGGCACAGAGAAGTTCACCAGCGACGCAACGGTATGGACTGCCAGCGGCGCAGGGATCACGGCACGGTATGCGGTGCTGCGTGCTTCTGGCACGTTCAACACGGTCGTCGGCCCGCTGATCGCGTATTGCCTGCTCGACTCAACCCCGCAAGACGTGACGGCATCGGCAGGGAACAACCTGACCATCACGCCGCACGCTAACGGCTACTTCACGCTGTCATGAGCCTACTCAACGAAATCACAGCCAAGTGCCACCCGGACTTGGTTGCGTCGCGTGACTATGCCGCGATTGCCGCAATGGTTTCTGCTGGACGCACGAAGACGGTGGAAACGCGGATTGGCTTCGGCAAGGTGCTGTCAATGCTCGGAGCCACAGACGGCGCGGAGGTTCTGGACAAGTTGGAAGCGGCGACCGCAGTCAGCAAGCCGCTGAAGTGGGCATTCCGCCTGCTGTCGATGGGCGACCTCGATATTGGCAACGCGCAGACCATCGGGCAGATTGACGCACTGACAGGAGCCATCTTCACGCCGACGCAGGCAGCATTGCTCAAGGGCATTGCGGTTGTTGCAGACCCTGTGAGTGCGGCGCAAGTCGAAGCGGCGATGTTGGACCCGGAAACCTGGGTGACTCAATTCAACCCGCGCAGACCGGGCGAGACAGTCGGCTCGATGACCGCAAGCCGCAAGGGATTCACCTACACCGGAAGCCTGAACAAAGACATTCAAGAGACTGTCGATGCGTTCTGGGCTGAGTGCCTTGCTGCTGAAGCGAGGGCTTCGTAATGGCTACATTCAGCAAAACAGGCGACCTTGACCTTCTGACGCTGCAAAGCATTGCCGCATCGTCTGTCGTTGTTGGCTCGGCAGTGGACGTGTCCGACAAGATGGGCGGCTTGGTGTATGCCCGCATTGGCAGGCGTTCGGCCACGGCAGCAGGCGCTGTCTGCAACATCCGATTGGAAGCCAGCTTCAAAACCAGCGGGGACAATTCGTGGTTCCCGTTCTGCATTCTGTCGGGCGACTTCGCTGCCTGTGAGGCCGAAGCGGTAACAGGCACCGTAGCCGCAGGCGCGACGGCAGTCACTTGTGCATCAACCACTAATTTAGCCGCAGGAGATGTTGTCTTCATTGACAACACGACCATTGCGAATAGCGAGTGGATACGCATCAAGTCAATCGTTGCTGCGACAAGTGTTTCACCAGAGGAAGCGCTGGTAAACGCAGCGACAGGCGCGACGATGTACGACAGCGCAACCATATTCAACGCTGTGGCAATTCCAGACGGTGCCATCCGCATCCGCGCCGTGGCAGACGGTTCTTTGTTTACGCAGGCGTGGGCCGTGCAGGTGAAATACTCGCGTAAAGACGGAATCGAGTAATCATGGCGGTGAGTAAGCCGCTACCCGGCCAGCAGATTGACCGCACTGCGCCCGCAGCGCAAGGCATACAAAGCGCTTGGCCTTTTAACGAAGGCGGTGGCTCGCGCATCAATGATGTCGTTGGCTCCAAGAATGCAACAGGGGCAGCAACCGCAGTTACGTGGAACGGCAGTGGTGCAGTGTTCAACGGCAGCACCTCGTTAGTTCGGGTCAATAACAGCTTCAATATCCAGACCTCTTCGCGGTTCACGGTTTTGCTGCAATTCAGTAGCAAAAGCGCATCTGCCCAAGTTTTGATTGGCACTTGGGCATCCGGCATATATGCTGGTTGGACGGTCTACCTCGGCCCTAATTTGGTTCTTGCCTTTATTAACCAGTCAAGCACCGTCAATTTTCTAGCTTACACAAACACCACATACGACGATGGGAAGCTGCATACTGCGGTTATCTCTTATGACGGCTCTGGTACGACTGCGGGCATTAAGTTTGCTGTTGATGGGGCGCAGGTCGCAGCAACACAGTCAACCCTTGGGGGTGGACTTGTTGGCACATTCTCTGGCCCAAACCTAGACTTCGGGTACAACGCAGGTACGCCGGCTTATAGGCTGACTGGAACCCTCAATCTTGCCGCGCTGTGGGTAAGTACATTGAGCCCGTCCACAGCAGTAGCGTTATCGGCCAACCCCTGGCAACTCTGGCCCGATGACCAGATAGTCTTTGCACCGGCAAGCGGAACGACGGTAACGCCTGACCCAGCGACTCTCACTCTGACAGGCTACGCACCGACAGTCACGGCACCAGCGGCAGTCACGCCGACGCCAGCATCTTTGACATTGACGGGCTACGCGCCCACGGTGACCGCACCGGCAAGCATCACGCCGACACCGGCAACGCTCACTCTCACCGGCTACCCGCCGACAGTCACAACTTCAGCCGCTACCAACGATAGCGAATGGATCATCACAGCCCGCAGACGCGGGAGAAGGTAGGACGACATGGCATCAATCTCCCCAACCACCGCCTTTGTTGGCGACTACGGACTGAAACTGACATGGGCTGCGATGGCGAACGGCGACACTGGCGTTGCGTTCGACCAACTCTCCTACTCCGATCGCTCCGTCCAAGTGATTGGCACATTCGGCGCGTCAGGGAACATGCAGTGGCAGGGCAGCA
>OFRG01000330.1_pt1 | contig 19738 bp, 42 predicted proteins | sample 1543071 | NCBI WGS metagenome assembly OFRG01 (sample SAMN07774222, study PRJEB24372) | wastewater metagenome | isolation source: WWTP Verbania (Effluent) | place: Italy: Verbania | collected 2015-12
GATTGCTGGTACGTGGCGGGCATCGGGAACCCCGATCTGACGTTCAAGGGCAACGTGCTGATGCCGGGATGGGCCGATACCTCAGTGCCGTCCGGTGTGATCGATCTGAGCGCGTTCTGTACGTCCCTGGGCGGTTCGTGGAGCACTCCTAACTGCACCAGTGGGCTGGCAACGGGCAACAAGATGGTGATCGGTTCTACCGTGGCGGATCGAGCGACCAACAGTGGGCTGGTGGGCACCGGCCAGATCATCGATTTTACGATGAAGTACGCGGGAACGTTTCGCGGCAAAGACGTGCCAACCACGGACGGGTTAGACCCCGGCGTAGACGTGGTGCAACTGAAGGCCGATCTGGGGCTGGTGGACCCGCCGCGCACGCTCGGCATCACAGACACCGCTGCAACCATCGCCGTGACCGTGCATGACGGCGCTACGGGCGTAGCCTGCGTCGTGGGGTACGGCACGGCCACTACTCCGCCGAGTTGGTCCCGCAGTTCAGCGGACACGACGGCCAGCCGGTTCCGCAGTATCGCGTTGAGCGGGCTATCGAGCGCCACAACGTACAACTATCAAGTGTGGTGCAACGGGATGGCGGTGACCGCGACGGCGCAGTTTCAGACGAGGTGACCATGATGAGATTCGCACTTTTCTTTATCGCGTCGGCCATCGCGCTGGGCCAGCCCAAGAGCATTTCCAACGTGAGCACTACGGCGCCCGTGGACTTCGGTTCTGCCCTCACCACCAAGCCGGTCAAGGTGGGCACGTCCGCACCTGGGACGTGTAGCGTAGGCGAGTTGTTCTTCGACAGCGATGCTACGGCGGGCGTCAACCTATTCGGATGCACGGCCACGAATACCTGGACGCAACTTGGCGGTAGCGGTGGATCGGTCACGCAGCACGCATGGTTCAGCTTGGTAGCGGCAGACGCGGGGCTCAACAAATATCCCAGTGAATGGAATGGCGGCTCTGCCCCCAATGCTATAACCACGTCTGGTGGCGCTTATCCTATTGGTCTGGCTGAGTTGCCTGATGGGGGCGGGTCCGGCGTCATTAAGTGGCGCATCCCGTCCACCTATGTAAGCGGCAACCTCACGTTCTGGATGCAGGTTCTTACCGGGAACACGTCTGGTGGGAACATTACGCTTACGGTGGGCACGGCCTGCGGGACCGATGGTGAAGACTTCACGGCACTGACCTATACCGACGCATCGCCGAGCACCATGGCGGTGGCGTCAACGACGCTCACGGCATCTTCGTTCTCGGTGGTGTTGCCGATGACGGGGTGCGCGGCAGGCGAGTCAATGATGGTCAGGATCGTGCGCGGAACCGATTCACACACCGGCTCCGCGTATGGGGTGGTGGCTGAGATTAGCGGGGTTTGGTAGTGCTTGTCTTCTTGCTGCCGATGAACAACGCGAACAAAAATATCGTCACTGGCAATAAAAGCTGGAACGTTCCCGGCTCCGGCGTGGCCAATCCCACATTTACGATCAGCGGCCCATCGTCGGTAGCGCCCAATGCGCCCCGGCCACCGGGCTGAGCATTCCGCCCGGTTTGATCTGCACCGGGTACCCGAATTCCACGTTGGTTGCGCCCAGCGCCGTCTTGGCCCATGCGATGGAATATATGCTCCAATTACCGCCAGACGGTTGGAATACACCCGTGACGTGCAGCAACGATGCTTCGCCGTCCACGTCCCACGGCACGTCGATGGACCAGGACGTGAGCGGGCTGCCGCTGGTGGATGTGTCGCCGGTGATTTGGAGCACGAGCGTTGACGGTATCGCGGTGAACGTGGCCGACGTGGCTCCGATGGTGATGACCTCACCGCCCGCTAGCACGGTGCTGGTTTGGTCGAAGTTAATGGTGGCAGCCGACAACGCGGCGGCGAAAAGTGATGCGGCGATCAGTAGTTTCATGGGGTTTCCTTGGGGGTGGACTTGGGTCTCCCGCCCTGTCTTCCATTCGCGCGGGCCGCTTTGGATTTCGCTTCGCTCTTGGATTTCCCGCCCCGCTTCCCCAAGGCAGCGGCTGCCGTTGATAATTGTTTGCTCATGTGCCCCACTATAATACCTATGCGTTTGGGTTGTCAAGTGGTAATATGGGGCATGCCCAAGCAGTGTTCCGTAATGCTCGAAGGTGCCACTTTCGGACGTCTAACTGTCCTGGATGAAGTTGCCTCTAGATGGAAGCCGTGCGGCAGCAGAATCCGACGATTCAGGTGTCAGTGTGAATGCGGTAAAGAGGCCATCGTTGCATATGATGGTCTGAAGTCTGGGACAACCCGGTCATGCGGATGCTTGCGGAAGGATTCTCCACTGGTGAGAGGCAAGGTTAAGGCTATAGTGCACGGCCTATGCCGTAGGGGCAAATGGAATTATCTATACAATGCCTGGCACAACATCAAAGAACGCTGCCATAACAGTCGTAATGGAAGCTACAAGAACTATGGTGGCCGTGGCGTGTTTATGCTGGATAAATGGAAGGACGACCCTTCTTCTTTTGCCGCATATATAGTGTCAGCGATTGGCCCCAGACCGTCTACCCTGCATTCTATAGACAGAATCGATAATTACGGGGGATACATCCCTGGGAATTTAAGGTGGGCCACTCGTAGAGAACAACAACTAAATAGAAGGCCAAGTTCAGAATGGACCAAGGAGAAGTAACGCTGTGAGATCTGACCTGTCGAAACTATTTGACCAGGCGTCGAACCAGGTTGACATCAACTCTCAGGATTTTGTCAACGTGATGGCATATCTGAAGGCGAACGGACTACCCGCTCCGCAACCGATAGTGCAGGAAGTCGGGATGCCAATGGGATTCCGCTACACCGACATCGAATTGCTGTGGACGGAGCCCAACCGCCCGCCGCTGATGCTGCAGGCGTATCTGGTCTGCAACGCGCCGCAACGCGCGGTGACCGATTACGACATGTGGCGCGGGGAGCCCAAACCGCGCATCCCGGACGAATACAAGCCAGCGCCACCCAAGCCCACCGATCCGCCGAAGCCGCCGCCAGTGGCCGCCAAGCCGGGCGCGTTCGTATACGGCAGTCTGTATCTCTCTACGGCTGGCGACGATTCGCCGGACGGAACGAAATTCAGCGACGAGCGCGGCGCGTTCACCAAACACGTGCTGCCTACGCCTTGGGGAAAATCAGTTTGGTGGACGAAGGATAATTAAACTATGAGCAAAACATTCAACCCTGTAACAGGCACGTACAGCGAGGACGCGCCCGACAGCAACGTGACCAACCCCGCCGATCCCAAGACCGGCGAACTCGGCGGCGCAGGAGGGCTTGATCTGGTCGGCCCGCCCATCGAAGGGCAGTCGGGCCGCTACGCCAAGGGGCCAGACTTCATGAAGGCACAGATCCAGCTGGGTGCCCGCCTCACACGCGGCAAGGAAGTGCTGGTCTGCGAATCGGCCGGCAGCATCTACGACGCCTACTGGCAGGTCGAGGAGTAGCCGTGGACCTGTTCGCGTCGATCAAAGACAAGCTCAAGGAGTGGGAGGAGCAGCACCTCATTCCGCGCATTTTGGAGATGGTAGCCGACATCCTGGAAGCCAAGCCCACGACGCCGGACGTGCTCAGATCGAAAGCAGCAGAGTTGCGGATGGGCAACCACAAGACCTGATATGTTCGCCGCGGCGGTCCTCGTATTCCTCTCCTACTCAACGGCGGATGCGCCATCCGCGCGGGATATCGAGGACCGTCTGCGGACGGCAGGCTGTGAGGTCTGGTCCGACGTGGTGCTGTCGCCCGGTGACGACTGGCGGCGCGAAGTAGAACGCGCCATTGAACGCTCCGATGTAGTGGTGGCGCTGGTTAGCGCGGAGGCCATCGCATCGCTGTACGCCCGCGATGAATGGGCCTACGCGCGCGACCTGAGGAAGCGCATCGTGCCGATACCGATAGGCAACATCCGCCTGCCGATGATCTTCGCGCGGCTCAACTGGGGGCGGCGCGACAAGTTGAAAGAACTGTGCAGAGAGGGGAAGTGACATGGATATCATCCAAGTGCTGATCGTTCTCGTGATTGTCGGAGTTGTGCTCTGGCTCATCCAGACGTACATTCCAATGGCCGCGCCAATCAAAACCGTAATCACTGTGGTGGTCGTGCTCATCCTGTGCATATGGCTGCTACGGGCGTTTGGAATTGTGGGTGGCACCTCTCTGCCACGAGTGAGGTGATGCCCAAACCTCACTGGCTGGTTGCGCTCCTCGCTCTGGCGCTGAGCCACCTGCACGGCCAGTCCAAGACCGAAGTGGAGTTGCGCCGTCAGGCCGAAGCCGCTGCGGTCGCGCAGAAAGCCGCTGCTGCTGCCGCTGGGCGCGCCGCCACGGCAGCTACCGCTCAGCGTAAGTCACTCAGCGATCAGGCGGCTAAAGAGATAGAAGCTACACGCACCATCGTGGATCGCAACACTGTTATTATCAAGGACCTCCAATCGGCCATACAGAGAAACGCCGATACCATGGCCATCACTCGGCTCACCACCGAGACCACAAAGGTTACCGGGCTACTCGCGCTGATCGGCGTAATTGTCACGGCGGCATTCTCAGTCCTGGGGGTATGGCTCACCATGCACCGCTCCAACAAAACAGACGCGAAGGTGGAGAGCGTTCAGGTGGCCCAAACGAAGCAGGAGCAGGTGATGGACGGGCGCTTCACCGAAATGGCCAAGCTGATTCGCGAACAGGCGCTACTGGAAGGTGCGGACATCGAACGGTCGCGGGCGCGAAAGGAAGAGGCCGACAAAGCATGATTGCTCTCGATCATCCCATCATCCGCGCTATCATCACTGCCTGCTTGACCGCTGCCATATTGGCGCTCTGGCGGCTGTATATTTGGCCGATGCCGGGGCGAATCCGAGACCATCTATCCCGCACGATCCAGGAAGTGGTCCGCGCCGAGACGAAAGAGATCAAGGCCGAATTGCATCCCAACGGCGGATCATCCCTCCGCGATGCCGTGGACAAGTTAGCTGATGGGCAGCACCAACTCTCCAGTACCTTGCGGTTCATTACCCATAAGCAGCGGGCAATGCTGGGATTCCACGATGAGAATCGAGGATGGTTCGAGACGGATGCCAACGGAGCGTTGGTGTGGTTGTCGTCGCAGGTCCTTCGATGGGTGGGGCGCTCTATGACGGAATTGCAGGAGGACCGCTGGCGCACCATCATTGTTCCTGAAATGCGCGATGCGGCAATGGCGTGGTGGAAGGCGACGTGGAGCGCAGGCAGTTACGGGGATATGGAGCAATACTACATCGCCCCCGATGGAGGGAAAATCAGAGTGCTGGTCCATGCCACCCCAGTCTTTGACGACGACCACAAGTTAATAGCGCACGTAGGCACGATAACACGGGTGGATAAGATCGAAAGCGAAAGATGATGGATAACCAGCAGGACGCCACGTTGTGGCACACACTGATGAATGTAACCATCGTTTTGGCTTGCATTGCTGCCGCGACCGCCGCTGTCAAGGCCATCAGCAACGCTTGGCGTAGAAGCATCAATTGGGTTTCATCCCAAGTAAAAGAGGCCGTCAATAAGGAGTTGAAATGAAGAAAACAATTAATGAAGTATTTGCGTTTGTGGAAGATTTCCTGGGTCGCAAGCTGACGTTCAAGAACAAAGCGGACATCGCTGAGATGTTAGCGTTGCTGGAAGCGGAGAGCGTACCGCCACCCACGTCTCCTCCTCCCGGCCCGAAGCCGTAATGTGTGGCTGAGTACCTGGGAGCGGTATGGTTGGGCCACATACTCGCCGAGGCCGTGTTGCTGGCGGCGCTGGTGCGGGCACGTTCATTCGCGAGCTTGCCGTGCTTCTGTTGGTTCATCGCGTTCGACCTGACGCGGGCCATGGCGCTGTTGCCGCTGTGGTCCTCGCGCACGTGGACGGCTTACGGGTACGGGTATCTCATCACGGAGCCGGTGGACATGGTCCTGCTCTCGTGCGCTGGCATCGAGGCATTCGGGTTGTTCGTGCGGGAGCGGCCAACAAGGGCCGCCTACGCGGCGTTCATTTTGCCCGTGCTCATCGTTGGAATAGCGATACCATCGCATCAATTGCAATCGCGTGTTGACCCGACGTGGCAGGAGGTCCTCATGAATAAAGCGTTTATGTGCCGCGCCCTGCTGACGTCGATGCCGGTCGGTCTGATCTGGGGTTGGGCGTGGTGGCATGACAGGATGCCGGACGCGCGGACCATCGTGCTGATGGCGTTCTGCCTATTTGATCTGGTGACGTACTTTTCTCTGGCCATCGCTCCGGGATGGGTCAAGGCGCGGCCTTACGATGGAGCTTTGTTTGTGCTGTCCGGGCAGACCGCATGTATGCTGGCGTTTGACTTTCTATTCACCGCGCGGACTCGCGCAGAGGAGATATCATGAAACACTTATTGCTTGCGTTGTTTGCGTGCGTGATGGCGGTAGGGCAGACGGTTCCAACGCCGTTACCGGGAGACCCGCTGCGGATACCGCCGCAGGGGTCCATCACCCCCGCCGCCGTGACCGGCGCGAGGATCTGCACCATCTCGTCGTCCAGCGCGACGGCCTACGTCGGAGCGACGTCGCCAGCCATGTCCACCTACCCCACCGGCGTAGAGGTCCGCTTTACGGCGAATCAGACCAGCGGAGCCGCGCCCACGTTGAACTGCGGTGGCGGCGCGATGGCGATCCGCGATGCACTGGCGAGCGCGGCGATACCGACCGGGTTCATGGAGAGCGGGTATGTGTACACGGTGCGGAGCAACGGCACGTATTGGCTGATGCAGGAGCCAGCGCCGGGGGCGACAGGGCAGAAGTTTCTGACGAATGTTAACGCAGGCGCTACGATATCTGCCGACAACCTGCCAGTAAGCGTTACGTCGCCTCCGTATAGTGCTGTCGGGGACGGCGTGGCCGATGACACGGCGGCGATCCAGGCAGCCATTGACGCCAATCCAGCAGGTAACATCTTACTCCCCTGCGGGTCTTATAAAATTTCGCAAATCACGATCTCAGCTACTCTAACCAGTTTGCTTCGCCCGCGATTTGCGTTCCTCGGGGCGAGTAGTAAATGCGTTACACTGCTTCCATCCGGAGCGGGTCCTGCCATAGTTTTTGGAGCAGTGGACGGGAACCATAGGGCGGTATTTTTAACGGGCGGGTATAGTCTTTATTCCGCAAGTGCTACGAGCGAGATTGCGATTCAGGCATACAACCCCTGGTATACGGATTTTGATGATATCGCCATCAACGGAGCCAACCAAGCAGGGTTCACTGTGGCGGGGATTAAACTGACGTGTTCTACGCCGAGCAATTGCTCTAATGTGAATTTTAGGACTGTGACAATTCACAGCATCAAGGGCCATGGACTCTACAGTACGGGCAACGGGGGGTTCGTTAAGCTTGTGACGGCGCCTACATTTACGGCGGAATCAAACGGAGGAGTGGGCATATTCCTCGATACTACATCTGCTACCTTTGAGCCCTGTACAGCGTGCGAAATCGCTGGCAACCTGGAATCGAATACGGTTGCGGATATCCAGGCTTCTGGGGATATACACATCAAGGGAGCGTACCTTGAAGATCCAGCGGACGCTGTGAGATCGCCGATATTGATAAAAGCCGGAACCGGCGGTGGTGGATCTTCCGCGCGGATCACGATTGAGGATTGCGTGTTTGGAGGCGGGTCCAACACCTATCTGATCGAGGTGCATTCGTCCATTGTATCCACGAACATTCCGTCCATGATTCGCGTCACTGGAAACACGCTGAACTCCCTGTTGACCACCACAATTCCCGTTAAGCTCCCGGTCCTGGGAGGAGCGTCCCTTGTGCCACACGCCCGATTGGAAATAACCAACAATCGGACATCCGGAAATTGTTGTGCCCCAATCTCGGAGGCTCACGGATGGGTCGTCGTGGCTGATGAATCGTACCTACAACCGGCTCAACGACGGGCGCAGCAAAGTTGGACAACTTTCGATTTCACACCCTTATCCTTTGGCTCGTCCATTTCGTCCCTCCGGGGGCCGTGGACGATGGACAACGGGATCAATGTGTTTGCAGCGCCAAACCTGCTTTTTGATGCTGTTTACTACGCGACCAACGTAACTGGTTGGACAGTCACCGGCACGGGCGCGGCAATAACGGCGGAGACAACGCCCGCCCACGGTCTGCATGGGGCTTACCTCAAACTACTATGCCCGGATGGAACCAATGGGTGCCGGTTTATTACCACGGCTGCGAATGCAGCACAGCTAGTATCTGGCAGGCGATATCGGCTTACAGGCCGGTATGCCTACAGTGGTGGCACCGGGTCTTGGTTTTTGAGGGTGGGAGGGACTGCCGTGCGGTTGTTTTCTTTTTATTCCGTCATGCGCGAGGTGGACGTAGCCCAAAATCTAGGTGTTGAATTTGTTGCGCCCGGAGATGGATACCTTGAGGTTTTTATTTCGAACGCGACCCGTACACTGGAAATGGAAGGGCTCTACCTCCAGGACATTACGGCGGGCTCCCCCTCGCTACGCGGGTATGTGGACGCATACGGGGCATTCTCTGGTACTACCTTCCGCACGACGGCCAACTGCTCCAGCTCCGCATCTCCCGCCGTGTGTGGTTCGGCGGCGGCGGGCTCCGTGGTGGTCGCGGCCTCTGCTATGGCAGTAGTTGTCAACACGACGGCGGTTACCGCGAACAGTCAGATCATTGTGACGTGGGATTCTAGCCTCGGCACCAAGTTGTCCGTGACATGCAACACGACGCCAACACTGGCGGCAGTAACGGCACGTACAGCGGCTACCAGTTTTACGATTACTACCAGCGCACCGGACACGAATCCGGCCTGCTTCTCGTACTCGATCATCAATTAAGCCTAAATGAGAGAAACCGCACCTGGACGATGAGGATCGCTCTCGCGCTGATCCTGCTGGCCGCATCCGCCCAAGCGGCCAACTGGCGAACCATCCGCCGCGCAACGCTGGCCATCGCCTGTAGCAGCATGGTTGCCGACGCCTACACGACGCAGGGGCCGCGCCGCATCGAGTTGAACCCGTTGCTGCGCCGACCGGACGGCCACCCCGCCATGGGGCGCATATGGGCGCTGAAGGCAGGTCCTTGCGCGGGGTTAGCGGCGGCCCAAGAGTTTTGGCCGTGGCGGCACGACAAAGGGTGGACGGCGGCGAATGCGGGCATGGCCGGAGTACTCAGTTGGGCAACGTGGAGGAACACGCGGCGATGAGAAAATTATCCGCGCGCTGGTGGGTTACCGACCGCCTGCTACAGTGGCGCATGATGACCGCGTGCGGGGATACCGATATGCCGTTCTGCCTGTTCCCGTGGGGTAGCGCATGACCCTGGAGCGCCTCATCAGCGTGATCGGCGTTCTGGTGCTGCTCGGCGGCATACTGCTCACTGCCGGTCAGCAGATGGAGCGGCTCAACCAACTCAACGCCAAAGTAGAACGGCTGGAACAGAAGCTTGACTCGGTGATGGTCTACATCGGCGACCAAGAGGCGGCTAAATGGCGGGCGAAGAAGGCCGCCCGGTAGCAGAGGCGGCCCGCTTGTTCAGATTCCCCACACTAGGCTGTTCATGTGGGACGTATCGACCGCGAACGTGATAATGTGAGGTGGAGTGGTGGCCCAGCCAGGGATAAGGGAGAGTGCGTAAACGCTGGTCTGACTTGGCACGCCAATTGCGGCACGGGCCGAGTAATCTATGGATTCCCATGTAAGGGATGGGCGGAATTATAGGGGCAACCCTAGCCGCACAGAAATGCAGAACGCTCGAAGTTGAGGCTCCGAGCGTTCAGATTGGGAGGTGACACACTATCGAGCCACCATAAACTGAAGTAAGTCAACTAACAGCATTCCATTTCTGCTTCTGGCTTGCGACGGAAGCAGAAACTATGTGGCCGAGGAGCTAATCCCGAGTGGTTAGGGACAGGAGCTTGCATCTCCTGAGCCATGGGTTCTATCCCCACCTCGGCCTCACTTTCCATTGTACGGCCAGAATCCCGTACACACAATAGCAAAACAACAAAAAAGCAGCCGATGATCTGTATCGGTCCTCGCCGCACCAGTGCTACCCTGTAGCTGAGCCTCTCATCCTGAAGACGGCTCTCCTGTTTTCCGTTCATCTCAGCCGCTCCTCACGGGGCGGTTTTTTTATTGCCGTCCATCATCGAATCATGATATCTTGATAGTGGCCGCTGTGCCGAATGGTTCGAGAATTGGCCCGTCAGCGCGGACTATCCACCCGCCGAGAAAAGCTGACGGGCCAGAACTTTTTGTAGTATCATAGAAGACGTGAGCAGGGATGTTCACAATTCGGTCCATTCGCAAGTCGGCTCCTCGCCGAATCCAAACCAACATCCCTGCCTGCGTGCTGAAGACAACGGTTGCTCTCTGTACCGAGGGCGGGTTGGTTTGCAGGACTCCTTCACCCACAAAACAACGGCCTGCTGCTGTAAAGCGTTACCGGAAGTGGCTCGGATGAGCCGAGATAAGAGGCGAAATCACCCGTCCAGCGAAACCTATTGGACGGCCCAGCAACGGGCAGGTAATCGATCCTGCATTTGGCGGCCTACGTCTGGGTCAATTTGCTCCACCGCTTCGGCGGTGTTTATACTAAGCCTTCACATCGTCGGCACAAGAACGCTCTAACCGTTGTCCTACGGAGGGATGGCCCATCCCCCTGCTCTATCTATAAGAGCAAGAGGGAAGGCCGCCGCTATGGGAAGAAACGGTTCCCGCCCGCGAATTTCCCGCAAGCCGAAAAATAGTTGAAAATTCTCTTGACACTCGAACGCACTGAGGCTAATAATTGAAATCGACGGTGAAACAAGTTAAACCAGAGAACGGAATTGGGAAGGAACACTTCGGAGTGCGGCTTCCACGGTTGCTCAAGCGCGAAGTGAAGAAAACAGCGATTGTACGTGACTTGACCGTTGAGCAATTTGTAGAGATCGCACTGCGGAGAGAGATCGAACGTAAGCGGTGAATGAGAATCCTCCTGTGAGCATGGGGCAGGGACCTTGCGGAACTTTGCCCCGCTTTTTTGCAGGAGATGAATAGGAGAACAGGATGAAAACTGTACCAGCGATTCCAGAACAAAAAATCCGGCAACTGCATTACCGATCCATCGAGACCGGAGAGACAGTGCACAGCGTTGATGTACCGAACCCATATTTCTGGCGGCGCATCAAGGCAGGCATGGAGATCAACATGCGCGAAGATCTGTATGTCGATGGCAGTGAATTTGCCGATGTTACGGCATGGGAGCGGAGCCCAGAGGCCAACCGCTCCCGATTTTTCAGGAGATGAACAGGAGAACAGGATGACGTCGTACGATTCAAAATGTCTGGAATTGGCAGCACATTTCTATCCAGATGCTTCACCCTCAGAACTAGAGGAAATAGCACGTTCCATCCAGGCTCACGTGGAGTCGTTCGAATACTGGGTGAAACAGGAGAATAAGGACCGATGAACCAACACTACGACGCGCGGCAAGTCCGCAGGCTCGTCGAGTCCGCCACCACGCCGGATAACCGCCACGTGATCACGGCAGAAGATGACGTGTATTGGCTGAGTTCCTACATCGATCAGCAGCAGGGCCAAATCCGGCGGCTCATCGGCGAGATGTACGACGCACGCCAATCTGCGGCCAACTGGCGCGGCGCATTCTGGGGTCTCGTGCTGGTCCACGCGCTGGCGTTCCTCGCGGTGCTGACGGGCAATGTGCCGATGTTGAGGTGGTAGGGATGAACTGCCCAAAGTGCGGCGCGAGAATGAAGTTCGATGTGGTATTGGAAGGCGGGTGCTCAGGGCATGAGGGCGACTATCGTTGTTATTGTCCCAACCCTGACGTTCACGTTGATTTTGTTTGCGTAGCTAAGAAGCGCAGGGGCTATTGTGATCATCGGGTCCGCGTAATATCTGACAGGTACGCGCTGGAACGGTACCTGGAGAAGTATTACGTCAAGGAGAAGTGATGGACGTAGAAATCAGGATCAACGGCTCCGCTAAGTTGCGGCTTATCCCGACCACACCCCTTGAGACGCTGGTACTCGGCACGATGCTCGATCTGGCCAAGCGCGGAGTGCGCGTGGTGATGGAAGCGGATGGCGACGTGGCCGTGATCGCGGTGCAGGAGTTGGTGAAATGAGCGACTTCGCGCTGGGCCTGCTGCTCGCGGTGCTATTCATCGCCTGCGCGGCGGGCATGTGGATATTTGTTGCGTGGATTTGCGGGGATTGGCAATGAGCAAGGTGACCATAGCGATTCGCGATCCCGAGTTGAATATTGTTGCGACGGTTGAAGGTTGGCCGTTGAAGGACTTCCCCGAGTTCGCGGTGCATCGGCACCACAAGTTCACGGATGGATGGACGGTTTCCCACGTGGAAACGGGTTGCGCCCTGCTGGAGTGGCCGTTGGACTACAAGAGAACGGCGTCCTTCGCCGCTGAATCGTGTTTACGCAGCAAAGGTCCGGCCGCTGTTGCAAAGGCGGTTGCGCTGGCGAAGCGGAGGATTCGGCGGGCGGTAAAGGCGGGAAAATGAGCGGCTACCTACCAGACGACACAACGCAAGGCCAGGTAGACCGCGCGGCCTGGGACCGCTATGAGCCGGGCTGCGAGGTGAGCGCGGTCATCAACGTGGGCCCGCTCGACGTGGCCACGATGCAGGCGGCGCTGGTGCGGCTGGAGGCGTCACTGACCGACGATGAACGGGCCGCCGTGAGCGCGGTAATCACGGTGGAACCGAAATGAACTGGACCTGCATCTGCGGTGCCGAGTGGCGGCAGCACCTGTTATCCGCGCCGCGGCAGGTCTGCCCGGAGTGCGACAGCTCGATCTGCGCGAAGTGCGATCAGGTCCGATGCCAGCAATGTAAGGCGGCGCTGCACGAGGCGTGCGCGTACCGGATCGTCGAGGATTACTACTGCTGGAACTGCTACACGGGCGTGCTGCGCGAGGCGCTGAAGGATGCACCGCTGGATGAGCAACTGGCGGCCAGCGTGAAGTGGGCGGAAGAGAAACGTAAGTAGAAAAAGGTTATGAACATGGTACCTCAGAAGATTCAGAAAATGCCGGAAGAGAGCGCGGCCAACCCGTCGCTACTTGATTCGATACTGGCCGAATCGACCCGCGAACAGGCCCGCGTAGCCAGCCGGTACAAGCCCGTGCTCAGCATTGACGAGATGCTGGAACGCGAAAAGGCCTTGACGTACCTCGTCGATCATGTCATGCGTGAGGGCGTTGATTACGGGTGGGTCCCTGGCACCAAACCGCAAGGCAAGGCGGCGCCCGGAGAATACACCGCTAAGCCCACGCTGTTCAAGGCGGGAGCCGAGCGTGCCTGCGCCTTTTTCGGGTACTGTCCGCACTACGAAATCCTGGAAGAAATCGAGGAGTGGACTTCCGATAGATACGGAGAGCCGCTGTTTTACTACAAGTACCGCTGCACCCTGGCGAAGGATGGCAACCCAGTGGGAGAAGGCATCGGAAGCGGCACTACGTGGGAGTCAAAACATCGGTACCGCAAGGGCGAACGTACGTGTCCGGCTTGCGGGTCCGGGGCCATTATCAAGGGCAAGGAAGAATTCGGCGGCGGGTGGTTGTGCTTTGCCAAGAAGGGCGGTTGCGGAGCAAAGTATGACAACGGAGATCCCGACATCGAAGCCCAGTCCGTTGAACAGGTTCCGAATCCGCAAATAGCCGACGTGATCAACACTGTTCAGAAGATGGGGCAGAAGCGGGCTTACGTGGCCGCAACCCTCACGGCTACCGGGCTGAGCGGCAGATTCACCCAAGATACCGAAGACATGCCGTCTTCGGCGTTCCAGGACCAGCGAAGCACAAGCCAAAGGCCTGGAACCAAGCAGGAACCGCCCGAACTGACCAAGGCCCTTCTGCGCATCGTGGACAAGGCTTCTGCCGATGCGGTCTTAGGGGAAATCGTAGATAGGCTCGTGTATAAGATCGGCAACGATGCCGCCGAAGAACAGTGGGCTCGCGTGACGATCAAACACAGAATCGATCAGAAGCGTCCCATGACTGTACCGAAGGCGAAGGATATCGCGCGGGAACTATGGGCCATTGAGCAGGCCACACCTGACCCCCCGGCCGCCCCGACAGAATAAAGGGACGTTGGCATGGACCCCACTCCATTCGAGGAAGACAGCGCGATAGCGGATGCGGCTACGTCCGTTGGACTGGTGACCACGCGCCGCAAGGTAATCAAAGTGGACGAATCAGCTTTGCTGCCAGTGTATCTGCGCACTACGCCAGATTGGAACAAGATCCGCAAGCACCTGGAAGATGGAATTGAGGTACCCGGAGCAAAGCTAACGGGCCAGATCGAGTACGTGATCCGGCATCGCCCGGTAGATCGGAATGTGCAATCCGCGATGCGCGAGGATCTGCTAAATGCGGGTATCGTGCCAGAGTTTTGACATCGCGCTGCCCACGGTCAGACCGCTGATCGAGTGGCGCGTGGAAGACGAGAGGCGTGCGGGATGTCCGTTGTGGGTGGGTGAGATTGGAGAAGGAGAAACGGTGAGCAAAGAATACGTGGCTGGTGATGCGGTTGCCGGAGCTCATGCGGCGCTGGTGGCTATCGGAAATTTGAAAGACGGACTAAAGGCCGAACGGGCCGAAGCGGACAAGCGGATCGCTGAGGAGCACAAGCGGATTGCGGAGATCGACTCTCTGCTGAAAGCGCTCGGCGATGTGGCCAAGCCGAAACGCGGGCGCCCGGTCGGTAGCAGAGCAAAGAAAGGGGGTGCAGAACAACCGATAGAGACCTAGTTTTCACGTGTCCTCCACGGGTCGTTGGAAACCGGCCCACGGCGGTTTATGGCCGCCGTTCTGCGGATCAAGCGGTCGGGCCAGTTCCGGAGGTTGCAATCGGAACAGTCCGTTGGGTCCGCAGAACGCTGGCCACAAGCCAGACCGCACCTGATAAGTGCGGCAAATTAATTGAAAGGATTGGTTGGCTACCTTCAAGTGGGTCAGTGAGGCCGTCGTCTCGGGGGAGGTGGATGGCCCGCTGATCAGGGCGCTGGTGCCAGTCTGGGGAGCGGTAATCCAGGCAATCGTGGCACCAGCGTCCTGATGAGCGAACAGGAGAACGTTATGGGCTGTGATGTGTGCATTAGCGGCGACTACGATGGGGCCTTAGAATGCACCACGCTGGAAATACTCAAATGCCGCAAGCCGGTGCGCTGCGGAGAATGCCGCAAAGTGGTCGAAAAGGGGGAACAGTACGAGCGCTATGCGGGCAAGTGGGAAGGCGAGTGGTTTGTCGCTCGAACGTGCCTGTTGTGTGCCGAAATTCGGGCATCATTTTACTGCGACGGAGGAACACTCGACACGCTATGGGATGACATGCGGGACGTAGTGTTCGACAACCCGGATTTCAGCACTGCCAGCGATTGTTTCCGTAAGCTGAGCGCGGCGGCGAAAGAACGCGTGCTGGAGGAATGGCGCGCCTGGAAGGGGATACAGCGATGAACGACGAACTTGCAAGGCTGCAAGCAGAAAACGATGAGCTGAAGGCGCTGCTCAACGATTGCCCATTCCCTCACGAGATCGATAATCCGAAGGACGGAACTGGCCGCATCTTGCTCACGGTGAAGGCGGATGAGTGGTTCGCATGGCTGGAACGCAAGGATAGTGCGCTTGGGAGATTAGATGTCATTCGATAAATCAATCCCGTACTGCGATGAGCCGATCTGCCGCGACGGTCCAGTGCGGATCTACAGACCATTCGCGGCATCGGTGGTGCTACCGCGCACGGGCGCACTGCCTGACCCTCCAAGGACCGCTCCACGGCGTAGGGGCGCACCTGCTGGCATCGTTCGACCGCTGGTGGATCAAACATGCCCAGTGTGCGGCGCGGCGCATCGTAGCGCGAAAGCGGAGCGGTGCGAACCGTGCCGCAAGGCCCGGCAGCACGCGCAACAATCGGCCTGGGCGGTAGCGAATCCAAGGGTGGGACGGGAGAAGCGGTACGTCAATGGGTGAAGAAACTAAAATTTCGTGGTGTGATGCAACGTTCAATCCGTGGTGGGGCTGTACGCATGTCGGCGGGTCTCCGGCTTGCCATGATCCGGAGACGGGCGCACGTTGCTACGCGGAAACCTGGGCAAAGCGAACCGGATTTAAGATCTGGGGACAGGATGCGGACCGGCGCTACTTTGGAGACAAGCACTGGGCCGAGCCGCTGAAGTGGGACCGCGCCGCCGAACGAGAACGCCGGATGCGCACGGTGTTCGTGATGTCGATGGGAGACTGGGCGGAGGGACGTCCGGAACAAGCTCCACATCTAGAGCGGCTGTGGGATCTCCAATTGAAGACGCGCTGGCTAATCTATCTCATGCTGACGAAGCGGCCCCAGTTGATAACCAAGCTGTGCCCGCTTCGCAGTTCGCGGATCTGGCACGGCACTACGGCGGAGAATCAGCACTGGCTGGACATCCGCTGGCCGTTTCTGCGGGCAGCAGAGTCCGAGGTGTACTGGCTTAGTATGGAACCGCTTTACGGCCATGTTACGCTACCGCGAGACTTTCTTGATCTCGGGCAGCGGGCGTGGTGCATTGTAGGTGGACAATCCGGGCCGGGTGCTAACATGATGAATCCAAATTGGGTTAGGCATCTTCGGGACCAGTGCGTCGAAGCCCACGTACCATTCCACTTCAAGCAGTGGGGCGAAGTACTTCCCGATCAGCAGAACTTATCGATGACCGAACAGGCCCGCGCAATAGCCGAACCGTGGCAAGGCATCCGCGTAGGAAAGGCAAAGGCAGGCGCGATGATTGACGGCAGGGAGTGGCGAGAATTTCCGGCAGCGATGGAGAAGCGGCCATGACCAGCCTGCTATACCTCATCCTGCTGCGTCCCACGCTCCACGTGCCGGTGGCGTGCGTAGAGGCGCTAAACGCGCGAACGGCGCGGATTGAGTTGGTTTGCTACGACGGGAGAAGCGGTATGTCTAAGATCCGAGTGACTATCAGCAACGCACTAGGCTCACTCTGGGCTACTCCAGAACAGTTATCCAGCATGACGGATCTGCAAATTGTAGCGCTGGTCCGCGAAGATCTAATCGAGTTCGTGGACGACGCAGATTGGACGGTGGAGCGGAAACCTGAACGCGCGAACGGCGCGGATTGAGTTGGTTTGCTACGACAGGAGAATTGAATGACAGATAAACGGCTGATCTTTCCGTGTGGGGCGTACTTCCCTTTGAAGGACGACGATGCGCAATGGCTGGAGTCGGCGCATCGCGCAAAGGATGGGGCGTATCGGATTGGTACGCATCCCGCTTCTACCCCAATCGTAGACGAGGATCTGTGGGACAAGCACAAATGGTACGCGCCGCCATGCAGCGACGGCAAACGGCACGCTCCCTGTCTCTGGGGGTGCCCAACACCGAAGCGTCGCAAGGAAGAGCGCGGCTTCGATGCGGCGGGCAATTTAGCTGAGTACGTCTCATGCTTTGCCCGACTCAACGAATACAGAAAATGCACACTTTGCTGGGTGCATCGTAGCGGGACCTGGACGCATGACAAAGATTGTTTTGCTTGCGAGGGAACCGGTTATCGTTATTTCGACGAAACTCCACCCGCGCCGGATAAATGCCCGCACTGCGAAGAGCAGCGGACCTATGTTGCAGCGTGCCGACGTGCGGCAAAGATCAATGAGGATGCGCCGGCCCGCGAGAAGTGGCGCAAGTGCCCATCGTGTGCGCAGTACCGCGAACTGACCACGGATACCGGGCTGTGTGCGATGTGCCAACTGGTTCAGGTGGTGGAGGCGAACCGATCATGAGCGATCTACGGGCTGAAGCAGCGGAACACGGCGTTTCCTATCGAGAATTCGGAGATGCGCACTACATCACATGGCTGGAAACTGAACTACTCGCCGTGCGCCACACGCTGTTGCAGGTGCAGCACGCCTACGCTGCGCTGGAGAACGCGCTGACGCGGGTGGAGCGGGATCAATGAAACGCCCAACAGTTCACCAAGCACACGGTATCTGTGATGCCGTGAAAGCGCGAGCGGTGATAGTATTAGCGCTCTACGATGACCACGTGGCCGGGGCATCTTACGGAGAGACGGCAAAATTGTGCAAGGAGGCGGGTTACACGCTGGATTGCATCGTCGATGATATCGAGCAGGGGCGTACTCCGATCTGGACGACGCGAGAAGCGATTGACGCGCGCCGGCTGCGGTTGGGGATCGAGGATGGCTCGATCTGCAGCAAATGCAAGCAGCCGGTGGGCGGCTGCGATTGTGAAGATGAGTTCCGGTTCAACGTTGCGCAAGGTAGCGAATATGATGTGGATTAGGACCGTCGGCGGCAAGTGGCACGTGCTCAAGCGATGGGTGTGCCAGTCTCCAGTACTGTGTGTAGGCGTGGGCCACTGTTCGCGGCGGTTCACGGTTATTCAAGCGACCGACGATGAAACGAAGATGAAAGGGGAACGGTGCAAAACATGCCAGAAGTACGGCCATTGAAGTATTGCGAGATGGACCACAGCCATGAGACGTTCGCGCAGGCGCATCCTTACGTCGTGCGCACTGAAAGCGGAACGTACGATTCGCGGTTCACCAACGTACCAGCGGCGCTGAAGCACGCCGAGGCCATCGGCGGGTATGTCGATGTAGAGCGCGAGATGGTTCGCGCGGCTGAGCGCTACCTGCTCGGTGAGCGATGATCCGCCTCACCGATAAGCAGTTCGCGGGCATGGGGAAGCCCGCCAAGGTGGCCCGCGTGAAGCGTGGGACGGCACCCAAGCTATCGGAGCGCGATACTACGGCGCAAATCATTGGCTACGTTCGAGCAATGGGCTGGAGGCCGTTCCGGCTCCAAAGCGGACTGCTCCGTGGGGTGAAAAGCGGATTCGTGAAGCTCAACGAAAACGGCACGCCAGACTGGATCTGTGTGCAGGGCGAGCGGTGCTTCTTTGTGGAGATGAAGAAAACGGGCGGCAAGATTAGCCCTGCTCAGGAACGCTGGCACGAAGACGCGCGGCACTGCGATCTGCTAGTTTGCGTAGCGGATGACCTGGAACGGTTCAAGTTGTGGATGGAGACCAATTTATGAGCAGCACTTCGGCGAAGGCTAGCAAGGTGAAGCCGTACTACGAACACGCCGGAATCACGATCTACAACGCGGACTGCCGCGAAGTGCTGCCGACGTTGGGGCCGGTGGATCTGGTGCTCACGGACCCGCCGTATGGGATTGGATACGCGAAGTATGAGAGCCATGATGATGATCCGGCGAAATACGAGGAATTGTTGCAGCGCGTGATTCCTGCGGCTGAATCACTGCTAGATAACGGATGGTTTTGTGTCTTTCAGACCGCTAAATTGGCATACATGTGGAGTCAATGGTTCGGCAACAAGTGGCGACTGATAGCATTGCCTAAAACCTTTGTCCAGATCCTTCCAGGGAAGGGGCCAACGTGGGCTACTGATTATGCGTTGCTTTGGCCTATTGGTGAGCCGAAGACTGAGCCAGGGACGGGCAGGGATTGGTACGTATGCGAAACGAGCGATATGAGCAAGCGGCCCAAGGGGCATCCGTGCCCCCGTCCTCTCAATGGGATCAAGTATCTTACTGGTTGCTTGTCTGTCGCCGGTGACCTAATCATCGATCCCTTCATGGGCAGCGGCACAACGTTGGTAGCCGCGAAGCAACTGGGCCGCCGGGCCATCGGAATCGAGATCGAGGAGCG
>OFRG01000331.1_pt1 | contig 19703 bp, 32 predicted proteins | sample 1543071 | NCBI WGS metagenome assembly OFRG01 (sample SAMN07774222, study PRJEB24372) | wastewater metagenome | isolation source: WWTP Verbania (Effluent) | place: Italy: Verbania | collected 2015-12
TGACTGGAATGATTTAACTTCAGGATCAGCGCCAAGGCGTCCTGTGAATGTGCATTGATTAATATCGGACATTATGCTGCCTTCCTGTAGGTGTTTTCCAATTCCGCAACGGTTGCGGCAATTTCATCGAGAAACGCGACCGCCGCCGCTTCAATCTCTGCAATCATCTTATCATCGCGTTCAACGCGCCGAACGTGCAATTGCATTTCAACCGGCAAGCGCGGATCGTAGCTAGCGAAGTCGCACCATTCGGTTTCCGTGCAAGCCATCTGCCATTGCATCTGCTTGATGTATTTGTCGGCAATCGCTTCACCGCGCAGCGTGGCAATGTGTGTTGCGGTGTTTGGGCATTTGATTTCGATCAATCCCTTGTTGCCGACAAAGCCGTCTGGTGACGCGCCCGACCATTCAATTGCGGGATGCAGCACGAAAGGCGCTTCAACGACTGTTGCGCTATGGATAAACTCATACGCGCCTCTGGCTTCTGCTTCGGTGTCAATGCCCCATTGCATAGCTGCATTGGTGAAGCCGGGTTCAGCGGTGCCGGTTAGACGTTCAGCAATAAGCTGCGCTGCATAGTTGGCGCGGGATGCTCCCCATCCGCTGCGCGTTGTCGCCATCATATCGGCAATGCGGGATGCGGTAAGGTGTCCGGCGCGTTGCTGGAACCATTGTTCAGATCTCTGTTCAATCATGCCACTTCTTCCTTGGAGGTGAGTTTGTTTTTCAGGCTCTTTTGTGCGTGGGCGAATTTGCTCACCGGCAATTCAGGCAGAGAACCGATTTTGTAGAATTTGCAGAACGCCACAATGTCGCTTGCCGTGGCTTCGATAAGCGCCTGCAATTCAGATCGCTGCGTTTCGTCGATGAGCGCGACTTTTTCCTGCGGCGCTGGCTTGCTCGCCGCGTTGCCGTCATCATCTTCAGGACACACGCCGAACGCAGTCATAAGTGAATAGCGCCGTGCATAGGTGAGGGCAGAACCGTAGCCCTGTGCGTCCTGTTTGCTCGCCGGAACAAACAGCTTGCCAAGTGGCATACTTTCACCCGATGAATGACAAACGACAGTCTCGACGCAGACACCGCCTTCCTGTTCATGTGTTTGCTGCACAAAGAACAGGCCATTCTTTGTGAGGGCTGGCTTGATAGCTTCGACAACCGCGCCAAGGTCTGCATATTTGCTCTTGAAATGCGGGTTGTTCTTATCCTTGCTTGCCCCTTCAATTTCAGGGAAGGCTTTGGCCATCGCGGCGTATAGGTCTTTCATTGCTCGGTTTCCTCTTCATGCAGCCAGTCGGCCCATTGGTTAAATTCATCGCGGATTGCGTCAGGGGCTTCATCCATCGACTGCCATGCTTCCTCGCTGACATAGGGACGAAAGGCGTCGGCTAGAACGCGCGCCTGCTGGCTAAATCCACCGTTCACGACAGGACCATTGCCAGCGGCATTGCAGCGATAAACAAAGCAACGGCCAGACCTTCCCAAAGTGGGGTTTTGTATGTGGCTAGAGCCTGTCGGCCTTCACGAGCGCGGTCAATTATACGGTCAATCATCAATCGTCTCCCAATCATCGCCGTAGCGGGCGCGCATTTCAGCATCCCATTCGGCATCTGTGCAGTTAAAGGCAAAGTGCGGGTCGATAGGTTCGACCGGCATCACTTCGATAAGCGGAATGGGGTCGATCATGCCGCGCGCTCCTTCACAGGAAACCGGCGTAACAAAACCCCGCGCAGCAATTCAGCTATCAGGCGGTCTTGCTCTTTAGGAAAAGGGCATTCGATACCGTGGCGCTCGTGTTGGCGCATAGCATTGTGAAGCTGCAAAAATGTCGCGCGTTCAGCAAAGGCCAGTTGGCTTTCGCGAATGTCGCTGGGAAGTTTGGATTGCATTTACCTGTCTCCTTTGTTGAAGCCAGAATACCTAGCTGAATTTGCATGTCAAGCGGTAAATTGACATTCATTTAACGCTTGCTTTTCTATTTTTTGCCCACTAAGGTGCACATCATGAACAAGCAGCAAATAATCGAAACTATAGAGCGCCGTGCTTTTGAAGCCCGCTTGACCATATCAGAGCTTTGCGAAAAGGCCGGGGTTCATCCATCTTCTTGGTCTCGGATCAAACGCACTGGAAACATAAGCGTGAAGACATTGCGTGACATGGAAGGGGTGTTAGACAATGCCTAGCGCGAAGCGTCTTGTTTATGCGGCAAGAAATGAAGGCACCGGCCTTATAAAGATTGGAATATCCATTTGCCCAGCCACCCGCGCAAAGCAGCTTGCTGCAAAGGAGGGGGCTTCGGTTTCAGTTCTGGGTGCGATTAAGGGGGACTTCCTAGACGAAAGAGCTGCGCACGCCCTACTACGGAGCAGCGCAGAAGGCGGCGAGTGGTTTCACCCAACTGAAGAAGTTATGGCTTTTGTTTGTTCCTTGCCAAAATACACAGGTGAAAGAGTGGTCGTTAACTTGCCTAGCATGGCTTGGAGAAAGCGTCTGATGCTCATTATTGAAGATAAGTGCGAAGAATTTGGCATCCCAGTGGTGAGTGTCGCGCAAGACAGCGGGTTCCTAGAGCCTATGGGAAAATACCTTTCAGAAAAGGTTATTCCAACGCATTATGTTGTTCTGACATACCACAGATCATTGGCTAAATTGTGCAATGAATGCAGATTGCCAACATTAAAAAAGATGGGAATCTTTTAATGAATTACCCGCATCGCAATGGCTCCTCCGGTCGCGATGATGGAAGACTGACCGTCTCGCTTGCGGGTCGCTCTGGTTCGGGCGAGACGGTCTTTTTCGATATTGTCAAAATGAGGCTGGAATACATCCCGCCCGCACTGGTCGCAAAACAATGGAGCAACATTCATAAAGGAGTGACGAAATGACAGATGATAAAAGCAACACCGGCAAAAGCAACACCGGCAAATGGAACACCGGCAACTGGAACACCGGCAACTGGAACACCGGCTACTGGAACACCGGCTACTTCAATACAATAACACCGACGAATGTCATGGTTTTTAACGGACACATGACGGATCGCAAAAAGTTTATTGAGGCTTGTCCGGGTTGGCTTTGGCAGCCGTCCCCTACTACTTGGGTTGGTGAAACAGAGATGACCGACCAAGAAAAAATCGACAACCCGACATTCCACACTTGCGGCGGTTATCTGCGCAAAAACGATTGGTTTGCAGAGTGGTCAAAGGCATTTGTGAACGCCAGCGCAGAAGATGTGCAGAAGGCGCGTGATTTGCCCGGATTTGACTCGGCTGTTTTCAAGGAAATCACCGGCCTTGATTTGTCCGCACCTGCCAAGCCAGACGGCAAGCCACATGAAATTACAATCGACGGCGTTGTTTATGTTCGTCAGAACGGAGGCACAAAATGACAGACCTTCCAACAATAGCCTTTATCGGCCTTCCATTACTCACTGGCGGCATAGGCATCGGCCTAGGCGCATGGTGGCAACTTGCAAACAACAGTGAGGATTACTGGAAGCAAATTGCCGAACGCGAGGAAAAGCGGGCTGCGGACAATCACCGCAAGTTTGTCGGTGCGGCCAAGGAATGCAACGCAATCGCTGATAGCAACGCGAGGCTGGCAAGTGCATTGGCAGCCAAAAAAGACCGGCTCAACCGCATTGTGGAAGCCTTTGCGGACCAGCGGTCGGGAACGGCAAAGAAGGCCGTCAAGCTGGCGAGGGGTGAATTGGCATGATAGCCCGCGTCCGTCTCTGGCTTGCCCTACGCAAGCGCAAAGCAATCCGCAAAGTTGAACAGCAGCGCGCTAAGCAAGCCTATTGGGCAGGCCGACGCAAGGCATGGGCGCGAGACCCGCTGCGAGATGCGTCATGATAGCGCCAGTTATCATAGGCAACGCAACGCTGTATTGCGCTGACTGTCGCGATGTCCTGCCGACGCTTGGCAAGGTTGACGCTGTTGTGACTGACCCGCCTTATGGGATTGGCGCGGATAAGGGTAAAGCAGTCAAGGCGCGTTCATTTAATGGCAGCAAGCCGATTCCGTCCATGCACTGTCCAGATGATGACTGGGATGGGGAGCGGCCACCCGCTGAATTGATACTGCAATGCGTTGCGGCGGGCAATCGCGCAATCCTATGGGGCGGCAACTATTTTGCGGACTTGCTGCCACCGCAAGGCCGCTGGTTATGGTGGGACAAGTGCCAGACCATGCCTTCATTCGGTGACGGTGAACTTGCGTGGACTAACTTGCCGCAAACAACGCCGAAGCGCATCGTGCTGGCAAACAATCAGCTTTTTGCGGAACGAGTCGAACGCTTCCACCCAACGCAGAAGCCTGAAAAAGTTATGCGCTGGTGTCTTGGCTTTCTACCCGACGCAAAAACCATCCTAGACCCCTTCATGGGTAGCGGAACAACCGGCGTTGCAGCCGTTCAAATGGGCAGGCGCTTCATCGGAATTGAGCGTGAACCCAAATACTTTGAAATAGCCTGCAGGCGCATCGAGGACGCTCAACGCCAAGGCGATATGTTTATTCAAGGAACAGCCGCATGAGCATATATGAAGCGCCATCGACGCCAATCGCTTTGGCTCGCTATCTGCTGACATATATCAGCGACGAGTCCGCAATTCTCGGTCACGTAAAGCACCGCTTTGGCGTAATTCTGGACAGCAAAGACCTTGCCCGCATCAAGCGCGATATGCCGCGCAAATACATACAGGGGCAGGGTAAGCCAAGTGCGCGCGAATCCACTGGCGAGACAGCCCTTTCGTTCAGGCCCATAAGGGCAAAGCGCGCTGACCCTCTATTGCAGGCGCTGGCAAGCTATCACTTGAAGCGGTCCAAAACCGACGCGGAGCGCAAGCATTGGGGGATGTTAACGAAATGACGCCATCCGATCAAATAGGCCTGATAGCCATGCGCTACGGCGTAACACGCCTCGACGTATTGAGCCGCAACCGCAAGCGCCAAGTCGTGAACGCTCGGCAGCATTGTTACTGGCACTTCAGGGAGCGCGGAAACAGCTACCCGGCGATTGCTCGCATCATGCGCCTCGATGACCACACGACCGTCATGCACGGGCGCAAGATGCACATGATCCGCAATGGCATTGCGGAAGCCGCCAAACTTCCCAAGCTGGCTGGATATTCAGCGGGGTTGCTGTGACAAAATACTTTGCCAAGAAAACCCCTTGCCAGCATGGCCACCTTCACGCCTCAAAGCGCGAAGCCAAGCGATGCGCTGAATTGCATCTGCTACAGGCGGGCCGCGAAATTGAAGGCCTGACAATAGAGCCGACATTCAAATTTGAAATCAGCGGCAAACCATTGAAGCTAGGCAACGGCTCAACGGCTGGTTACAAGCCTGACTTCACATATTCGGAACGCGGCAATCTGATAGCCGAAGACGTGAAGGGCATGGTCGTTCGCGACTTCCCGTTACGCGCCGCCCTGTTTCGCCACTTGTTTCCCGAATGGGAATTGCGGGTGGTGAAATGAATAATGCCGTCACCAAATTTGCCTGCTTTTGTGGATACCATTCCGAAGGTCAAGGCCGCGCGCCTGTGTGCAAGCACTGTGGGAGCCAAATGCATTCATGGGGGGAGCGCAAGGTAACTATTCGTTCGAATGTCCTTATTGGTGAAAGTGCCGACAAGCGCACAGAAAACGGGGGTTACTAATGCGCGTTGAAGTAATCGGAAACGCAACGCTTTATTGTGGCGATAGCATGGAATTGCTAGCCACGCTTTCTGGTGTAAGCGTAACTATAACCGACCCGCCCTATGGCGTGTTGCTTGGCACAAGAAACGACTCGAAAAAAGAAAGTTATGAAAGTTTCGAAGACACGCCAGAAAATGTATTGCAAAGTTGCGTTCCAATTATTCAAAAATGCATTGCTAATTTTGACCGTGCGGCATTAACGCCCGGCGTTAGAAATATGTTTCTTTATCCGAAGCCTAAGCATGTTGGTTCGTTTTTTTATCCAAGTGGCGCGGGTTGTAATTCCTGGGGGTTCTCTTGCTGGCAACCGATTTTTTACTATGGTAAAGACCCATACGGCGGCAAGGGTTCAAGGCCAGATAGCAAGGAATCTTGCGAAACCTCCGAAAAAAACGGGCACCCTTGTCCTAAGCCGATAGGCCAAATGAAGTGGCTTGTTAATCGCGCTTCACTTTCGGGCGAAACTGTTTTCGACCCCTTTATGGGTAGCGGAACAACCGGTGTTGCCTGTGCCGCATTAGGCCGCAAATTTATTGGCTGCGAAATTGAGCCAAAGTATTTCGACATCGCCTGCAAGCGAATTGAGGACGCTCAACGCCAAGGCGATATGTTTCTGGGGGGCGCTGCATGACCCCCACCGACCCACGCCTGACATTGATTGCCCAAGAGGCAAAGGTGAAGACGTGCTGTTGCAATGGCGGGGGAATTGTGCTTTATTGTCGGCCAGACAGAGAGTTTGCCGCTCTCGATGTCCGCTTGCGTGGCTAGCTATGGGAGGCCAACCGACTTGTTCTATTTAGACCCAACCGCGCCAAAAGGCAAGACGGCATGAGCATCAAGCTTATGTCTCTCGCTTGGGAAATGGATATTCCTTCGACCGAGAAGATGGTTCTCCTTTGCCTGTGTGATTATGCCGATGAAAATGGCCGCTCTTGCTATCCGGCAATATCTACCCTTGCCAAGCGGACAAGTAAGAACGCCAGAACCGTTCAACGCGCCCTGCGCTGGCTAGAAAATAGCGGCATTTGCAACAGCCGCGGACGTGCAGGAACAAGCACGGACTACACAATAAACCTTGCTGCTTTTGCAGGGGGTGACAAATTGTCACGGGTGACAAAAACGACAAGGGGGGGCGGCGTGGTGTCACCCAATCCACCAATGAACCACCACTTAAGTTAGATGCTAAAGCATCTAAGCAAAATATCGAAAAGCCTACTGCTGTTGAGCAAAATATCTGGAATGACTTCCTCGAACTTCGAAAAGCCAAACGCGCTCCCATATCGAATACCGCGTTGGCAGCAATTGAGCGCGAGGCAGATAAGGCGGGATGGTCGCTAAACGATGCGCTAGCCGAATGCGCCGCGAGAGGGTGGCAGGGCTTCAAAGCAGATTGGGTAAAGGAAACGACAAATGGCAAAACAACTGGCACAAGTTATCCCGACCGCCGTAGCAGTCTTGCAAGAGCAATTGACGAAGGACTCGGCTTCCTTGGCTGACGAAATCCAGCGCAAAAAGCACTTCCTGCAAGTGTTCCGCCGCTGGGAAGCCTTGTTCAAGCGGGCGGATCGTGGCGATGTTGAAGCAGAAAAATGGCTGATTGCCGATTACTTCAAATCGCTTGGCCATTTGTCGGTGGACGGGTTAGAAGCGTTGACCGATGAACTGAAGGCCAGATGCACGTTTTTCCCAACCATCAAGGAATGCTACGAAATCATGAACCCGGCGCGGTTCGATTACAGCAACAAGTTTTACGGCATGAAGCACTTGGGCGAACGCCAGTTTCTGGCCGCCCCTGAACAGCCAAATCCTCGGCTTATGTCGCAAGTGAACGCAGAGCGCCTGCTATCCAGTGAAGCTGACTAGCCCCCTGACAGCCCTTCTAATCGACATGACGGTGAAGAAAATGACCAAAGACCAGATACGCAATCACTACAAGCAAGGCCGATATGCAGGAGCGAGTGATGCGCACATTTTCGGTTACGTCAAACAGCATTTGGTAGAATAGGGATGGCAGCAAAGAACAAGCGTAAGCGTCGGCCCGCAATTCACGTTGAGGCCCCGACTGAAGAACAGCTAGGCCGCAGCGAGTTCCGCAGGGCCAACCACGGCCACTATCGCAAGATACCCGTCATCGACACTATGCTTGCCCGCGACCAGATAACACCCCAGGAACATGCCCTGTTAGGCTATTACCGCGATATGGCCAGCTTGGCAGATAAGTCACCGCTGAAAAGCTGCATCGACTTCAGCGTGAAGGGTGGAGACATAGGCCCATCGGCAGCCATTACCAGCGCGATATTGGAAACGGCGCGCATCGAACGCGACTTGGGCAGCCTTCGGGAAATAACCCGCGCTGTTGCTGTTGAGGACAAGAGCATAACGCAATGGTGCATTGAGCAATTCGGCGGCAGGGAACGCTATGATGGAAACGGAAAGTTTATTGCTATTGTGCCGGTGGGCGAAACCAAGCGGGTGCAAATGGCAACGATGGAATTGCGAATGGCCGCACGTAGGATTGTAAGATAGGAGTTTTGAAATGGCTACTCAAAGTATTACACCGCTAACAGTTTCGGCAATGCGTAAAGTTTTTGCGTTGCTTGAAGATAATTTTGATCCAGAAAAGGGCGCATACCTTCACGGATATTCTGACGAAATCATAGCCAAAGAAACCGGCATTTCGGTTGATGGCGTCAAGAAATATCGGGTTGATGGCTTCGGCAAATTAAAGCCGCCAACGGAGTTATCGCAACTGCAACAGGATTTGGCTGAATTGGAAAAGCTGGCTTTGCAATTGGATAATGATTTGCGGGCTGGTGTTAAGGACATCAAGCAACGGATTCTGACACTGCAAAGGAAGTTTGACTGATGGGCGGGCAAAGCAAAGGCGCTTCGGCAAGGCTTAGAACGTTGTTCGCAGCAGCGGCACGGGCCGAAAACATGACGCCGCTAAAATACAAAGGTTGCTTGTCAAGGTTTTGCGAACACCCGCCAACAGTCGTTTTCTTCCTAGAGTTTGAAGACGATGACGGGCAAAGCTACTATTGCGACATTGACTTGAACGATGTTCGGTCAATGAAGTCGGTGATGGCAAAAAACAAAAACGCAATGGCCATGCTTGCCATTCACGAGCATGTTGCAAACATGAGTTGAAATAAGGTTTCTGTGTTCGCTACATCGGTGCGATACATCTTACCGTCCGCGCCGCGCATGGGCAGTTGTCCGATATTTTCGGACAACTCATTTTATCCGTTGACACTATGGGCGCGAGATTAGCGGGCCTGTTTCTTTGCTGATGGAAATGATTGATGCTGGCAAATTATAGGCTTTATCTTTAGAAGGCATTGGTCTATGGAAATTGTCAATTGTTTCGTATTGCGCCTAGTGCGCTCACCCGCTGGACACCACAACCGCCTGCATCGGGAACTTGGAACTAAACCTAGAAACCGCCCAGCCCAGAGCAGCGGAAATGAGGGTTACAATGGCAGATAATACAGCCGGTGAGCAGCCTAAGGGCTTGCCTGCCCATTTGCGTGATGATTTGAAGTGGAAGCCTGGCCAATCTGGCAACCCTGCTGGTAGGCCCAAAGGCGCTCGATCCGTATTGCAAGAACAGTTCTTCGAGGCTCTGCAAAAAGACTTCGAGGAAAACGGCGAAGCGGTCTTGGAAATCATGCGGGCAGAAAAGCCCAATGAATACGCCAAGATGATTGCCAGCCTGATGACCAAAGAACTTGATGCCAATGTAACCGGCGAAATGTCTGACGAGATGAAGCGTTGGCTGGGGATTGGTTAGAACACGCGCTGAAGCGTTGGCCGGACAAGAAAGCAAGGCTAAGCGACGGCTTTTATTACATTCAGGACGAAGCGGGCAATAAGGTTCCTTTCAAGCTGCGGCCAATTCAAGAGCGGTTTCTTGATGGCCAGCACGGCTTGGATTTGATCCTGAAGGCTCGCCAGCTTGGCTTTACAACGGTCATTCAGTTGGACTTCCTGGATGACTGCCTGTTCATGCCAAACATATCGGCAGGTGTGATTGCACATAAAAAAGACGACGCCGAGGCGTTCTTTGATAAAAAGATACGCTTTGCTTACGACAATCTGCCGCCAGAGTTTAAGGAACTAGTTCCGGCAACACAGGACAGTGTGCGTTCGATGAGTTTTGCCAACGGGTCATCAATTCGCGTTGGTACATCGTTGCGCTCTGGCACGTTCCAGCGCTTGCACATATCGGAATATGGAAAGCTGTGCGCCAAATATCCCGATAAGGCGCGGGAAGTTAAAACGGGCGCATTGAACACCGTCCACATTGGGCAAAAGATACGCATCGAGTCCACCGCTGAAGGTCAATCGGGTCACTTCTACGATCTGTGCAGCGAAGCGGAAAAGAAGTTGCTGATGGATCAGGCGCTAACCCCGCTTGACTTCAAGTTCCATTTCTTTGGCTGGTATCTAGACGACAAATATCAGTTGGGTGAAAGCGTTGGTGAGACAACCGAGGTTCAAGAGTATTTCGCAAAGCTGGAGGCTGAAGGGATTGTCCTGACCAGTCAGCAGCGAGCTTGGTATGTAAAGAAAGCCGAGCAGCAAGGCGACGACATGAAACGCGAGTTTCCGTCAACGCCAGCGGAAGCATTTGAGGCCAGTGTTGAAGGCGCTTACTTTCAAAAGCAGATGGTGCAGATGCGGCAGCAAAAGCGCATTTGCAATCTGCCGATTGAGGATGCGCCGGTTTACACAACGTGGGACTTGGGCCTTAACGATAGCACGGCAATTTGTTTCTGGCAGGATGTAGGCCACGAACGCCGCTGTATTGATTATTATGAGAACAACGGTGAAAGCTGGGGGCATTATGCGGGCGTGTTGCTTGCAAAGGGTTACAGCTATTCAAGGCATTATCTGCCGCACGATGCTGCAAAACGGCAGCAAGATGTAAATTCAGTTGAGACACAGCAGGACAAGGCAAATCAGGCGGGCATCAATCCAACTGAAGTGTTGCGTCGGATACCGCTCGAAAAGGACGGTATTGACGCATCGCGGGCATTTTTCCCTAGCGTCTGGATCGACCAAGAGCGCTGTTCAAGACTGATTGCCTGCTTAGATAACTATCGCAAGGAGTGGGACGACCACCGTGGAGTGTGGAAAGATAAGGCGCGCCACGATGAGTTCAGCCACGGCTACAAGGCATTTGAAAGCGCGGCGATAAGGCCGGTGCATGTTGCGTCAAAGCCCATCCGGACAGGGATGAGAATGGGCGTCGTATGAACCTGAGAGCAACCTATCTGGACTGGCCGCATGAGGTATCAATCGAGACGTTTGCCAAGTGCAACGCCTCTTGCACATTTTGTCCTTACACGACGCTGGAGCGGATCGGCACAAAGATGCCGGATGAATTGATTGACGCAATTATAGAGGAACTGAAAGACCATCCTTGGCCGTTCATCATTAGCCCGTTCAAGGTGAATGAGCCTTTTCTGGACAAGCGGCTTATCCCGATATGCCAGAAGATAAACAGGGAATTGCCTAGGGCACATATCAGACTGTTCTCGAACGGCTCGGCATTGACTGAAAAGCATATCGACGCGGTGAATGAGTTAGAACAGGTTGCCCATTTGTGGATTAGCCTGAACGACCATCGCGCCGATGAATACAAAGCATTGATGGGTTTGGACTTTGACCGCACGGCTTCCAATCTGGACGTGCTGCATAAGAAGGTAGAGCAAGGTTTTAGATGGCCGGTTGTTGTTTCAAGGGTGCGGGAAGCGTTTATTCCATCGGACAACGACAGGGCATTTTCTGAATATGTGAACCGGCGCTGGCCGTTGTTCAAGGTTCACCTAATCAAGCGTGACGGCTGGATTGGTTACACCGAACCGAATGACGCAAAGGTGCCTGACGCGCCTTGCGGTCGTTGGTTTGAACTCTCGATATGCGCTGACGGCAATGTGTCGCTGTGCTGCATGGATGGCACGGGCGAACATTCGATAGGCGATATTCGAAACGGGGTGTTTGCAACTTACAATGCGCCACACTGGCGCGAACGGCGACTGAAGATGCTATCAAGGCACGATGTTAGCCCATGCAACGGATGCACATACTGATGAGGGAACTTCTAATCGGCTGCGGCAATAGCCGTGTGAAGAAAATCACGCTGGATAAGAGTTTTGAATGGGATGAGCTGGTAACAATCGACCACGACCCGAATTGTGGCGCTGATATTATCCATAACTTGGATGTAACGCCTTGGCCGGTTGAGGCCAACCAGTTTGACGCTTGCCATGCTTATGAGGTTCTAGAGCATCTTGGCCAGCAAGGGGATTTTAGGGCGTTCTTCCGGCACTTCGCTGAAATTTACCGTGTGTTGAAAGATGGCGGGATTTTATACGCTACTGTCCCCGCGTGGGATGATGTTTGGGCATGGGCTGACCCTTCGCACACAAGGGTTATAGCGCCTGAGACTTTGGTTTTCTTGGACCAGACTGAATATATCAAGCAGGTCGGCATAACGCCGATGACGGACTTCCGCTGGCTGTGGAAGGGCGATTTTGAACTGATTGGCTGCCAGAAACAGCCCGGCCATTATTGGTATGCACTGAAGGCACACAAGCCCGCCCGCATATAAGGATTGCTTTATATGGATGAAGAAATGCTCGGAACCGCTGAGGATTCAGCGGCGGGCAACGCTATGGATGATGGCGAGCTTGCGGCGCTGTGTCAGCAATTTGAAAGCCAGTCTGTCGGCGAAGAATGGGATGAGATTGCCAGCCAGCAGGAAAAGGCCATCAATTACTATTATCGCCGCCCGTTCGGTGATGAGGTTGCGGGCCAGTCACAGGTAGTTGACGGAACGGTTGGAATTGTAATCGACAACGCAATGGCGGCTGTGTTGAAGCCGTTTGTCAGTGCTGAAGACACGGTTTCCTTCAGCCCGCGTGGGCCGGAAGATGTCGAGCAAGCCGAACAGGCGACTGAATATGTCAACTATGTCATCAACTGCGACAACCCCGGCTTTCTGATATTCCACAACTGGTTCAAGGACGCGCTGCTTACCAAGATTGGCGTTGTCAAAATCTGGTGGGAAGACACCAGCACGGTAGAGCCGCAGCAGATGGTGATGGACGCGATGCAATTGATGCAAGCGCGTGAGTCCGAAGAATATGGCGGCGAAGAGGACAATGGCGACGGAACCTACACCGTAACGCTCAATGTCGTTAATCCGGACGGTCGGGTTAAAATTGAGGTTGTCCCGCCTGAAGAATATAAAATCAGCCCTTATGCCCGTTCGTCAAAGGATGCGGTGTATCAGGCCCACACTCCTGCGAATGTCACTCGTTCCGATCTGATTGAAATGGGCATTGACCCTGAAATAGTGGAAACACTGGCAGCCTATTCGGGGCAGGGCAAGGAAAGCGGACGCGAAGAAGCGCGTTATCAGGACGAACGGTATGGAGCCGCCGACCGCCAGCTTGGCACCCCGCACCGCAGTCAGGAAATTATCCCGCTCAAGGATGAATATATCCGTGTCGATTATGACGGGGATGGTATTTCAGAGCTTCGCCGCGTTCTCCGTGTGGGCGATACCATCCTGTTGAATGAAGAAGTTGAGGAACCGCCCTTCGCTGTTCTTTGCCCCGTTCCCATGCCGCATAAAGTCATCGGCCTGTCCTTGGCCGATCAGGTGATGGATTTGCAGCGCATTGCCTCCGTGTTGTGGCGGCAGATGCTTGATAACCTTTACAAAGCCAACAACCCGCGCCCGCATATCCCGATGGGCGCAGAACGTGCAGACGGTTCAACCGCTGATAGCCTGATGGATAACGCGCCTGGCGCTGCTGTCTTGGAAGGTTCGGTTCCGATCCGTTACGAATCTGTCCCGTTTGTCGCTGACAAGTCATTTATGATGATGGAGTTCCTGCAACAGCAGCAGGAGGAACGTTCGGGCATTAGCCGTGCGGGTCAAGGCCTTGATGCAAACGCCATCAAAAAGTCTGGCCAGATGACGGCAACGGAAATGTCGCTGATTGCATCGGGCAAGAACGCACGGTCGGAAATGATTGCGCGCATCTTTGCCGAGACTGGCGTTAGCGACCTGTTCAAGATTGTGCTGAAGTTACTCAATCGTCACCAGCCTAAAGCAAGGATGATCCGCCTTCGCAACCAATGGGTGGAGATGGATCCGCGCATGTGGAATCCAGAGATGGATTTGACCATCAATGTCGGCCTTGGGATGGGCGAACGCTCCGAACAGATTATGCAGGCCGACGCCATTTTGCAGACGATGGCCGAACTGGCGCAAAGCCCATATGCCTCACTGGTTAGCCCCGACAATGTGTTTAATGCGGTCAAGCGCAAATACCACGCGGCGGGCATCAAGAATGTCGATGAGTTCCTGACCGAACCTTCCGAAGCGCCGCAGGAAGACAAGCCAAGCCCTGAAGAAATGAAGGTTCAGGCGGAAATGCAAATGCAAGCCGCCAAGCTACAGGCCCAGCAGCAGGAAGCGCAGCAAAAGCAGCAACTGGCGCGCGAACAGGCTGAATTTGAAGCCCAACTGGCACAGCAAAAGGCGGAGGCTGAATTTGCACTGGCAGAACGCAAGATGGCACAGGAAATGCTTTTGGCGCAGCGCAAAATGGAAATGGAAGAAGATTTGGCTGAACGCAAGATGAGCCTGACAGAACGTTCAACTGAATCCAAACTGTCAACCAACCGACCGGGCGGGGACTTGTCTGAATGAACCTGTTTGACCGCAGAGCAAGGGGTGTTCGCGCCCGTCTTGCATTGGAAGACAGTGTTCTAGGCGAAGTATTCAAGGAAGTGGAAACTGACATTCACAACGCTTGGGCGTCGGCAATGACCGAACGCACACGCGAACGCCTCCACGCCGAATTACGCGCGCTGGCCAAGGTGAGAAGCAAGTTAGCGGAAATGGCGTCACACGCGCCCCGCGACTGACCCTACAACAATCTAAGGATTAGACATGAGTGACACTGCCCAGCCAGCAATGGCAGCAGACCCGAACGTGCAACTTGCGAACGCTGCCGAGGCCTTTAAGGCATTCACAAGCGAAGCACCAATTGAACGGCCCCGCGATGACAAAGGGCGCTTTGCCCCCGCAGAGGGCGAACAAGATTTGGACGAAGGCGAACTAGAGCCGGAAGCCGAAGACGATGTTGAGCAAGAAGCCGAAGCCGAGGCAGACGAAGAGTCCCAGCCAGAGCCGGTGGAAATGCCGACATCGTGGAGCAAAGAAGACGCCGAACTGTGGGAGTCGCTGCCAGCAGACGCGCAAGGCAAGATAGCCGAGCGGGAAGCACAGCGCGAACAGGCGGTCAATCAGAAGTTCCAAGAAGCCGCCAACGTCAGAAAGACCTTCGAGGCTGAACTGACCGAGGCAAATGCCAATCGGGATGCTTACAAGGCGGCTATTGATGACGTTCTGTCATTGGTGTCGCCTGTAAAACCCGACCCCCGCGCCTATGGTTTGGGAAGCGGAAACTACAACCGAGAAGCTTATGACTTGGCTGTGCTCCAATTTGAGCAGCAATCGTCATTGGTCGCGCAACTGCGGCAGCAGCGGGAAGACATAACCGCCCAGCAGCAAGCAGATGCCGAACGCGCATATCAGGCGGAAATTCAGCAGATTGAAGAGGTCGCAAGGCCGCGATTTGTTGCTGATGTTCCTGAACTAACCGACCCCGCAAAGGCCGGTCAGGTTCTGTCGGATATTGTCAACTATGCAAAACAAGCAGGCGTTCCAGAAAGCGTATTTGAGGCTGAAAACCTCAACGCGATTACGTCTGCCGAACTGCATCTTGCGTGGAAAGCGATGCAATACGACCGCATCAAGAGCGCGCAAGGCGAGGTGAAGAAAACACCCGCGCCGAAGCCCGCCCAGCCAGCAGTAAGGCCCGGTGTAGCCATTCCAAGGTCTGCAACCAAAGCAACGGCAGTTCGGAAAGCAAATGAACGATTGGCCGCAGAGGGCAGCATCGAAGCCGGTGCCGCTGTTTGGAAAAACTTTCTATAAGGAATTTTTGAAATGACTAAAGTTACTGGCGCGATGGCGACGTATGACGTCACCACGAACCGCGAAGATTTGGCAGATGCGGTTTACCGTATTTCGCCCGCAGACACCCCGTTTATGTCGGCAGTTCCCCGCGTGAAAGCGACGGCTGTTCTGCATGAATGGTCCACTCACGCACTGTCGAGCATCAACACGACCAACGCCCGCCTTGAAGGTGACGCGCTGACCCGTGCATCCTCGACTGCACCTGCCCGCCGTCAGAATTACTGCCAGATTTCAAGCCGTGATGCGACCGTAACTGGCACGCAGCGCGCTACCAATCCGGCAGGCATTGATGACATGATGTCTTTCCAGATGTCGGCAAAAAGCCTTGAGCTTCGCCGCGACATGGAAGCCATCCTGCTTGGCAATACCGGCCAGACTGCGGGCAACACCACCACTGCACGGACCCTGCGTTCGTTCAATGCGTGGATTAACGGCAACGGCTCACGCGGCGGCACTGTGGCGGCTGACGCTACTGGCGCAACCTTTGCGGCAACTGACGGCACCGCAGGCGTTCTGCGCACCATCACGGAAGACTTGCTTAAGGATGCAATCCTTGACGCATTTACCGATGGCGGTGAACCGAACCTTGTGCTTGTTGGCCCGTTCAACAAGCAGAAGTTCTCGACCTTCACTGGTCGTTCGACTTCGCAGGTTGTCGTGCGTCAGGACGTGGTTGACGGTGCGGCTGAGCTGTATCGCTCGGACTTCGGTGTGCTGAAGGTGGTTCCGAACCGCTCGCAGCGCGACCGTGATGCGTGGATTGTTGACACGACCAAGGTCGCTGTTGCTGGTCTGCGTATGTTCGAGCCGCAGGAGCTTGGCCGCGTTGGCGATGCTGTCACTCGCGATATAATCTCAGAATACACATTGGAGATGAGAAATCCGGATGCTCACGCGCTGATTGCGGACCTCACGACCTCCTGACCCCTCTCTCAGGACAACTAAGGGGCTGGTTTCTTCGGAAGCTGGCCCCTTTTTTGGGAGAATTTATGTCCATTCAAAACCTTCTAGACCTCATTCCAAACGAACGGCGTAAGACCATCCACCACGAACAGGATGGCAAGTTCTGGATTGAATCGCGGCAAGATGTCGCGCCGATTATTGCCAACGCCAAAATGCTCTCAGAGCAAAAGCCCGGCAAAGACTTCACGCGGGTCGCACTGATACCGCTTTCCGTATTGAACCAGTCATTCACTGAGGGCTGGTTTGATGACCCCGACGCTTGGAAAAAATGGGCGAACGACCCAGCCAATCGGGACTACCGCACCACCAAAGGCACCATCTGAGAGGGATTTTTATGCCAAGTCTGAAAATAGCCATTTGCACACCTTGTTACGGCAATCCTGAACTGATGTTCTCGAAGTCGCTACAAGGCGCAATCAAGCACTTTTACGAAGCCGACCTGACCACCACGGACGGCGAAAAATACGAAAAAGAGATTGAATGGTTCGTTGTTAGCAATTCAATGCTGACAGAAGGCCGTCATATGCTGGTTGCCGAAGCGCTCAATTGGGGTGCTGACTATCTTCTATGGGCTGATGCTGACCACGTATTCCCGCCCGATACCATCTGCCGCCTATGGGCGCGTAATGTGTCGATTGTGGGTTGTAACTACTCGCGCAGAGGGACGCCGACCGCGCCGACTGCGGCCAAGATTGTAACGGATGACCTTGGTGAAGACCACAAGAACCTTTGCTATACCACGATGGAAAAGTGGCACGACAATGTGCTGGAAGAAGTGGACCATATGGGCCTTGGGCTGTGCCTGATGCGTATGGATTGCTTCGATGCGCTCCAAGTTCAAGCCGAGAAAGAAGGCAAAGATACCTTCATGCCGTTGTTCATGTTCACGCCCACCGAGGGCTTCAAGGGCATGATTGGCGAGGATGTCTATTTCTTCAAGAAGTTCAAGGATGCTGGCGTTCCCGTTTATCTGGACCACGGCGTATCGTGGGAAGTTGGCCACATTCATAAAATCGTTCTGACCAACCACCACGCGGTCAGGCAGGAACAAGACTGGATTGACCACGGCAAGGAACGCGCCAAGCGTTACGAGCCTAAAATCCAGAGCCTTGAGACAATAGAGGCGGCATAATATGGCAAGCGACCCGCAAACATGGGCAGAGCTAAAGGCTTCTGTTGCTGAATGGTTGAACCGTTCGGACCTGACAGCCAAAATCCCTGAACTCGTTGCCTTTGCCGAACGTCGCTTTAACCGCATTATAATCGTGCCTGAACGCGAGGCCGTTGCAACCGCTACAATGTCGGGGGAACGCATGGCTGTTCCCGCTGACTTCTGGCAGTTGCGGTCGCTGTTCATTGATGGTGACCCGCGTATTGCATTGGAGCAAGTGTCACCCTCAACGCTGCGGACATCTTATGCGGTGCAGGTAACGGGTAAACCCCGCGTGTTTGCTATCATTGATGAGCAATTTGTCTTCGGCCCATCGCCGGATGATGCGTATAATGTCGAGATTGATTACTACGCCACAATTCCGGCATTGGGTGACAGCCAAGCAACTAATTGGTTGCTAACCAAGCACCCTGACATTTACCTCTATGGGACATTATTGCAGGCAGAAGCCTATCTGTGGAATGATAACCGCCTTGAAGTGTGGAAAGCAGCCCTAGACGAAGCGATAGGCGAACTAATGGAGTCCGGTAGGCGCAAACATACGTCTGCGTCACCATTACGCCTTAGAAGCCCTGTGGCGGGCTGGGGCATATGATATTCGGCACACTCGCCCCTGACAAGGCGAAATCCGGCAATCCTGAAATCCTCACCGAATGTGAGGGCGTTTTCCCGATGGAGGACGGCTATCGCCCTGTTGGCCAGTTTACGGCGCTTTATAGTGCAATTTCCTCAACCCCCAAGGGCGGCGCGACGTTCACCAGCCCGCAGGGGTTAAGCTACATCATCGCGGGCACGGAAACATCGTTGTATAAGGCTTATTCCGGCGCGTGGACGGCAATCGGCACGGGTTACAGCCTCCTAGAGGATAACCGCTGGCGCTTTGCCCAATTTGGCGGGCTTGCCATTGCCACAAACGGCACTGATCCAATGGTGAAGATTGACCTTGAAGCTGACACAGTAGGCCTTCTGGGTGGGTCGCCGCCCAAATTTGGAACGCTGGCTGTTGTGAAGGATTTTCTCGTTGGCGGCGTTCGCAACGGCCAAGTCATGCACCTTGGCTGGTCGGGCATCAACGACGCGGAATGGTGGACGGTAGGCCAGCGACAAGCGGATTTGAACATCTTGCCCGATGGGGGACGGATCAACGGCATTTTGTCGGGTGAATACGGGATTATCCTGCAGCGGAACTGCATCCGCCGCATGGACTATGTTGGCGGCAACATCATCTTTGAATTTAACGTTGTTTCAACAAATACTGGCTGCGTTACCGTTCATTCGGTTGCGCAATGGGGGCGGATAGCGTTCTTTTTGTCTGATAACGGCTTTATGATGTGGGATGGCAGCCAAGCCGTTCCAATTGGTCAGGAAAAGGTCGATAGGACGTTTCTGGAAACCTATGACGTTTCCGATTGGCCGTCCATGTCCACGGCAATTGACCCCGTAAACCGCGTTGTGATGTGGTCAATGGGCGACAAAATCTGGTGTTACCATTGGGATTTTGGTCGCTGGACAATCTTGCCGGTTGTTTCGTCGATCATCTTTTCTGGTGTTACCAAAGCTATTTCGATTGACGAAGATTACACACCTGATTTGCCGGAAGATACGGACATTGACGGGGCTGGATTGCCGACTTTGGACGATCCTGTCTTCAGGGGCGGCGATCCGCTTTTGTATGTGTTCAATTCGGCGCGTGAACTCGGCCATTTTGATGGAACGCCACAAGCCGCAAAGTTCACCGGCACAGAATTGGAAATGTTCAGGGGGCAACGGGCCTGCTTAAGAATGGCGCGGCCAGATAC
>OFRG01000332.1_pt1 | contig 19655 bp, 18 predicted proteins | sample 1543071 | NCBI WGS metagenome assembly OFRG01 (sample SAMN07774222, study PRJEB24372) | wastewater metagenome | isolation source: WWTP Verbania (Effluent) | place: Italy: Verbania | collected 2015-12
GTGGGATCGCCGCGCTCGTCGATGCTCAAGCGAGCACCGGAAGCGTCGCGGTCACAGACCCGAACCTGTGGGTCGTCGCGAAGCTGTGCAAGGCCGCGAGCGCGCACGCCGCGCCGCCGCGAGCGATCTATGGGCTTGAGCTCCAGCTATCCGATCTTCCGGGACACGTCGTCGTCATCGCGCGCAATGACTACGGCTGGAGGAACCTGCGCGCAGTGGCCAGCATGGGCCACGCGAGCCTCTCAGAGCTCGTCAAGCGTCGACTCCTGGGCGGCTGCGCCCTCCTCACCGGAGGCGCGTCAGGAGCTCTCCTGGCAGCGATCCGGACCGGGTCCGGATCGGAGATCCTCGAGCTCATGTCCGATGCGTGCGCCGCACACACGGAGAACGTTCCCGGCGTGGATACCTCCGCGAGACTGTACGTCGAACTCTCCCCGACGATGGGGGACGAGTGGCGCGCGTGCTGGGAGCTCTCGATCGAGAGCGACGCTGACGTTATCGCGACCGGCGACGTGAGCTACCTGTCTAGGTCCCACGTCGGCAGTCACGGCGTGTTGCGCTGCATCGCGGAGAAACGGAATGTTCGGGATCGTGCTGCTGGTGTTGTCCCGTCGCTGACGTGGGGGCATCTCGCGAGCGCCGAGGAGATGGCGGAATTCTTCGCTGAGTGTCCAGCGGCTATCGACGCGGCGCGGGAGCTCGCCGCGGAGTGTCACGTTGATCTGGGTCTTGGCAAGATCGCGCTCCCGGACTACGTCGCTAGCGACGGGAGAATCCTAGACGAGAAGGAGCAGGTACGCGAGCTCCGCTCGCTCACTCGGGCTGGATTCGAGGAGCGTTGGCAAGAGAGCGGACGAGCGATCCACTCGTCGGTGGAGTCGATGACGGAGTATCTCTCTCAAGTCGAGAGGCTTGACTACGAACTCCGCGTGATCGAGGAGACGGGATTCTCTGGCTACTTCCTGATCGTCGCCGACTTCTGTCGGTGGGCCAGGAGGAGCGGAGTTCCTCTCGGACCAGGGAGAGGCAGTGCCGCCGGTTCCCTCGTCGTCTACAGCGTCGGGATCACCGACGTCGACCCGATCGAATATGGGCTCCTGTTCGAGCGCTTCCTAAACGCAGAGCGCGCAGGCGGGATGCCGGATATCGACGTCGATATCTGCAAGCGAAAGCGACGTCTCGTCGTCGACTATCTCCGTTCCAGGTACGGAGCGGAGTCTGTCGGGCGAATCGCGACGTACACGACGCTCGGCGGGAAGTCGGTCCTGAAAGACGTCGGGCGCGTGCTCGGGATCGGGTTTCGGGAGCTCAACGCCGCGCTGGCCGGCGCTCCCGCCATCGTCGATGGAAAGACTCCAACGCTAGAGTGGCTCGTCAAGAACGTTCCAGCGCTCCGAGAGGCTTTGGCCGACCCAACAACAGACGCCGCGAAGCGGCTCGCTGAGGCGATCCGGCACGGCCTCGCGCTGGAGGGCTGCATCCGTCAAATCGGCGTCCACGCGTCGGGCGTCGTCGTCTCTCGCGGTCCTCTCGTCAACTGGGTCCCAACGTGCGTCACCGACGACGGAGAGCTCTCCTCCCAGTGGGCCATGGAGGAAGTCGAGGCGGGAGGGCTCGTCAAGTTCGACTTGCTCGGATTGAGCACCGTAACTCACCTCTCCATCGCGGAGAGCATGGTCAGGAGACGCAATGAGACTTCGCAAGCGAAAGACGGGGGCGGTCGGTCCGCCGCGTTCTCCCTTGACGCGATCCCTCTCGACGACGCGCGAACGCTGAGGTTGTGCGCGAAGGGGGACACGCTCGGGGTGTTCCAGCTGTGTAAGGGGGGGATGCGTCGCATGCTTCAACAGCTGAGGCCCGACAGGTTCGACGACATTCCCGCGGCGTGCGCCCTGTATCGCCCTGGGCCGCTCAAGAGCGGCATGACCCGTGACTATGTCGAGCGCAAGAATGGGCGACAGATCGCCCAGAGCTTGCACGCGCTGATCGACCCTGTGACGGCGCCGACGTACCACACGATCGTCTACCAAGAGCAAGTGATGGCGGCGGTTCGCATCGTCGCGGGGTATAGCCTCGGACAAGCGGACATTATCCGCAAGATCATGGGCAAGAAAAAGCCCGAAATGCTCGCGAAGGAGAGGAAGAAATACCTCGCCGCGGCGGCAAAGGTGGCCGTCGTCGATCAGGCGACCGCCGACAGAGTCTGGGAAGTCGTCGAGGCCGCGTCCGGGTACTCGTTCAACAAGTCCCACAGCGTCTGCTATGCGATGCTCAGCTATCGCACAGCATGGCTCAAGGTCCACTATCCGGCAGAGTTCTATGCTTCGTGGCTCTCGATCCTCATCGACGAGGCTGACAGCACGAAGAAGATCGCCGAAGCTGTGTATGACGCGCGAGCGCACGGCGTCGAGGTGCTCGCGCCTGACGTACAGACCAGCGAACGAGACTTCTCCGTGGACGGCGACGGCGCAGTCAGGTACGGGCTCGGGGCCCTGCGCGGTCTCGGGAAGAAAGCCGTCGCCGAGATCGTCGGACAACGACCGTTCGCGAGCGTCGCCGATTTCTTCCGTCGCGTCGACGTCAACAAGAGGGATACGATCGCACTCGTCGGGAGCGGAGCTCTCGACTCGCTGTCCCCGCGTCGCTCGCTGATCCCGAGCATCGAAGCTCTGGTGAAGTGGGGCCGCACGGAGCGCAAGTCGACCGCGTCCGGCCAGATGCCCCTATTCGGTTGACTTCCCCGTCGCTGAATGGCACAGTGAAGTACGAAGCGAGCGCTCTCGAGGCCGTCCTCTCGGTACTCCCCGAGTCGGAGCCGAGTCGCTGTGATCACGATGCCTGACCTGATGCCCATGATGCGAGCGATGCGGGATCCTTGTCCGCGGTCCGTGCTGTTCGTCGGGGAGCTCAACCCGTACCGAGATCCGAACGGACGGTTTGCGCTGTTCCCAATGCCGGCGCGGAGCTCCGGAGACAGGCTCTGCTCGTTGATCCTGCAAATGGAGCCTGAGGAGTACCTCCGGCGCTTCGCGCGCGTGAACCTGTGCTTTGAGACATGGTCTGAGCCGAAGGCGCGGAAGCGCGCCGTCGAGCTCATCGACGCGTGGGCTCGCGACGTCCCGTTCGTGCTCCTGGGTCGCAAGGTGGCCAGCGCGTTCGCTGGGGTGAACGACCCGTTCACCTGGAGCCGCGGTCCTGGCGGAGGAAGGGTCTACGTCACCCTTCCTCACCCGAGCGGCCTCAATCGTTCCTGGAGCGAACCAGGAGCATTCGAACGAGCGCGGGAAGTCCTTCGCGCCGCTGGGGTCCTGTGAACCCGATAGACTTCCCGAGCCTGAGCGAGCTCGCCGACGCGGAAGCTGTTCGGAACGCCGAGCGGCGCTCGCTTGGGTTCTGCCTGACGACTCACCCGTGCCGGAGCGCCTCCGACGCCGCAGATCAGCGCGGCGCTATTCCTCTTGCCGACGTCGACCGGGCTCTGTACAGCAGAGCCGACAAGGCGCGTGTCTTCGCGTGCTGCCCGAAGACGTTCGAGCGCCAGACCCGCGCCGGGCTCTACATGGGGATCATGTGGCTGGAGGACGATCGCTCACGACGAGAAGCGGTGTGCTTCCCTCGATCGTGGGACGCCGTCGCTGACGCTGTCGAGAACGCTGGCCCTAACGGCGTGCTCCTCCTCGAGGTGAGCGACGACGGAGATGGAAAGCTGATCGTCCACGACGCGGAGACTCTCGTCCAGGAGGACGATAGCGGGGCCCCGATTGGAGACTTTATCGTCGTCGACACGGAAACTACGATCGGCCCCGAGCTCCTGCCGCCGCCAAACTCACGAAAGCGGAAAAAGAAGGAGTCAACAGATTCGGCGGAGTCGACGACGAGCAAGTTCGAGATCTCTCGACTTCGCGTCGTCGAGATCGGCGTCGCGGTGTATCGTGCGGTCCCTCGCGGGTATCGGGGTGGGCCATCTCATGTGTTACAGCAGCAGCTGTCCAGGTTCATCGATCCAGGGTGTCCGATCGACGCGAAGTCGACGGAGATCCATGGCATCAAAGATTCCGACGTCGCGTCGCAGCCTCCGTTCTCCGAGCGTGCCGCGGCGCTGGCAGCGGCGCTCGCGAGTAGGACCCTCGTCACGTACAACGGACGTCGGTTCGATCTCCCAGTCCTCGCGGCGGAGTTCGCGCGAGCGGGCGTGGCGCCACCTCCAGCTATCGCAGACCCGGCGCTCTCCGTCGACGCGTATGACTTTATCCGGACGCGGTATCGAGGCAAGAAAGACCGCGTCGCATCGAAGCGACTCAGCGATCAGTGTGCATTTCACCGGGTATCGACCGGGCGCTCTCACCGCGCGTCTGACGACGCGACAGCAACCGGAGCTCTCCTCGTCGCGCTCCGCGAGGGAGGATGGGCACCACGGAGCCTCGCCAGGCTCCAAGGAAGGAGATGACCATGATTCATCTGATGTTGTCCGACGGGACCGACGCTGTGATCGCGGCTCGAACGATCAGGTCTGTCGTCTCGCGTCCGGGCGGAGCGACGGTCGTCACCGACTCGAATACCTACGAAGTGACGAACTCCGTCGAGGAGGTAGAGGCCGCGCGTCGAGGGAGGGAGCTTCCGATCGTCACAAGGTGACGATGATCACGATTGGTCCGACAAATTCGCGTTGACTTTTGTTCTGTTCGCTGGCAGGATCGAGGCATGGGGAACCAACCAACGCCTTCGGAGGTTCTTGTTATGCGTCGCCTTGCTGCCCTCGTCGCCCTGTCTAGCGTCTGTCTCGCGTGCGCTCAATCCTCGCCGCCTTCGTCTCGCGAGATCAACGATCTCCGCCTTGCGCTCCCGTCGTTCCCGTCGTTCCCTCCGGCCGAACCGTCTCACTGCGACGTCGCGGCTCTGACCGGGATCGAGGCCGCGCGACGGATGCTCGCGGTCGGGCTCTCTCACAAGCCTCGCTTGCGAAGCGCGAACGGGACCACGGTGACTATGTCTGCGGTTCCGGCGATGGCGGTCACCGACTTCTCCGGCGAGTGGGTTGTCAAGGGGCCCGTTCCGTCGCAGACGTTCGACCTGAGCGACCTGGACAGCGGCGGATCGTGGGCCCCATCGACGTATTACTTCATGTACCTGTACCTCTCGGGCAAGACGATCCGTCGCGTAGTCACGACGGCGCTTCCGGATGAGTTCAACCGATACAGGGCAGGATTAACGGCGCCGGGGATGGAGCACCTGTACGCCTACGTTGGGAGTTTCTACGTCGACAACGTGGGAAGGATCGTCAGCTTCGTCGCCTCGAACGGGGTGTATCACCGCGACCTGAGCATAAGAACTCCGTTCAACGGCAAAAGCGGAGAGATCGATCTCTTGTCGACGGGCCTGCTCCCAACATCAGCTAGAGAAGCGATCCTGAGCGTCAGGGGCACGTTCTCAACCGTCGACGCTCCCGTCATCCTTTACTTCGCAGCTGGTGACGGAGTGGGTCTCGTTGAATGGCAGCTACAGACCCGCGTCACCGACAGCGGCGGAATCGCCAAAGGACAACCGGACACGGGCGCTAACTTCCACGTCGACACGGACGATCGATACCGGATCAAGTACATGGCGAGCGACGACGGGTATGACTATGACGGAGGGGGCACAGGGTGGCTGTACGGCGTCGGCTACGTTGAGCACTAGCGCCGCGTCGCGATCGATGCGTCGATCTACCATACCGCATGGCGACGACGCTGACCCCCACCTCTCCCCCGACATTTCCGGCCGCACTCTCCACGCCAGCTGACGGCGACGCGTGCAACGCAGCGTCCGTGAACGTGGCCTACCAAGCGCTCCTGGACGCGGTAGCGGCGGCGCAGGCGATGACGGCTCGCGGTCTGTCGATCAAGCCCCGCCTGCGCTGTGTCAACGGGACCAGCGTCGTCATGAGCGCGGTTCCGGCGATGGCGGTCACGGTCGGGACCGTGCTCACCGTCAAGAACCCGATCCCGGCCCAGACGTTCACCGTCGCAGACCTCGAGGGCGGCGGCGCCTTCTCGGCGGACACGTACTACTTCATGTATCTGTACCTGTCCGGGGGCCTCATCACCCGGCAGATCAGCGCCACCGCCCCGGACGCCTACAACATGTACAAGGCGTCGTCGACGGACTACGCCTATGTCGGGAGCTTCCGCGTCGGTCCGGCCGGCACGATCACGAACTTCGTCGCGATGAACGGCGTGTATCGCCGCGACGACGTCATGTTCACAACTTTCTCCGGCGTCGGTCCTAGCACCATCAACCTCCTGTCCGTCGGGCTCCTTCCGGCGTCGGCACGCGTCGTCGTCGGGTCTCTCGTTGGCAACTACAGCACGTCGACGACGGCAGATATCACCCTCGTCCTCCTCCCCGAGGACGGAGGAACGAACTTCGCGACGCGTGTCCTTCAGAAGGAGTGCAAGGACGGCGCTGGCAACACGGCGCGTCAGCCGGATCCGGGCGCTGAGATCTACGTAGACACCGACTCGTCGTACCGGATCAGGATCTTCGCCTCGGCGGCGAACTACGAGCATCCGAGCGGCGGCGGCAACGCGATCCTCTGGGGTCTCGGTTACGTCGAGCACTAGACCACGCCCTCCTTCCTGCGGCTGTACCATGCGGTATGGCCGAACCCACTAACAGGCAAATCCAAATCTCTCAGCGCGGCGTCGTGGTGCGCGGCGTCGATCTCATCATGGCGTGCCTCCAGGAGCTATTCCCGCGCCGCGTCTTCCCGAAGATGCAGGACTCCGATCGTTATCAGGTCCTGGGCGATCCATGGCGCCGCGGCGGAACGAGCCCCGGCGGCGCGTCCTTCGCTGGCCCTGTGGACCTGGGGCCAACGGTCACGGGCGCGACGGCGGGGAATGGCAACTACTTCATCGGCTGGCCGGACGATAAGACGGACGCCGTCGAGCCGCAGCGGATTGTCTGGACGCCTCCCGACGTCGGACAAGAGCGGTTCGGCCCCGCGCAGATGAGCGGATTCATGGTCGACGAGTCCACGGACCCAGGCGCCGCGGTAGCCCTGCGACCGATGCGCCACGACGAGATCGCCGCGCTCCCGGGACAGCCTGGACCATGGTTGAGCACCAACGATCCCATCTATGACGCCCAGACGAACCGCCTTCAGAGAGAGGTGGGCCTACCCGGGAGAGGCTCCGCGCAGCAACCGATCCCTGGGACCACATACGGATCGGGGCGTCGCATCATGGCCGCCCCGTACGTCACAGCGTTCGCGAGGACGAGAATCGTCCCGATGACCGCGAAGATCTGGGGGAGCGACTGGGACGATTCGGAGGAGCTCCTGATGTGGCTCTCCTGCGCCGCAGAGACGGTGTATCAAGGGACCCTGGCTCATATGGCGCTCCCCGTCGTCGATCACGGTGGATGGGTTCGCGACGAGAAAGCGTCGCGAGGCATGCACTATGAACTCGTGATCAACCTGTGCTGCCCAATCATCTGGCCTCCCCTCGCGGAACGAGAGATGACGAGCTTCGGGATCGGGACCGCGATCCGCAAGTGATCTACCTTTCGACATGGCTGAGAACCCGCGTCTCGACATTGAGTTTCAGGACGGCAACCTCCAGCAGCAGATCAACCTCGCTGAGGATGTTGCCCTCAAGCTAGGGACTGCGACGGCGGGCCCGTACCTCGTTCCCGTGAGGGCGTCTTCCCTCAACAGCGTGCTCCGCTTCAAGCATGGCCCGCTGGTGCGCTCCGGCGCTCACCACGTCGATTACAGCGGTCCCGGGTACCTGATGAGGATGAGATCCTCCGTTCCCGGCTCCATCGGCGCCGTGACGAAGACTCCTGGCGCCGGCTACGCCGCGAGCTTGGGCGATCTCACGCTCTCGCTCGCCGAGTACACGGTTCACACGCAGGTTGCGGGCGGCGCCGCGCTGAACATCACCACGGGCTGGGTCGCGCCCCCCGCCTCCTTCCCGCTGATCATCACCATGGGCGTCGGCACTGTGGCTTGCACGGTCACGGTCACGGGCGTCGACACGGCCGGCGACACGAAGTCGGAGGCGGTGACGGTCACCGCGGCCGGCGTCTACACCACCACCACCGAGTGGGCGTCGATCATCAAGGTCGTCTCCAGCATCGACCCGGTTGGTACGTCCGACTTCACGATGACCTGGACGTCCCCGGGCGACCGCTACAACGGCCTCCTGACCGTCGTGACGGGCGGCGTCCTGGGCGTCACGGGCGGCACAACCCCGACGTACAAGGTCAGCCTCGACGGTGGCCTGACGAACTCCCGTACGTACACGATGCCGAGTTCTGGCGAGTTCGATATCGTCACGTACGCGGGCGGTCTCACGCCGCAGGCGACCGGCGTCCACGCTGCCTTCAGCGCGGGCAGCCTCACGAAGACCCTCTACGGCGGGATCAAGATCGCTGGCGCGACGACGGATGGCGATATCGTCTACAACCCGAAGGAGTACGGCGACGTCACCGTGACGCACGTTATCCCGACGATCAACGGTCAGGCGCTGGACGTCAGTGTCGCGGCTCACGCGATCACCGTGACGTCGGCGACCAACACGGCCGGCGTCAAGGCGTACCTGACCCTCGGCGGGAACTTCAACACGGTCTTTGAAGTTGACTTCGAAGGGACCGCCGGCAACAGCGTCACCCTCGCCACTGTCGGCGACGCGGGCGCGGGCGCGGGCAGCGTCGCCGTCGTCGGCAACGCGGTCACCATCCACTACAAGGATGGCGTCTCGACGGTGACCCAGATGGAGGCGCTCTTTGCGGCCCCTCTCGCGATCACCCTGGGCCACGTCCGGATCAAGACCGCCGGTACCGGCGCGAACGTCCTCGCGGCGATGGGCGACACGCACGCCGCGACCCCTCTCGCGCACGGCGCGAACGCGGGCGTAACCTCGACCGCCGCGGACGTCGTCGCTAAGATCGCCACCGTCGCCGCAGCGGCGGCGCTCGTCACTCCCGTCGCCGCCGGGACGACCCTCGGGCTCCTCGCCGCGGCCGGCGCCACCGGGAACACCACCGGAGGCGTCGATCTCGACGCCAAGAAGGAGGGCGTCTCCTTCCGTATGATCGCGGCCGGCGCGTCGAAGACGCACAGCATCGCCATCGTGGGACGCGCCGTGACCCTGTCCGTCGACACGGACGCGAAGGGTAACCAGACCACTACCGCGACCCAGGCCGCGGCGTACATCGCCGCGAATGCGACCGCCGCGGCGCTCATGACGCTGAACGTCGACAGCGGCGGCGGCGGGATCGTCGGCTGCCTGACGACGTACACGATCCTCCCCGTCAGCCTGGCGACGGGCGACACGCTCGTCTTCAAGACGACGCCTCCGGCGTGGAGCGAGGCCGATCTCCAGGAGGCGTGCAACGCGCTCCTGGCGAATCAGAAGTGGCTGGGCTACGCGTCGATCATCCACGTCATCGGCGACACGACCGACACGGGCGATATCGTCCTCGCGACGTTCATCGGCGATGCCGCGAACCAGAAGAAGCAGTTCAAGACCGTCGTCGCTGAGGCGACGTGGATGGGCGATACGAACGAGGTGACCTGGGCGAACAACATCCTCGCCGCGTACTCGACGCGATCGACGTCGTACGGCCTCGCGGCCGGCGAGGCGAACTGCTACAACTCGGCGTATGGCACCATCGACCGGATGAACGTCGCGACGACGTACGTCGCCCGCTTGCTGATCTGCCCGATCAGCGAGCTCCCATCGCACGTCGACTGCGAGACCATCTTCGGGACGAAGAACGCGCTGGACGGCGTCGCGGTCCGCCCCGGCGAGGCCGATCAGGCGCTCTGGCAGTCGGAGGACGTCCTCGTCACGCTCAACACGGCGAACTTCATCACCCTGCGCACGCACGCCGGGCGCAGCGGGATCTACGTTCGTCAGGGGCTCGACTTCACCGACGACGGCTCCGACTACACGTTCGTCACGAACCGCCGCGTCGCCAACGTCGCAGCGGCCCTCGCGTACGACGAGGTTCTCCGGTTCCTCAATGCAAACCTGTTGGCCGACCCCAAGACGGGTCAGCTGGCGGAGGCGGAGTGCCAGAAGCTGGAATCGCAGGTTGGTAACCGCCTGCGGAAGAAGCTCGTCGCCAACGACCGCGGGCGCCAGCACGTCTCGGGCCTGACCTTCACCATCGACCGCGGGGCGGACTACATCAGCAGTGGTCAGGTCACGGGCGTGACGCGCATCGTCCCCCGGACCCCCGCGACCCGCTTCATCGTCAAGATCGGCTTCGCCCCGACCCTGACGTCCGCCATCGCCTCGGGTGGGTAGTGATCATCGTCCGCGTCGAAGCGATCGGTGGCACCGTTAAATTAACGACGGTGCCGCTAGATCGATTCTTGCTGGTAGACGGAGTCCCGTCGCGTTTCATCGACGATGAGGGCACTCTCCGCAGCGTCAAGCCCTTCGCTTGGGGCAAAAACACGCGCGAGATTAGGGCGCGTCTGCGCTCATAACGCCTCCTCCGCCTCTGACCCTCTCCTTACCTTCTCTCGCACCACGTCGCCGCTCTGGCATAGGGCGCAGATCCGCGCGACGAGAGGAGATCAGATGGCCGCAACGACGATGACCCCCATTCTTCCGTCGGCGATCCCTTCCGGGAACGTCGACATTTCCGGTAGCTTCACCGCCGCCGGGCTCACCATCCGACTGTCCTGCGCCCTCACGGCGAAGGGCGAAGACACGCTCATCCTGATCCGTCGCAATGACAGCGGCTACTGGGAGCGCACGGAGTACACCCTCAAGGTGACCCGCGGCGCCGACTTCACGAACTCGTCGAGCTCGATCGAGATCCCCGTGAGCGCCGCGGACAAGTGGCACGTTGTGTCCACCACCGGCTTCGCCATCGCGAACGGCGTCACGAAGCTCAACAGCCTCCAGGCTCCGTCGGGCCTCGCCAGTGTCCCGAGCCACGGGTCGACGCACCTCAGCAATGGAAGCGACCCGATCCCGCTGGCGGTGGCTGGCGGCGCCTCGGGCCTCATGAGCGGCACGCAGGCCGCGCAGCTGGAGCAGCTGTCCGGCGGCGTCCCCGGCGAGACCCAGGTTCTGACCACCTCCGTCGCCGACAGCGGTTCCTCCGCGGTCGCCTACGTCAGCGACAACTCCGTCTCCCTGACCGCTGGGCGTCTCTGGTCTGAGCGCAACGACGGCGTCGAAAAGTTCGCGGTTCGATACGACGGCGGTGTGATCGCCCCGACCGCCGGCCCCACCTATGCCCGTCAGCACACGCTCCCGGACGTCGCCAGCGACACGATCGTCCTCCTCGCCGCGACTCAGACCCTCGCCGCGAAGACCCTCACCGCCCCTGTCGTCGCGGGCGGTCTCACCGCCAGCGGAAGCGCCAGCAACGACTTCAGCGCCTCGACCGGCACCTTCAAGACCAGCACCGGCGCCGTCACCGTCGGCGGCGGCTCCGCGGCGGTCACCATCACCGCGGGCGCCGCTTCCACCTGGAGCACCTCCGCCGGGGCCCTGACCGTCGGCGGCTTCGCCGGGATCAACTTCCAGAAGGGCGGCTCGACCCTCGTTGACGTCGGCGTCACCAGCGCGACGAAGATGACGCTGGCCGCGAACATCGACCTGAACGGCGCCGCCGGTACCGGAGCTCTGTCGCTGGGTTCCATGACGGGCGCCACCGCGCTCCCCACGGGCAACCTGTCCTGGACCGGCGCGACGACGAAGACCGCCTCTATCGTCTCGACCGGCTCCGGGAGCTCGATCACTCTCACCGCGGGCGCCGCCTCGACCTGGAGCACCTCTGCGGGCGCTCTCACCGTCAGCGGCGCCTCCGGCATCAACCTCCAGTACAACGGGTCCACCCTCGCCGACGTCGGCGCGACGTCGTCCACGGCGATCACCCTCGCCGCGAACATCTCGCTCTCCGGCGCCGCCGGTACGGGCGCCCTCTCCCTGGGCTCCATGACGGGTGACGCGACCCTCCCGACCGGCTCGATCAGCTGGACCGCGGCTGCGACGAAGACCCTGACCCTGTCCGCGGCTGGCGCGGCGTCCATCACCTCGAGCGCCGGGGCCCTGACCCTCACCGCCGCCGCCTCCTCCACCTGGAGCACCTCCGCGGGCGCCCTCACCATCACCAGCGCCGCCGCCGCGACGTGGCGCACCGCCGCGGGCGCCCTGACCGTGGACGCCGCAGCGGGGCTCCAGCTGGGCACCAGCACGGCAACGAGCGTCAGCATCGGCGCCAGCGGGATCAGCACCACCGTCAACGGGAACCTGCTCGTCGCCGCCAAGTTCACCGTCGCTGTCTCGACCGGCACCCTCAGCAAGTACAACAACGAGTCGACGGCCGGCGTGGGCGCGTCCTACATCGTGGCCTACGGCCAGGACGTGGCGAGCTCCGGCGCGGGCGCGCAGAACACCACGCTCGCGACCTTCACCCCCACCACCTCGGGCCTCTACCGCGTCACCATCGTCCTGAGCGCCCACACGAACGCGGACACCGTCACGGCGAAGGTGACCTATACCGACTCCGTGATGAGCTTCGCGACGACTCTGACCCCGATCAGCGCCGTCGCCCTGACCCAGGACAGCAACACCGGCACCACCACCGCCTCCGTGCTGATCCGCGCCTCGACCGCCACCGCGATCGTCGCCAAGATCACAACTTCCGCCCAGACCACCACCCTGGGTAGCGCGATCATCGAGCGCATCAACTAACAGCTAGCCACGCGCGGTCCTCGCCGCGCGCCAAGTAGCCAGCGCCCGATCGGAGACGGTCGGGCGCTTTTCTTTTGTACCATCCAACATGGACCACGCAAGAGTCGGGACCTTGCTGATCATGGTCGGGGTTGCCCTCGCCGTGGCTTTGGGGAGCTCCCTGCGGCGCAGGCGAGCGATGGGTAGGCCATCGGAGAGGGTCGCCACGGAAGATGCCTTGGAGGCCGCGGGAGGCTCGTCTGCTGATACGCCGGTGAGGGAGCCCAAGAGCGCGAGCCGCGGCGTTCGCGGTAACCTTCACGACCTGACGCTCGCGGCGCTCCTCCATGTTCTCGAACAGGAGAAGCGTACGGGACTCCTGTCTGTGTGGGGCCCGCACCTGAGCGGCTCCGTGCTCTGGCGGAATGGAAAGATCGTCGCCGCGTCCTACGAGGTGCGGCGCAGCGAGCGCGGCGAGGCCGCGGTCTCCGCGATGCTCTCGATCGACGACGGGCGATTCGACTTCGACCCGCGTCCGGTCCCTGGGACCAGCGACTTAGGGCGCGGCGTCGCGTCCATCGTCCTTCGTGCGGCACACGAGGACGATGAGCGCGATCGGGATGGCGGAGATCTGGTAGGGGAGATCGTAGGCTAGTTCTTCGCGGCGCTGGACTCGTCGTCCGACGGCTCCTCCGCCTTCGCGGGCTCCTCCGTCTTCGCGGGCTCCGCCTTCGGCGGCGGCGGGGTCGGGTCCGTGATGACGCCGTAGTCCGGGCCCTCGTTCGTGTTGATCGACGCCTTCTCGCTCATGTTGTACCGATCGCGGATCTCGTCCTGGAGCACCTGGAGAGCGCGCTGACGCTCCTGACCGATCCGGGTCTCGGCGTCGATGCTGAGGCGCAGGTTCGTCAACACGACGCTACTCTCCCGGAGCCGCGTCGTCGCCAGATCGAGGCGCATGGTATCGGTCTCGGAGACTCGCTTGATCTTGTCTTGGGACATGTGGGTACCTCCGTTCCCGATGTTACACGGGAGAGGGGCGATCGTCAAGCTAGAAGGGAGGCGGAGAAGGGGATCAGCTAGAAGCCAAGGCCCGCCAGAGGCAAACGCCCGTTGTGGCGGATCAGCTGAATGTTCATCTGGTACTTGACCACCATCATGCCAGGAGAGGAGCTCCCGGTGATACCCGACCCGAGGAGGCGACAGGCGATGATCTCGTCCGTGAACACGGGGGGCTGGATCTGGGTCGGCGAGGCGCGGTGTTGCCACTGCGCTTGCAGGTTGAACACGGCATCGTAGATGCTGTTCCCGTCCGGAGACAGCGGCGTGATCAACGCCAGGAACTGTTCCCGCATCGCCAGCTGAACGGAGATCGACCCGTTCGCCTTGTACTGCCCCGTCGTGGTCCCCATCGGGTAGGGGCTCGCGCCGCGGCCCTCCTCGACGTCGACGGAGTCGGAGTATTCGAGCTCGTTGAAGAACGGGAAGTACACGCCCTCAATCGCCAATTGGATATTGGCAAACTGAAGCTGCTGCATGTTGTGCGCAGGGGGGTACGCCGTCAGGATTACGTTCTGTCCACCAGCCATGCCATAGGGTAGCTTGACGACGCGCGACGTCGTGCTATATCAGGAAGCGAGGAGAACCCATGGCAGACGAGACGAACGAGAACGTAACGACGGAGAGCGCGGCGACGGAGAACAAGACTTCGGCGCCGGAGATGTTCATGTCCCCCATCGACTGGTACCGGCAGAAGCGCACGAAGTGGGAGATCGCGTGCCTCGCCGCCGCGATCCAGAACTGGGATCCGACGTGCGCCGACGAGCTCACCGTGAGCGAGACGGAGTACAACGCGGCGATCACCCTCGCCGAGATGAAGATCATCGACTGCCGCGCCGTCGCGGCGAAGCTCCCGGACTCGACGGCGCAGCGGCGCGTCTTCGTGCTCCGTCATCCTGATCTCATGCACGCCATCGTGGCCTACAAGCCCAACGTCCCGGAGTCGAATGCTCACCTTCGCGCCTCCATGGACCCGGAGTCTCCGCCCGAGATGCGCCAGGCTGCGACCGCCGACGGGCTCTGGTCTCGCGTGCTCTACCCAGCGTCGGCGACCGCCGAGCGCCAGCGCCTCATGGACGAGTACCCGATCGCCTTCGGTAGCACGTACCCCGTCGCGTACCTGCGGGCCCTCGGGCTCTCCCAGGACGACGTCAGAAAAAAGCGCTAGCGCTCCTCGACAAGGTCTACTGGCGCCCTCCTGAGGAGCGACCGCGGCTCACGAAGCCAGTATGGCCCGAGGAGCGAGAGGGAAGATCGGAGGCGATCAGCGTCATCTTTCGAGCTCTCGGGGGCGGTTCTCCGTACCGCCTCCGGAGCTCCGAGGAGGAGCAGAGAGAAGCTGATCGACTGGTGCTCGCACACATGATCTGGAACATGAACGACGCGTTCCACCTAATGCCGGAGCGCATCGCGCAAGAGTTCGCGAAGATCATGGCCGCTCGCATGGGCGGATAGCCTTACCATCCTGGCGTGCCAGACTTCACTTTCCGTCACAATGACCAGTTTTTGAAGCGCCTCGCGGCCCACTTCCGGGAGGGGCCCGAGCGCGTCCATCGCGAGCTTGCGCGCCGCGCGGAGCAGACCATTCACGAAGCTCTTGATCAGCAATTCCAGACAGGGACGGACCCGTACGGACGCCCGTACATCCCGGCGAAGGATGGACACCTTCCTCCTATGGTGCGAAGCGGGAAGCTCTGGGAGGGGCTCGGCGTCGTCGTGAGCGCCTCGGCGACCGGCGTCTCTGTTCGCGTCACCGCAACGGAGGAGTACGCGAAGTTTCTCCAGTACGGGACCCGAAAAATGAGAGCTCGACTCATCGTTCCTGGAGAGAACGTCCTCGCTAGCATCTGGCGCCAGCACCTAGAGAGGGCGCGCGACGAGGCGATGAAGGCGTGGCTCTCGGGTCGACTGTAGAGACCGGGTACCCTAAGACATGGCTCAAGAGATTTGGGGTGTAAAGCTCCAGGATGACGTCACCGCGACGAGCGCTCGCATGGCTCACAGCGTCGAGAGTCTTACTCACGACGTCGCGATGCTCGGAAACCAATTCAAGGCCAACAACACTCAGCACCTGATCGTTGGCCTGAAAGACGCCCGAAAGATGTTCCTCGCGGCGGGACAGAACGCCCTTCTGTTCAAGGCCGCAATGAAGGACGCTGGTGTGTCCAGCATGGATACGCGGATCATGCTCGGGAAGCTCAACGCGGAGCTTACCCAGACCCGGCGCGCAGCGCTGGGTATGGATGGCATCTGGGCGAAGATGTTCAATCCGCGCTCGATCTGGGCGGTGTCCCACGCTCTCAACGTCGCGAGCAAGGGGATCGGCGCGATCCAGACCGTGGCCGGCGCCATCGCCTCTCCCATCGGCGCCGCCGCGAACATGGCCTATGACTACGGGTCGAAGGGAGTCGGCTCCGTTATCGACGCCGCGACGGCGCGCCAGAATCAGATCGCCAGCATGTCTTACATGCTGGAGAAGCCTGGCACGTCGGAGAAGGAGGCGACAAGCCAAGCGAAGGAGCTCTTTGCGTGGGCGCAAAAGTACGCGAAGGCCACGCCGCTCGACACGTCGCAGATCACGGGCGCCTTCGGCCAATTCTTGACCGCAGAGTTCAACCCGCGACAGTCGAAGATCCTGACCCAGATCATGGCGGATCAGTCCTCTAAGTTCATGGATCGCCCGGAGATGGGCCACAACGTGATCAGCGCGTTCTCTCGCGTAAAGGGCCAGGGAACCGCGAGTGCGGAGTCTCTCGAGTCCATGCGCGTCGCCGGCATGAACGAGAAGAAGATCATGGAGGCACTCCGCGAGCTTCCGGATCTGCAACCCTTGTTCAAGGGGATCAACTCCCGGAAGAACGCCAGCGACGAGGAGAAGGCGCACGAGACAAAGAAGGTGCTCAGCACCGGGAAGATCTCCTCTGACTCGTTCATCCAGGCGACGATCAACGCCCTGGAGAAGGATCGTCCCGACGTCGGAAAGATGGCGGAGAAGCTCGGCGGCGAGAGCCTCGCCGGCACGATCTCCAACCTAAAGAGCGCCTGGGAGGACTTGCTACAGTCCGTCGATCTCCAGAACTGGCCCGGCGTAAAGCAGCTGCAATCCTTCATGACCCGGATCAGCACGGCTCTCGACTCGTCGACGGAGAGCGGAAAGCACCTCCTGAAGACCGTTGAGAAGGCGATGAACAATCTGTTCGAGGGACTCAACACGATCGAACAGAGCGACATTGATGGGTTCGTGTCAAGGATCGGGGAAGCGGCGCTCGACTTGACGAAGTGGCTAAAGGATGCCTGGGGATGGTTCGATCGACTGATCCACTCCGACGCCTCGTTCCTGGACTCCGTCCAGGAGGCGCTCATCGACGTCGGGATCTTCATCGGTCAAGGCATCTGGAAGGGAGTCACTCAGGGAGGGAAGGAGCTCACGGAGGAGCGATTCTCGCGGAAGCACCACGGGCTACGGAAGGAGGAGGCGGAATACTTCGCGAAGACCCAGGGGAAGACGGTCGATCAGGTTGCCGCGGAGTTCGATAAGAAGCACGGGATCTACACCGCGCTCGGCGGCAAGGTGCCGGAGCCTGGCATCCTCGGCAGCCGCGGCGCCGAGTTCTCCGCGCACCAGGAGATCATGGGCATTCAGGCGCCCATGTTCGACATGGTCCACGACACGATGTATGGCGTCGGTGTGATGGGAGCTCAAGGCTTCATCGCAGGCGCCAAGGGTCCGGACGGACTCGATGCCCACTCTCCCTCGCGGGCCATGATGGAGATCGGTGAGATGGGCGCTCAGGGGCTCATGAAGGGCGCTTCTGGCGGGATGGGGAGCGTCGGAGGTAGCAGAGAGGTGAACCTGACGATCAACGCCGGGAGCGGCGACGCCGCGAGTCAATGGGAGGCGCTCCGTCCGACGATTCAGCGCGAGCTCACAGCGATCATGACTCGCGTCGCGGGCGAGGCTTAGGCCGCAACCTTCTTCGCCTTCGCCCTGAACTTCGCCCTCTCCTCGCGCCCGATCTTCTTGAGGCACTCTAGACAGTGGTTTCGCTTGACGACCTTGCCGCGGCACCCGGGCGCCGCGCACAGGTCAGGCGCCATGTCCTCGGGCTCCTCTTCCTTCCGTGGCCTGCCACTCGTCCCGCGAGCTCGCGCGTGGATTGACTCGATCTCGATCTCAATCGTCGAGAGATCGTCTTCGAACTCGCGGTCAGGCGTGCTCGGTTCGGCGTCCAGGAAGCGCTGAGGCGTGAGCGAAGATGGGACCGCGGGCGATGGCGGCGCAGGCGGCGGCGCGGGCTCTGGGGTGATACCAGGGGCCATGGGGGCGAGGTTCCGGAGGAACGTGTCCAGGGCAGCGAAGGCGCGCTCGCACCTCTGGATCTCCCTCTCGTTCTCCGTCACCTCACTTCCCCTTCTGCGACGCCGAGGGAGTCTTGCTCTCCTTCGACTCCTTCGGGATCGGGTTCGCTCTGGTGCCGAAATCCTTCGTTTGCTTGACCTTGTGCGAACCGCCGCCCGTGCGGACCGTTCGCGGATCGTGGCCTTCAAGCTCGATCGAGAACTGTCCCGGCTTCACCATGCGCGGATCGCCCTGACGGACGAAGATCAGCGAGTCGCAGCCGCGGTGATGGAGCGTGTGATAGAAGACCGGGACCGCGAAGCGCTTCTGGAGCTTGGGCGCGATCAGGTTCTTCTCGATCTTGCCGAACTCTGCGATCCAATCCTTCCCGACGAGAGCGCCGTCTTTGTACCCGAGCGTCTGATCTCGGAACAGAATGAGGGAAATTCTGACTGGCACGCTCTTGAGACCGTGGCTCACGAACGAGGCATAGTCGCTCCCTGGCTCCTTCCGTTCTGAAACGTCGAGCTCCTTCGCGCCCTCCGGCATCGCGGCCAGCGGGAGACGAACATTCTTGATTACGATGTAATCGAGAGGGTGAAGCTGTCCGCTCCCGGGGAGCGGCCACCTGTCGGTTTGCGGGATGAGCGGCATCGACGCCAGCGCCGCCTTCGACTCCGCGCTGAGGAAGTCGGCGGTGATAAGACGACCGTCCCGCGTGGTGAGCGGCCCGGCCGTCCCGAATGCTAGCTGCTGGCCTTTTGGGGAGAGATTAGGTGCCACGCGGGATGGTAGTCCCGGCGGGAGGATTACTTGACGGAGTAGAGAGACTCCTCCGCGCGCACGCTGAAGACGGTGCCGTCGCCGATCGCGTAGAACTGGCACTCTTCGTCCGCGGCGGAGATCTTCATCTCCGGGCGCCATTCGCGCATCTTCGCCGAGCTCAGCGCCGGTCCCCAGCCGTCGGGGACGGAGCCGCTCGCACCGATGTAGAAGACCTTCTCGCGGATCCCTTGCCGCGTCTTCTCAAGCTCGGCATCAACGACCGCGAGCGCGGCTCGACGCGCTCGCGAGCTCGTCCACGGACCGGCGGCGCCGTCGATCACGAGACCTAGCGGCACAGGAAAGATCTCGTCGATGGTGCGGCGACGGAGGGCGATCAGGTAGATCGGGAGGCAGAACTCGTCGACGGCGTCCAGCTTGAGCCGGCGCTTCTCCTCGGGGCTCTTGGAACGGACGTCCGTCGCGGCGTCGAAGAAGTCGATCATCGTCGGCTTCAGGATCTCCGCGCCGTCGCGCGTCAGTACGAAGTGACGCTGGAGGAACTCGTTTGCGGAGCGCAGGTACCCGGAGTGCAGGATGTTGCCGACGCCAAAGTTGACCTGATACCGGATCCTGACGTCGACGGCGCCGGACGCCATCGCGGCCCGCACGTCGGCGATCTTGGGACCGTACGGGTACGTGGTCCGGGGCGAGTAGTACAGGTTCGGCGAGATATCACGCTCGCGGAGCGCAGCGACTTGCTCCGGACTCAGACCATGCGACTTCTCCGCGTCGGAGAAGCTCGCGCT
>OFRG01000333.1_pt1 | contig 19647 bp, 28 predicted proteins | sample 1543071 | NCBI WGS metagenome assembly OFRG01 (sample SAMN07774222, study PRJEB24372) | wastewater metagenome | isolation source: WWTP Verbania (Effluent) | place: Italy: Verbania | collected 2015-12
AGGGCCTCACGATACTTCTTGTCAGTGACCTTCTTTGCTCCCGAGAGACGGGAGACTTTCAGGTCTTCCTCTACCAGTTTCTTGGGAGCCTTCATGACGTATTCCTTTTTAGGGGCATACAGCCCGAGTTTGTAGCGCCGATTCTTGATGATGGAGATAGAAGTTCCCAGCTGTTGGGCTATTTGCCGATCAGTGAGCTTCGCTCCATGTTTGATGATGAACTCATTAACTTCTTGTGAGTTAAGTTTCTTCATACATTGTAACAAAAAAAGGCCGTTGGGCCTTATATGATTTTTATCTTCTTTACTCTGCCCCCCTTGTAAATAACAACATGATTCGGAAACGCATCACTTACCCTTACAACAACATTATCGGGAAGGGTTCGAGGGTATGTTATGACGGTAGTGTTCTCAAGTTCTGCTTCTAGCCTTTCTTCCTTGGTGGTCTGATCGTGTGGGAAGGCATCATTATCCTCCATAGTTCCTTAACTGTTTTAGGTAGTAATACACATGTTGCCGACTCTTAATGCCGTATTTTTCTTTGAGTAGGGCCGCAATCTCATCATAGGTAAGTGTTGGTTTTTTCTGGTGAAGCTTGAAAATAGCATCACGCACTTTCGTTTTTGGCTTCCTTCCAAGTTTCATACCATTACTATACGTAAAAGTTTGTACCCTGTCTATTATTTTATCCACAAGAAAGGGGCCGGTTGTCCAGCCCCTCTACTTATTTGTCTTCATACTCCAAATCTTCCTCCCTGTAGAGCCAGCCACACCGGCGGCACTGGAGATAGGCTCGGCCTTCGCGGTCGTGGACTATATCAAAGTCCGCTACAACGAGGCCACAAGAACGACATGTTCCTGTTATCTCCATCAGTGGGCCGTATGGGACGAACCCATGAAGGTTACGAGAATTGTGGTATAGACCTCCATGCCACATGCTCCGCACTTGAGATACTTTTTCTTATCTCCTGAAGTGTGGAGATTGACGAGTCCCCCGCAACCCATGTGTGTGGTCTTGCCTTCCGAGAGGTCAAGCCACAAATCAAGGTGGGAGATGTCACCCAGTCGGCTTGCCCTTTCCATTTGGTGCCTTCTTTACGACGGTCAGAGAAACAGGCCCACCGGGGGTGTTCTTCTTACCGCCGTCGTGCACTACCAGAGAGATTGTCCGTGGGGATTCCACGAGCATGACGTGCGAACGAGGAATGACGAGGCGTGTTTGCGCTTCGCCGTCTTCGCCGATGATGTCGTTCAGCAGGAGAATGTGGTCGTCTCGTTCCACGATGTAGCCCACCGACAGCGTTTCCTCTGCCGTAACGGGGTCAAGGTAGAGAACGATTTTGACTTCCATCATTTGCGCCCCCTCAGCTCTCTGTAGAGCCGGTAGAGAAATGGTCGCCTACCGTAGGGACGTTCCCCAAAGTAGTTGGCCACCAGCATGATGAGGACAAGAGCAAGAATTGTCCAGCTCATGACTTGAGATACTTCACGAGTGCGAAACACCCGAGAATGTAGATTGCGCCGTGGGCGAGGGAGAGCGAGAGCCCGATGAGGTCAGCGAGTGATTCCATGAGCGTCTCCGTGCGTGTCTTCGCCACACTTCGTGAAGAGCAACGAGATACGCTTCTGCTTCTTCCGGTGTTTTGTTGTCAAAGAGAATGTGCCACGCCTTGTGGACGTTCTCGGAGAGAATGACGATGTTGTTTTCGTCTGTGCCCCCCTTTGACTGGGGTAGCACATGATGCCGAGACTTCTTCTTGGACTTCCACCACTTTTTCTTGTGCTTCAAGACTTTCTCCTGAAGTAGCGAGTATCCAACTTCATGGCCACCAAGACCCCAAGGGAATTTCCCAAAAGGTAGGGCAGGAAGTAGGCATACGGGTTTCTGATGACATGTACCGAAGCATAGACGGCTACGCAGGAGATGCCCACGGACGTACATACGGCCATGAGGTATCGCTTCTGGTTAGCGTTGATGCTCTGGAATGTCAGAAGGCCTACCTGTAGGAAGCAGGCCAGAAAGACCAGTACCCACGTCAGCACAGTGGGCCTCCCACTCCTTGATGAGTTTATCGGCCTCTGCCAGAAACTCCGGCAAAGGACTCACCTTGCGCTTGCGCCTCCGGTATTCGTCAGATGTCATAGTGGCCGTCCACCCTCGCCGAGAGATGAAAGAGAAACATGGAAACGGCGAAGAAGGCGGTTGAGACACCAGAGAACCCGAGAGCCAGCATGAACAGCACGAAAGCTACGCAGTCGTAAAACTTCTGCATGAAAGACTCCTTTGTAAAGGAACGAAACTACCTATAATTGTACTCCTCCTGCTTTGTAATAAAAATAAAGTTGTGTATTCCCACTAATCTTCTATTCCGTCATCATACCGCACAACGAGGTGTTGGGGGTGTGGAGGCAGGCCGTCTATGGAGAACGTGAAATCACTAACACTCCAACCCTCTGCCCTGTATGGTAACTTTACACGTTCTTTTTTCATTCTTTTGTTTCTCTATTCATCTTGGGGATTGTTCTGGTGTGTTTTCCATGTGGTTTTTGGTTAGGGGTTAGGCTCTCAATGATTTCTATTAAGTCTGCACCATACTCATCAAGTGGTTGATACCGATTAATTATTGCCTGTTTAATATCCTCTAACACCTTGTTACGTTCATCGGCCCTGACAATGGCGTCATGCTTACTCGTATCAAGGTCCATTTTCATAACTGGTATATCCATATCTATTTTTGGTTAATGGTTAGCACTGTTCTAGTGTGTTAGGCATATTACTTCCCACTTGGGGCAACTATAGTTAAGTCTAAATCCTTCGTAGCGTCTAATACATCATTACCGTTCTGGTCGGCTACATTGCTGTCCGTTGTCGTGTTAGGCGAAGCAACAATGTGTATCGTGGTCGTGCCTGTTTTCAAAGACTTGAAATAGAGAGTTCTGAGTGTGCCGTTTATGTTATCCCCAAGGGCAGAGAAAGATACTGAGTTTGTGGTCGTGGCTATGAGGGGATACTGAAAATTCCCTTTAATAAACTGGTCTTGTAGCTCAAGAAATGTCGGGTCAAATGTCACAAAGACATCGGCTCCGTTGGCGTTCTTATTTGTCGTCAGGTCTACCTTCACTAAAAAGTTTTGTCCTTTGGCTATTTTGTTATTATTCGCCACCAGGGAAAGAATGGTGTCGGTGGCTTGACCGTTGAGATAGGTAATCCCCGCTACGACGAGAAGAGTTGCCGCTCCGATGATGGTTGTTTTTTGTGTTGTTGTCATGTTTCTAGTGTATTCTTTCCTTTACGGTATGTAAAGATATTCCTAGGGATAACCCCTTGACTTTCTTTTACAGAAATGGTAGCCTTATAACAGAGGTGATTTATGAGCTTTACGGGCTCGACTCCCTGCATTCCTCGTCCTTCGGATGTTCCGCAGGAAGAATTGGTCCCCAAATAAGAAAGGAGATCGCCGTGGGCGGTGACTACACCAGCGGTGGTGCGGGTTCCGGCAACGACGTGAACCCGACCAAGTGACGAAGAGGGATCATGACTAAACATCATGGTCCCCTCAATTTTGCTCATTAATCTAGTGAGTAAATAGAGATTTATGAATATACATATTGAACAAATTGAAAACGGATTCGTCGTTAGTGGCGAGTTCTTAACAAAACACTCTACAACGAGGTTCTTTTTTCCTACCAAAGAAGAAGTAGAGATTGCGGTCAAGAAACTTTTTGAAAAGAATTCGCCGTCAAAATAATTAAAAATTTTTCGCGCGTTCGGGGGAATAAATCATTAAAACAAAGAGTGGGAAAAGACTTAAGTCCCCTCTTAGAGCCCGTCAGAGACTTCTCCCCCACTTTAAATATAGAATTTAAACCTGGTCGCCCATTAAAGGGAAGTCTCTTGCGATAAGTAGTCATGGTGTTACTTACGTTTGTAATCCGAGTTTCTACTGGTTATCAGCCAGCGTTCCATGCCCAAGCGTAAAGTGGTCAAACGCTCTGTTACTGCCTCGGCGCTCTCCTCCTTGAAGGGTGCTAGTTAACTAGGCTTCAAGTATCTATTGGAGCGGTTGTTTACCCGCAGTAGGGACGTATTCGAGCTTTTATGGGGTGATATTTAAGCCACGCAACCCTTACAAACACAAAGAGGAGAATAGGAACCTGAGAACAATATTCAAATAGAGCTATGTTCGTTTCCTATACTCCTCTTTATGCTCTATTTAGTTCTCAGTGATGTAATTATATTACCTCTTGGCCGTCTGCCTAGTTTTTGATTGTGGATAACCTATGACGAAGCGTCCTCGGAGGAATAACTCAAAAGAAAAAGGCGCCTATTCGACCTGGCGCCCTTCTCCTCTAAACCACGCTTACCCTAAAGCGGGGTGTGGTTACTTTACTTGATTATGATACTGACGCCAACATGACCACAATGAGGCCTTACCAGCAGCGAAGTTGTCAACTAGGAATTTAATGGCAAACTCTGGGTCCTCGGCTTGAGCGAGGGTTACTTGCTTATGGGAAGGAAGGTTAATTTGAGCCAACCCATAGCTTTCCTCTCTTTTGCCATCTTTCACGAAGATACTTTGGACATTAGTATCCCAGTTAGACTCGCATTCAATGGTGTAGTGGGCTGCCTTATAGGACACTCCCTTTTCTAGGGCATAGACCCTCAAATATTCCTCCATATCGCTCTTAGTTTTGAGGGGCTGTGGTTTGTACTGCTCCTCGGCTATAACCGTCTTAACGGGCGTTATAGCGTCTTCTACGGCCTGTTTAGATTGAACGTAGGTTATCGCTAGGGGTGTTTGAGCCATTCCAATAGTGGTTGTGGCAATAACAATAACCGTAGCGACAAGCTTCTGAATTGTTTCTAACATTATTACTTATTGCCGACTTTCTCACCGAAACGATCTACTGTTCCAACTCCAACGCTGGCTGTCAGTAATGCCATGAGTCCTTGCACGGCTACTGAAATGTCTCCTTGAGGAACCCAACCAATTTGTGTGGCTACCCAAAGAACAACGAGTAAGGCTAATTGCTGGAAACGAGTGCTTTTAAGAATTTCTCCGTATGTCATTTTATTTTAGTTACCTTTTTAATCTTAGACCTCCACCAGGTCTCTCTAAGCATACCCCCGTAAAAGAAAGTAGTCTAGAGTGTTATCCCCAAGTTACTTTTTGAGCATTGAAATTACTTGTTGGTAGAGGGATATGAGCTGTTTAAGAATCTTTATTCGGGCTTCGTCAACAGCGTATTTGCCATTAAAGTATGGCTCCTGGTTAAAAGTATTATTGGCAGTATTTGAATCTACTAAGACGTAGCCGGATGGTGTTCCGCTGACTCTCTTAGCCGCCATGTGGGTATGAGGGCCAGTGGAGAATCCGGTGTTGTCAGGAATGGCCAGTAAGTCTCCCACTGTAACCTTTTGTCCCACCACACAGTTGTATCTTTCAAGATGGTAGAAACCCAACTCTACCTTAGTCCTCTTGCCATCATCCCAGTCAAACTCATCGTCACTTATCATCGTTAAAAAATATCCCGCCCCGTGTGGTTGGTAACCCTGCACCGCGACCGTTCCATTCATGGGAGCCCTGACTTTCATGTCTGAACCAACAATCCCCAAATCAATCCCGTTATGGTCAGTAAAGCCAAACTGTCCGTAGACATCAGGGCGGTGAACGCCCCATGGTTGGTTAACTACGTAAGGTTTTATAGGATAAAAAAGTTCTAATTTCATTTGAGTCTTGCTAAGTAGATAACAGCCGCTACCGCTGCTCCGACTGCCGCAAGTAATTTAAGTAAGCCGGTGATTCCTCTAAAGGTAAAGATAGAACCGGCGTAGATGTCATGTATGGGTTCAAGCATGGCACTTATCTTGCGTAGTTCTTCCTTGATTTCATCGAAGCGTTGATTGTCCTTTTCCTCATGATCTCGCATGAGATGCACCAGATCAATATGTTCTGACCCGTCAATCCTGGAGTTTTGTTTATCTTCCTGGTCCATGGCTACGCTTACTATTATGCTACTGGTCTACTGGTCCCCAGTCTTTACCCTCTTCCTTTTTAGGTTCTTCAAGTCCCTTTAAAACCTGAAGTGCTTGTTGACCCATTTGGTGAGTCTGTAAATTAACGGGCGCAAGAGCGATTAGTTGAGACACAATGCTTATTGCTTCATCCTTTGACATTTTATTTTCCCAGTAACGGGTCATTTAAATTAGACTGGCTAGTAAACTTTGTTGAGGCACTGGTATACGCCGTAGCCTGCGTTGCTAAATCAGCCTTCACCCTGTTGGTGATAAAGGTATATATAGCGGTCTGGGTATTAGCCGGAAGGCCACCGAGGAGTGTATTGAGAGTATCTTCGTCTAAGGCGAGGATATAGGAAGTGGCGGCTTTAAGTTGTTCTGATGTCATGGTGTAATTTTATCACTAAGCTAGTATTCCTAAATTCCTTAGGGCCTTGACTACTTGTCCTATAGTATAACCGTCAAAAGTGGCAGTGTCATTAGCGATGAGTGAGGTGTTGGCAACAAAAGCCGCTGCCGCTCCGGCGTTGGTGGGTTGGGCTATTACTGCGGCATTATAAAACCCCAAGTTAGTCCCTGAATGGCGTAAGTCTCCACTGAATTGAGAAAGTCCTGCTTGCACCCACAAAGCTCGGGCGGTAGTTAAAGTCCCAGAACCGCTTGCTTTCGATGGAGCGTTAGTAATTCTTAACGTAGTAGCATTTGTTAAGCTACCAGTTAAAGCGTATGTGTTCCGAGTAATAACAACATTATCTTCATTTGTTGTCGTGCCGGTGGGGATAGCAATACTGGTTCTGCCAGGACTTGAAACCATAAATCCGTCTGTTGAAGCGAGTCTCTTTTGGTTACCGACGTTGTTTAACACAAGTCCAGCCGTAGCGTTGATTGTCAGTTTGGCCCCATCTGTTTTCGTACTGCCGTCTGATTGGTTTTTAGATTGAGGGGCGGCTAGTAATATCCAGGTGTCAGGAACACCAATGTCGTTACCTGTATAAGTGAATGAAAATACAGCTCCGCTAGCTCCAAAGTTACTAGCGTCTACCCAAGGGTCTTTATTGGGATAGATGTTTAGCTGGGAAGATGTATATCCCCCTAATACGAAGGCCATAGCACCCGAGGCTCCACTCTCCACTTTAAAAGCTGTCCAGTTAGCGACGACGTTGGCGGTAACAAGGGCGGGGTTGATACTAGCATCATTGAAACGAATACCAGGCCTAGTATTAGCCGCACCCTGGTAATCCAACTGCATTATTGGATTCGTATTTGATGAAGTATCGTTTGTCGTTAGCTGAAGGGCGATATCTGTGACCGTAGAAGGAGATATAAGAAGCGTGCCTGTCAGGGGATCGTTAGAGGCGTCGAGTTTCAGGTAACGAGCATCACCAGCGGCAGTGTCTAGTCCACCAGAAGAACCACCCCCTCCTAATAGTTGTGGGGCTTTTATCTTTTTGAGTTTTCCGATGTCTTTGTCTAGCTGATCAAGGGTCTCGGTGAGGCCATCTAAACCATTTATAGCGGTCATCTGTAGCCGATCCTGACCCTTTAAGGTTTCGAGTTTGTCTCTGACTTGAAATGGAGTATCAGGAGAACCGTCGTTACCTTTCTCACCCTGATCTCCCTTGGGACCCGTCAGTCCAATGTTTCCTGGTTCTCCTTGGGGGCCCTGATCACCCGTCAATCCTCGAGGACCAATAATTCCAGGTTCTCCCTGGGGACCTTGTGGCCCCTGATCCCCCTTTAGTTCTTCTCGGTCAATTTCAACACTAATTTCCTCTTCTGATTTTTTTTTATTTCCTCTGCAAGGTTCTCAAAACCGACATTAAGGGCATCAATGATTTCAGTAGTCTTGTCTGGTTCTTCTTTATCTACAAGAGCCTGTAGTTTCTCATTAGCACTAGTGAGTTCATCAAAGATAGCTAACTCGGGCGAGTCTTTGAGTGTTTGGAGTTTTTTGAGTTCGTCCATCATATCTTCTTAGACCCATTATACTGGCCATTGGTCTTCCTTAAAAACTTCACGGCAGGGGTAACGATCTTTTTTGTTTCACTTGCCATGGTCTTTTCAAGTTTAGCAATCTCGGCTTGTATCTGGGTGCGCAATTTCATGTGAGCCGGTGATCTGGTCAATCCATCAAGAACCTTGTTGTAGTTATCAATCGCCTCGTTAGCTCCCTGGTTGAGAGCTGTAGTGCCACCGGCTTTAAAGGGATCACGGGCTGCCATAGCTCCCTGTCCTGATACTTTACTAATCTGACTTTTGATATTAAGTAGAGCCTTGAGTGGGCCACTCTCTGCTTGTGATTTATCTATAGCCATCCACCAACCATTACCACCATCTGCTTCATGGAGGATGGCGTTGTAACCCTTTTTCAAAGCTTCGGCCATAGGATTACCATATGAGGTAATTTCTGTATAGAGTTTGTTGCCAGGTTCAAGGACATTGAGAGACTTGGGTAAGACTCCTTGAGAACCAATGTCACCATAGACTCCTTTAGAGGAAACGGGGTCCATAGCTACACTGATGGTATTGGGTCCCATAACTGCACCAGAACCAGGAATGGCGTCTTTGAAAGCTCCATATTGTTGTCCGGTTGGTCCACCGTCGTACGAATAAAACTTGATTCCCTTAGACAACTGCTCGCTAATAGGAACTGATGGATCATATTCTGCTGCTTTGGTGACGTTGCCAATATTGATGAACCCCCCTTGTTTATTGGGGGTATTTGCCAACCCATCAAAAGCTTTTGAAACGGCGCCCTCTATATTTCCTGGTAGATTACCTACTGCCGTTTCTGTATTACTAATGCCTCTTGCCCCTGCGCTTAGTATCTTATTTGATCCTTGTTGAATGGCCTGTAGTGGTTTGGTTGCTCCTGGAATGGGGGCTGATAGTGTTCGTGCGGCGGTGGCGGCACGCATTTCCTCAAGCATGTTTGTTCCGTTGGCACTATCGAGCTGTTGAATGAGGTCAAAGGTAGCCCTCCTTTCAATAGGGTCATCAAGTTTTGGTAAGAGTGCTCGGATTCTGTTTGCGGTTGTTTCTACGTTGTCACCCGAACCAATTAAGGTGGCTTTAACCTTATCAAGGAAGTCTATGTTCTTTGAGGCGGTTTCAAGTGCTCCAGCAAACTGCTCGTTGCCTCCTGAAATAGCCGCACTGTTTAATTCTTGTCTAAGAGCACCAACAATTTTATCGCTTGTGCCAAAGTCCTCTGTTCCCTTGTAAAACCCACCCTTGTCGATAGATTGGCGTAGATCAATCACACCCCTGTTTGTCCAGTTCTTCCAACCATCTACTTTATTAGTAAGTCTCTCTACAAGAGTTTGCTCTTGTGACGATAATGATGTTTGTGAAAGGTTTAGTTTTTCTTCTGGTGATAGTCCGGTTATGTCCTTGATTCTGTTTTGAATGTTCTGTGTTATGGCTTCTTGATCTACTGGTGTATCGGGAAGTTGGTTTTTAACAGCGTTATATTCACTGATTGATTTTTTCTGGAAAGCACTGGTTTCGTCCTTTAGCTGTTGAGAAAGTGTATCAAGATTTTTCTCACCAGAACGATATTGCTGAACAAGTTTAGGGTTTTTATAGTTCTCGGCCACCGTGTCAACTGTTTTGTCTCCTAAAAGAGTTCTCGCTGTCCCACCGACAACACTCTTGGCTGCCCCTGTTGCAGTATCAATAACCGCATCACCTGTCTTTGTGATGACGTTGTCAATAGTGTCGAGTTTTTTAAGTAACTCGGTATTATTCGTGGCTACTGCATGAGCTTTTAATTGATCAAAACTTGTTTTAAATGCTACAGCGGTTTCAAACGGGTGTTCGTTGAGTGCTTGAGACACCTTAGTTGCTCCGCTTAATGTGGCAGAAAGTGGGTCATTCATAAAAGAATTTACAGCACCACCGACTGATTTTGCAATTCTGCTTCCTATACCAGTAATAGTTTTGCCTACTCCCGACAAGCCCGAACCGGCCAAGGAACCCTGGGGAACTCCCGCTAAGGATTCAAGAAAATTACCCTCAAGACTAGAGGCAGCTCCTGGAATATTTTTTATAGTTTGACCTAAGACTCCCTCTTTTTTTGCACCAGCAAGTGTTTTACCAGATTCCCAAACATTTTTTAATATGTCACCTGTTTGTCCAGCGGTCATATTGTAGGCGCCGATGGCGATGTTGGGGATTACTTTTAGACCCTGTCCTAAGCCTAGAGCGGCTCCCTTAAGCATGCTCCCGTTTGGATCACCGCTTAAGTCAACTGAAAGTGGTTTTATTTTTGTACTACCAGCAACACCAAGCTTTGAGAACATTCCGCCACTCTTCTGGGGCACGTTATTAGTTGTTGGTGCTTGGTTTATTCCCAGCTTATTTGCCACCTCCTCAATGTCGGCTTGGGTTGGATTGCCGTTGAAGTTTACTTTTGTCCCGTTGGAAAATTGTATGATGGCCATATTATTTAATTATGGTGTAGCCAAGTCCTGTTGAAGTTGTTCCCGAGGTCGTACCAGAAGAACCGCTCGGAAAGGTTGGAGTGCTGTTCGGTGGTTGATTTGTCGTGGTATTTAACTGCCCATAAGTGCCAATTTTAGGCAAGGAATAACTCTCTGGTATAGAGTATTGGGTTCTGAAATTAGTTTCGTATTGGCTATAACTAGCCTGTTGTGCATTGTAGATTTTATCCGCAGCATCAAGGGCCTCTTTGAGTTTCTTTGGGGTAAATTGATTATCATTCAGGTATTTTTGTCCAAGGGCAGTAACTATGCCGGACAAACTTTGAGAAGATAAAACATCTCCGTTGTCTGCCAACCTCGAAAGATCAGGACGTTGAAGTCGGGCAAGTGCCGAAAGAACTGTTTGGGAATCAGCATCTCCTATGGTTCCGTTGTTTATTTGCGATGTTATAGTGGCCAAATCTCTTGCTTTAGTAACGGCGTTTAGGTTTGTGTAGGCGGTGTTGACTGTGCTGAATACTTGAGCCGGATCGCCCTTCATAAAGGCATCACTTATTTTAGTGTCAATCGTTGGGCCAGTTGGAGCTTGTAACTTCGCCTGGTAGGCTGCCTCCGATAGTCGGTTCTGATGATCAATAGCTGTCATTTCTTTTTGGAAGTCTTGGGCATCAGCTGTCTTTTTAGCATCAAGAGACTCTTGTCTAAATTGGAGATAGAGCTGGAGGTTCTGGGCATCAACCTTTGATTGACGGTCCATCTTTCCCTGAATGGATTGGGAAAGAAAGTTTAGCTGATCAATCTGAGCCTGTTGGTCTGCGTACTTCATGTCAATCGTTTCTTGGGCTAACTGTTTAGCCATTTCAATGTTTCCCTGAACTACTTGGGCCATGGAGGAGATGGCTCCCATTTCTATGGCAGCGGCTTTGGCTTCCTGATTCTGTTGACCAATAGCTATACCTACTGTTCCTGATCCGTTTTCAATAGCCTGATTGATAGCATCATACTTAGCCTTAGCGGTGGCCATTTGAACATTCAACTGTTGAAGCTGTTGTGTTTGTGTATCAACACCGAGTTTATTTCGTTCAGCGATAAGATCAGCTCCCTTGTTGGCCTGTTTACCTAAAAGATCAGAGGTTCTTTGAGTAATGGCATCTAAAACTCCTTCGTTTCCTGATTGTGGAAAGGCGGCTAATGCACCAGCCACGAAACCATTAAGGTCTCCTGTGGCCGCCGCCGTGCTCATGCCCTGTAAAATAGACTGTATGTCAGGACCTTTTGAACCAAGATTACCAGCACTTATAGTATTACCCACCCCAGGGGCTTGGCCTGTAACATTCATGCCGTTTTGGGCCTTGAGTCCATTTAATAATTCAACATTTTGTGCTGCGGTTCCTTGATAACCTGACTTTCCTGTGAGGGCTTGGTATTTAATTGCACGATCCTGCATCGAAGCAAGTGGTTGACCGAGTGCTTGATAAAACTCTGCTAGGTTGGTCGCCGACTGGGCTGCGGTATTGGGTGGACGTTGCTGATCTGAAATAACTCCAGATTGAGTCATGAGTTGTCCGGCAGAAAGTTTGGCAGCATTACTTCCTACAGGGACGTATTGCCCTGGGGCGATTTCCTTTAACGTGCCGTTAGCTACACCAGCCTTAAACTGATCTTGTTGGGCTTGGGCTCCCACAGACATGGCCGTGCCCCCCTGACCTATAACGGTAGGTGCATTACCAGGATTTTGTAGTTGTGTTCCTACTGGTTGTGTAGCTAGAGCGGAATTATATTGATTGGTTTGGGCAACTTGTTGTTGTTGGGCTTGTTGACTGTTGTATTGACTAGCAACCCCGCTTAAATAGTTATCAAGGGTCCCGACACTTCCCGACCCAATATTGCCTAAAGAAGTAACTGACCCGCCACCAGGATTATATGTGCCGTAGTCAGAACCGTATTGATTAAGAAAGCCTTGTGTATCTTGGACATCACGAATGCCCGTTACTCCTGAAACTGCGCCGCTATCGTGAATACGAGCGGCATTTTGTGTTGGATCATAATAAGCCGTTAGGCCGTATTTACCATATAAATCGTTAAAGTTTTGAGCCATTTAATTTGAATTTCATCTAATTATACCACTCTACTTTCCCTCTAGGGCGCTGATACGTTGCTCAAACTCGTCTAATTTCTTGTAGGCATTCTTGAGAAGGACAGAAACGTCAGCGTCGGTCATGGTTTTTATCGCGGTTTCTATAATAGGATCAAGTGTTTGAGCGCTATCTACCACAAGCACATCGCCTACAGTAGAATCTAACCCACCATCTTTTATTTCATTAGCCATAGTTACCAGTTGTTATGCGGACATTTCCCATAGAAACCTTTTGCCATATTGCAGTTGTGGCAGAGGATTTGATAGCCATCTGGGAAACCGTTCCTAATTAACCATGGGTAAAGCCCTGAACCTGACTTTTGAGGGTCATTCATTCTTTCTTTGCGGCCACCACCGTTTATATGGTCTATACACAAGAATTCGTATGCGTTTTCACCACAACACGCACATGACATTTTACCTTGGCTATAAAACCTAAAGACAGCAAGGCGACAATTCTTTCTGTAATTTTTCATAGTCTCTCTACCTTTCGCACGCACATGTTCAACATTTTTATTTCTCCACTTCTGATGTTCTATCCTCTTATACTCTCTTGTTTTACTTTTTGGTATTTTCATGTTGTAATTCTACCAGTTGTTAGTTATCAGCAGTTTGGTGCTAGAGGTTGCTATGCCAACCTTTCGTGTTGTCGTCCCTGGAGTGGTTGAAATCGCTCCAAATGTATCAGAAAGATAATAGAGATTCCCTATAGTAAGTCCTGTGAGGGAAGCTAGTCCGGCTATTACTACATCAACCGGACTTCCGCTGGACACTGTTGATTTTGCAAAACCTATAAAGTTTTTTGTTCTACCGTCATTCAATAAAGCTGAAGCCCTTGAGACATTTCCCCCAACAATACTTTCATAAAGCTGAAGATAAATATCAGAAGTGGTATTACCAAAAGCGTTATCCCACGTAGCTGCGTATTTATAAATCTTTGCTAGACCATTGGCATAGGGATTGCCGCCGTTGTTTGCATTATAAAGAATATAATTTGCCACATCAGAACCACCACCTGTTCTTTCAATGACAAACCAGTATGTCGTACTGCCTGAAAGTGCCGCAGCTGTCGCAAAAGAATAAATGCCTGTATTGAACGATCCTGTTCCAAAGTCACCAGAAGAAAATGTAACTGATTGTATTGGTGTCCCATCAGGACTACCAGCGGAATCTCCCTGAATAGATGCCGTGAAGTTCACTGCTGAACCAACACGCTTCAGGGAAAGTTGAAATGCTTTTATATTTCTCGCCCCCGTGACGGTAAATGACTGTGCTAACTTTTGTCCTTCAGCTGTTCCATCTGAACCTGTGCCTATAGTTATTGCGTTGCTATTCCCAGCGATATTTACCAGGGTATCTCCATAGATTGATCCGTCTGAAATAGACACGGCATCATTAGCAGTGATCGCTTCTCCTGCTGTAAATGAGACTGTTAATGGGGCATTCACAATAACCGTTCCTTCGAGTAATGCCCCAGAGGTTGTCAGGGTAATACTTGTGGCTGTGACCGCTCCCGATTCAGTAATTCTGAAATCGGCACTGGCTCGGTTAGCAAATGTGTCACCGGCCCAAAATCGGACATCATCTCCACCGGTTACCGTCGAGGCCAAGCCAAAAGAGTTAGCAGTGTCTCGAATATAATCTGACCCAACAGTAAATCCTCCGATTGTAGTAGAGGAGGGAAGAGTTAGGGTTGAACCATCAAAAGTTATCTTGGTTCCCGCTGAATCCCCTAGAGAGAATTTTGGGGTAGTTCCATCAACGATTCCGAACCAAAAACCCACACCAGTATCGTAGGCAGTTTGTCCTGCTCTAAGAGTTCCACCAGAGAAATCAAAACCCACCGCACTGATAGTTCCATCGTTACTCAAAGAATATCCCGAGTGATCAGGCACGAAGTTAACTGACTCAATATCTTTCTGTACTAATGACTTTTGGGGAAGCTCAAGAAGCGTTGTCCCCACCGTTAAATCAGGAAGGGCATATTGGTCAGAAGGATTTTTGTCTCCTAGATTGTATTGATAAAATTCGCTCATTGAGGCTGTTCTTCATAGGTAATTCTTATGGGTAGTGTTGGAGCAATAAGAGCTGATCCTGAAAAAGTAAGTTCAAGGTAAAAGTTATGCTTACCGACAACACCCTGGGGCTGTAGCACAAGCTTTCGATCGCTCCCTGGGTAATTAGTGTTATTGATTGTGGTAAGGGTGAACGAAGCTACATCATTATCAACATAGACTTTAGGAACGATAGTCATGTTTGCGCCAATAGCTGTAGAAAGAGGAATCTCTATGGTCTTGATCTGAAAACTTGATCCAACTCTAAAGAGTTCTGATCGCCATACGTTAGAAACTGTTCCGTAAGTTGTTGATGACTTGTTTAGACCCGATGAAGCGGCATTAGCCGTGTCAGTACCCCAACCTACGATTGGTTGAAGTAAAACAGGATTAACTTGTTGGACATACTTAAGGGCGGTGACTGATGGGTTCGTTCCGCTCGTTAACGGAGTGAGAATAGGATGAATACCCCTTCCTAGAGATTCAAACTTTGATCCTATGGCATAGACCACCGCCTGCGACGAAGGTTTGGTTGTTTTAGTTCCGAATACTACTCGGCCTAACTTATGATCCACCGCTCCTTGAAGTGGAGGAAGGACATAGGGTAAATACGCTACTTCCTGGAAGTTATAGCCCCCGAGATACTGCGTAATGCGACAACCTCCCTGGGCTGATCCTGAAAAGATGTAGACAATACCGTTGTCATTGATCATAGCTGTGATAAGCGGATCAGGGAACTCCTTTTGCACATAAACTGTGGGTTGGGCGGAAGTAGCATCCCACACCGAGACAATTCCTCGCCCTTGTTCAGTAATAGTGTCTGTTCCTTCAATCAGTCCAACCACAAGACTATTTTGGAGTGAGGCCATGCAGGTTGGGTAGTAACCATGTTCAAAATCAATAGCGTTATACGAAGAGTTGTTATTGGTGTCGCCCTCTACAGTGGTCTTACTAAGGTTTACATAATGCAAAGCCCCCTTATTGGTGTTAGCGGTGGAATCAGAAAGTACGTCTGCAATATAGAGTTTCCCATCAGCGATGTGGTGGTGCATGACGTGGTTAGGCATGACTGTTCCCCCCACAGAAGGATAGGTGGTGTTGGTAAGAACTGCCTTACCCAAACCTCCTGATGTTCCTGTATATGATGACCCACTCCACGACGTGTTTATGATCGCCGGTGAGCCGTTTAACGGACCGTAGCGAGAGATGTCTGTCGGAGTGGCAAACCAAAGATAATTCCGGTAGTACTCCATGCCGTTACCCGCTCCCGAGGTTGGCGTGCCTACTGAAGTCTCACTGGCAAGAGCAGTATCATAACTAACAATTAAACCGTTTTGTAAATAGACGTAGACGTTTGTGTTCTTGGGGTTGGTCTTTATCCATAGAGGTTTTGAAGTAAGGATCGTTGATGAAAACTCCGACATTGAGGTTGGGCGAATAACGCCCGATGGTTCAGTATCAGAATCAGTAATGGGCATATCGGGATCAATCCCTAGAGATGGTCCGTACTGTCCACTGGCGGAAAACTGTGAAGAAGGACGTAGCCCGCCAAGGATATTCTGTATGGTGATTACTTTTGTAGCCATTTATCGAGAGCTGTGATAACGCATTCTCATAACAGGTCGATCATCCTCATCTCTTTTGGCATAGTCGAGCGTCATAGCCTCTTCTCTAATTTGTATTTCAGTTCGTAACTGTCCAGCATTTTCTTTCCCTCGAGACATGGCGTAGTCATAGGCAACCCACAAAGGAATGATGTCATGATAGAGAGAATTGAAGCCTGGTACTTTTGTTCCCGTTGTTACTTCGGCCGAAGTGAAGAGAAGTGGTGGACGAGAAAAATACATCTTCAATGAGTTGGCTTGTGTGTAATTGGGTTTAGGATAAAGAAAAACCTGCGCTCCCACCTTGTCGTAATACACTGGGACACCCGAGGTCTTCATAAAATCTGTTAGTGATGTCCCGTAAAGATCACTCTGACTTATTGGAAGGAGTTGTTTCCAGTTACCATTCGTGTCTTTTACTTCTACTCGGTTAATGGCAAGAATAGTTGTAGCGATGGCATAGTTTTGGGTATCGGTAGTCAGAGTATAGGTAGCGGAAGGATCGCCCGACTGGTTAGCATCATCCCACTGCCACCGCCCGTCAGTTTGCATAATCAAAGAAGCAATGCGCTCATAGGCATTGTTTATCGATAAGAGCATATTAGCCGCCGTGAATGAGTTCACGTCAGTGTTGGTGAGTAGGTAAACCTTATTTACGATGTCGGTTATAGTCATGTTTTGGTGATATTTCCATAAATTATACCACGCAACCCACCACCGAACCGTTGTCTAGCGCTTGAATTTACTCTTCCACTCCTCTAAGTGGCTGAATGTTGTAATCACAATCTTTCCATCCTTCACCTTGGCGGTTTCAATGTCTTCGTATTCACCTAAGAGTGGCTTGACATCCTTTTGGATAACGGGCACAACCTTGTCTTTGAGTTTTTGAACCTTGAGGGCAATCTTATTGCGATCACGCTCCTTAATCTCCCTTTCTTTAAGAAGCTGAACGTGCTGTTCTTTCATGTCTTTAGGAATAGCCTCTAGTTTTGCGTCATTTATCTTCTTGAGGAGCTTAGACATCTCCCTGTCGAGAGCCTCAATCTCTTTCACAATCGCATCACCACGTTTCTCAAGGTCTGGTGGAAGCTTTACCTTAGAGGTAATCCTCTTTTCCTTCTCCTCAAAGCGCTTAATCTTCACGTCCATCGCCTCCATTTCACGTGAAATCTTTCTACCCTCATCCACTAAGAGGTCTTTCTGGACAATAAAGTCGTATATCTTCTTGTTTTCTAGTTCAATCATAGTACATGTCCCGCTATCTTGAGGTTCTTAGACTCATAGAGCTCGCGGTGTTTATTATAAATATATTGATAAAGTTTTTGCCTATTGGGCCATGAAGTAGCTTGGGTCATTTGCCCCTCATGACAGCGATAGCGTAGCGCTATGAAGTCAGAGCTGTTGACATGACACCCTTTAGCCAAACAGCGTATCCAAAATTCCCAATCCTCATACCCAAGCCTCATTGTTTCCGATTCATCGAATCCGTCGACCTCTTTCCAGATTCTTTTTGAAAACATTGAGTCACAGGTAATGGAGTTGGCTTGCATAACACGCTCAAGTCCCGTAGGCACTACAGGAATCATTATAGTATGTCGCTCCTCAAACTCCATGAGGGCGCACTGGGCAATCGTCATGTCATCTTCCATGAGTTTGACGTGTTCCTCTACAGCTCCGGCGGTGAGTTTATCATCAGCATCAATACACATTATGTATTCTCCTGTCGCTATCTTGATACCGGCGTTTCTTGCCGAGGCCAGTCCTCCATTTTCTTTTTCTACCAGAATAACGCCAAGTGATTTAGCTACTTCTGAAGTGTTGTCGGGCGAACCGTCATTCACCACAATAATCTCCACTGGATAGGTTTGCGCCTTAACCGAGTTAACACACTCCTCCAGGTAATGAGCGTAGTTGTAGGAAGGTATTATGACCGAAACAGATGGGCCCATGTGCTTTTATTATCCTTTAGGTATTGAGGCAGGTCAACTTCGTCAATCCAGTAAGTAAAAGGAATACCCTTCCAGTCTATTGGTCTTCCTATGTAGTCCTCGTTATTCTCCATGCGGTACTCCACGTCCTCTTTAATGAAGTCTAGGTTGAACTCTGTGTGATCATAAGCTTCTAGTTTCTTTCGTATTTGATCCGGCCCACCAAGATTCTGGAAGTGCCAACCGCCATCAGGAAGAACTGTTTGCTTGGCTGAACGGTATATCTTATTGAAATTTGGTGTAAGGTTTTTAACTTTAGTAGCCAGTGTTCCCTCCCATACCTCACTCGATCTATTGTTCAAGTAATAGGTGTAGTTCAGTTGGGTTAGGTTATAAATCCCGTCCTGAACGTCCTGGGGCTTCCATACCTCATCTAAGTCAGAGAAGTAGGCGACGTCTTCAGGTTGTCCTAGTTCTTTTACCTTGGCCTCTAGTAGGTCATAGCAAAGATAGTGTCGTTCAAATGCTATGGGTGTTTCTATATTCGGAGCTACTATATGGATGATCTTATGATCCCATTTAGCAAATCGTTTCTTATTTTCCTCGTAATAGAGCGGCTTTTCCTTACCGCTAAAGGTCTGTCGTGATTCAGCTAACACAAAGTAATCCACATAAGGATCAAGGATGTTGAATCTGATCTCTAAGAGGTCTAACTCGTTAAACAGGGTAAAACAATCAAAGGTTTTTGGCATACCAATAGTTTAAATCTAGTAATTTTCTGTCTAGTGTTGGTTGTTTTGTGCTTAGTAATAACTCTTCAGTTACTTCACTGAAGTCATCCACAAACACCGCTGGTAATCCCTCAAACATCTTTTCTAGGTATGGATGTCTTTTAAAGACAGGCACTCGCCCTAGACACAGTGTCTCCCAGTTCCTCGCACTCTCTATTCCATTGCCTGAAGGACAAAGGACATACTTATGATCCTGAATAGCCCTTAAATATTCCTCATATTCTAGGTGTGGGGCCACCGTAGCCCAGGGTTTGTCCTTGAAGGTGTCCTTTATGCTTCCTCGGGTCCCTGTATCGTCCCTATGGCAAATAAGAAGTAATTTAGTCGGCCCTACCTCTCTTTCCATGGCTTCCCTTAAAAGTTCGTGATGGTTGTAGCCAGGATACATTATGCGCTCGAGCCCGTGGGGGAACGGGTGTATTTTCTCGCCCAAAATAACTCCATTCGCAGCGTTAATAGCCTTCACGTTTGGCGGTATTCTGCCCCAAATATAATCATCAAGCGGTGTATCTTCAAACGCAGTAAAGATTACAAAGGTTACTGCTGGCACATCACTACAAAGTTTCAGTAAATCCTCATCGTTGAACTGATTCAGCCATAGACGATCTTGTGGAGAAATTGGTTTGGTGTGTTGCCAATCAGAATACTCTAGTGGTCTTTTGTAGAGCCT
>OFRG01000335.1_pt1 | contig 19591 bp, 27 predicted proteins | sample 1543071 | NCBI WGS metagenome assembly OFRG01 (sample SAMN07774222, study PRJEB24372) | wastewater metagenome | isolation source: WWTP Verbania (Effluent) | place: Italy: Verbania | collected 2015-12
AACTTCTTAGGATCTTTGTCATAAGCATAATCAATATTTGAAAGGTTTATTACCTTTTTCGCCCCTACACTACCTGCTGCATGAACTGCTGCAAGGTCGCTACTGTTCCCCGGCTTCCAGCCTGCTCCTATAAGTACCGGTTTATCTGTACTAGGGACACTATCTGGATCCATGATTATAGAGTTGTGAGCAATACCGCCAAATCCAACTCTTATAAGCTCTGCATTCATCCGTGTCGCTGCAATGCCAATCCAATCTAAGTCATCATGGCTAGGAGTAATTATTTCTTTCGATGCAGATATATAATTGCGAGCTGTATGCCCACCGCCTGTAATAATTACAAACTTAAAACCTTTTTCTATGTACTTATCAATAGTTTCTATAAATTGTTTTATAAAAATGGTATCAATATTATCAGGCACAATAAGCGAACCACCGAGAGATATTACGATGTGCTTATCAGTTTCCATATTATAGTCCTAGAGTTTTAATTAATTCTTTGTGCACATCCTCAACTGATTGCTCGCCATTGATAGTATAAATAGTATAACCACTTTTATCTTTAAAGTAGTACATAGCTGGTACGACGTTGTTTACATATTCATCAAATCTTTTCGCAATACCTTCATCTGTATCATCACTACGAGCACGAAGTTTCATACGCTTTATTGCTTCTTCTTTTTCAACCTTTATATAAACAACTTTTACATTATCTCTACCATAAAAATCCATAGCTGCTTCAAAAACTTCAGACTGAGTAACAGTACGAGGGAATCCATCCACCATAAGATGTGTATTTTCTCCTAGTGAGGAAACTAAAATATTAGTAAAGAGGCTGATCGTTAGAAAATTTGGCTGAAGCCAACCTTGATCAAGAGTAGTTTGTACTAATTTCCCAGTATAGCTTCCCCCTGCAATTAGTTTACGAAATTCAGATCCTGGATAAGCAAGAGTAATCTGTGCATTTGGATCTTTTTCTTTTATATATTTCTGTAGGAGTTCAATTTGAGTACCCTTACCAGAACCAGCTATCCCAAAGAAAAGAAATGTGTATGGTTTATTCATATATTTATATTATATACTAAACTGCCTTTATATTAAAAAAGACCTCATTATAAGGTCTTTTTTAATATTCTCTCATCGAAAGCTGAGCTTCAACTTTCTTGATAAGGTCAAGCACGACTGAAACAACAATGAGAAGCGCTGTACCTCCGATCGCAAATGACGTGATACCAGTTACTGCACGCACAATCAAAGGAAGAACTGCAATAAGTCCAAGGAACACTGCACCCATAAGAGTGATACGATTTAATATTTTTGCAATATAGTCTCGAGTAGCAGTACCTGGGCGAATACCTGGCACAAATGCACCGTTCTTCTGAAGATTTGTAGAGAGTTGATCTGGATCAAAAGTCACTGCTGTATAGAAGTATGTAAATAGGAATACAAATATAAAGTAAAATAGCGAATATAGCCAAACATTATTTACAAACCACAATAATCCTTTTGAGATGCTCAGAAGCGTATGATTAGCACTGCTAGCTAAAAAGTTTCCAATCAACTGTGGGAAAAGTAGAATTGATAGAGCAAAGATTATCGGTATAACTCCAGCTTGATTCACACGAAGTGGTAAATATGTCTGAGTTCCACCAGAGACTTTATCTCCATGCATCTGTCTTGCATAAGTTACAGGAATCGGTCGCTCTGCCTCAGTTACAACTACTACTCCTGCAATGATTGCCACTCCGACAGCTAAGAATAATATATATGTTGGCAAATTTGCCATATCAAAAGTAAATAAGAATTGAGAAACTTCTTTAGGTATATTTGCGACAATACCAGCAAAGATTATAAGCGAAACCCCATTACCGATACCGAACTCAGAGATAAGTTCACCTATCCACATTATAAGCATCGAACCAGCAACTATCACAGAGACATTTGCAAACATTCCAAACAGATTTACGTCTCCAAGTATTCCTTGGCGTTTTAGAAGGATTAAAAGACTTAGTCCTTGGATTATAGCAAGTGGTATTGTAAGAGTACGGCTAAGTTGGGTAAATTTTTTGCGTCCAATTTCTCCATCTTCTTGATACATAGCTTTTAGCCTTGGAGACATGATAGTCAAAAGCTGCATAATAATAGATGAAGTGATATATGGTCCAACACCAAGCATCAAAATAGACAAGTGAGAAAGTCCTCCTCCAGTAAATATATTTAGAGTTCCTAGGAATTGATTATTATTTAAAAATGCGTCGAGCTTTAGTTTGTCGATACCAGGAATCGGAATACCAGCGAGCAATCGGAATACTACAAGAGCAAGTAACACAAACAAGACACGAGATCTTAGTGTCTTATCTGTAAATATAGTTTTTATTTTATTCCAAACTTTTTCCATATTTATTTTATACTACCACCAGCCTTTTCGATTTTATCTTTTGCAGATGCTGAAACCTTACAGCCTGCAACAGAAACACTAACTGTGATTTCCCCACTACCTAGGATTTTAACTTTTGGCAAAACCCCACCTAGTTTGCGGACGAGTTTTTTTGCAAAAAGAGTTTCTGGATTAACAATTGCTCCTTTTTCAAATACATTCAATGCTCCAACGTTTACAGGTGAAAATTTAGAAACAGTTGAATTGAAACGATATCCACGAAGCTTAGGGAGCTTCTTTATGATATCACGCATCTGTGGGCGACGCTTGTTACCGGCACGAGCTGTCTGACCCTTACCCCCACGACCCGAAGTCTTACCTCGAGTACCTCCACGTCCTACAAGGCGAGATTTACGATTTGGATTTTTTCTTTTTAGTGTGTGTAATTGCATATAATTTTATTATTTAGCACCTGCATGCGCAGGCATGTCTACTACTTCAACCTCAGTAACCCCAGCACTAGCAAGCAGATCTTTTTCGGACACAGCTGCTTCAGCTATAACTTGAGCAATCTTAGGGAGTGCTGCTTTAGCACGTAGTTGGTAGAGGGCAGCATAGGCAACACGAGCATTGTTTAATTTATTTTTACTACCAGAACGAAGCTTTGCTGTAACATTTTTTATACCTGCAAGTATAAGCATATCTCGAACAGTACTTCCAGCAACTAGACCCTTCCCACGGTTTGGCATGATTGATAGTTTTGAACTTGAGAACTTGTCATGAACTTCATGAGGGATAGACATTTCTTTGGTGGTCTTTATTTTGAACATGTTCTTCTTTGCTTGGCGAAGTGCTTTAGCTATAGCTACTGCTGTATCTCCTCCTTTCCCTGTACCAAGACCAACAGAGCCTTTCTTATCCCCGATTGCAATCGCAACAGCGAAAGTCATACGGCGTCCACCGGCAACAACACGAGTTACGCGACGAATAGAAACCATCTTCTGGTCAAATTCTGGTTTTGGTCTATCGAAGAAAGTTCTTGGCTTTCGATCACCACCTTCTTTTCTTGGGCCATTCCCTCTTGTATTATTTGTTTTAGGTTTTGTTGTATCCATATATTTATATTAAAATTCTAGACCAGAAGTTCTAGCAGAATCTGCAAGTGCTTTTACACGACCAGTGTATTTAAAACCATTACGATCAAAAACAACTTTTTTGATTCCTTTTTCATTTGCAAGTTTTGCAACATTTGCACCAACTAAAACAGAACGTTCAGTTTTTGTACCAGTTTTAGCATCCATATCAGAAGCAGATACTACAGTAACTCGTTTCGCATCGTCGATAATCTGAGCGTAGATAAATTGATTAGATCTGAACACTGAAAAACGTGGTCTTTCTGTTGTACCTAGAATCTTTGTACGAATCTTTTTCTTTAATCTTATTCTTTTTTCTGCTTTTTTGTTCATCATAAAATAAAATTATTATGCGGCTTTCTTACCTTGTTTACGACGAATAACTTCACCAGCATATCGGAATCCTTTACCTTTGTACGGTTCTGGTTTTTTCATTGAGCGAACAGATGCAGTAAATTGACCAACGAGTTCTTTGTCGATACCAGTAACTGTTATTGTATTTTTGTCAGCTGTAACAGTTAGACCTTGTGGGATTGCAACTTTAACAGGGTGTGAAAAACCTAGAGCAAGGTTGAGGGTTGTACCTGCAACATCTGATTTAAATCCAACTCCTTCAAGTATAAGACTCTTTGTATATCCACTGTTTACTCCTTCTACCATGTTTTTAACATGTGAAGCGTATGTTCCCCACAATGCATTGATAGTACGATCACCTGTTTTGTTTGGAGAAAAAGTTATCTCACTACCATTTATATTTATAGCCACAGGGCCTGTGAAATCACGTGTGAGTGTTCCCTTTGGGCCTTTCACAGAAAGAGTAGTTCCAGAGAGTTTAACTTCTGTACCACTTGGGATATTTACTGTTTGTTTTCCTATGCGTGACATATAATTATTACCAGAGCTTAAATAATACTTCTCCTCCGACCATTTCTTTTCGCGCTTCTTTGTCTGTCAAAATCCCTTTTGGTGTAGTCATAACAGTAAGGCCGTAAGAGCGCTTTATATCTTTAACACCTTTGTAAACACGGCATGATGATTTTGAAACTCTCTCTGCTCCTTTTACTTTAGGCATACCATCTACATACACTATACCTATTTCAAGAATTGGCATACCTTTCTTCATTTTCTTAGCAACAGAAGAAACATATCCTTCTTTCATGAGGCATTCTACAATGGACTCTTTGATCTTTGAATAAGGAACTGTAACAAACTCGTGTTCTGCAACACCAGCGTTCTTTATCATATTTATCATGTTTGCGATTTGATCCATTTGAAAAAAATTACGAATTACTAATTAAGAATTACCAAGAAGATTTACGAACACCTGGAAGCATCCCTTCGTTTGCTAGCTCTCTGAAACAAATACGGCAAAGACCGAAATCTCTCATATAAGCATGACCTCTTCCACAGCGAAAACAACGATTTGTCTCTCGTGTTGAAAACTTAGATTTCTTATGATGTCTTGCTAAAACTGATGTTTTTGCCATATATAATTAAATGAAGGGATTATTTCCCTTTCGTAAACTGTGATATCTCGTTCCTTTTCTTAAAGGTATTATCCCTTAAGGAGAAGAACGGATCTACATCTCACGTCCCCATATACTAGCAGATACTTATTCCTATGTCAAACGAAACCACTTTTTTCGAGAGTTTTAGAATAATCTTATTGTAAACCAAGATTACTTATTAGAAACAAAAGTAAAGCCAGACCTAGGAGACCAAGGTGGCGTAGATAGAGATTGTATCCATGTGACTCCATCAGAACTACTCCAAAGCTTGTTTGGATTGTTTGATGTATTGGTCGAACTACTTATCCATATTTTACCATTTAGCACTGTCAGACCTCTATTTAGAAAGAAGTACTGACTCGGCTCTGGAAAAGTATTGTTTACCAAATCCCAAGTTACTCCGTCAAGTGATGACCAAATACTCGCACTACCATTGCCAGAGTAAGACTGACCACCAAATAGATATATCTTTCCATTAAAACTAATCGCTTTAGGGTCTAACCGATTGTTTCCCCATGGAGCACTTTTTGTTAGCTCTTTCCACCTTATACCATCATCCGATGCCCAGACACTAGAAGTACTAGAACCAAAGGGAATATTTATACCTCCCATAAAATATATCTTCCCATCGTTTGTTGTTATCGTTGCATTCCTACGTGGAGTAAATGGAGTATTTGATGATATCCAATTCACACCATCAGACGAAGACCATATTATTGCTGTAGTAGCATCAGGTTGCCCACCTATGACATACATTTTATCTCCCAATACAGTCGGTCTATATCCATAGTATGTATATCCGGTTTTAGTCTGATAATAGTTTTTAAATGGTGGATTTGAATTCACAAGTGTCCAGTTAGCTCCGTCAGGAGAACTCCAAATACTGTCCATATTTTGATTACAACAAGTTCCTATAATCCAATATTTATTATTGAAATATATTGTCTGTGGCCCATAGCCTGGTGAAAATGAGGAGTTAGGATTGTTTGCTGACACTAGATTCCAAGTACCCATATCACTAGTTTTATAAACGTCATTTGGAAAAGTACTTCCATTAGGAGTGCCCCCTAAAAATAGAGCTTCCTCTGGTATTGGAATAGGTTTATTTAATCCTTGACCATCTAAAAGGCTTTGACTCACGCCCACAGAAGAAGCAGTGAGTTCTTTTGAATTTTTAAATAAAGTCTTGAAAGAGAAAACATTAGTAACATTTAGGACGATCAGCAATATGACAACTATAAGGAACCCTCCTAGATAATTTTTTTTCATAATTTTATTATACTATAAGAAGTTATAATAAAAAACATTAAAATCCCCTTTCGGGGATTTTAATGTTAAATCTATTTTTTGAATGGGACACCTAAGAGTTCAAAGAATTCTGTCGCTTCGGCTTTAGATTTCGCTGTTGTCACTATTGTGATAGCTAGTCCAAATATGTCTTTGATATCTTCGTCGCCTGTCTCTGGGAAAATTGTGTGCTCTTTGATACCGTAAGTCATGTTACCGATATTGTCTACCACTTTTCTCTCAATTCCACGGAAGTCCTTGGTACGAGGGATAGCAACATTTATAAGCTTATCTAGGAATCCATACATGCGAGCTCCACGAAGTGTAACCATCACACCGATAGGATCCCCAAGACGGATTTTAAATGTTGCGATAGATTTCTTTGCGCCACGAGTCGCAGGCTTCTGACCTGTAATTTTAGCTAGTCGATCCATGATAAATTTATTGCGGTCTTTATCTTTTTTGATACCAGTACCTGTACCTGTTGCAATAACAACCTTCACAAGGTGGGGTGCAGCCATAGAGCTCTTGTAGCCGTATTTAGCTTTTAGAGCAGTGTATGATTTCTTTTCTTTTTGTTTGACTGTTTCCATAATATTTTTTAGCTAGTCTTTTTAACATTTGATACGTGGATAGGCATAGCAATATCTAGAACCTGACCTTGTTCACCTTTTTTCATAGCTTTGCGGGATTTTTTGTGCATATTTACTCCTTCAACAATTATTTTGTTTGAAGTTGGCATAGCCTTTAAGACTTTACCCTTTTTGCCTTTATTTGCTCCAGCAATAACTATTATATTGTCTCCTTTTTTGATTTTCATAAAATTAAATAACTTCTTGTGCTAAAGAGATAATCTTCTGGTATCCTCGCTCTGCTAGCTCGCGTGGAATTGGTCCGAACACACGACCTCCTTTTGGATCCATCTTATCTTTTTCAAGTATTACCACTGCATTATCGTCAAAACTAATATATGATCCATCTTTTCGTCGGAAAGTTTTAACTGTACGGACAACAACAGCTTGGTGGACATCTTTTTTCTTAACTCCTTTACGAGGTTCAGCAATTTTAACAGAGATAATAACTTTATCTCCTAGTCCAGCATAACGACGCTTGGAAGAACCAAGTATCTTGAAAACTTTACCAACTTTACCGCCGGCGTTATCTGCTATATTTACTACTGTTCCATCTTGTATCATATAATTTTTATGCTACTACTTTAAATTTCTTATCTTTTGATATTGGTCGGGTTTCTTCTATTTCTACAACATCCCCAATCTTCTTACTATTATTCTCATCGTGAGCTTTGTATTTCTTTGACTTCTTGATTCGCTTTCCATATTTTGGGTGTTCTACGAATCTTGTAACTTTCACAACGATAGTCTTATCCATCTTGTCTGAGGTAACTACACCTTTCAAAGTCTTATTTGTTTTTTGCTTCCATATATATTATCGTGCAACAACACGCGTAGTTACTGGTAATTTTGTACCTGCTTTACGCAATGCTTCTTTAGCCACTGCTTCAGGTACTCCATCGACTTCAAATATCACTCGGCCTGGGCGGATATCTAAACAATAACCTTGTGGATCACCCTTACCCTTTCCCATTCCTACTTCTGCTGGCTTTGCTGTAAATGGTCGATCTGGGAAAACACGGATCCACATACGGCCAGTTTTACCTATTGTACGAGAAGTAACTTTACGAGCAGATTCAATCTGGTTTGAACGAATACGGCCACCTTTTACAGCTTTTAGACCATATGAACCAAATGAAACTGTAATACCACGAGTATCTGGAGTGACTTTCGTCATATCAGTTCTACCAGTTTGCCATTTTCTAAATTTTACTTTTTTAGGTAATAACATAAAATTAATTCTTATTATTTCTACTATTATTCTCTGGTGTATTAAAAACTTCACCACGGTAAATCCAGACTTTGATCCCGATATCTCCGTAACTCATGTGAGCTTTCTCACGAGCAAAATCTACATCTGCACGAAATGTCTGAAGTGGGATTGAACCACGTTTGATCTGCTCAGAACGAGCGATTTCTGATCCAGCAAGTCTTCCTCCAACATAAATACGCGCTCCCTTTACTCCACGAGCAGCCATAACTTTCTCAATTGCTTGTTTAATAACACGGCGATATGGAAGACGTTTCTCTAAACCTTCAGCGATAGCACACCCTACAATTGCAGCATCTGCATCTGGATTTCCAACTTCAACAATATCAAATTTAAAATCTTCAGGTATCAAAATCTTCTTTTTTTTCATAGCAGAGACAAGATCAGCTTTAAGCTTTGCAGCACCTTCACCTGAACGGCCGATAATCATACCAGGGCGTGAAGTGTGAACCATGATCTTTGTTGATTTAACATTTCTTTCTATTTCAATACGAGAAACATAAAAGCCACGTAGTTTCTTTGCTAAGAATTCACGGATAACTACATCACTTGCAAGGAGTGTTTTGTATTTCTTGTCAGCAAACCAGCGTGATTTCCAATCACGGTTTATTACTAGTCTATGTGCGTATGGATGGACAACTTTTGACATATATTATTTATCTCCTTTTTTAGTTACCTTTTTACTTGCGACTTTTTTAACTTTTGGTTTTTCATCTTTTACTTCAGCCTTTTTCTCTTTAACAACCTTTTCTTTTTTGACTGATGTATTTTCTGAAAGGGTAAGAAGGATGTGACTCATACGCTTGTTGATTCTAGAAGCACTACCTCGAGCCCGTGGCATACTTCGCATCATAACAACACCTTTGTTTACTGTAACATTTGAAACTATAAGATTCTCTTCGTTTATACCTGCTTGTTTTGCGTTAGCTACTGCTGAAGCAAGAAGCTTCTCCATAGGGCCTGAAGCACGCTTTGGAAGTGATCTTAAATGAGTAAAAGCGTCAGCAACCCTTTTGCCTTTGATGAGTCCTGCTACAAGGCGAACCTTGCGTGGGGACTGTCTGTAATTTTTTAAAAATGCTTTCATCTGATTTTATTTCTTTGAATCTGTAGCTGCCTTAGCTGATTTCGATGCGGCAATCTCGGCTTCTTTTTTCTTCTCTTCTAATTCTTTCTGCATCTTACCTCCGTGTTTAGTGAATTTTCGAGTTAGAGAGAATTCTCCAAGTCGATGTCCTACCATATCTTCGCTGACCAGGACTTCGATGTGAACTTTACCATTGTGAACCCCAAAAACGAATCCAACCATTTCAGGAGAGATAACACATGCCCGAGACCAAGTTTTAATCATACCTGTCTCAATAGGCTTTTTACCAGCTATCTTTTTAAGTAGCCGGGCGTCTACATATGGACCTTTTTTGAGTGATCGTGTCATATACAATATAAATAAGCTCTTGTGAGCTCGTTCGTCTATACTAGCAAACTTAAAAATAATGTCAAATCTATCAATATAGTTAATTGACACCGAGCTCTAATATGGTAGATTTAACTAAACTAAAAAGATCTATTTATGATGTCAAAAACCGAGGAACTCATCAAGCGTAACGCTGGTGACCCTCTAAAAATTCTGAAAGAACTTGGTGGCTTTTATGAAGTTATCAAGGATAAAAATCAAAAACGTCTGACTCCTTTAGTGGGCTATGCAGGTAAATATCCTGTAGATGGAGGTGAAGAACTCCAGTATGTTGGAGAAGTGTACTGCAACTTCGCCAAGGCGGAGGAGTACCCAGGTGTAATGGCCTACTTTGCAGAGCAGTTGCTCGCAAATAATGTAGATATTTTAGGCCCAGATGAAATAATGCTTTGGGGTAAAATAAAAATTGCAGGCCCCTTGGTTTTCGTTGGCCCTCAGATGGGTGGTATAGCCGTGGCACAATTTTTAGCATACGAAGCGTCAAGATATATTGATGTTAGGTATGCATGCGCCGAAAAAATCACCACAGCGCTGAAAACTGAAAACATGAGGGAGCAATCAACCCTGGAATTTGCAAGACACACGGTTAACAAAGGGGACAATATCATTATCTGTGAAGATGTTCTAAATAACTTTTCGACCACTCAGCAGCTGATAGAGCTGGCCGAAAAACATGGAGCAAACGTTGTAGGTATTGTTGGATTACTGAACCGTTCAATGACTGTTGAGAATGAATTCCAGGCTCATACTGATTACCCGGCTAGCTATAGCATTCCTGTGATTGCTTTAGTGCGTAAACCATTTGCGGAGTACAAGCAGGAAGATTTTTATGTTATGGAAGACATAGCATCCGGTAATTTTGTTCCAAAACCTAAAAACGATTGGGACAAATTGAATAAGAAATAAGTAATTAAAGAAATACTACGAACTCCCCCTGTCCGGAAACTGACAGGGATTTTTTATACATTTGACAAAAGGACTATAAAGAGTAGGATTTATTCAAACAATCGTAAACTAAATACTCACCAATAAAACTTGATTATGAAAAAAGAACTCAACTACATTGAGCAGCTTCAAAAAGCTACCTCAATATACAGGAGCATCATCAGCTTTGGTCTTGATCCACTTCTTCATGCATTGGCAAAAGAATTTGCAAATGCTGGAATTGAAGGATTTTACCACCAGCTACAAAAGTTGTTTACCTACATGAAAGAACAGGGGGTTTATCCAGGTGCATTTAAACCTAATCATGGATTCTATTCTATCCATGGGAACGGCCGTGAATACAACTTCCGGGGTCTTGAAGTACTGGGGAAAATCATGAACTTAATTGAAGAAATGTTTCCTGATATGCCGATTATTCTGGATTACAAGAGAGGTGATATAGGAAAAAGCTCCGCCAATTATGCAATTGAAGGGTTTAAATTCTGGGGTGCTGACGCTGTTACAATTTCCCCATATATGGGAGAAGATTCTATGACCCCATTTGCAGAATACTGCGGTCTTCAACCGGCTATAGCAGAAAACCGTGGTGTCTATGCACTGAATTTAACTTACAACCCTGGTGCAAAAGATTTTGAAATGCTGGACTTAGTAAATGGTAAAAAAGTTTATATGGAGGTATCGGAATGGATCAGGAACAACGCCGGGAGGTATCCTGGACTTGGAGCGGTTGTAGGTGCACCGGGCTTGAATGAACTGTCAAAGATCGCCAAGTTCAATATGGAAACCATAGACCTTATTCCACTTTTAATACCGGGCGTTGGTGGACAGGGCGGTAGTGCAAGCCAGGTATGTAATGTTTTAAGAGATGCCGGTTATGACCATGAGGTGGTGAGGATTAACGTATCAAGCGGATTAACACATCCTTGGGGAGAAAAAAATCAAGCCCCAGATGACTGGTTTAAGATAATCACTGATAAGTTATTTGAGTACAACAAAGAGACTGGTATGGCTTAGATTACTTTAGGCCGACCAAAAACCAGAGACCTTCCGGGAAACCGGAAGTTTTTTAATTAAGTATTAAAAATATCTTGGGTAAGAAGATTATAATCCCAATAATGCCAGCAATGATTACTGCTACAGATACTGCTCCAGCCGCGACATCTTTTGTATCACGAGCATATGGGTGGTAGTTAGGGCTTGTGAGATCAATATCTATTTCAATAGCTGTATTTATCATCTCAAATAGAATCACGAGACCTATCGCAAAGATTATCAAAATCCATTCGATACTTGATATACAAAGTAAAAATCCTAAGTATATAGCAAGTGCTCCAAAGAATATATGCACCCAAGCATTGTGAGTAGTTTTCAAGAATATAGAAATCCCGCGCAAAGCATGATTGGTACTTCGAAGTCTAGATATTATCGAGAATCTTGTTTTCTCCGGTAATTTATTTTCCATATTTATATTATACAACAAAAGCGCCCAATGGGCGCTTTTGTGTTTTTTAGTATTATCCTTTCTTTGATTTTCCCTGCCTGCGTAAGCAGGCAACCTTTATTCCTCTAAAATTATTTACTGTTTTTTAGATTTACCCACTTTCCTACGACTTACGATCCACATATTTGAGTATTTCTTTGGTGTGCGAGTCTTCTGGCCTTTTCCAGATGGCTTACCCCACATAGTCTTTGCACGGCGTAATCCTCGTCCTTGTGCACCTTCACCTCCTCCGTATGGGTGATCAACTGGGTTCATAGCACTTCCTCGAACTGTTGGGCGAATACCCTTCCAGCGTGAGCGTCCTGCTTTACCGAAGTTTTGAAGTTTGTATTCAGAGTTTGAAACTTCACCAATACATGCGTAGCAGTTCTCAGAAACCTTTCGAACTTCTGTTGATGGCATTTTGATATTTGTATATCCTCCATCGTTTGCAACTACTTGAGCAAATACTCCCGCACTTCGTGCAAGCTTTCCACCGTTACCAGGTTTGATTTCAATATTATAAACGAATGTTCCAACTGGGATTAGTTTAAGTGGTAAACGATTTGCTGTAGTTAGAGGAACTTTTTCGCCTACTACGAACTTATCACCAACTTTTATAGATTTAGGTACGATAACATAGCGTTTTTCACCGTCAGCGTAAACTGCAAGACCGATAAATGCATTTCTGTTTGGATCATATTCGATAGACATTATCTTTGCAGGAATATCTTTCTTGTTGTACATGAAATCTATCTCACGATATAGGCGCTTGTGTCCGCCACCTTTATGGCGAGTAGTAATACGGCCTTGATTGTTGCGTCCTACAGATCTCTTAAAACCCTTAGTTAAAGATTTCTGTGGCTTACTCGCAGTCAAAACATTTCTGTATGAAACAGTAGTTTGGTGACGCTTTGATGGAGTTGTTGGTTTATATGTTTTCATATTATACGAATGCTATTTTATCCCCTTTCTTCAAATAAACGACCGCTTTTTTACCACCACTTTTTTTACCTATGATCCCACCACGCATTATAATCTTAGAAGTTCTCTGAGTTATAGAAATCTTAACTGGTGTAACATTGTAAAGCATTTTTATTGCTTTCTTAATTTCACTTTTGTTTGCATTTTCAGTTACATTGAAAGTATAGGCGCCTTTGTCTGCACCGATTGCTGATTTCTCAGTAATGCGTGGACCAATCACCATAGGGTGTGTTTTAGCACTTCCTTTAGTCTCAACTACTTCTTTTGTTTTTTGTTGTTTTCATAAATCATTGCCCTATCCTGCCTGCGCAGGCAGGATTATTTCTTTTCAGATTTACCACCCAAGAAAGCAATACTCTCTGTGGGTTGGGAGATAATAATGTATCGGTAAGAAAGTAAATCAACTGGATTCATATTTCGAACTTCATCAATTTCAACTGTAGGAATATTTCCAAAACTTTTCTTTAGAACTTCACTCTTTGCTGGCACAGTGATATAAGTATTTGGTTTTTTACCACCAACCATCTTTTCAAAACCAGTGACCTTACTCAAGTCAGTTACAACACTAACTGCATCTTTAGTTTTTATATTTTTTAGTGTTAATTCTTCTAAGAAAAGAATCTGTCCTTTGCGAAGTTTTTCAGAAAGCACTGTGTAGAGAGCTTTTGTTCTCATTTTCTTGTTTATTTTTTGTTCGTAGCTCTTATCATTACGGGGACCATGGGTAATACCTCCTCCTTTCCAAATTGGGGAACGAGTAGAACCATGACGAGCACGTCCTGTGCCTTTTTGTCTCCAAGGTTTTTTACCACCCCCACGAACTTCTCCACGTGTCTTTGTATGTGCAACTGGAGTACGAGCATTTGCCTGCATAGCAGTTACTACTTGATGAACAAGATCAGCATTCCAAGGCACAGCAAAGATAGACTCTGGTAGATTTAATTTCCCAACTGATTTACCTTTTTGATTGTATACTTGTGTTTCCATAATATTATCCAATTATTTCTACAAGAGTTCCACGTCGTCCTGGAATTGCTCCTTTTACGATTAATTGATTGTTTTCTTTATCAACACCAACTATCTCTAGATTTTTTATAGTGATGCGGTTTCCACCAGTTCGTCCTGCCATGCGCATTCCTTTTGGAACTTTGTTTCGAAGACCTCCTCCAATAGAACCTGGTTCACGCTCAGAGTGTTTCTGACCGTGAGAACGTGGTCCTCCGTGGAATCCATGTCGCTTAACAACACCTTGAAAACCTTTACCTTTTGAAAGTCCTGAAACAGTAACAATATCACCTTTAGAAAAAGCATCGACAGTGATATGGTCCCCAACTGCTATTTCCTCAATATCTCTGAATTCTCGTAAATGTTTATATGCTCCTTCTTTGACATGTCCAAGGTGAGCTTTTGTTGCACGATTTGTTTTTTGCTCCTCAAATGCAACTTGAATAGCAGTATAACCATCCGTATCAGGATTTTTAACTTGAGTGACAACCATTGGACCAGCATCTATAACTGTTGCTGGTATCACTGTGCCGTCATCATCAAAGCACTGCATCATATGCTGTTTTTTACCAAGAATAAATTTCATAAATTAATATCTTTTACATCATCTTCACGTCTATATCAACTCCAGATGGAAGAGATAAGTTCGTAAGCGCTTCGATAGTTTTTGGATTCGGATTTAGAATATCGATAACACGCTTATGGATTCTGATTTCAAATTGTTCACGAGCATTCTTAAAAACAAACGACGCTCGGTTGACAGTATATTTCTTTATCTCTGTCGGAAGTGGAATAGGTCCTACGATTTTTGCATCATAGCGAAGTGCAGTATCGATAATCTGTTTTACAGATGTATCTAGTATTTTATTCTCATATGCTCTGACGCGTATGCGAAGTTTAACAACTGCTTCCTCTTTATCCTTTTTTACTTTTGTCCCACTTGTAGGGGATTTTTTTGTTGTCATACGTTTGTTGTTTAGAAAGAACGGAATGGTTAATACTACTTAATAACTTTTGTCACAACACCAGCACCAACAGTCTTACCACCTTCACGAATCGCGAAGTGTTGTTGATCTTCAAGAGCAACTGGAGTGACTAATTTAACTGATAGCTTTACTGTATCACCTGGCATAACCATTTCAACTCCAGATGGAAGTGCAGCTTCACCAGTTACATCTGTTGTACGGATGTAAAATTGAGGTTTGTAACCAGTAAAGAATGGAGTGTGGCGACCACCTTCTTCCTTCTTTAAGATGTAAACTTCACATTCAAATTCTGAATGAGGTGTAGTTGTACCTGGCTTACAAAGAACTTGTCCACGAGTAATATCTTCTTTTTTGATACCACGTATAAGAATACCAGCGTTGTCTCCAGCCATACCTTCTTTAAGATTTTTGTTGAACATTTCAATACCAGTAACTGTTGTCTTTGCTGTATCTTTGATTCCAACGATTTCAACATCTTCACCAACTTTAACAATTCCTCTTTCGATTTTACCAGTAACAACTGTTCCACGGCCTTCGATTGAGAATATATCTTCGATAGGCATTAGGAATGGTTTTGCAGTATCACGTTCTGGAACTGGGATGTAAGTATCAAGAGCATTCACAAGCTCAAGAACCTTTTTAGCCCATTCATCAGAATTATCTCCAGATTCAAGAGCTTTAAGTCCTGATCCACGGATAACAGGAGCATTTGCGCCATCAAAGCCTTGTTTTGTAAGGAGTTCACGGATTTCTTCTTCAACTAGATCAATCATATCTTTATCGTCAACCATGTCGCATTTGTTAAGGAATACGATTATTTTTGGAACACCAACTTGTTTTGCAAGAAGTACGTGTTCACGAGTCTGGGGCATCGCACCGTCAGTTGCAGCTACGACAAGTACAGCACCGTCCATTTGAGCGGCACCTGTAATCATGTTTTTGATGTAGTCAGCGTGTCCTGGAGCATCAATGTGTGCATAGTGACGAGCTGGAGTCCAGTATTCGTTGTGAGAAAGAGCAATCGTGATACCACGAGCTTTTTCTTCAGGAGCTGAGTCGATTTGATCTACGCCTTTAATTTTGGCACCATATCCATCCCCTTGACGATTAAGTACTGATAGGATTGCTGCTGTTAATGTTGTTTTACCATGGTCAACGTGACCAATAGTTCCCACATTTACGTGTGGCTTATCTCTGTTAAATTCTTCTGCCATATATTTTATTGGTTCCGACCTGACTGCGTAGGCAGGCTACGCCGGAACATAAATTAATTAATAATTAAAGGTGCTCCGACAAAGTCGGAGGAAATCCCAATGTCACTCATACTAGCAAATCTAAAAATAATGTCAATCTTTACAACAAAAAACTCCCTTATAAGGGAGTTTTTTGTTGTATTATATTTCTATTTGCTTAGGTTTAGGATTGTTGTTTTCACTATTATCAAGTGCACTACTACAACCTGGATCATTTGATGGCTTATTACCGTAGTCAATCTTTCCATCACCATCGTTGTCTATAAGATCACTACATTGTGGTAAGCCATTGGTATTAGATTCATCATTATCATTTGGATCATAACTCGAATCATTGCCCGCATTACCATCTGTATGACAACCTGGATCAGCTATATCTATAAATGTATCTGTATCGTTATCTGCACCATCACTACATTGTGGATCACCACCGCCTCCACCCAACCCTTCAAAACACGCAGCAGTTGAACCACCACCTGATCCTTGACAACTCCAGGCCCAAGGACCGCTAGATCCTCCAGTTCCACCACCAGGATATGTACCAGAAACACAATTGAAGTGCGTTGCTGAACATCTACCATTTACTATAGTCTCACCTAGCACAACTACAGTAGCGTTTGCATCTGCGTGAGTACCAAACCCATCACATCTCACAGAATACATTGTAGTTGTCGAGAGCACTACATCAACATTACCATTTGTACTTCCAGATGTATTAAAGCCTGTACCTGTACAAGAATCTGCTCCAGTTGAAGACCAAGTTAAGGTCGATAGACCTCCACCATAGGGTAATACGCTAGGGTTAGCATATAATGTCGCTGTTGGTGTTTTAGGACCAGACGGATAAACAGATACATGAACTTGTGATACATCATTAGGATATCCAGTTTTACTACAAGTAATTGTATATATGTGTGTTCCAGGAGATAAACTAGACATTACTTCAGATCCACCTAGAGTTGATTTATTTCCACTCCATCCATTTGAAGCTACACAGCTATCAGGCGCTCCAGTGGTAACCCAAGAGAGTGTTGTTTGATCTGCAGGAAGTGTCATAGAACCTGGGTTGGCTGACAGTTGGACTGTCATACCTGATTGTTGTGGAAGGACAGTAACAGTAGCCTGTGCTTGTGCAGAATTACCCATTCCATCATCACAAATTACTGTATAAGTCGTCGTAACAGCAACAGACACCGAATCATTTCCAGAAACTGCACCTCCTGTATTCCAAGATGGTGGAGGAACTGGATTACAAGTTGTTGCTCCAGTTGAAGACCAAGTTAAGGTCGAATTTCCACCTCCATATGGGTGACTATGTGGAAACGCAGATAGCATAACTGTTACTCCATTTGGAGGTAGTACATCTATCTGAACTTGATCAGATGCATCAGCAAAACCAGCTTTATGACAAATAATTTCATAAGTATAAGTACCGACAGAATAAAGATCAGTAATTGATTCATTTCCACTATTTGGCGATTTTGTACCAGTCCACATACCATTTGTGGTTGCATCACAACTATCTGGTGATCCAGTTGTAACCCAAGAAAGTGTCGTTGTACTGTTTGGTTGAGTAATTGGTGTAGTACCAGAGAGATCAACTGTTATTGCTGTACCTACAACTTGATAAGGCTCATCATAATCAATAAGTAACCATATTGCGCTCGCTTGTTTTGCCATAGAAAACAACAAGATAAACATTAATCCTATAAGTGCAATTTTATAACTTTTAAATATTTTTTTCATAAATTTTATTATTTTCATTGATTATAAATCAAGGTGTCTCATAACCACAACCAACTATCCCTGGTTGACCTCCACTATAACAACCCCTATAAAGGAAATCTCCTCCACAACCTGGTATATATATAGGCTGAGCAGATTGGTAATATATAGTACCAATAGGGTTACAGTAATTAGGTGCAACATCTCCTCTTGGATCACCTGGTACAACTAATAAATGCGTCTCTTCATCTATACAAACTGAGTTTGGATCACAAGGTACTTTATTGTGAACTAGGAATCCGTCAGCATAGTATGTCCTATCTCCTGACAATACGAAGTTATAAAGCGGTGTAGTTTCAGGAACATTTTTACTTTCGATCGAATTAACAATTTCATTGCCAGATTCTTTTATAAGAGTATCTCCGACTTCAAGTTTAGTTACATTTATACCGATATGCTCTTGTCTAGTTTTTAGAGGATTTAAAGACTTCCAACCTTCTGTTGTTTTAAATGGATGCTCCTCTGTAACAAACAAGCGACCACTATTGAATCCATATATTTTGCCATCTGATTTTAATGGGCGGTGATAAGCTAGAACTTTATTGTTTGATTTTTCTCCTTTTAGAATGTCTCCAATTTTTACATCCTGGATATCTTTTAGAGACCCATCAGCCATAGTAACTTTTGTATCTGCAATAAAGCACACATAATATGCATTTGGTGCACCAGGAGGAGGATTACCTGTTGCTCCGCAAATATTACCTCCAGCCATAGATGTAGGAGAGTTTGAATATATATGTCCTTCATAGAAACCAGCAGTGCCTTCTATCTCGCATCCATTACCATTACAAGCTTGACCGTTATAATAACTAGTTGATTGATTGGATGGGATTGTAAAGTTAACAATTCTTGGATCAAGAGGAGTTGGACCGTATTGTGTAGTTCCAGTAAGTTGAACCTCAACATTTATAGATGGGTGGTTTGTTGGTCCAACATAATTGACCTTACCCCATCGGAATACGCCGGAGAAATACAACGTCGCCGCACATGTTGATGAACCAGTATCAATACCAGTTAAATAGTTAGCAAAATAATTCCCTGTAACTGTTGGGGATTGGAAGGCTGTATTAGCTGGAGGGCCAAAAGGAAATGTTTCGTTAGGACCGATCGAAGTATTCGGTATTATTGGTACGGGTGTTCCACCATTATTGCCTACGCTAAGAGAGATCTGGTTAACATCACAATTATTGGAAGTTATTTGTCCTTTGGCAAGGAAAGTTGTAGACGTAGTAGTAAAAGGGCCACTAGGATCTAAGGACACTACTGATGTTACATTTCCACTAGGCTGACAATTGTATACATAAGATGCTGCTGAAGCTTTAGAATAACTAAATATAAAAACAAACAAACCAATACCGAGTGTTACATATTTAATATTTTTTAGAATTTTTTTCATAAATCTTTGCATTTTGACCCAAACTGATATATAATATATAAATAAGGCCGGTGACAGTTTTTCATCAGCCCAAATA
>OFRG01000339.1_pt1 | contig 19495 bp, 25 predicted proteins | sample 1543071 | NCBI WGS metagenome assembly OFRG01 (sample SAMN07774222, study PRJEB24372) | wastewater metagenome | isolation source: WWTP Verbania (Effluent) | place: Italy: Verbania | collected 2015-12
AAAAAAGGAACTTGAAAAAGGAAATCCAGACGAACAGTACACAGCCTTTCAGGAGATAAAGGATTTTGTACAACTATCTCTGGCTGAAGAACAAAGAATATTGGATGAAAAATCTTCTGAACTTTCCTCGAAAATTGAAAAATTAAAATAATCTATGCCTGACGAAAAACCACCAACGTTTAATCCAAACATACCAACCGTAACAAGCCTTAATTCTTATGTTCTTGAACGAAACGGATGGGCAAGAAAAGGAAGCGAGTATTCAAAAGATGGCATAACGGTTCGCTATGATGGGGTATGTTGGTGGGTGGGGAAAGAACGGGTTCAATTTTTAGAGGATTTAAAAAAGAAATAATGGTTTACGTTGCTGATGCAAATGGTTCTACGGACGGAACGGCCTACAAGTTCCTGCAAATGATACCCGCCGATATACCGATTGTTTTGGTGTCAAGAGTGCTGGATTATAAGTTCAATGAAAGCCTTTTGCATCTAAAGGGTAAAAAATGGATTTTGGTAGATTTTATTGAATTTGGGTGGCAGTGGAACGGAGATGCCCACCATTGGGGCGTAAATACGGCAAATTTCGATTTTCTTTCAGGAGTTGAGTGGGAACGGATTGACAATTTTATCGCCTCTAATAGCCCCGCAATGGCCTTTAAAAGGGAATTGCTTAAAAAAGACGTAACCGATATTTGCCAGCCAATTGAATATCCCGGATGGACAAACCCCTATCCTGTAAACACAAAGGAAGAATTTGATGCAAGGCCGATTGACGTTTTTAATTTTTGGGGCAGAAGCCACGAAGCAAGAGTTCAACTACACGGGGATATTTGGAAGGGGGCTTCAGCCGGAGGGTATTCCGTTTGCGACAATATTTACTACTTCAACGAATTTATGAAGGAAGAAAAAGGCAGAAAGTGGGTAAGCTTTTGGATGCCGCATTACGGCAGGACGGACATTTCAAACATCTTGGCTATTAACGGGCTTTCAAAGTTATCAATGTCGCTGCCAGGGGCAGGGGTCAAGTGTTTCAGGTCAACAGGCGAATCCCCTGTTAATTCAGTAATGGTTTGTAAAGAAGATGATTTAGCATGGTCATATCCGTGGGTAGATAGCGAGAACTGTTTTAAGTTTGAAGATTTTGGTGGCGAAATAAATACTATAAAATTTGCTTTAACAGATAAACGGCTATATGAAATTTATCGTGAAGGCATAGCAACAGCAGATAAATACAGGGTAAACAACTATATCAACAATTATATTTTGCCATTGATTAATAAACTATGAAGATAGCTGTATTGATATTATTTACGGGTGATTGGAAGCCGATAGCAGATATTGTTTTGCCTAACGCACAAAAGTATTGCGACAGGTATGGATACGAATTGGTGGCTATACAACAAACAGGTATTTATAATGGCTTCGATAAGATTAAATACATTTTACAGTTATTTAAAAACGGGTGTGATTTGTGCTGGTCTATGGATGCGGATACATTGGTAACAAATCACAGTATTTTAATTGAAGATTATATTGATGAAGATAATGGTGCTTATTTCACGAGAGATTATAACGGGTTAAACTGTGGTAGTTTTATGGTCAGAAATTGTCAATGGGCAGAAGATTTTTTATGCAGCGTTTTATCATTGGAAGGTGAAGATGGTATGTATTGTGAACAAGATGCTATTAACGCACACTTCAACAGGGGTATAGATGCAGGTTATGACCGGATAAAGTTTTTACCACACCCTTCAATCAACAGCTATCTGTACGAACTATACCCTGATATACCACCACAAAAACATGAACAAGGGCAATGGCAACCCGGAGATTTTGTAATCCATTTACCGGGTGTTGGGATGGATAAGAGATTGGAAATTTTAAAAAACACAACTGTAATAGAATGAGTGAACCCAACTACACTATTTTTGCGGTGTCAAATCGTTTCCCCGAAGAACCGTACTACTGTTTAAATGAATGGTTGAAGTCAACTGAAAATACAAACCGGCTTATGGTGGCAGGAATAGGTACGCATTATCAGGGTTTGTTTGACAAGCCTAAATTTATGTACCGGGCAATAAAAAACGAACTGATAAAAACAAAGTATATTATAGCCTGTGACTGTTGGGATTTAGTATTTACTACGACACCTGAACAGATAATAGGTGTCTTTGAAACATTTGATACCGAAATAGTTTTTTCAAGCGAAAAGACTTGTTTCCCCGCTGACAAAAAAGACGAATACGATAAACTACCGGCAACGAGCAGCTACAAATATCTTAATTCAGGGATGATAGTTGGTTATACCGAAAGTATATTGAAGTTATTGGAAGCAATGGATGTAGAATCTGTACCTGATGATTATTGGGATAAAGACCACATGGTACATTTTAACGACCAAGCATTTTATCTGGACTGGTTTTTAAAACAACCCGTACCGATGAGATTAGATTACCAACAAAAAATAAGTACAACATTACACGCAGTAGAAATGGATGAAATTGATTTTTCTGAAGATGGCATAATGGTAAAAGAAACGAATACTTTCCCTTGCGTTATTCATGCTAACGGGAGTGGTAAAACAAACGGGCTGTTGCAAAAATCGCTTAAACACTTAAACCTATTGTGAGGAAAATAATTTACATATCGCCAGAAGGGGTAACTACGCCACAATTATTTGATACGTTTAAAGAAACATTTGCTGGCAATGGCATAGGAGAAGCAAAAAACTTTAACGAAGCGGATATTGCTTTCATTGATTTATATAGCGATGTACGGCCTATTGACGGGATTATATCAGACATTTTGGATATAAACAATACCCCCATTGTTTTCTTTCAGGAGAAAGATTTTGGGGGCATGAGCAAGGAGGTTTTTAATGAAAGCGACTATAAATGGCACAACGGGGAAATAGTTCTATTTGTCAGAAAGATGGATAAAACAATACAATATCCATCGTGGGTTTATCCTTACGAATTAATTCAATATCCCGACCATGATTTTGCGTTAGTATCAAAAGAAGAACTGTTTAACCGGCCAAACGATATTTGCTTTATAGGTAATATCTCGCCACAACGAATAAGTGTATGCGATAGTTTTATTCAACATTTTATTTGTGATTTTGTATTAGGGGAAGAAAGATTACCACACAATCAATGGTTAGACAGGCACAGGAAATCCAAACTGTTTCTTACCGCAGATGGCGGGGGTTTTTCAGATGAACGACCCTACCAACTTATGACCATATCGGCAATGCTTCGTCAAAAGAACAATCATTTTCAGCCATACCCGTTTAGCGATTGCGTAAATTGCCTTGAAGTATCAGAACAGCCAACAGCAGATGAAATAAGCGGCATTAAGGCTGTTTTGAACGACCCTGATTATCTTTATGAAATATATTTAGACGGGGTAGAACACCTTAAAAAATACTATTCAGAAGAAGCAAGAGCAAGCTATATACTTGATGTACTAAAACAAAATAATATATTATGAGAAGGGGTTTAATATCGGTTATTGATGCTGATACAATAGAAAAAACATTGCGGCTAATATTAAAAGAGTTCCCTAATGATAATGATATTTATACAACCGAAGTAGGAATATGTGACGGGGATACATCAGGGGGGATACACGAATTTATTATTTCTAATGGGAAAACAAACTATCATACTGCGGTTGATTCAAACAGGGATAAGGTAGTAAAAAACCCGTTCCCCGATTGCCAGCTTATTATAGGGGATAGTATTCAGGTTTCCTTCCAAATAAAAAACGATAGTCAGCATTTTCTTTTTTTAGATGCCAACCATAGCTTATTTTATACCGTAGCAGATTATCTGCTTTACAGGGAAAAAGTAATGATTGGTGGCTATTTTGGGTTTCACGATACATCGAAGTATATCAAACCATTTACTGATTACCAGCACATAGGCAGCAGAGAAAACCCCCACAACTATATTTGTTGCAGGGAAGCGGTAGAAATGTTGGGATTATTAAGCAATAGGTTTCCAGGTTGGAAATTAATGTTTGACGAGGCTGACCCAAACGATACCGCAGGCGGGGTATCAATTTTTCAAAGAATATTTTAAAAACAAGTATGCCCAAAATAAGCCTTGTAATAAACGTAGATAGCCGTAAGCCAAAAAGCGAACAAACCGGATTGTTTGGAGGCTGCATCCATGCTGACTTTTTAAGCGCAGGAATTTTTAATAAGATTCAACTATTTAAAGATTTTGATATTGAAACAATAGTGTACATAGACAAACACGAACCAATACCCGAAAACATACTCACCTATCTGTACAACCTATGCGATATTGTGTGTGTCAGGAAGCATACCGATGAACCCGGATTTAACGATTGGAACTATCAACGGGCATTACGTTTGTGTACCGGCGATATAATCTGTCACATGGATGGAGATATTGCAGCGTTTACCAATGGTAAAGAAGGCGTTCAGGAATTAATTGACCTTTTAGATAAATATTCATTTGTATCATATCCTTCGCCCAATTCACCTTACCCGGCTTACGATAATACTTTTGATTACTTTTGGGCAAGCACCCGTTTTTTTCTTTGCAAAAGAGAATCGTTAGACATTACAGAGCTTGATAAGATGCAGAGAAATTATGAATATTGCTATGAAACATATCCGGCTTCAAGAAAAGAACATTGGACGGAACACTTGCTTGGACTGTGGGCAAAGTATAAGGGGAAAGGCGTTTATTATCCCGCTATTGATTATAAAAAAATAATGATATGGTGTTGGGATAATTATGAAGATGGGTTGCTAAATAAACTAAACGAAACGCCATACGAAGAAGTAGCAAATTGGGCTTGGTCGGTGGGAGGTATTTTTTATCCAAATAACATAAGAATATGACTACACCAACACCCGACTTTTGGAAAGTCTTTAAAGAAACCAACGGTGCGTTAAGCTGTACCGAAGCGGTAGCTATTATGAATATTGCAGCAGATGTAAAAAGCAATGGTTGGTATATTGAATTAGGGGTGGCGTATGGTAAGAGTGCAATGGCGGCGGCATATTCCTTAAGAGATGGCACATTCTTTTTAGTTGACCCTGAATTTTCAGATAATGATCGTAGGCGACAGGTAAGCAAAAGCGTTTGGGGTATTAATGATTCTATGGTGCTTTGTCAAGTAGCCGATATTTCAACTAATGAAATTCCTAAACACGACTACTATGATTATGTATTTGTTGATAGCGGGAGTCATCAAGACGGATTACCAATGATAGAGGTAAGATTACTGGAAGATAGAGTTGTACAAGGGGGCATAATTGCCTTTCACGATTTTAAATCTCAATTTATTGAGGTGGAAGAAGCCTACAACTATTTATTAGGAACGGGGAAGTATGAAGAAATAAAAATAAATTGGCAAGAAATTATTGACTATGTAAATGAAAATAATTTAGAAAAAGGGAACACTTCTTGGCATCATAATGAATTACGAAACCCATGTTTTGTAGGCGCACTAAAAAGAAAATGAATGAGAAAAAAGCAGGTAAAGAAACTTAAAAAGCTGGCAGCATTATTAGCACAGCCACAACCAGACAAGGTAAGAGAAATTTATCAGCGTCTTAAAAAAGTTCATAAAAATAATAAAGGAGAAATATGAAAAAAAAATCCACCCACCAAATGCCTCCCGATAGTTACATTATCACGGAGCAAAAACAGGAGTATGTAACACGCATAAAACACAGTGTTAACCCCGGCGATTTGATTGGTGCAATGGGAGCAATTAAAAAGTTTCATGATGTTACCAAGCGCAAGGTTATTGTGTCACAGTCAACATCCATGTTAGCCGCTTATTATCAGGGTGCAGTACATCCTACCATGAATGAACAGGGGCAAAATGTTTGTTGTAATGACGCTATGTGGGATATGCTGAAACCGCTTATTAATCACAAAGCTATATTCATTCATTTGAAAAATATTCAGGGCAAAAAATAGATTTGGATTTTGATGTTATCAGGGGAAAGACATTTGTAAATCTTCCTAACGGTGCTTTGCAGGCGTGGATTATTTATGCCTTCCCAGACCTTGCATTTGATTTAAGTAGGGCATGGATTACGCTAGATGGGAAATGCCCCCAAAAGATTAAAAAACAAGTGTCGGGGAAAATAATTTTGAACTTTACTGAAAGGTATCGCAACCAGATAATAGACTATTTTTTCCTTAAAAATTACAGCAATGATTTGATATTTGCCGGAACAGAAAGAGAGCATTGGCTATTTTGTAATCGCTGGCAATTAAACATACCAAGACTTGAAATAAACAATTTCTTGGAATTAGGGTATGCGTTAAAAGAATCAAGATTTTTGCTGGCAAACCAATCTGCCAACTGGAATTTAGCAGAGGCTATGAAAACACCACGCATATTAGAAGTATGCCAGTACGCACAAAACTGTCAGCCAATGGTTGGGGAAAATAGTTATGGATTTTTTCACCAAGTTGCGATTGAGTATTATTTCAAAAGGCTGTATAACGAAACGATGAATAAATAAAAAAACCCCAATAAAGGGGTTTAGTTCTTTTACGGTCAAATAAAATTAGCTGGCAGATGAAGCTACGTTTGTAGCTGAAGTATCAGTAGCCAATTTAACTGACGGTTGGTTTAAGCCGGTTGGGGGTAATTCGATGACAGAATACACATAAGTATTCCCAACGAGTACGCCATTAGCAAGCGGCCAGATGTTAGCCCCGTTTCCTGCAATGTAGGTTAACGGTGCAACCGGGAAGGGCTTTACATTGGTAAAAACCGCAGTACCGGCAGCGTTTTCAAAAGGGGGTGTACCGAATACCTGACCATAAACTCTGGTCAAAAGATGGTTTGATAGTGCCATTTTGTTTTAATTTTTAAAGGGTGACAGATTGATTAACGGGACAAAATTATAAGAAATTTATTTTATCAGGCAAAAAAATTAAATTTGGGTATTATGGCGAAGCATTTTGTTTTTGGTGAAAAAAAACAGCTAAGTAAAGAAGTGCTGGTTAAAGTTCAGAAGGATTCACAGGAACACCTGACTGGAAGTGCAGACCTGTTGGATATAAAAGCGGCAGAAAAATTAAAAGAAGAAGATTTTTTAATTCATGCAGAAGGAAGGGTAGTAGTTAAGTTGGATATTGAAAACAAAAATTACCATACGTTTGAAGATGGAACTAAAATAAGAAGGGAAAGGCTGTTTAACCAGTTTAACCGAAGAATAGCTCAGCCGGTAAATTGTATTGTAATATCGGGGGAAGGCATACCAAAAGATGCTGAATTATTAGTTGACCACAATGCTTTCCACGAAACAAACCGGATAAATGATTATAAAAACTTATTTGAATCAGAAGACAGTGACAGGGTAAGATATTTTTCTTTGGAACGGTACGAATGTTATGCTTGGAGAGTTGGGAATGAAAAATGGAATCCGATATACCCGTATGAATTTGCATTGAGAGTGTTTAAGCCTTATACCGGGGTTTTAGAAAATATAGAGCCGGAGTTATTGAAAGATACATTATTTGTAACTTCGGGTAGTCTTAGTGGTAACGTAGTGAAAACATTAAAAGGGTGTGACTATGAGATTATATACCAGAATACCAGTGGCAGGGAGGGTAATTTAATTTGTTTCCGGCCAATGGGGGATGATAAAAGAAAGCTGGAAGAAGAAGCTATTTGTATTTTACACGAATTAACAGACAAAATAAATAATGGTGAATATTTAATAGGGTATGAAATCAAAGACGCTAAACAATTAAATAAAAATGTACCAATCCCATGAGATAGCAGAATTTAGCTTTGGCTATTTCTCTTTCGATGGGGAGTTTATTTATGTCGAATGTGTAGTAACAAATTATTACGGTATTGTGGGCGATTTGTATTTTATAAATCTGAATTGATATGGCTGAAACGATTGAAGAACTAAAAGAAAAATTAAGGCGGTATGAAGAAGATGGGGTAGCTAAACTTTATTATAGTTTAAACCGGAAGGCGTGGGAAATGGCAGACCTTATGAACGCAACTAATCTTCGTACTATTGAGATAGACGACCCGAAATCAAAAACATTTGACAGGTTAAAAGTGGTATGGCAAGACGCTTCTTCAATAGCAACGGCAGTTAGGGCATTGGGCGAAATAGCGGGGGTTACCGGAAACGAAAAGAAGGATATTGAAAGGAAACCATTTATTGAAGAAGTAGCTGAAACAAGGAAATAATGTCTTGGAATAGAATAGAATATAATAGTGGAGAGATGGTTGGCAATGTCATATTTTTATATGATTTGCCATCGTACGGGGCTAAAAGGAGGGCTGTTTTTAAATGTGATTGCGGGGATAATTTCTCTGCAATGATAGATAAGGTAAGAAGATTTGAGACAAGTAGTTGCGGATGCTTACATAAAAAAGTAGTATCAGAAACAAATTCAACACATAAAATGACTAACAAGCATCCGCTGTATGGAGTTTGGAAATCCATGAAGGCAAGATGCTATAACCCAAATGCAAATCAGTATAAAGATTATGGTGGTAGAGGGGCAGTTGTTTGTGATGAATGGAAGGAAGATTTTTTATCTTTTTATAGTTGGTCAATAAAAAATGGGTACAAAAAAGGACTTCAGTTAGACAAAGATTTAAAAGGCAATTCTTTAATATACTCTCCAAATACCTGTTGCTTTGTTTTAGCTAAAGAAAATTCAAATAGAAGGCGCACAAGTAAGTATATAACCTATAATGGCATGACGCTGACTATTTCTGAATGGGCTACTCATTTTAATATTTCATTGAAAAACCTATATCAAAGACTATCAAGAGGGTGGGATTTTGAAAGGTGTATAAATAAACAAAATGCCTTTTGAAAATATATACGGAACAGAAGTATATGTGCCAGAACCGCCGTCATCAGAATTGATTGAAGGCCATCGGCTATCTATTCAAAATCAAAAATGGGTTAGAAAAGAATTGCCCCCGTTTTTTGATGCAGTTGAGTTTGATAAAGACGGTAATGCTTTGCTTAATCTACAACAAAGAGAGTATGCGGCGGCTGAAGTAGAAAAATGTAAAAAAGGTCTTTGGATATATATTCACGGAATACCAAGATACCTAACCGGCAAGAATTATTTCTATTTACAGTATTGGAAATTAGAAGATGATGTGTTTCCAGACTACCGTGATGCAGATAGAAGATACTTTCTATTTCTTAATCATTGGGAAAATGTTTTGTGGTGTTTAGGAATTGGCCGGGGTAAAAAAAGAAGGGAAGGAGCAAGTTCGCAAGCAACATCAAATCTTATTTACGAGTGTATATTTTACACTAATTCAAACTGCGGTTTAGTTTCAAAAACAAATATAGATAGCCGGGATACATTTACCGACATGGCATCTTTCGGGTATAATCAACTTCCTGTTTTTCTAAAACCACGGCAATTAAACAGGGCAGACAGTGTAACGGAATTGGTATTTGCGGCAAAGATTGAAAAGGGGAAGGCGGCAGCAAAGGGTAACAGATCAAAAATCAATTATCGTGCGCCGGTAGAAAATGCGTATGACCGGGGGCGAATGACAAGAATATTGGCCGATGAGGGCGGTAAATGGCCGTTAGATGTAAAGTTTTCCAAGTTTATATCGAAGGTTACCAAGACGATGATTAAGGGTGCTAAAAGGGTAGGTTTTTGCGAAGCACCTTCTACGGTAAACGAACTTACAAAAGGCGGCGGTGCTGAATTTAAAAAGTTTTGGGATGGGGCAAACCAGTTCAAGGCTGGCGGTAAAAAAACACATAACAGGTTCGTAACTTATTTTACACCTGCCTATGATAACTATGAAGGGTTTATTGACCAATATGGCATGAGTGTTATTGATGCACCGACAGAAGAACAATATAAATACTTGGTTGAAAAGTGGGTAGCGCATGACCCAATAACCGGGGAATTGGTAAGCGAGCTTTCTGAAGAAGATATAAGGTTAGGGGCAAAAGCCTATGTATTAAGTCGGAGGGTTGGGTTAACGGGGGAATTATTGGAAGAAGAAATTCGCCAAAACCCCTGCACCGTTCAGGAAATGTTTGAGGCGGCGAATACCGATTGTGCCTTTAATTCCTACAACATTAACCAGCGAAAGAAAATACTTGAAGAACAGCCGGTGTACAAAAGAAAGGTGGTGTTTTTCAGGGATGAGGATACTCTAAAAGTAAGGTGGCGGGATATAACCGATAATGAGAAAAACTTTCATTGGGAAATAACATGGGGGCTGAATGAAGGGCAATTCGCTTCAAATAAGTATATGTTTGTCAACGGTGTTAAGTGTCCGGGGCGAAGCGATGACGGGGCAATATCAGTGGATAGTTACAGTAATAGCCAGGGGGGAAGGAGCTATGGTTCAAAAGCCTGCGCATTAATTGGGCGAAGATCAAACTTGCTTGACCCAAATAATACCGGCAAACCAATAGGGATGCTTTATGGCAGACCCGCTGAAAAGGATAGGTTGCATAATCAAGTATTGTTGGCAGGAGAGTTTTTTGGCTACTCAATTTGGTATGAACATACTGCGGATGATTATTGGGGTTATTTTAAAGACAGGGGTAAATTAGGTTATCTTGGCAAATACCCCCGAAGCCTTATTGACCCAATAAAAAGGGAAAAGCAGGAGGCGCATAAGGGTACGCCCATTACACCTTTCAGCCTTACCAAACAACTTGACAACGGGATTTCATTTTTTGAAAACCATTGTGATAAAATTGATTGGATTGAAATATTGGATAATGCTTTATTGTTCGACCCAAATGATAGAACCAAGTTTGATATTTTGGTGTCATTCCTGATACTTATTTCAGTACTAATGGAACGCCCAATTAAACCACCGCCAAAGAAAACACCGATAGTTCAGCGTTACGATAGGATGGGGGCGGCTATCAACAACTAAAAATTTTCTAAAAAAGACTATACATTTTTAAAAATAGTCTATATTTGTTTGGTAGTTACCCGTTTTTAATCCGTCTAATGGCAGACCAAAGTCAATCCGGTGTCCCGCAAGGTGCAGATTCATTGCGCAAATTTCAACTAACACAAGTTGGGATTAAGGATAAGCTATCTAAAGACTATGGCCTCTCAATTTCCAGAGAAATATTTGGCACAGTAATATCAGGGCTTCAGGGTTATTTCTATAACCGGAACGCCCGTTTTATTAAAAACCGGAACTATGCCAATGGACGGATAGATATTCAGGCAATGTTCCAAGACCGTTTTCAATTCAACGGAAAACAAAATTACATATCTCTTAACTGGAACGCACTTCAAATTGTAAATCGTATTGTATCAGGGTTAGTAGGCAGGTGGATGCGCCGAAATGAAAAAGTAAGTGTAACGGCAGTGGACAACCTGTCTGTAACTGAAAAACAAGAACAATACGATAACATAGAATTTATCCTGCACAACAGGGAAATGCTTGAAAAACTACAACAGCAAAGTGGGGTGCAGATGCTCCCGCAGGAAGAAATACCAGCCGATAAAGAAGAACTTTTACTTTGGAGAACACAGGCATTACGCCTGCCGGAAGAAATATTATACGAAACAGGCTGTAATGATGTTCTTGCATCTAATGGCTGGTTTGATGTGCTGAAAGAAAAAATGCTGCATGATGCGGCTGAAACACTTTTTGTAGGCACTTATACCTATATGGATGACAACGGGGTTATTCATGTAGAATGGTTAAAACCCGAAAACTGCATTTACTCTTATTCCGACTTCCCCGATTTCAGAGACACTTCATGGCGTGGTTATTTACCTACAAGAAAAATAAGTGAAATAAGAAGAATGTACGGGAAAGAGTTTCACCCCGACAATCCAAATGCACTAAGCGAAGAAGATTTATGGACGATAGCCCAAAAATCAAAAAACTATCAGTATTGGACTAATCTGCAATGGACGGATATGTGGGTCACTACCTTCATGCGGCCATACGATGAATGGAATATAAGAACGATAGAATTTGAATTAAAATCAGTTGACAGTGAGGCATATACGAAAACTACAACTAATCTTTCCGGCAGCACTTATATCGAAAAGGGGATGCCCAAAACGAGAAGCGGCAAGCCAAAGCCAAAAGGGGATAATCAGGAAATAATACCCGATACTAACTGGAATATTTACAGGGGTGTTTACTTGCCTGATTGCGACAGGCTGTTAGAATGGAATTTGAAGAAGAACATGATTCGCCCGCAAGACCCTAAAGAGATTGGCAATGCAGAGTTTTCCTATTCATTTTATATGCCACAGAACTACGCAATGCGTAATCTGGCAATACCTGAAAAAATAGAAGCAGCCGTTGACGGAATGATACTTGCCTTACTTAAAATGCAACAAGTAATAGCAAGGATGCGCCCAACAGGGGCAGCTATCAATGAAGATGCGTTACAGGCTATTGACTATGGATTAGGAGATTCCAATAAAGATATTGACTACAAAAAGTTATACGATCAGACGGGAGATATTTATTATCGCAGCAGGGATGCAGAAGGTAATCCAATACCGATACCCATAACCGAACTTCAGAATATTGGGTTCTTGGGTCAAATGGATGGGTTGATTAAAGATTACCAGTTTCACTACCAGATTTTAAAAGATGAATTAGGCGAAGACCCTAACCTTATTACAGCCGCCGTACAGCCAAGAGTAACCGGAGAAAATGTTACTGCTTCTCAAAACGAATCAGAAAACGCAACGGATTATATTTATAAAGCCTATTCTGAATGTATGAAAATTACATCCAGAAAAATATCCTGCCTGTTAAAAGATTCCGTTGATTATGGAAGCGATGCGTACAGAAAAATAATCAATCAGGAAGATATTGGTAAAAGACAGTTTACTACGGATATAAAATTCCTTCCCACTCAATATGAGATGGAAAAGTTTGAGGCTATGATGAATATGTCTATTCAGGCTAATCAGGATTTAATAAAGTTTATTAACCCTTTTCAGCTAATGCAGATAGCCAAAGAAGATGTGAAAATGGCGTGGGCATTTTTTAACAGAGGGCAAAAGAAAATGTTACTGTATGAAGAAGCAATGGCAAAGCAGAATCAGGATGCCACTTTTCAAGCCCAAGTTGAATCCGGTAAACAGATAGAACAGGAGAAACGAAAGAGTATGACAGCCGAAGTGCAGATGAAGGGGCAGATTGAAAACATGGTAAGCAAAGAAAAGCAGAAAGAGATTATACTATCAGGCATTTTTGGTGTTTATCAAAAGGGCATACCGATGCCGCCTGAATTAAAGGGATTAGAAGCAGAGATGATAAAGAACGTAGCCATCCCTTTATTTGCGGAAAACGCTGCTAATATAGCGGCTATATCAGATATGGCGCAAGGGGATGAACAGGAAACGGGGCAACCGCAGGAACAGCCCGAAGAAAATCAGGAGCAAATGCAACAACAAACTAATCAACCGCAGGTAGCGGCATAAAAAATAATACTATGGCAATAGGTAAACCAATTTTAAGAGACTTAACTACCCCCTTCAATTCGGTATATCAGATATATAGCGATATGTCGGGGTGGGATAGGTGTACAATCCAAGTAGTTGGGCCTCTTTCTGGTCGTATCAATATCATGGGGACTAATGATAGTGGGGCACATCAGCAAAACACCTATGGCAATGCCATGTTAGCCATTAATTATACTCCTATTCTGGCAAAAGATTTATCAACGGGATCAATGGTAAATGCTATATATGGAGCAGGATTGTTTGAAGTAGATATAAATGCTCAATTCCTGAAGTTGCAGGGAAGTCCTGCTTCTGCCGGAACCAATGTATATCGCATACTTTTATTTAATCAAAAAAATCTATAAACTATAATTTATGACAGACGAACTTGTCAATACAAATCAAACACAAGAACCCGCCGCAACAGGCAGGGATGTAAAAACATTTGAAGGTGAAAACTTTTTAAATAAAATGTGGGGGATAGATGCCCCCGCCAAAGAAACTGTGCAAACAACACAGCCAGAAGTTAGGCCAGAAACACCAGCTATCCATGAAACAAAGCCTGAAGTTGTTGAGCCAAAAACAGAAGAACATCCGCTAATAAAAAACGATTGGTATAAAGACTTGGGTTGGGAAAGTGAAGATGCCGCAAAGAATGAAGTAGCAGAACTTAAAAAGCTAAAAGATAAAAAGCCCGAAGTAGTATATGGCATTGAGCCGGGGAAAGAAGATGAAATGTTTGAACTACTTTCCAAGAAAAAACAATTAGCCAAAGCTGCAAACCTTGATTTAACAAAACCAGAAGATGCAGCCACTTTAATAAAACTCAACCTGAAACTAAAGCATGATGCGCTTGAAGGGGATGAAATAGCCGATTTATTTGCTGAAAATTATTCCAAGCCTTACAAGCCAAAACAATCATTGGAACAAACCGATGAAGAATATGCAGAAGTAGTTAATGACTGGCAGCAAAAGTGTGATGCCATAGACAGAAAAATTATCAGGGATGCTAAGATGGCAAAACCTGAAGTTGATGAATACAGTAAAAAAATAGTAATACCGGAAATTCCCAAGCAGGATAATCAAGCCAAAGCCCCAACACAAGAAGAACTTGATAAGGCCAAAAGGTATGATGAATCCTACATCCAATCAGTTGATAATTCATTAAAAGAATTTAATGGCTTTTCGGTGGCAGTTAAAAACGAAGCCGTAGGACTGTCTGAAATATCTGTTGCCTTTGGGGTAATGGATGCCGAAAAAACATCATTAGCACAGGAATTGAAAGATTTTTCCAAAGCGAATTATGATACCAATGTTTTATTTGCCCCAAGATGGGTAAATGAAGACGGTACGCTTAATGCAAAGCAGATTGCCGAAGACAGGTACTTGCTTGCAAACAGGGATAAGATTTTTCAAAAGATGACCAATGATGCTGCAACAAAAGCGATTGAAACTTATATTAAGGGCAAAAAACAAATTAATGTTACCGAAACCACTAATACCGGTACGGTTGCCTTGCAAGATGAAAAAACTGAAGCCGATAAAATGAGGGATTTCTTTTACTCATAACAATTTTTAAAAACAGTTTAAATTTTAAATCAAATGGCAGGTATTCCAACCTCAAATATATTGCAGCCCGGACTTATAAAAGTAACCGGTGGTGCAACACAGGCGATTATATCAGGGTTACAGTTGCTTACGCCGCAATACTATAACAAGTATATCGAAAGATACGGCCCTGAAATGTATGATTATTTCTTTCAATGGTTAGGTGCTTTTGACGGTCAGGAGATCGTTAAAAACCGTAATTATTTCTGGTTTGAAAGTCGTGGTAAAAACCAATTTGCCGCTACCAATTTAAGCCAAGTAACAACCCCGGCAGCAGGTGCAACAGTAACCGTAAATATTCCGGCCAGCGACCTTTACAGTTCCGGCACTTATTCTGCATTGCGTGTGGGTGAAACAGTTAGAATTGCATCTTCTAATATTGAAGGCCAGATTTTGACAGTTCCTTCCGTTGACCAAGCTACCATCCGTCCTAAAAAATCAACACAAGCCTTTGTATCAGCCAATTCAACAAGTCTATTGGCTGGTGAAATCCTGATCTTTGGCGGTTTGGTGGACGTTGGTGAAGCCTCCGGTAACTATGAGCCGCAAGTACACCTTGATGTTCAGTTGAATAACAACATTACTGAAATCAGGGAAGATTATGCAGCTACCGACCTTGCAGAAATGACCGATGTGTACTATACCAATGGTATCACAGGTTCAGCACCAGCAGGTGGTGGGCAGGCAGGAACTTCATTGTTCACTTACAAATCATTGGTTAAAACTGATGTAAGGTTTATCAATAGCATCGAAACAAAGTTAATGCGTGGAGATGCCGTAGATAATACCGGATTGCTTTCTACAACTTCTGTTGGTACACAGGGTTTTATCCCTTCTATTGTAGCCAATGGTGAAACCGTAAACTATACACCCGGAACACTTGACTTGTCCAAATTGCATGAAATCACCCGTATTATGAAAGTAAACGGTTGTGCAAAAGACAATACATGGTTACAGGATATTTTCCAAAGGCAGGATTTCAGCGATGGAATTTTCGCCCAATATCCAGCCGGTGCTTATGTATGGGGTAGCGGTTCAAATTCACAGGAAGCAGCCGTAGCTTACGGTACACAACAGTTGCTTATTGATGGTGTAATGTTTCGTGTTAAAGAATATTCTCCGTGGAATACAGAAGTACAAACAGGTAAAACACCTAATGTTGACTACTTCCGTAACTATGGAGTAATTGCACCAATGGGTACTGTTCCCGATGCAAAAACATATACGCCGATGAAAAACATTACCGTTATGGTTCAGCAGCCGCAGGGTGGTGGAACAACTGGTAACGGTATCCGTGTATGGCAGTGGGGTGGTGGTTCTATGAATCCTTCCGATGGAACGGTTCGTGACCATGTGAGTATGATAAAATATACTGGTTTAAGGGTGTGTGCAGCCAACCAGTTTGTCATCGTTAGTGCTTAAAAAACACAAAAATTAGCAGCCCTGAAATACGGGCTGCTTCTTAAATAAAACACCTTCGTATTGAAGGGGCTATCTGAAAGCCTTAAACGATTAAAAATTAAAAACAAATTAAAATGGCAACATTAAAAAATGTGCAGGATTCATTGAGTCCGGCAAATGACAAAACATTAAATGAAGTTCTTGGAACAGACAGCAATTTTCAGTCGGCTATTCTTGAACCAACTGTACCTCCAAAACAAGGGTATGTTATATTCCGGTTAGTAAAGAAAAAACAAAGGCGGTTAAGGATTGACGGTATTTGTGATAATTGCTTTAACGCAAAAACAGGGGAAACAGAAAGGGCATATCTGGTAAGAGGGGCAAAAAGTATATGGCAAAGCGATTTGACAGATTTGATAAAAGATATTGACAAGCCTAATTCGTACATGAGCAAAAACAGGCTTAGTCTTTTATTTGAAGATGGAATTTGCCGCATACCGATAACCGAAAAAAACCAGATTGAATATGCAAGAGTGAATATTCATAACGTGGGGAAAAACAGGTCAGGTGCAGGTAAATTTGATTACTATGAATATGATGCAAATGAAGAACAGAAATTCAGGCTTGAAAAACAAATGCAGCGTATTAACCTGATTACTAAAATCAGCACAATGGCTGAAGATAAAATGAAAAAAATTGCAGCATTTGTAGGTGTATCATTTGTAGATGAATTGGGATACCCGAAAGGGATGGATGGTGTGAGGTCAGAATTAATGGTTAAATCAGATACACAGCCGGAATTGATTGAACGCTATATTGATTCAAAAGAAGTTGAAATATCATGGATGGTCAGGAAAGCAATATTGGATGCAAAGATAGATTTGACAGCACAGGCAGGTACAGCATTATGGGCAGGCGGCAAAGGGTTTATTGCAAGAATACCATCTACAAGAAAGGCATACGAATATTTAACAGAGTTTGCAATGACCAATAGCGATGAAGGAAGAACTTTTAAAGAACAATTAGAGCAAATAGTAACGTAATATGGACTCAAATCAGGCGTACCAGATATGGACTTATGCAATGGGGAAAAACCTACAACAGGGATACGGGTCGCCTGAAGATTTTTATACGACTATAAATATTGCGCAAAAGTCATACACAGATTTTTTATTAGGGGAGTATCAGAAGTATCAAATCCAGCGTCCAATATCGGTTGTAGAAATCGGTCAGAACGCAAGGATTCAAAATTCTCTTGCTCCCCTTATTTATGGGGCTATACTACCAATAACTCCCGTAACAGGCATATCACCTTTCCCCGGAGACTACGAATATATAGATGCCATGTGGAGTATATACGGTAATTATAATATCAGGTTTGCGCAGCAGGACAGGCTTGATTCGTATGTTCATTCTGAAATAGACCCTGTTGTGCAAAATCCCATTTACCTGATTCAACATGAAGGATTTCATTTCTTCCCGGACAGGCCTTACGGGGATAATCAGGCGAAGATGGCCTACATAAGAACTCCACCAAGCATTGTATGGGGGTATAATTTAGACAGTAACGGCATACCGGTATGGAATCCGGCAACGAGCCAAGACCCTGTTTGGGGTGATACAGATATGTTGCAGATTATTGTAAGGGCATTGGCATTAGTCGGGGTAAATCTGCAATTCGGTACAGTATTGCAGTATAGTCAGGAAATAAAAAATAGCGGTCAATGATAACAAGGCGCACCTATATCGAACTTATAAGAAGGCAACTTTACGGAGGCCCACCATCAGATGATGCTACCATTACGGTTGGCCTTGTGAATCGCTGGCTTGACTTCGGTATCGCCGCCGCCGCCAAACAAAACTATAAAGACAATATAGCTATTGACGGTATCAATTATGTCAACAATAGTTTCTATACAACATTCAAAGGGATTGCTGTAACAAAGGATGAACAGTTTTTATGGAAGGTAGCACTCCCATCTATTCCATTGGGTATAGGTACAAGCGAAGGAATTTCTACAATGGAGTTTAAGGATGCTGAAACAAATCAAATATCCTATCCCGTTGTATGGTTAAGCGAAAATCAAAGAAGCTTCAGCAGGGGAATGAGAACAATACCTAATAAGGTACTTGCTTATTCGCAGGGCGGTTATGTATATGCGTTAAGCACTATTTTATTGAGCCAGTTTACCGCAACGGTAACAATGATAAGCGGGGGCGTAAGTTCTGATTTGGGAAGTACGATAAATGTTCCTGATGATTATTTTAATACAATATGTTCGTATATTCAACAACAGCTTTTGTTAGAAATGAATCAGCCCGTTGATTCTGCTAATGATGGGTTGGACGCTGTTAAAACAACTTAAAATTATGAAAGGCATATATAAAACAAAAGAAGGGCAGAAAGTTGAAGTCGTTGACTTTGACGAAGCCAATAAAATAGTAATGATAAAATTGGATGAACTACAAAATAAATGGGTAGATGAAAGCGAATATTTGGAGTGGGAAAGCGAAGATGATACGCAGATACCCGATGAAATAGTTCGTGGTGAAGAAGATGAAGCAAAGAAAAAACGCACATCAAAAAAGAAATCTTTATGAAGCCAGTATTAGATAACGTACTTGTAAAGCCTTTTCCCCCTAATGAATTTACAGAAGGGGGATTGATAGTGCCTGATTCGGTAAAAAAGCCAAGTAATAAAGTATTGATTGTGGAAGTTGGTAACGGTACAGTACGGCATCCAATGAAGTTAAAAAAGGGAGATGTAGGATACAGGGTAAAAGGGTGGGGGCAGGAAATTGAAATAAACGGGGAATTACATTTTATAATGAACCAAGCGGCAATAATAGCACTACAATAATATGGGAGATCATCAGTCATATATCCAGTTAGATAGCATCCTTCAGGACTATCTTACCGAAGCCAAATTAAACCAGCAGGATTATTTCCGGCTTTGGCATATATTATTCAGGGGTATGGAAGATGTTGGATTAGATGCTTTTTACAG
>OFRG01000340.1_pt1 | contig 19462 bp, 23 predicted proteins | sample 1543071 | NCBI WGS metagenome assembly OFRG01 (sample SAMN07774222, study PRJEB24372) | wastewater metagenome | isolation source: WWTP Verbania (Effluent) | place: Italy: Verbania | collected 2015-12
CTTTTTTTAAAATTGATTCCTCTTTTAAGTCTTTGCGGTTTGATTCGGTCAAACTTAAGGCTCCGCCAATAATTGACCAATCATGTAAACCCTCATTGACGTTATTGTGTTGTTCCTCGGTAACTTCAAACTCGAAACTGTCCGCCCCTTCCTCTTGGATAGGAAAGTTAGAGGTTGCAATTGAGCCGTCAGCATGTTTTGTAAAAAATTGTTTCATACTCCAAGAATAAAAATATATACGTTTAAAGTTGTGGTTGTGGTTGACCTATTTGTTGCCACTACACGCCTACTGGTAATACTAGTCCCAGAAACGGCATCAATTGATAAAGTCAAATTATAGTTGGTTATTGGGCTAGCAGTATCATATCCAAACAACAGCCCCTTTGCTCCTCTAAAGGCCGCAGCCGGATATGTTATAGAGGTACTATCCACGACACCAAATCCACCAATTGCAGAAGTAACTACATTTCCAGTATAGGAAGTGTAAGCAATCTGACTAGCGTTATGATCATTAGAAGCCGTGGCAGTTACAAACCACATAGTCGGCTGGAAGCCTGTAGTGATAACTGTGTCAGTTGTTCCTGTTGATGAGATAGAAGCACTGTATGTAGCATAAGCCGATTTCATACCAATTTGTAGCATTAATTGAGTTGCTGAAATCGCAACACCCACTGGCACAATAACCGCAGAAGTTGCTGCCGGTAAAGTTGCTGTAATTGCTCCGGCTGTAGTGTGGCAATAATAAGTTGCTCCAATAGTTAAACCAGTAAATCCACTCACAACTCCAGAAGTGATAACAGTGTAAGTTGTCCCAGCACTAGCAGCATTGACAGTTACAATTCCAATTGGTTTTACTGCAATATTTGTCAAATCATCGGCATCAGCTTTATAAAAACGTCCAGAAGTTCTACCACCTGTCCCATCACTCATATAAACTAATTGTGGCGTAGTTGTTCCATCAACTGCCTCCCCAGCAGTTAAAGTAACTGTTGTTTGGCTAACTGTTGCACTGGATAAATCCACAAACCCAGAGGCTAATTGACCGCTTCCATTTAATTTCGGAATTAAACCATCATCAGCTGCTCCAGAAGAGGTGACAACTGTTGAGCTAGGATTTACAAATAATGGCGCTCCAGTTGCTCCAGAAGTTGTTCCGGCTTTCACTTCAGCGTTAGTTGCTTGTTCTACTTTACCGGCAACAGTAGTGCTTGCATCAGGTTGTGTTGAGCCAGCAGAAACTGCATTCCAAGATCCACCAATAAATTGATTGACCTCTCCAGTAGTTGAATTATATATCATCATACCATTCGCCCCTGTCAATGCGTCCCTTTGGACTGTTGTAAGAGTCAAAAGTTTGATTCCGGCGTGAGTTGTTCCAGAAAAATTAAGTTGGCCTGTCATTGTGCCACCACTAATAGCCAATCCATCATTAAGATTATCCCAAACAGGGTATGCATCAGATATAATGATTTTAGATCCTACTGCATGAGCCAAAGCCGTTGCAGAGTCTCCGGCGTATCTGTTTTGTGCTCTACCAGCTGCTTTAACAGTTAAAGTTTTTGTTGTTGAATTGTAACTCTCAATTAACACATTTTCTTGACGTGTAAACCCTTTTTTAGGGTTAATTGTCATCACGACTTCAGTAGAAGCCGGAAAGGTCGCTACTGGTGTTCGTGAAACATATATTGTTAATGCAGAGCCAGAGGCCGCTAGTGCTTGTGTAAGCGTAGCTTCGTAGTTGTCTTCAAGTGGTATTCCGATCATATACTTTGTAGGTTCTCTGAGCCTATTAATTATACTTTAAACTTTTAAGCAAAATTCGCAACAGGAAATAAATCATCGGTATTGTTTTCATATTTAATTTGGATTTGATCCAAAGTGAATACTGTTGGCACATCATCGCCAAATCCTCTTATTTGTACTGTATGCCCAGAAGCAAATATCTCTGCCCCAAGTCTTATTTGATAAGGAAATACATCAATAGAGTCAGGCTCGCTACTCTGTGCACCACCTCCAATAGTTTCAGTCCCTATAGGATCAGATCCAACTGTAGAAACTGCAACACTTGAAGTCAAATAATCGTCAGTGATTGTGGCTGTATAAACCACCTCACCACCTACAATCACCTCAATTTCAAATTCGCTACCTTCATTTTTTCTTCCAAATAAATCTATATATTCCAAATCTTTCCAGCTTGAAGAATTCCCAAAATCATATTCTTTGGTTTTGAATTCGTACTCAATCGGCACGCCATCATCACTAAACCCTTTTTCTATCTTATAGATTATTCCAGCATTACCAGAACATAATAAGTAATTATAAGCGTTAGCAGAGTCGATGTAATAACCATATTGATAAGCCGCTGGATAGGTGTATTCACTCCATGTTTTGCCAATCAAAGAGGAGTAAACGAGCGTAGTTTCTGGCACGTTGTCATCGCCAGTATCAAAAGAGAAATAAAAGTTGTTTAATTCTTTAATATATCCGCCACAATTAGCATTATATTGGTTTGCTGAAATTAACCCAGTAAGTTTTTGTAGATCTGCTGTATAATTTTCTGAAACTATAGCAGTTCCGCCTGTTGAATATTGTTTTTGTGAAAGGTTATCAATACCGTTTTTAGTCTGATATAAAATGGCGTTCCCTACCCCATTAGTTACTCTGTGAGAAAATAAACCATTCTGTGCGTCAATTGGCAAACAAGTGCTATTCGCCAAAGTGTCAGCAAAGGACACATAATAAATCTTTTCAGTTTTTCCGATTAATACAGTACTGGCTAATTCAAACAAACCATTAATTTTACCGTCAAACTCATTCCCTACATCAACATCATTAGTATTAATAGTGGCTGCAGTACTTGGGGCTGCATTAGTGAAATAAAATCTAAATGGAAATAAATCCTCACCAGCTGAACATATTTTGTCTTGGAAATACAAGAAATATCGGCATTTTGGTTGACCAGCATATTCTGTGATGGTTACTCCATTCCAGACTCTATAATCATCAACACCATTTCCCATGCCAACCTCAATTCCTCCAGAAACTTTTATGGCGAAAAAAGCCCATCGAGTCCTTTGACTTGTTCTGCCTGTTTGTGTTTCATATTCTGTTAAACCAGAGTTGATACGCTCCCAAGCAACAGCAGTTTCATTGTATAAAAACATGTTTGCTCCAGCCACCGCAATGGTGATGTTTGTGCTATCAGACTCATTGCGATTGAAAAAATAAGAAGTTACTGGCTTAGTGTAAGTACTTGAATAAGCCTGCAAATCATCAATCCTGATTGCCGCTTGATCTGTATAAGCCCCTGTGTAAGTCACTTGTAGTCTGGCATAAGTTATTGTTGCGTCAACTGGTGTTCCTGTAGTTGTAGCGTTAGCAAAACTTAGTTTTATAAATTGTGAAGTATTCATTAAAAGCGTTCCTAGTGTCCATTCATAATAATTTGATGAATCAGAGCCAAGGCGGAATTTAACCGCTGTCAAGTTTGTATTGAATCCAGTTGGCACGAATAACCAAAAGCCTAAATAGCCTTTAGCTGCTGCAATACTAGCTGAAATGGTTGTTTTTGTTAAAGTTGCAGAATTAGCTGCGTTAGTTGCAACTGTAATCCCGAATTGTAAAGCAAAAGTTCCTCTAATTGCCGTTCCTGTAGTTACACTGACGGCGTCCTCTGTTCCAGTCCAGCCTGTAGTTGCATTCATGGCGTCTAATAATACAACTGTGTCCGGAAGGGTAGCAAAGTATGTTTCTGTTCCTAAACGTGTTTTACAGCGTTTGTCTTTATCATAATAAAAATTCTTGAGTAGAGCAAATTGATTATCTTTAAGTAAATTTGGCTCTCTTAAGTTTTCCCCACCTGTTAAATTGTCTATAGTTATTTTTCCCATTAGAAGTTTAATGATCGAGCTGAATTGTATCTATTTCTGTTAAATTTTTGAAAAGCAAAATTAAAATCCTGTGAATCTTGGACTTGATACCCCATTTTTAAAGTATCTAAAGTCATTTTATAATCTTGTAAAGCCTGCCCAGCCTTTTGAGTGTTTTTGGTAGTTGACCAGATTTGATAAGCTGCATATTTGATAATACCATCATCAAAATCCTCTGGGAAAGCACAATCAACAGCACTTGTCATGTTAGTTAAACGCTTTCTAAAAAGCAAATTGGCTGTATAGCCTGTGTCTGGTGTTGGATAGAACCCAATCACACCCCCATAAATATAATATTCAGAAGGTTTTGAATTGCCTGTTGTTCCCCTTCTCATTACGTCAAGTTTTGTGGTTTTGAAAAGTTGGTTGTTATCAGTTGCTAGTTGCACTAAATCCAATCTGATAAATCCAGTTGGTAAAGCTACTGTGGCCGTTCCTCCAGTTAAAGTAAGTGTTGCTGGACTTGCTTGATTTTCTGCCCAATTAAAATTTCCATCTTTTTGAACATGGAAATAAGCATTATTCAAATATTCATCTTTTTGTGATTCTGCCCATATTTTATCACTCGGATCACATTTTAGATAATTTCTAAGTTTAGTTTTTAAAACCGCAAGTGTAGACATAGTTTATTTATTACTGAATGATGGATTAGATAAAATAACAACTCGTAAGTCATCAAATCGACTTGATAAACTTTTGATACCGTCCTTTAACTCGGCTTGATCTTGTTTATATTCTTGTTTAAAAGAGGCTAACTCTGTTTTAGTTTGAACGTTATCTTGGTAGTTTATACCAATTGCAAAACTAAACCCTACCACCGTAACCACTAAACCAATCGGCATTAAAGTATGTGCTGATATTTTAGATGTTTGGGTTTGACGTATACTTTCCTCAAGCTCTAAAATCTTTTGTATTTGTTCTTCTTGGTTCATGTTGGTTTTAAATTATTAAAGCCCTTGGGATTCCAGTATTAATTGCTGTTGCCCCAGTTTCTACATAAGTAATCATTGAGCTGGCCTGTGTTGTCTGTATCCCTGTAATTGAAGCACCACTTACGTTGTCCCCTGTATAAGAGTTTGTTGAGCCATTATCTAACAAAACTTGATGGTAATTAGTGCCTGTATATAAAGAGGTATATGTGAAAGAAATTCTATAAAAACCGCCATCAATAGCTTTAATTTGGATATTTCTAGTGTTGTCTGTTCCAGGATTAGAAGATATAAGAGCACCAGTCATTAAGTTTACTAGGAAATTTCCACCACTTCCTTTGTCTGGATATATTTGCAATCTACGATTAGTAGATTTTGCCATTAAAGAGAAATTATAATAAAGCCCTGTCACGTTAGATTGAGAGTTTAAATTTAAAGCGTGGACACCTGCTGCGGAATCCTCTTTTAAGAAATCGCAATTAGTTACCCCTATTGGTGGTGTACCACCTGCAACAGTAATTGAAGTATTAATCAAAGAAAAAGCATTGGTATTTATTGACGCTGAATTGGTAGACAAATTCTGTTGTAAATTCATAGCAGTATTTCTGATATTCCCAGTATTCACTGCTGCGCTTGTAGTTAGCACATAAGGCCCTGCCCAGTTAGCAGACACTAATTGTGATCCCCATACATAAACTGCTTGCCCTGCTTGAGTATAAACATCACTTACTCCATCGCCAGTTACAGGGGCTAAACAATGATCTGAAGAGCCACCAAGAGCCGTGCCTGATAACCAAGAAGCACTGATTCTATACCAACCATTACCTATTGATTCGATTGTAGAAGTAACACCAGAGTTCACCGTACCTTTAACTCCATTCTGAATGTCAAACCATGCTCTCTTTTCTACTGTTCCGTTTCTTGAACCAAGTGATACCCATTGGCAATTATTGTATTTTACATAGCAACTCCCAGTGACTATCCCTGCAACTACTGGGGAAGTTACTTGCCTAGTAGTATGTTCAACTGCTCCACCTCCACTAGCTGTTACTGTATCGGCTGTAGCCGTTCCATCGGGAGCTGTTGTTGTATTAGCTGTGATTGTGACATTAATACCAGTATAAGCTCCGTTGTCTGTTTGTTCTGAATATAATAATAAATTTTGTAAAGTTTCTGGCCTGTTTCTAATTGCCCCAGTATTAACAGCAGCACCAGCAGTGACTATATAATCACTAGCAAAATTAGCCTGAGTTAATTGTGCACCCCATACATCAATCAGATTCCCAGACAGAAAATTTATAAATCCAACCGCTACTCTGTCAGTTCGTTTCATTGCGCCCGCTTGGATTGTGAAGCTTAGTTTTTGCCATGTAGTAGTTATCGTGTAACTAGGTGATGTTAGGGTGGTTAGACTCCAGTTAGATATTTGGATATTCCCTGCTCGTGACCCAGAAGCCATTTTTAACCAAACTGAAAAAGTCCAGTTTTGACTTGCGTCCAAACCTAAACAAGATTGAGCACCATAACCGAACACACCAGTTGAAGCTGGATATGTCCACCTATCTGCTGTTAAAGTCCCATCAGGCGCAACTACAGAATTAGCTGAAACTATATGATTATTGTCCGCAGCTCCCCATACAACATTATCAAATTGCTCTGAATACAGAAGCCTGTTTTGTACTGTTACTGGTCTATTTCTAAGATTTCCAGTATTAACTGCGGCGGCTGTTGTAGTAGCATAAGCCCCTTCCCAGTTGGCAATTGTTATTTGTGCGCCCCAAGCGTATAAATTAGTTAATGTCCCAACATCAGAATTGAACAAATAAAACCCAACTTCTGTTGTGCCAGTAGTTTTTATTCCTGAAGCTGTAAATCTTTGCCAAGTTGTTGTAACTGCCCATGTTGCACTAAATTCAGTTCCAAAATAACCTGCTGCCCGAACATTCATTGTTCCACTTGCACATCTTAACCAGACTGATCTGGTGTAAGTAGCTCCCAAAGGTACAGTGATACTTCTTTGATATATCCCTTGAGTGTTAGATACATTAACAAATAAATCAGCATTAACAGTTCCATCGACTGGATTAGCCACTTGATTTGCAGTTACACTAACAGTTCCTTCTTTTATCCAAGCTGCGTTATCAAACTGTTCAGAATATAAGACTAAATTTTGTGTTGATGGGATAGTTTGTCTTGGCATGTAACTATAAAGTTAATGTAGTACCTTCAAGTTTTTTACTTTCTGTTTCTTCGGTTTTTTTAGCTGCTTCCACCTCTTTTCCTGCTAAATAAGCCTCGATATAATTTCTAAAAAAATCTTCTAAATTAATTTTAGGGTCAACTAACCCATCTTTAGAATCAAAAGGTACAACTGCAATCTTTTGATCAATTTTTGTCCCGTCATCAAGTTCAAAAGTAACAGAATAATCGTTACCTACTACTGTATTAATTTTTACTTTCATGGTTTTTAAGTTGTTGAAATAGTTATGTCTGTAGCGTGTGAAGTAATCACCGTACACCCTGTAGCAAAAGCAATTCCATATAAAGCAAGAATTGGTGGATCAGTTAAAAGAGCTGCACCAAAGGTAATTAAAGCTAAGACTGTTCCTGACGCCGCTGTATTATCATAGACTGTGATTGTACCTGTTGCTACTGCCTTATTAATTACGATTCCATTCAACACGCCTGCGCCAGATTTAGCTGTAGTAGTTGTGGCTGTACTCATACGAGTCGCCACCCCTTTTACTCCTACTTTAGCGATTGCTAACGTGTTGTCTTCGTATTGAGGTGCAAACCCTTCAGCAATCCATTTATGGCCTGTAGAGTTTGAAATATCACCAGCATAATCTCCATCAGTTCCAGCTGTTGATACTGCTGTGTCTTTTCGGACGTTTAGCATGAATACACCAACATCACCAGAAGTGTGCGCCGCATCTTCAGCTTTACCAAGATTGGTGGCTCCAGTTCCGGGTACAATTGATGTGATTGCCGCCCCACCTGCTCCAGTTCCTGTAACTGAGCTTGATTCTGACATGTCTGATATACCAATTTGGACAGAACAAACTACAGATCCGGAAGTTCTGATTAATTTTAGAGATTTTAGCGGAACATTACAAAAAGTTGCAATTGAGCCATTAGAAATTTTAAAGCCATTAGTGGCTGTTGGCACTTGATTATTAAAAAGCACTCTTATGTCCCCATCTTCAGGCTGGATAATAATAGCGTTACATCGACTGGAAAAACCAGCGTTCACCTCGGTAGTTGAACCTGCTGTATTAACTAAATCAAAAATGTTTGTGGCCGTGCCGGTCACTGTAATCTTTGATGCTGCTGCATTTTGAAAACTTTGTATGTACATATTGAAGGAGGTTAGATTTGATTAAGTTTATTAATTTTGTCTATTACCTGTGCCTGCAATAGCTCGCGTGTGATACTGCCAGAGACAATATCCATGCTTTTTGCCAAAGATCTAAGTTGAATCCAACTCAAATCTTTAACTTTGTCCTCTGAGACATTTAAAAGATCAGTACTATTAGTAGTTTCTGCTTTTTTAACTTGAACGTCAACTGATTTTTCTAGTTTTTCCTCTGGTAATTTTTTAAGTGGCTTTCTTACGTCATCGCCAACCAAAACAACCTCACCTATTTTTTTGTGTAATTCTGGTGAAAAACGTGATAATTTAACCATTCTTTCCTCACCACTTTCTAAATGAATGACTTTTATGATTTCTAACATATTTTTAAATTAATAAACTTGAGCCAGCTCTCAAAAGAGGGCTGGACTCAAAGTGATTAATGTACAACAGTTCCCAAAGAGTAAAGTGTTGCTGTTGGTGTACTTCCAGTATTAGTAAACTGTAAAAGAAATCTTTTAGAGTTATTTTGTGCAATAGTCATTGTTCCTGATAACGTAACACCAGTTCCGGCTGTAATAGTGATAGTTTCTGCTGCATCAGCAGTGTTTCTGATTGTAAACTCAAAAGCTGTTCCAGTGTTTACACCCGGGAAAGCTGCCTTTAAAAGGGCTGCTGTTGGGGTTACATCAGATCTACCAGCACCATTCGGATCTCTAAGAATTAAACCACCCAATAATTGAGCGGCTGTATAAGTTACTACGCCTGCAGTTGTTACTGTAGACACAGTGACAGCACCCTCTAAAACACGGCCTGTATTAGCAATAGCAGTTTTTTCTTGTGAGAATAACTGTGCACCACCTGTAAAACGGCGGTTAGTATTAAACATTATAGACATATTTTGTAATTTTAAGAATTATTTAAGAAAGGGGCTTTTATAGTCCGCCCCTTAAGACTCAATTTCTAATTAGAAACTAGTTGTGTCAACTTTAACGTCAACCAATCTTTTAGCACCATCAGCAAAAGTTTTGAATCCATACAATTCACCAACAAGAATATTTTTACCAAATCTTTTTGGTTCTTCTTTTGTTTCAATTGAAGGCTCTTTTTGCATTACAACAGTTGTTCCACCTTTTTGTCCCATTAAAAGATGTTGTTGAGTTTTTCCTACTGTCCAAGTGTCAGTTGCGTCGGTCAAAGTTTCGCTAACTGCAAGAACGCCAAGACCTTTGTAATTTAAAGTCAAAGTGTCAGCAGTGTTGTCATTAGTAGCTGTACAATTTCTCATAATGTTTTGATTTGCAACTGAAAGAGCAACTCCATTAGCTGTAGTTGTTCCGGGAGTGTTAATCAAAGCAGCAAGGTTTGCTCTTGTTGTGTCTACGTTAGTTACAGTGTAAACATTGCCTGCAGTTGTTCCTAGAGTAGTTTTGAAAGTGAAAACTACGCCATTAATAGTGACAGTATCTCCATCAGTTGGTTGAGTAGCCAAAGATAATACAGCAGAAGTTCCTAGTTGGTTTGATACAAAAATATCAAATCCATAGAAATTTGTAATTCTGCCATTCTCATTTTTACCGTCACCCATAACAGTATCTCTACCTGCTCCATATTCAATTAATACTTGTTCTACGTCAGGTGAAATAACCGCAAATAGGTTTGAATCGTCAATATTCAATCTCTTAATTTTCTTTTTAGCTTGTGAGAAAATCTTTAAGATATTGGAAGTTGTAACCACAATACCATTGCCAGAAGTACCACCCAAAGTTCCATCATCAACTGTAGAAGTTGCAACAGACCATTGACCAAGTACATCAGCATCAACTTGATTAGAAGCATATACAGCCATATCTTTGCCATATTGTTCAGCAAAGTCTAAACTTGCTTGAATAGCATCAAAATCATCACGATAGATACCAGCAGCAAATTGAGCATTTACACTCAAAGTTTCTGCGGTGTCAGTGACATCAGTAATAGTGATGTCAGTCCCTCTTGTATAAGCTGCAAGTGAGCTTGATAAATCAGAGCGGTAAACACGATCTAAAGTGTCACCTTTTTTCATTTGAGCTTGGAAACTCATATCTGCAATCTGTTTTGCTACGTTTTTTTTGTAGAATACTGTTTGGTATTCTTTTGACCAGACTTCGATAAATCCGGCGGATAAGGAATTTGCCATAAATTTGAAATGTTTTAATTATTAAGTTTTCTGAATCGATCCTTACCTAAATTCTGTTCTTTCCAAGCCGCATACTCGGTGGCATTCATGTCTTTGACAGATTTGCCGGCCTTTTCTTTAATTGGAACGCTTTTTATACCTGCAACAGGTTGGGAGGCTTTAGCCTTGGCCAATTTATCCGATTTGAGAAATCCATATTTGGTTACAATGTCTGACCATGCAGAGTTATCAGTTAATCCTACACGTTTAATTGCTTCTTCTTGGGCTTTCAATTCGGGATTAGCTTTGATGAGCTTTCTCAAACTTTTAGCATCTTCTTCTTGGGCTTTCATCAAAAGGACATCGTCCTTAGTCATGAATCCAGCTTCTTTCAACACTTTTGTCGCCGCCTCTAACTCCGGATCTGCTTCCCTTTTGGGTTTTAATTCTTCAGTAGAACGTGCGATTTTAGTGCGTTCTGCTGCTAATTCCTGTGTTTTTCGGGTGTAGTCATCTTGGCGCATATACCCCTTTTTCCATTCTGCTATTTCTTCGGGGGTTGGTTGTGCTTCGATTTCTGCCGCTGTGGTTGTCTCCACTTGTTCGTTCCCTTGATCTTGATTAGTCGAGTCCTGTTTAGGTTGTTCAACAACTTCATTAGATTGGTCTAACATTATTTGCTTCTTAAGATATAAAGTTCAGAATCTTAGTAAAAAGACTCACAGAGGCTTGCGAGGGCACAGAGGTTAACCCGCAAGCTTTTGTAAATCTTTTTCTCTATTTGCCAAAAATTCCAACAGTTTACTTGTCACCACTAATAAAGCCCTGACTTCGGGCAGATCGGCTTTAGTTGTAGACATCAAGCGAGTAATAGCGTTATCTTTTTCAGTTTGCAAAAATTGTTTTATAGCAATATATCCATCAGTAGTCCGGATATTTCTGATTGAATCGGCCTGCATATCAAATAATTTTACCGCCCGATCCTGAGCATTAGTAAATTGTTTTTCAGAGCTGTATTCCTTAATCATGTCATTAATCGGGTTTTTCATGGTATTGCAGAGGTTATATTGCCTTGTGCTACATCTTGAGTTAACTGAGCCGCTGGATTCACTGCCTGTGCTTGATCAACTTGTTGTGGTGGCATATTTCCGCCTTGGGTTGGTGGCAATTGACCAGCTAACGCCTGTATATCAGGCTGCATAACAAACTTGGTTGCATCACGTTTTTCAAAAGTCTGGATTGTATCTTTGACTGCCTCATCAATATTGATATTTGCTCCAGCCTGTTTTCCTTGCATAAGCATATTGAAGAATGCCATAGAGTCACGTCGTCTATTCTCAATATCGTCAAAAGATGATGACCCCACCTCAACTTTGATTGTGTAGCGAGTTACTGCATTTCTCAAAACTTCCTTATTCATTTCCCAGTATTCCTCCGCCCCAAGTTTCTTTAAAACAATATTGTCCTCCATATTCTCAAAAGCCTCTTGAATCAACAAATATGCAAGTTTGGATAATGATTGTTCAAAATTCTTGCGGCATTGGTCAAGTACTGAATTACTCTCAAAGAATTCAATACGCATTCCAGTAGCCGTGTCAGTCAAAGCCTGTTGGCCTCTTTGATTGGAAGTGTCAACAGTGAATGTCTGGCCTTGGATCTGTCTTTCAATATCATTCTGGAATTGGAAATAATCACTTGGTAATTGACGCATAGGAAGCTCAACACAATTTCTCATTGCTTGATCTACGTCACCCTGTACAGGAATTACGCCATATGGCTTTGAGATTAAGTCCCTAGGATCTATGTTTGAGTTTGCAGACCAAAGAAAAGTTCTATTTAAAGCCTGATTTATAAAATTGACTGCTGCATTCTTTTGGAAGTTTAACTCATCTTGTAGACCAAGAATCGGCTCTACAAAACCAACAGCTTGATTTGTTTCAATATCCTCAAAACATGAAAAGTCTGTATAAGGGATTTTTGTGATTTCTTTGCAGCTAACGATAAACAATTTATCTGCAATACAAACTTCATACATACGCTCATCGCTGTCCTCATCAAGGCTTAAAAAGCCATAAAATTTGTATAATTTAAGATTATTTTTACTGATTGCATCTTTTAATTCTAAATCCTGTATGCCAGCAATAGCCTTAACTTGATTTAAATAAGTTCCCGGATCTTTTTCCCAGCCTGATAAATTTGCACAATCTTGCAGTTTATCCAAATTGAAATAATCCTTTTTCTTTTTTAGTTGGGCTAAACGTACACCCTCACAGACTTCAATAAGGGCTGGCATATCAGCTAAATTTTTATAGCGTGGATCAACTAATATTTCTGTGAAGCTTTTAACATCAATAAAAGGGTGTTCCCCAATCACCTCTTCAACAACTTCTTGATTACTCTCCTCTTCTTCCCCTTCCATCGGTTCTGCCACTTCTTTAGTTTTTAAAATTCTGGCAATTTCATATTGATAACCAACTTTAGCCCAAGCCTTACCATAAACTATACCAGTCTTAGCAAACATTCTGATTGCCCCCTCAAATCCATACTCATCAAAAATATATTCCAAATAGTCTTGGATTGCTCTGCTATAGTCAGTAGTTGCACTTCTTTTTTTATCCAGAGCCTCTTTATATGCCGCTACTGATTCTGGATTGGCCGTGTCAAGTGGTGGCAGTTCCTTTTCAGGGTAGAAATCATAAGATTTTGGGGAAACTATCCAACGTGGATTTTTGGCAATTAATCTAGGTAAAACACGTTCAACAATTTCATGCGCTTTATTAACTTTAAACTTCGTTAACCACTCCGCTTGCTGATCCTGTTCATAAGTTGAAAATGCCTTATATATTTCTACCATCTTTTGATTTCTTGGCTTGTTGATGTTCCTATACTGTTCAATAAGCTCCAGAATTTCTGGTAAAATTTTGTCTTGTTGGGTTTGTGTTAGTTTCATGTTAGGTCAGCAATTTCTTGCCGTTCTGTGCCTAAACTATAATTAATCTACAACTGATAGTGACAATCGTCAATTGATAATGGGAGTCCCAAATTTATTATAACTGATTTTGTAATCAAACCTTTTTGCGGATTCTGGTTTATACACCTTTTCACCTAATTGCCAGACCGCTAAACAAAGGGAAATAACAATATCATCGTGCTTCCCACTTGGTGCACAATAGCTGACGTGGCCAGTACGTTCATTCAGATCATAAGCAAACACCTCAAGCTCTTCAATTAATTCTGGAATATCAGGAAGTTTGATTTTGTCTTGCTCAAGCAATAAAACCAAATTCTCAATCATTTGCTTTTTAGTGATTGATGTTATTTTAAATGGCTCAATATTAATTCCTGTCCGCTGTAAATCCTCACATATAGGATCACCAACACCAGTTCCATCAACTCTTACCTTGGCATTGTTATATCGCCTAGTCACTGCCTCAATCTTGGACTTTTGTAAGTTCCAATCAATCTTATTAAATCGGTCAAAATAAACTATTTCATGGCTAGTCTTATCTAAAACAGTAATTACTGTCCAGTCTTCATATTTGGCTAGATCAACACCAATAACATATTGTCTGCCCATAACAGGATCAGATAAAGTTCCCCTGACATTTTCTCTTATTCTCCTAAAGAGAGTTCCGGCGTTATCATTAAATTCTGTTTCAAATTCTTGATTATAAGTTGCTTCTGACATTTCAGATTGCGCTGTCTCTAATATTTCTTTACTGAGAATCCCAGCAGTAGAAGCTTTCAACTTCATTGATTGCCAATCTTTTGGCCTCTTCTCTGCAATAACTAAACGCTCAAATAAACCTTTTTTGCCTTTAGGTGTGCCAATAACCCAAAGAAAACCACCATTAGCAAGAACAATCGGCAAATAAATTTCCTGAAACACAGAAGATTTAATTTGGTCAAACTCATCAAGAATAATTCCAAAAGCATTATTCCCCCTTAAGTTATCGGGCTGGTCACCTCCTTTAACGTGGATTTGAGAGCCGTTCTTCAAATAACAGATCAATTCTACCTCATTAAATCTATCAACGGCCTGAGGTGGCACTAATTGCTTTAGCATGTCCGGTGCAGACCAAACCACCTGCTTTGCTTGCTTTTGAGTTGGGCAAACATAATGAAATATCTTTTTTGGGTGGATTATTGCCTCCATGACTAACTTGGCCAGAGCCAGTGTAGTCTTTCCATGCCTTCTTGGAATAACCAAAACTTTAAAACGCCTTGTGTCTTCCAGTACTTCGGCCTGATAGGGGCGGCTTTCCAGATCCAAGTTATAAGGCAAAATGATTTTTTCCATTTATTCAAGTTTTGTTTTGACGCTAATAGTGACTTCAGTTGGCCTAAACCATCTTTTCTTAACATCTATAATCTCAAATTCATGAGTATTGGATAACATTAGTTTATCCCCTTTCACTGGTAAGAGTTTAAACTTTAGTAATTTTGTTTTTATCATCTTGGATTAGTTGATCAATATTAAGTTCCTGAGTAATTATTGGCGTTCCATCATCGATCTTAGTAGTGGTGGTAAATGCCCCACAGCCAGCACATTTAAGGGTGCAACACTTTCTTTTAATTCCGGCAATCATTCTAAGTGTAAAAGAAACAGGAATAAATTTAATTCGTGAACATGGGCATTGAATCACTTTGCCATTATCAGTAAACACTTGCGGTTTTGGTGGTGTTTTAGTTGATGGTTTCATGATTAATTATTTTTAATTTTTTAGGGTTGCTACCAAGTTGAACCTGAAAGACCACACCGCCTGCCTCACCAAGTCCAAGATCACCTTTAGGAAGGCCATCAACTCTGTTGATTAAGTCTTTGAGGATCGTTATGTCACCAGCCTTAGCCAGTTCAATATATTTTTGAGTAATTAGAGTTGCCTCGCTTTCCTTTTCTCCGGGTGCAACATTCTGAAGTTGCTCTTTTAAATGAGCCACGATAGAAAAACCTTTAGGTCTTCCGCCTCCAGGATTACCAGGAGCAAACTTCCCCGTCTTTGGATCAGTATAAATCACGATAATAAACGTTTAATTCGTCCACAACAATACCTTAACAAAGTCAACAAGGGGATTCAAGGTATAAAGTTAAATCCAAAAGCCTAAGACAAACCCCTTGTCTTTTAAGACAAAAAAAAAGACGAGAGTTTTGTTTACAGGAAAGGAATAAGACATATAAGACATAATATTTTACTTATTATATTATATTATATTATATATAGGGGGACAGACTCTCTGCCTCATATTCTCTCTCTCCTATTTTTGAAAAATTCTGTCTTGTTTGTCTTATTGGCACTTTTGCTGATGTATAAGCCAACGTTTTGACTTGTTTGCTCTGACTTGCTTTGTCTTTTTGTCTTAAAACAGCACACTAGACCATAATTTACCTGACTAGGGAATAGAACCAGAGCATAAAACATAATATTAAGGAACGGGTAAAACTTAAATTAAAGATCATTTCCGAAATTGAACAACAGTATAAACTTGAAAATCGTTTAAAGTTTGATAAAATATATTTATGTATGATTTAACAAAAACATAATGCAGAACAACATGAGTCAGTTACATGTACTAATTCCTTTAGAAATTAAAAAACAGATTAAGATTAGAAGTGTAGACAAGGGAGTGACATTAGCTCAATTAATAACTGAAGCACTGGAAGCGGAAATCAAAAGACAATAATTTTAATCAAAAATAAACAATGGCCATTAAATTTGATCAGGTATCTTGTAAAACTCTAATAGAAAAATCAGGTAAAGATTTTGTGGCCTTCCCCTTCTTCATGGAAGTTTTAGCAGAAAGGAATGAAAAGAATAATTTGTTCTTTTTAATTAGATTAACAACAACAGACAAAGAGGAAATTATAAAGATGGTAGATGCTAAGTGCTTTGTGTCTTTGGTAAGATTTGAAGAAGTTTTTTGTCAGAAGATTATAAGCCAGTTAAAAACTAAAGATGATTTTAATGAGTTTAAAGATCGGCTTTTTTTAGAATTTAAAAAGCAGGCCAACGCTACTTTTGATGTACTAGATAAAATTTTTGGTAGGTATAGCAAAAATGATTGTGATTTGGTTATATATCATGACAGGGTTTTTGACAAAAAAACTAAACAGTTTATTTTAACCAATCACCATAAAGTCGATTATTTATATTACAATAAAGAAAATAACTTTTACCTTCTCATTCAGAATCAACTGTCTGGCATGGGTGAAATGCTAAGTGGGCGGATAGGTTATGGTCATGACTTTAACCAACCTATTGAAACCAAACAAGGCTTAGAAGCTTTACATAACCTCTCAAAAGACAAATTATTAGTTTATTCTTTTTTAGGTTGGATTATTGGAGCTTTTTATTTGGACGAGATCAAGAAAGCTAAACAAGAGTTGCTGTTTCCTATTTTTATGATCTATGGTTCAAGCGGCCAAGGTAAAACAGAATTAACTACAACACTACTTGCTATCTATTCCGCACCAGTTAGTTTAATGGGCTTTTCAAATTCTACAGCGTTTACAATGGAATACATGTTAAAGCACCATTTAAGGACGGCCGTTTATTATGATGAGTTTAGAAGCTCTGATTTAAGTTTGGATAAAAAGAGAGCGGAACTATTAAGGACAGTTCCTTTTGCTGGAGTAGTACCAAAAGGGAGGGCGGATCTTTCGGTAGTACCGTTTAAAGCAGAATCAAGTTTAATATTGACAGGTGAAAGCCCTTTTGAAGAACAGGCAGAAACCAGAAGGGCAATAATGTTTGACTATTCTGATTCGGCTTTAGAGTTAGCGGAGTGGAAGGCAGCAGCTAAAGAGTGGAAAAAACACGCCTTTTCTTTATTCCGCTATATAGTAGAAGGGGATTTTAATGTTAAAGACTATCTTGAATTTATTGAATCTAACAAACAATATTTAAAGAAGAAGAATTCTGATATTTGTTTTGGAGCTTTAGCAGGAATATTTGGAATAGACCAGACAGAAGTTTTTTTTGCTGACTGCCAGTCCAGCATGAGTGAGGACATCGGACTACATAATGCAGATTTATTCTTTAGGAATGTAGAGGAATACATAAGTACTGATGCTGGAAAATTTGCAAACAAATATATCAAAAGCCTATCCAATAAGATTTTTATAGCCATTCCCTCACTGGTGAAAGAAATGATGCAAAAAAAATATCTTGTGGTGACGTTCAACTCTAGGGACATTCTTGGCCAAATTCGGGCTAAATATGGGAAAAATAACGTGACCGAGGGTAGGGAATATACAACAGAGTTTAGCAACTTTGATAACGCCGGCTTACCAAAACAAATTCGAGGCTATTATATCGAAAAAGAGGTGGTTAAAGAGTCTGACGCTTTATATTTATTAACTGAAACAGCATGCAATTAACTTTAGATACATTTTGCAAAACATTCCAAGGCTCTTATGTTTGTGGCATGAAAGAAGGTAGCGGACAGATAGGCGGTTTTCAGGTTACTAATGCTGACACACTCAATAAATTAGTGAATGATTTACAGGGAAGAGAACTTAATGTTCACTTTACACCTAATGCAGTTATTGACTTGGCGGAGCGCAGCCGGAAAACCAATATAGGTAAAATCAATGCTTGGTATATTGACGTGGATATAGCCGAAACCAAACATATTCTTAAGCCAGAAGATTTGAATATTAGGGAAAAAAGGAAAGAAGAAATCTTCACATCTTTGATTTTTGAGTTTGACTTAGATCCATCATTAGTTGTGGAAAGTCGAAACGGTTATCATGTTTACTGGTTTGCCGATGAGACTGCTACAATAGACAACTTTGATTCTATTCAAAAAGCCTTGGTCAATAAAATGCTATGGCAAGGAGCTGATGAGGGAGCAAGCAAAATGTCAGGCATGCTAAAGATGCCATTTACTCGCTTTTGGAAAAGAGGGGAAACTGGAATTCACAAACCCGAAACCATGGTAGGAACTTATAAAAAGTATAGCGAGAAAGACATGATTGTTATGGCTCGAAAATTAAAATCCACCAAACTAACTGAGAACCTTATTACTTTAACACCACTACCTAAGCAGAAGCGTTTTAAAGGCACTTTTAATGGACTAAAAGACATTAAAGGTAAACTTGGTTCTTTAAGTGGCCACCCAGCTTTAAACGGCGAAATAGTATCATTTCAGAGAACAGTGAGTAACTCAGAGAAAGAAAAATATAATGTGTTCTTTTCTGGCAAACCTTCCCCTGTCTGGATTGATCAAACCACCGGATCTATTTATTCGTCAAGTGATGATGGAATTAGAACAATAAGTGATTTATTAGACTGGTATATCCAGAATTGTAAAGTCAGTGAAAAGGAAAAGTTAGCAGCACTTAAATTAATAGCTTAATTAACCCAAAATAAAAAATGCAATCCAGACAACAACAAAAAGACACAAACACCGAATTAATCCGGATAGGTATGCAAAAACTACGATTACAGGATATCCACCCCAAACTAGTTACACAGACTTTAAAGCTTAGAGATCAATGGAACAAGAAAAAACCAATAACAACATAACAACAAAAACATGACAAAACATAGAGAGGGGTACCATCAGGCATCAACTTACTTGAGCAGTTTAGTAGAAGAGATGGCTAAATTACCAGTGGGCTGGAGGTGTAGAGACGGCTTAAAATATCCATTAACAATCCGAAAAACTAGCGGCCTTGAGTTTACATTCTACACTTACGAAGAACACCACAAATTTATTTCCAATTTATTCAAAACATCATGAGAGTCAAACACCAAATTAATCAGTATATATTTTTTAGCAGCCAATCCGGGAAAAGAGTTGGCCAGATAATCGGGATCTATCAACCCAATGGTGATGAGGTCAAGTATATAGTTGAATGTGCCATCTTGGTTGCGGATCAACTCGATGGAGCAAGAAAAATTAAAAAACTATCATACTATAATTTAAGTGAAAGTGAAGTTGAATCAATGTAATTACTTGACATTCATTCTTAATCAATATATCTTAGTTGTAAGAATTGAACAAAAAGAGAACTGGCTAATAAGCTAAATAATCTCTAAACATTTTAATTCTTACAATTATTTTATTAACATTTTAAAAAATGTTCAACAAT
>OFRG01000342.1_pt1 | contig 19436 bp, 27 predicted proteins | sample 1543071 | NCBI WGS metagenome assembly OFRG01 (sample SAMN07774222, study PRJEB24372) | wastewater metagenome | isolation source: WWTP Verbania (Effluent) | place: Italy: Verbania | collected 2015-12
TCTGGCGACACATCTAGGCCGACCCCTGCGCTATATCGTCCGCCGTCTCTGCGCCGCATGTTACGCCGCCACAGCGAGAAGTTTGTAATCCACCCCGTTGGCGCTGATGGTGATCGTGTGCGTCTGGACAACGGCACCGGCAGCCGCCGCCTGATCGATGCGAAGGGCATCCAGGCGAGCCCGCGCCGCCGCGAGGCCGGTAGCGCCAACGACTTGAGCGTTTCCGGTTCCAGACGGGACGATGCGGATGTTCTGGTCGGTGCCGTTGGCGTACATGTAGAGACCGCCGCCGCCTGAATTCGAGGTGATCCCCCCCGCGAGGGCCGCGTTGCCGCCCCACACGTTCACATCGCCGCGCGCCGTGACATTGCCCGCGAAGTCCGCGCCCGCCGCCCATGTGACAGCCGCGCCGTTGCAGACAGGAACCGTACCACCGCTGGTCCCGATGTTCTTGAGCGCAGCGGTGCCGAGGCCGATGACCTGCGAAGCGGTAGGCGGGTTATAGATATTCATGGCCGCTACCCCGCATAAACGATAAGGTCGTCATTCGCCGTCGCCGCGATGCCGGTGATCGCGTTGGCAATGCCGGGCTGGATCGTGATGTAGCCGTTTGCCAGGATCGGGACGCCGGAGCCGACAACCGCCGTACCCCCGGCAAGGTTGACCCAAATCGTCCCGGCATTGGTGGAAAGCGCCTGCATGTAGATGAGACCGTTGCCCTGCCCCGCCGTAAGGATCGTCTGGCTCGCCCCGCTCATGTTGGTGATCGACCTGTCCGTGACGGTCGTACCAGCGCCTCCGGAGGCCGTGTTGACGACCAGCGGGTTGCCAGCGGTGCCAATCGCCGTGTTGGTGGCATCAACGAGCTTGGTGCCCGGAATGAATGCGGGCTTGTCGTTGGTCGGGGACGCGGTGACTGTGACCTGATCCCCGACCGTATAATCGACATTCTGGCGGTAGCACTTACTGACGGCCATCAACTGGCTCCCATCCGTTGCGCTCGATGGCCTTCAGCAGCTTGCGATCCTGCCGCGCCTCGTCGAGCGTGTACGTCCTCAATATGCCGTCATGGGAAACAACGTAATTGTCCCCCACGACCTTGCCCTCAACCCTCACTGTGCTCTCGCGCCTTGCGGGCCTCGTCCTCGGCATCCTTGGGAGAATGCTTGTGCTCCTTGGGAGCCTCTTTCTTGTCAGCCATGTTCTAGCTCCTAGGTTGGATTGACCGCGATGCCCGTGGTCGCCGCAGTCGGTGCCCCGCCGTCCACGTAGATTTGACCCCGGCTGGTCGCGTCCGTGCCGTATTCCGTAATGCCGACAAGGGTGCTGTCCTTGTGCAGGTGCAGGCCGCCCTGCGAAGCCGCCAGCGTCGAAAGTCCGGACATGGCGGTCGAGGTTGACTGGACATTGTTGATGAACGTGCAGCGATCGAACTTCTGCCAGCGATCCGAACCCGCAGCCGCCGACACGATGATGCCCAAGACGGTCGCCGCCGAAGTCTGGAACGGGAAGATGCAGTTGGCGAACGTGTTGCGCGGCGTGCCGCCGGCAAACTCAAGGCTCGCATTCGCAACCGTGCGCGTCACGGTGTCGAGGCCGATGGTGCAGTTGCTAAACAGGTTCTCGCCCGTGCTGCCGGAAAGAAGCAGAGAACGCGAACCCGTGTCCTGCGCCGAAGCCGCATCGCCCATGCCGCCGACGTTGACGTTGACGAAGGCGTTGCGGCCCCCGGAAACAGTCAGGGCGATCTGGTTGACGCCGCCGGTCGAGAAGCCGTTGAAGATCGACAGGTTCTGGAACAGGCAGCCGTTGCCGGACACGACGATGAAATTGCCGCTGCCGAAGGTCGCCTGCGTATAGGTGCCCGAAGGCGGGGCGATACGGGCGCGCTGGGCCACGTTGGTCGGAGAAGCGATGCCGATCAGGTGGCAGGCATCCTTGGACCAGGTGAGCGTGCCGGTCGAGGCCGTGCTGTCCACGGATTGCGCGTTGGCAAGGCTGAGCCGGGCCGAACCCGAAGCCGCGCCGTTGCCCACCAGGTAGCACACATCGTTATTGCCCGAGGTCATCAGGCTGTGCGCCTTGTAGAGCGTCGCCAGCGGGGCCGAGAGGCTGTCGCCGCGATTGCCGTCCGACGCATTGGCAGCGCCGGGAGCCACGAAGAACACCTTGCCGGTGAACACCTGGCCGGCAGGCGGGAGAACGGGAACGCCGAAGCTGGAAAGCCCGTTCGGGAAATTGGTGGTCGTCACAGTCAATGCTCCTGGCAGCATCCGCTTCAACCGGAGAGGTCAGGGGTGACGGCCCCAAAGCGGATCGTGTGGCTTGCTACCTAGGAGCGCGCTTCGCCGGAGGCGCGACAGGGGCCTTATAGGGGATTATGCGGGCGGGGGCAAGTGCTTCTCCAGATAGGCAATGGCGGCGCGAAGGAGATCGGGGTCGTCCTTGAAGCCGCCGAGGCCGGTATTGCAGCCGGTGCAGAGCAACGCACGAACATGGCCGCCAGAGTGACAGTGATCGACGGCAAGGCGGCGCGGAACGCCTCTGGTTGTTGCGGTTTCCTGGGAATGGCAAATCGCACAAAGCCCACCTTGCGCCTCCATCATGGCGGAATACTCATTCCGACCTAGTCCATAATGGCGCTTCAGGTCGTATTGCTGGTATGCTTCAGGTCGAAGCTTACGCATTGCGCGCTGGCGGCGGGCTTCCGTTGTTTTTCGACTCTCTCCGTCAACACGCTCAATGATCGATCGTTTCCAGATAAAATTATCGGGGCCGATGGGCAGAGATTCATCCGCCGAAAAAAGCTTGTGCCCCTTTGACGGCCTTTCTCCGATATCCAGAATGAATTGCAGGAAATCATCCCACTCAGTCGCGATGGGGTGAACTGACTTATGCCGCTGAAGCCACGCCCATGAGTGATAGAGCGGGTGCTTGGTTTTCGCCCCCCACCAGTCCGGGCCAGCGTTATGAACGTCCCCGTGCTTATTGAGGCGCAGGCGATGCATCGCGCACATGCCGTTGCTGACAACAGGCTTGCCGCACTGGTCGATCTGACAAAAGGTGCGGACGCGCTTGGGCTCGTAATCGGTCGTGCCCTTCTTGTGCCAACGCTGATAGCAGGCTCGACATAGGCCGCGACCGACGATCTTGATGTCTCTCAGACAGGCTTTGCACGACATAAAAAGGGCCTCCGTTTCCAGAAGCCCTTTCTATTCTAAGACATGAATTAAGTCTAGTGCTTAACTCAGTGCCTATGCCCCCGGATTCCCGAAGCAGCCCCGAAAATCCGAGACGCCACAAGAAAAACGTTGGTACCCTTTGTAGAGCAAATTTGAAGTCGAGAAATCCCCGTCCTGAGCGAACGAAGGCTCCTCGCGCCAGAAGAAGCGCATCCCGTCCTCGATATCGGTGCGGATAAACCAGGCGTCCGCATCGCTGAGGTATGGGTTGACCTTGGCTCCCTTGGGGAACATGCCGAGCGAACGGATCGCGTTCACCGCATTGTTGCCCGTGTCGGGGGTCAGGATCGACTTCAGGATGCGCTCGGCCTCGAACACGTTCGCCGTGGCGATGTGCAGCGATTCCGGCATCAGGCTGATCTTCAGGTTACGCGCGTCCACGGCATTCATGATCTGAATGACCGCATCCTCCAGCGCCGCTTCCGAAAGATCGGCGGCGGTGAGCAGGTTGGACTGGTTGCCAGAAGCGGTGGGGTGGGAAGCCGAGAACAGGGGCTTGCCGTCGCCATAGGCATAGGCCGTGTTGAAGCCGCGGTTGTAGATGTTGGCCGCGACATTCTCCACGGTGTGCCGAAGCGAGCGTGACAGCGCCTTGGTGCCGTTGAAGCCCTTCTTCTCGTAGAGGTTGTCCATCATCTCCTCGTGGGTGACGATGAACCCCAGCGCGTAAGCGACGTGCTGGTAACGCGAAATGGTCTGCTGCTGGGTCTGGTCGTAAATGATCGACGCACCCTGCGGCTTGACCGGGGCGAGGCCGAAGCCAGGCACCTCCGCGTCTTCCTCATAGTTCTTCTCGGACGAGGAAATGTCGAACATCTCCTCGAACTTGCGTGCCCAATCCTTGTAGGACTGGCCCCAGATCGCATTCATCCCCGGCCAAAGTAGCTTGGGGATACTGCCAGTGGTGATAACGCCCATGGTGGGTTCCCTTCAGCTAGACGCCAGCGACCTGATTGCTCAGGCGGGTGCGGTTGAGTTTGACGAGCCACTGGCCCGAGGCGGCGCCGGAAGACACGCTGTCCCCCAGATCGTTTCCGGGCGACTGCAACTGGCCGACGATCTTCACGTCGAGCGTGTTGGTCGTCGCCTCGGTCCCATTGTTCAAGACCATTGCGGAATAACCCGTGACGGTGCTGCCCTGGTTGACGAGAATGTCGCAGTTGAGGCCGATGTCGTTGGAGGTGAGCGGCGTGCCGGTGGACACGTCCTGCACAAGGCAGAGCAGGTTGGGATCGACCGCGACGCTGATAACCACCTGCGTCGAGGCCGGCGCATAGACCGGGCTGTCGCGGGTGATGTAGTCAACGCCGATGCAAACCCCGTCCTCGACGCCGCCGGACGCGAACTGAGCCGCGAGCGGGAACGACATGAGCGAGCCGCCGATGTTGATCTGGACAGAGGTGCCAGTCATCGTGACGATATCGCCGACATAAATTGCCTGCGAATCGCCGCTTGCATGGACCATCTGCATGACCGCGCCGTTATAGGGCGCGCCAGTCACGTCAGAGACGGGGATAAGCCCCCGCGGGCTGTTGGTGTTCGCCATAAGGCACCCTTCGCTTGAAGCTAAGGCGCCCTAGAGAACCTCAGCTGATGGAACTGGTGTGTGCCTGGGTTTTCTGCGTGAGCGGAGAACCCAGTGGGTCCTCTCCCCGGTTGATCGCGGCCTCGAATGCGCGGCGCGATTCCTCTTTTTCGTCCACCCCGAATTGATATTCTTCGAGCGGGGTTTCCATGAGGTATGCATATTGGGGAGCGCCGCCCTCAGTGGTGCCTACGAGGCGGCGAATGCGAGAATCGGTCCCGTCTGACTCAATGGACGTATCCTCAACGTGGTCATACGCCAGCTTTTGGAACATTGCAAGCCTTCCCGGCTTGTCGTTCACCCAGCGGCGCTGATAGCCGGGGCGATCGGGGAAGCCGAGCTTCAAATGCTGGCCGTTCACGTCCGCGCGCTTGCGGCGGCGGGTCGGGGCGGGCGTGGGGTCAGCCGCCTCTACCGGGGCCGTGGCCACAACCGGCGCGGCAACGGTGTCGCCGTCAGGACCGGCCATGACTTTGGGCTTGTTCGGGCCGCGCGTGCGGCGGGTTGGCTTATACGCCATTATTGCTCTCCCAGCTTGGCAAAGAGTTGGTGGGCTTCCTGCTTCGTCTTGCAATCCTTGAAGCCCGGAATCTTCTGGCGCATGTAGCGCTCGGCCTGGTCCATTTCCTCCCGCGAAAGCGTCACACTGGCCTTGGCCGTGGTGCGCTGGGTGACGCCGGCAACATCGCTCGCGGGTTTGGGGGCTGGGGCCTTGCGGCCAAGCGCGGGAAACTTCGTCTTCACCGCGTCGGCAAGGCGGCTGTAGAACTCGCTGGGCGGAATCTGGTTAGGCAAGCCCTGTCCGATCCACTTGTCGGCAAGGATGTCGGCATAGCGCCGCGCCTCGATCACATCCTCGCTGGCCCCGCCAAGGGTGGCGCGGTCGAACCACGGGTTGTCCTCGCGGAACGTCGCCAGCTCCTCGACCGGGTTTTCGCCCCGCAGCGGGTCGGCCTTGGCATCGGTCAGTGCCTTGGCTTCCGCACGCAGCCGCTTGGCCTCGGCCACGTCGCCCACCTCGACCGCGGCATCTTGCTTCGCCTCAAGGTCGGCCATGGCGTTGGCATAGGCGTTCTGCTCGGACTTGGTGAGGTGCTTGACCGTCCGCTCAAGGAAGCGGATTTTTTCGGCCATGTGGTCGATCTTCTTCCGTTGCAGCCCGGCCTTTTCCTCGCCCTCGCGCACGAACGTCTCGGCGTCCTTGAACTCGCGAGGGCGGGCCTTGTCGGCGGGCCATTCGTCCTCCGGGCGCCAGCCTTCAAGCCGGGCCTCGGCCTCAAAGTCGCGTGCCTGCGTCTGCGGCTCGTCAATCTCCGCGCCGATCACGGCGTCCTGGACGGTTTGTGCTTCAATGGGCTGCGTCGCCATGTCTTATCCCTCGCTCTTGCCTATGAACGCGATGATGTCGCTGTCGTTAAGGACGACATACTCCTTGCCGTCCGCCCCCTTGTGCGTGTCGCCGGTGTAGCGCCCGACCAGCACGCGGTCCCCCGGCTCGGGGAACGTGGCTTCCACGCCGAACTGGCGCGCGTCGTGCCGGGCCTCCGCAAACGCCATGTGGCCGCAGGCGATCACCGTCGCCTTGGTCTGCGCGAACTTGCGCTTGTCCGCCTCGTTGTCGGGGATGATGATCGAGCCGATCTTCGTTTCCACCGGATCGTGCAGGACGAGGCAGCGGTGGTCGAAGGGGACGATGCCGGAGGTGTTGAGGGGCCTTCCCTCACGTTCGCGCCGCGCTGCATTCGCAAACGCTACGGTTTCGGATGCCGTGGTGTCGTGCTGTGCCAAAGTGGCCATCACTCTGCCTCCTGCGTCGCAGCCGTCAGTAGCAAGCCGCGCACGGTGAAAATGTCGCAGCGAGGGCCAGCGCCGAAAAGCTGGAAGCGGTCACGGCAAACCTTCTGGCCGCCTTCCATGCGGTCGTCAGTATGGCCAGTGACCACTACGCAGGTTGAGATGATACCGAACTCTCCGGCCTCAATCTCGTTGGCGATGTTCCGTAACGTGCCCGCAATATCGCTGTCAGGCGCAAAAGCCTCGCGAATCGGAACAACCGAACTCACCGCTTCCCGCCCTTCGTCTTGGTCTCGCCAAGCGCCGCCGCCGAAATGGCGTAGCGCTGGCGCAGGCCGCTGTTCATCAGCTTGGCCGTGTTGGCCGGCACCATCGGGCCGTCGCTCGGGATTTTGCAGTCAGCCATCGTGTTTCTCCTCAGGTTCGGGCGTCCACTCCGCGCCCATCAATTCCTCGATGCTCGTCTCGTTGTCCTCACATTGGTCCCGGCGGTGGCGCAGACGGCTCAAGGCCCCCAATACCTCCGCCCGCGTCTGGGCCTCCGGCGGCATCAAGCGGCCCCGGCCCCATGCCTGCGTCAGGGAAAGGTGGTTGGCCTCCAAGAGCGTCAGGAACTCCCGCGTCAGGGGGTGGTCCCGCCATACCTGGAAGTCCTCCGGGTTGCTCAGCGGCATTCTTCTCTCCTACGGCTTTCGCGGCCAATATCCCGGCATCCTCAAGCAGGCCGATCGATGCGGCATCGACAGCGGCGGCCATGTTCTTCTGCGAGGCGTCCGCATCCGCCCGCTTGGCGTCGCTCTCTGCCTTCGTCTTGTCGTTCGCCAGTTGCCCGACGATCTTCATAACCTCCGGCGGCGGCGGGGCTTGCGGCACCTTCATCGCTTCCTTGGTGTCGGTTGCACCCAAAGCCTCCAGCATCCGCTTGATGAGCCATTCCTGGTTGACCAGCGGATTGCCGTTGAACATCTCGTAAGCCGCTTGCGCCCTTGCCATCTTGTGCGTGTCGGAAATCTGCGACGGGTCCGCCACCGGGATCACGTCGAGGTCGCTGTCCTGATAATCGTCACGCCCGACCTTCGCCACGCTCGTCATCCGCGTCTGGCCGTCCTCATCCTCTACCGGCTGGCCCTGCTCGTCCGTCTCCGGCTGCTCGTCGTTGAGTTGGAAATACTCTTCCTCGTCCAGATAATCCCGGTTGAGCCGGAACAGGATGCGAAGTTCGGCCCCGAACGAGCGCCACACCCGCTTCAGGATGCCCTTCTTCACGGACGAAGCCTGCTCGATCATCGCCAGCGTGGTGGTGGCGGGCTGGTTCGGCGGGGCGCGGCCAGACACCACGTCCTGCGACGAGGTGATGTCCTTCGCCGCCGCTATGAGCATTTCAAGCAAGGAGAACGACACCGGGGACGGGCCGGGCAACGCAAGCGGCACGATCTGCGTCCGCAAGTCCTGCCCGCCGGCATCGACCCGCTTCCACTCGCCCACCGTGCGAAACGCGAAATTGCCGCCGCGCACGTTGACCCCTGAACCGATGAACCCGCCCTGTGCATTCGCCAGCGTAGCCGCGTCGATCATCTGGTTCTGGAGCTTGTCGATCAGCGACGTGATGTTGTCCGTCAAATCGCCCAGCCCGATGTCGTAGAACGACCCGTCCGGCGAGGGGATGAACCCGTATTTCGTGAAATACTGGCGGCGCTCGATCTTGACGATGGGGCCGACAATCTGCATCGCCGCTTGCATCGCCTGCTGCGGGTCGAAGATGCCCTGCTGCACCTCCTCGACCAAATCCTTCAGCTTGGACGTGGCCCCCGTGTCCAGCCGGCGGAACGTGATACCCTCCGGCCCGAAGCACGGCACGATCCGGGCGACCCGGCCCTCCTTGGTGCAGGTGACGACATAATGCTCGGGGAAGCCGTCATCGTCGAGGTCCAGCGTGCGGTGCTGCTCGTAATACTCGCCAAGGCTCTGTTCGTCGTCCCCTGCATCCTCGTCGTCCAGGGGAATGTCTATCCACAACCCGGCGTTGACGAAGCCTTGCACCTCATAGGGGTAGTAATGGAGCACCTGCGTATAGCGGGGCGCGGTCTCGATGGACTTGGCATCGTTGTGGATCACGAAGTCCATGCCGTCCACGATATCGCTGCGGTTGGCGTTCTCGATGCTGTCGTAATAGGTCTTGCGGAACATGCAGCCGACTATTGGAAGGATCAGCAGCAGGCGGTCGGTCTCTTCCTCCCAGCCCGGCATCCGGTAAAGCAACTGCCATGTCATGTGCTGGCCGATCCGGTCGGCCCGTGCCCGCTTGTCGCCTTCCGGGTCCGCCCCAAGCACCCGGCCCTTGACCAGGTTCGAGCCGTCCACGATGACCGGATAAGCCTCCGCGTTGAACTGGATCGCGGCGATGGTGAGGATGGGCGACTTGCTGTTGGATGCCCCGGCCCACGGGAAAACCTTGTCCTCCTTGACCTGCATCGCAACCTTCATGTTGCGCTCGTAGCGTTTCTCCCAATCTCCCCTTGAGCCGTTGTCCGTCTCGAAGTCGCGGATGACGCTTTGCCCGATGGTGCCGAGCGTGTTTTCGTCCAGCAACTCGGCTAGGTTCTGGCCCGACAGGATTTGAGCGAGCGTGAGGGTGGTTTCGGTCGCCTCTTCCTGCGCCTCAGGCTCGTCGAGGATCATGTCGTTGGCGGGAAAGCTAGCCAAGGAACGGCTCCTTTCGGCCAATTGCGCGCCGATATGCAATGGCCTGATCGTTGAGCCACGGCGCATGCTCGGTTGGAGCCTCGGCGCGGGGCAGCGGGAGAAGGGGATAGCGGGGCTTCAGAATGGTCCTCCATTCATAGCCACAGTAGCCTCTCACAAGGGACCGGTGAAGAAAATAGGTGCGCCAGAACCTGACGAAGCGCCTCATCGGGCCGAACCGTCTTACGATGAGCGTGTCGTTGGCGGGGAGGGTGGCCATCAATATCCACCCTCAGGCATGGCCGCAGGCTCGGCCTCCCACTCTTCCTCATATGGATCACGGGCAACAGCGGCGGTCTCGAACGCCTTCGCGCCGTGGCTCGCCTTGTCGTGTCTCGGTCGGTCCTTGTACACGCCCCGGTCCTCGTCCCACTCCTTGCGGTAGTTATCGAGGCACCATATCCCGTCAACAGTCGCCGTCTCGTCAAACCAGCAACGGCGCAAATAGGTACGGACGGCCTCGACCCCAACCTTTTCCGATGGAATGCGTGCTACCACTTCCACGGGCCGAATGCCAGCCTCTTGCGCCATCACCGCTACCGTCTTGGCCTGGTGCCCCAGCCTGCGGGCGTTGGCATCGTGCGGCATGTAGTGCGTGCCATAGGTTATCTTGTTCGTGTCGGCCCACTCTTTCAGAACGCGGGCGTAGTGCTCCAGCCCTTCCCCGGAATTGGCGTAATAGCCGATGAAGCGATGCTCCGGCCCGACCTTCTGGCGAAACCAGATCACCATGTCGTCGTTGATGCCCAAGTCCCAGAACGTATCGACCGGGACATTCTCAACGGGGATGCGGCAGATGCGCCGGTCCTGTCTGACCCGCTTCATCTCCTCGCTGTAGAACGCGCCTTCGATTGAAGCCTCGAACGCCTCCTCGACCGTGGCGGGGAACTCGCGCTTCATCTCGTCCCGCATCGTCGCGAGCTTCTTGACGTACCACGCTTCCTGGTTGGGGCTGAGCGTAATCCCCTTGCTGTCGAGCTGGTCGAAATAGCGCTCGTGCGCCTCGCTCAGCAGCGTGTCGCGCGTGTCCTCGTCATTGAGGACGTACTTGCCATCCTCAAACCAGGGGAAGAAATGCAGCTTCCAATCCACCTGCGTCAGCCGGCGCCCTTCCTCCGCGGCTCGCTTGGCCTCCATCACCATGTCGTGAAAGTAGCCGCCCTGTCCCTCCGCCGTGGATTCGACCGCGATGAACTGGCCCGCGTGCACCGTGTTGAACGCGCCAGTCACGATCTCCTTGGCCTTGGCGGGGAATTGCGCGCAGACCTTGCCGAACTCGGACACGTGCAGATATTGGAACGTCCCCGAGCGGAGCGACGTGCCGACCCTGATGCGCGAGCCATTGCCGAAAGTCAGCGACTTGGCGCTGTCCTGCTCCGCCGGGATCGCCTTCTTGATCTCCGGGTCCAGGTTGTCATAGGCGAACTTGATCTTGTCATCGAAGAACGCCTCGGCATCCTCCCGGTTGTGCGCCACGATGCCGGCGGACGTGTTGCTGTTGAACAGGCAGGCGTCGAGCATCAGGAGTTGGATGAAGGACGTGATGCCGGCCTGGCGGGCCTTGAGGATCAGGTTCAGCGTCCACAAGTCGTCGAGCAACTTGTCCTGCGTAGCGTTGAGGCGGAAGGGGACGGACTGGCCTTGCTCATTTTTTATCCTGTACAGGTGGCCAAGTCTCCAGCGGCGGTCGCTGAATAGCTCCTCGGCGCGCTCAGCTACGCTGGCCACTAGCCGAGAATCTCGAACACCGGCTTCGAGTCTATTGTGCGGGTGCGACCGTCCACCCGTTCAATGAGAGAGGCAAGCTCGGACGTAACGCCATGTTCGGTGAGCGTCGTCTCTTTCCAACCCATGCGCGTCTTTGCCCAGAATATCAGGCTCGCCGTGTCCCCCGCCATTGCCTTCTGATACAGTTTGCCGCCGATCTTGGCGTTTACGGTGAGCGCGCCAAGATCAAGCTCCCGGCGACAGTGGCGCGCGAGGCTGTCCACGCTGGTTTCGAGCAGGGCCGCGACCTGCTCTTGGGTGTAGCCGAGCGAGACATAATGCTCAACCAGTCGGCGCTGTTCGTCTGTCGGCTCCCACGCTGGGCGACCCATTATGCGGCCTCCTTCACGACTACTCGCAGGTCATCAAACAACCTTCCGTCTTCATGCACCGCTTGCTTGCCGGTGAATTCCTGCCAGCGGATCACGGCGACATCGACATAGGCCGGAGACAGCTCGATGGCGTGTATGGAGCGGCCAGTCATTTCCCCGGCGATGATAGTGGTGCCCGATCCGCTGAACGGCTCATAGACCGCTTGCCCGGCGCTGCTATTGTTCTCGATGGGGCGCCTCATGCACTCGACGGGCTTCTGGGTGCTGTGGCCGGTCTCGGACTTCTGTGGCTTGTCGATCTGCCAGAGGGTCGTCTGCTTGCGGTCTCCATGCCAGTGCCCCGTCGCACTCTTGCGAACAGCATACCAACATGGCTCGTGCTGAAAGTGATAGTGACCCCGGCTCATCGCCAACTGACTTTTCGCCCAGATGATCTGCGCCCGCATGGCAAAGCCGCAAGCCTCAAGGCTCTCAACAACCTGTCTGGCACGCAGGTCTGCGTGCCAGACATAGGCCACGTCTCCGGGAAACAACGACCATACTTCGCGCCAATCGGCCTGATCGTCGTTCAGCACCTTGCCAGTAGCGGTGCCGGTCTCCCCGGTCTTGCCTGCTCGATCATCGCGCCACGAGGCATCATACTCCACCCCATAAGGGGGGTCGGTCACCATCAGGTGCGGCTCAACCCCGTTGAGGCACTTCGCCACGATGTCAGCATCCGTGCTGTCGCCACAGACCAAGCGATGCTTCCCAAGCAGCCACACGTCCCCTGGCACCGTCACCGGATCAGCAGGAGCGGGCGGCACATTGTCAGGATCGGTGAGGCCCACAGTCTTGTCAGCAAGCAATCCGGCAAGCTCGTCATCGGAGAAGCCGATCAGCGACAGGTCAAAGCCCCCGTCCCCAAGCGCAGCAAGCTCGGACGCCAGCAGGTCCATGTCCCACCCGGCGTTCATCGCCAGCTTGTTGTCAGCAAGGACCAGCGCGCGCTTCTGCGCTTCGGAAAGCCCTTCGATCACAAGGCAGGGGACTTCATCTGCGCCGATGAGCTTTGCCGCAAGCAGTCTTCCGTGCCCTGCTATGATCCCACCAACCTCGTCGATCAGCAGTGGGTTGGTCCAGCCGAACTCCTGAATCGAAGCTGCTATCTGTGCAATCTGTGCATCGGAATGAGTGCGGCTGTTGCTCGCGAAGGGGACTAGTGCCTCAACGCTACGATGCTCTATCTGTTTTCTATTTCCGCAAAACGCATCGACGCCCATAACGTTAGCCCAGCAGGCTCCCGGCATACCCGCTGCGCTGGAGGATGACGAGGACAGCGACAATCGCAATGATGGCCTTGGCGATCCAGTTGGCGGGGGATGGGATGCCGGCGGCGTCGATGATGTAGAATATCACCAGGACGACCAGAACGGCGATGAGCAGGACGATCAACAGCGATACGATGCTCATGTGCGTCTCCTATGCCTTTGGGGGGTTTAGCATGGGAGGGGGTGTGGTTCAAGCGTTTGGGTCATGTCTCTCTCCTTTGTGGTGTTTGGGCAATAAGCCGCTTTCCGCTTAACGGGTGGTGGAGACACCTCGCGGCTTTGCCCGGATCACTCTGCCTCCCTGTTTACCTGCCGTGTCCGTATCGTGGACCAGTCGCGGGCGGGACACGAACGTATTTGGCCGTGTCGAACCACCACTAAAGCGGCAGATATCCCTTTTGCCCGTGTCGGCGCAGGAGGGGCGGAAAGACCTTTCGGCAAAAGACCCCCAGGAACATCGAGCCTCATTCAGGATTGCTCAGCCCGTTGTGTCCGTCAGCTCTTCGGGTGCGCTTGCGACCGTGGCTTTCGCCTGAGCTGACTCGCTGTCACCGTCTTTTCTGAATGAGAGCGGCCAGAGGGAACACGTAAACCGGGCTTGCGTTTGAACTGCCTCTGCTCTAAATTCGCCTCGTTCGGCGTCAATGAACAAACGGTCAGGCGGTTCGTGCTCATTCCACGGGCCGCCTGATTCGTATGCGCCCCAGATCGGCGCGCCGCAAGCGCCTCATTTCGATTAAACGTTGCAGTATTAATCGATCCAGTCGATAAGTGTGGCGGGGAAAGGCGCGTCGGCCTCGCCCCGCCGATCAGCCGTTGGAGGCGGCCAATCTCATGTCAGAGATACCCTATAGCCCGATTTATGCCAAGCGGCTCAGTAGCTGTCGAGGGCACATCTATTTTATAGCCACTGAATCAGAGCCGCAGTTGGTCAAAATTGGCCACACCGCACGTTGTCCCCTAGGCCGCATGCGCGCGCTTCAGACTGGGTGTCCGCACAAACTCAGACTCGCACTTATCATTGACGGGTCAGTGCAAGACGAACGGAACCTCCATCAGAAATTTGCGAATCGGCGCTACCGTGCGGAGTGGTTTTTGTTGGACGGCCCAGTCTCAGAGTTCATTGAAAACGCTAGAGAATAAAAAGTTCTTGTGCGTGACGCCCTAGTGCGCTATGCACTGTTTTGCTCATGGTGAAGGGCGCGGTTACTTCTTTTTGGTAAAGAGCAACAGCCGCTCCCGCTTGTTTCCTGAGCATATGTGGTCCGTGCGTGGTGTAGGTTTCAGGTTCATCCCTCCGAAGGACGAGGTCGCTGGTTCGAATCCAGCCGAGCGGTTAGCCGCTTAGTAGCTCAGGGGTAGAGCGCGTAAAAAACTCTGGAGCCGACCGTTTCCCGCACGGACCACATATGATCCATGGGCCAGCCTCTATTGGAGGCGCGGATAGTGAGTGAGATGGCTACTTCTACCGGCACCAGTTTCGCCAGCTTAGGTTGGCACATACGCCGGTATAGCTCAGTGGTAGAGCGCCGCGTTCGTAACGCGGAGGTCGCTGGTTCGATTCCAGATATGTTCCTTCTCCGCAAGTTCCTTCCGCGTTTCCAATAGAGGCTGTCACTCTATCGGAGGAAAGCCCATGCGCCTGAATATCCGTCCCGCCAATCCGCACCGCACCTTTGAAGGCGCGCCGGCACTGGCCCCCAAGAACCCGCTTGCCGAATTGCGCCGCGCGGTCGCGTCCTGCCTCTTGTGGGAGGATCAGTTCTATGAGGATGGCGTGTCGATTGCCGATCGCATTTCCTCGCTGGTCGCTGTCTGCGATCCCGCCGCCGTTGCCGCGTTAGCAGTCGAAGCGCGCACGTCCATGAAGCTGCGCCACGCTCCGCTATGGCTTCTCTCCGGGCTTGCGAAGGCTGGACATGGTGCCGATGCAGACACCTATGCCGCGACCATCAACCGCGCCGACGAAATGGGCGAGCTGATCGCGATGCACTGGAAGGATGGCAAGAAGCCCATCCCGGCGCAGATGAAGCGCGGCATCGCCAAGGCGTTCGCCAAGTTCGACGCCTATCGCCTCGGCAAGTATAACCGCAAGACCGCCGTGACGCTCAAGGACGTGCTGCGCCTGGTTCACCCCAAGCCGGAGAATGATGAGCAGGCGACGCTGTGGAAGTCGATCATCGACGGCACGCTTGCCTCTCCCGATACGTGGGAGGTCGCGCTGTCCGGCGGGGCCGACAAGAAGGAGACGTTCGAGCGCCTGCTTCGTGAAGGCAATCTCGGCTATCTCGCCTTGCTTCGCAACCTGCGTAACATGGTGCAGGCGAACGTCGATAGCGGGTTGGTCCGTGAAGCCATTCTCGCTCGCAAGGGCGCGCATAACGTCCTGCCGTTCCGCTATGTCGCGGCGGCTCGCTATGCGCCTCAGTACGAGCCTGCGCTGGACGAAGCCCTGTGTGCGGCGGTCGAGCAATTGCCGATCCTGCCGGGCAAAACCTGTGTCCTTGTGGACGTGTCCGGCTCCATGGATTGCCCGCTGTCCGCAAAGTCCGACATGCAGCGTATTGACGCGGCTGCGGCGCTGGCATCGATCATTCACGGCGATGTGCGCGTGGTCACCTTCTCGCATCATGTCGTGGAGGTTCCGCCCCGTCGCGGCATGGCCGGCGTCGATGCTATCAAGCGTTCTCAGCCTCACGGCGGCACCTATCTGGGGCAAGCCGTGGCGGCGGTGAACGCGCAAATTCCATATGATCGCCTGATCGTCATTACGGATGAGCAGTCGCACGATCCTGTCGGCTCCCCCAAGGGGCGCGGCTACATGATTAACGTGGCCGCGTTCAAGAACGGTGTCGGCCATGGGCCGTGGACGCGGATCGACGGCTTCAGCGAAAACGTCCTTCGCTTCATTCACGAGAACGAGGCCAATGACGCGCGATGAACTGAAAACGGCGGGTCGGGCGCTATTCGGAAACGGATGGCAAACCCGGCTCGCCGAAGCCTTGGGCCGGGACGGCTCAACCGTGCGGCGATGGGTGTCGGGAGCTATTCCAATCCCGCCTTATGTGGACGCCTATTTCTCGGCACTCACCCGATAAACCGCATCCCTCCGCCTAGCCCACTCCGCTTCCCCTTCTGGATCATAAGGCGCGCTATCGAGCCGCTTGCGTTCCTGATAGAGCCACACCCCCTCGTCACGATCCTGCGGCGCTGCATTGGGAACGAATATCCCGTCCGGTGTATGCGATCGGCGGACCCAGTTACGCCATGTCGCCAGCCAATCGAGCTTGACGCCCTTCTGCCCCGGTTGTGCGTGCCAGTAATCGAGGAAGGTCTGGAACTCCAGCTCGACCGATTCCACGGACCAGCGCCGCGTCTGTTGCGCGAAGGCGAGCCATTCGTCAGGCAGTTGCATTGCGGGGGGGAGGCGGGTAGAACGGGGAGACGGGGTGCCGGTTGCCCCGGCGCGGCGCTTCGATGCTGTTCCATGCTTCGGCGGTGGAAGCAACTCATGAGATCGAAGCGCCGCCATCATCTGCTCGACATGGCGATCTTCCAGCCGGGCAAACGCGGCGAATTTGTCCGCAGGATTGCCAGCCGCCAGCCACGCTATCAGGTGGTGGACATGGGAAGGCCGGACCCTCGCTTCATCCGCCAGCTCGCCAAGCCTGTAATCTGTCGGCCCCACGTTACGAAGCCATCCACCGCGACGCCCCGCCCGTAAGGCTGTAGTCGGGATCAGCCCTCCGCTTGAACGGGATAACCTCGGATATGGACGCGCCGGCCTTGACCTTTGCGAGCTGCTTCTCGAACGGGGTGAGGCTTTCCAGGATGACCCGCTTCGCATCTTCCGCGTGCATCCGCTTGGAGCGGGTCAGACGCCGATATTCCTCTACCTTGTCCGGCGGGCACCATGCCATGCACGTTGCGGAGCGTTTCATGCCAGCGTCCCTCCTGCTCGCCAGAAACTTGTCCCGTACATCGGGGTCGTTAAGCCGCTGGCGTGCGATGTGGATATTCTGGTTAAGCCTCCGGGCTGTTTCCGGGTCGCGTCTGGCCGCCATGTGCGCGCGGTGCAATTGTGCATTGCGCCTGGCCGCATAGTCCGCGTCTGTATAGCGGGCACGGATGCCTTCACGGCGGCGCCGCTTTATCTCAGGGTCAGCATTGGTGACGGCAAGCGAGCACTTGCGACACCGGCCCGTGCGGGATTGAACGGAAATGGACACGGAACAATCGCGGCAAACGGGCATCAGTTATCCTCCAGCGGTGACCCTTGGATTATCAGCACCCGCGCCCCGGCTATGTCCTTGACCCGCTCAATCGAGATGCGATCGATGTAGCGGTCATCGGGGAAGTCAGGTATGGCGTGCTTGAGCAAATCGAGGAGAGGCTTGCAGCGGTTGTCGATGTCGCTGGCGTAGTTGAGGCCAAGGTGGATCGTGAGCGAGAGGTGCTTGTCGAACCGGGGGGAACCTGCCCGTCTCCAGTCCAGCCCCACCGACAGCGCCGCGGCATCTCGCCAAGCCTTGTACACCTTCGACATGAACCGGCGCTTCGTCTTGAAGTCCGTGGCGAACATCGAATTGACCGAAGGCGGCATGGGGACGGAGAAGGCGAAGGAGTTCACGGCTTTTGCGCCCGGTTGAGCGCATCGCCAAACTCATCATCCCCAAGGCAGTCGATCGTCTCGTTATAGCGATTGCGCGGAGCACGCTCGACATAGGCGGGGTGAAACTCGCGAGCGACCAGAGGACGCTTGAACATGTGTTCGCAAGTGCGAGAACCGGGAAAGGGCATGTGCCCAACGGCTGCGGTTGGTTTCATCATGCTGCCCTTCGTGCGCTGGAGCGATAACGAGACTGGTATGAGGCAAGCGCCGGGTCCGGCTCGGTCAGCGTAATGCCCTGCTCCGCACATTCCTGGCCCACAGCATCGAGGAAGCGGACCATCTGGCGGACCTTGAACAGCGACGTCACGTCGATAAAGCGCATGGCCTCCAGCTTCTTATCGTAAGGCAGAGGCTTGAGCGCGCGGTCATAGGTCGCCCGAAACTCAGGGCTGTCCTCCCGCAGGATCGGCACGCCATGGCGCAGCTTCCACTCGCGCTGGATTTCATCGGCTGGACGGTCGCCAAGCTGGCGCGCGGCCTCGGTAGCCCAGAGCCACATAAGAGAGTTCTGCTGCCCGCTACGGTCGCGCCCGTCGATTGACGAGACGGTGATCGGGAGCTTGCGGGACAGGAGGAACTTGATCCAGAAATCCAGTTCCTCCGGCGTGTTGATGATGCGCTCAGCCATTGGCCCTCTCCCATGCCTTGCGACCGGGCCAGTTGCGCCAGTATTGAGCGGCCATCGCTGTTCCCTGTTCGCGGGTGATGCCGAGCGCGGACCAGCCCTTGGCGGTGTGCAAGGCATGATGATAATGACATAGCGGAATGCAGTTCCTGTCGGACGCTTTCGTGCCCATGCCTTTCGAGCAGGGATCGGCCATGTGCGCGGCCTCGATCCGGCCAGCGCAGCCGCCTTTGTCCACCATCGCACAAGGCCGCCCGCGCAGCCATTGCTTATAGCTGGCGGCGCATTTCCACGCAGGGCGTGGCGCGTTGCGGTGTCGCGGTGCAAAGGCGGCTGGACGGAGCATCCTAGAAGGGGATGTCGTCGTCGAGGTCGTCGTGGTTCTGGACGGCCTTGGGAGCGTCCTTCACTTGCCCGTCGATCTTGCCGCGCAGGAAATCAGAAAGCCCCTCGTAGGCGTCGAGATGATCGTCGTCGTAGAGGACTAGATTGTTCTCGGCCTTGTCAGGCTTCGGCATACCTTTCGGGAGGCCGGACACAGCCGTCACGCGGTCCCGAACGCGACCATTCGCTTCCTTGTGCGTCACCGTCACCATGCAGCCGACGCCGAGCAATTTGGATACGTCGAAGCCGGCCAGCTCTTCCGCCGTAAAGGCTCGTCCGCGCCACGCCTCCAGATGCCCACGAAGAGTGGATTTCTCGTGCAGAGAGAGCGTGTAAAATGCGCCGATTGATGCCGGGCCTTCGCGGTGAATATTGTCCTTGTCGTCCCACTCAACGCGCTCGTTCGGCAGTTCCCACCGCAGATAGATTTTGTGCTGAACGCGGTTCTGTCCCTGATACTCCTCGCGCTGTTTGCCAAGGTCCACGACCATGTAGCAGATCGCCAGATGAGTTCCCTGGGGGACGGGCTTGAAGTCGCCTGAGCCGCCGCTGTCAGTCGCAATGATCGCCATTATTTCCTCCTGATGGTGAGCGACGTTCCGCCGTTGTCCATGATCGTTCCCGGCACATGATCGGCGGATTCTTTGATCGCGGCCATGTCTGGCTTGCGGATCAATTTGCAAAGATTGTCGGGAATCGCCGCCTCATCGACGATGATGAGTTTCGGGGCCACTTTCCGCACGGAAACGGTTGCTTCCGGGAGAGTGAGCTTGTCCAGTTTCGCGCAATCCAGTAAAGCGGTGATGGCTTCGCGGGACGCGGAAATCCGTGTCTCGCAACGCTTCTTTCTCAGCGTCCGGTCACTGATCTGTTCCGCAAGGGCCATGCCCATGCCCTCGTCAGCTTCGATCCTGTCGAGCAGGCGGCGGACCCATTCAAACATGTCCGTTTCGCCCTCAAGCGTATCGAGATAAGCGCGCTCG
>OFRG01000343.1_pt1 | contig 19430 bp, 21 predicted proteins | sample 1543071 | NCBI WGS metagenome assembly OFRG01 (sample SAMN07774222, study PRJEB24372) | wastewater metagenome | isolation source: WWTP Verbania (Effluent) | place: Italy: Verbania | collected 2015-12
TCTCCACGTAATAGCTGAGTCACAGAAAAAGGGTGGCGTGTGTGCGTTTGTGGACGCTGAGCACGCACTTGATCCTGAGTACGCTCGCAAAATCGGGGTAAAACTCTCTGAGCTTCTTATCTCCCAGCCAGATACTGGCGAGCAGGCGCTTGAAATTGTAGAGAGTCTCGTGCGCTCCAACTCTGTTTCCATCATTGTGGTGGACTCAGTAGCGGCCCTTACCCCTAAGGACGAAATTGAAGGCGACATGGGCGCTCACCATGTGGGCAAGCAGGCGCGTCTTATGAGTCAGGCACTTCGTAAACTCACCGCTATCACCGCTAAGTCTGGCACCACCGTTATCTTCATCAATCAGATTCGCATGCAGATTGGTGTAATGTTTGGTAATCCTGAAACTACCCCAGGAGGAAAGGCACTTAAGTTCTACACCTCGGTACGTCTTGATATTCGACGCATTGCGCAAATTAAGAAGGGTGAGGAAATTGTGGGCGGCCGTGTGCGCGTAAAAGTAGTAAAGAACAAGGTGGCGGCACCGTTTAAGACTACTGAGTTCGATCTTCTCTACAACGAGGGTATCAGCCGTGAGGGTGAAATCATTGCGCTTGGCGAGAAGTACGACATTCTTCAGAAGTCGGGTGCTTCGTATAAGTTTGGCGAGCTCCCTCTCGCTCGTGGGTATGACGCTACACGCACCTTCTTGCGCGAGAACAAGACCGTTGCAAACGACATTCTAAAGCTTGTGAAAGCAAAGATGGCCGCAGAATAGAGTTTCTTATCGAAGATACTTCAAAGGGCCACGCGTAAGCGTGGCCCTTGCCATAGTACCCGGGATCAATCACCCGCGTCCTTAGGAGCGTTCGGGCACTTATCCAACCAATCAGGACCGGTGTTCGGTCGCTTGGGGCCGTGCGATGTTGCGCAGGGCTTCCTGCTCACATGTCTGGTGCATCTAAAGCAGAAACCTCCGTTGGCATCTGTGCCGCTGTTGCTCGTGACTCCTTCCGAGTCGTTCGTCATATCCTATCCTCCCTAAATGAGCCAGTACTTTATATACCACGAAAGGTACCTTTCGTGGTATAGGGAAAATTCTTACGCTAGACGAAAACTCGCCTGAATATTGCGTGCCGCGTTTCGTGCAACCCACACCATTCCCACAACAAGAACTACAGAGAGTACCTGCACTACAAAGGAGGTATTGAGAAATGCCGCCTCAAAAAAGCGAAGTACCGCCACCCCGTCTGCCGGAGACGGCATGTTTTCAAGCACTCGCGCTACCCACACCTGCTTAGCAAGTGCGTAGAGTGAGCCGAGAGAGAGCATCGACGCGAGCGCGGTGCTCGATACAAATGGGCGCACGACACGAATAAACCGTGCACGACGAAGTACTATCTGCTTAATACGAGAATTAGTCATGGGTTCCATAGCTAGTATCACTTAGCGACTTCTTAAAAAGTTTCTTCGCACGGTGCACGCGGGTTTTAATAGCGGAAACAGAGGTACCTTCCGAAGCAGCAATCTCCTCCTGCGTCTTCCCTTCTATGAATTGAAGGGTAAGTGCCTTAGCAGCAACTTCAGGAAGACGGGAAAGCGCTATTACTACTTCATCTTTCAAGGTTAATTCTTCTACAAAATCACCCTCATCCCTCAGGCGCTCATAGGTTTCTGGCTCCATTTCCTGTGTTCTCCCCCGCTCCTTCTTGAGCTTCTGGTACCTGGTAAAACACAGCCGGGTCAAAATGGCGTAGGCCCACGACGAGAAGCTTGCTCCTTCCTGTGGTTTGAAACGGTCCGCATACACATATATGCGGGTAAACACATCCTGAACGGCCTCCTCAGCCTCCTCCGGAGAATAGAGGATACTGCGCGCCTTTCGCAGAAAAGCTGCCTCGTAGCGGTCTATAAGCACCCCCAACGCCTCGGGATCCTTTTTCATAGCCACAAGCACTTCCTCGTCGGAAGCTGTAGCCAATTGGGCCGGTGTTCTTGAAAAGCTCATAATGTCTTGTATCATACTCCTATCCTGGGCTCTTGGCCCTGCCGGCACAGGCAGGATTTTTTTAACCCCCGAGGAATCACCCCTATATGGCTATATTGTCTTACAACGAAATCGTTCAGAAAAAGGTCATTGAATACAACAATGAGCCGTACGAAGTACTCTCTTCGCACGTGTTTCGCATGCAGCAGCGCAAGCCAGTGAACCAGACCAAGCTCCGTCACCTTGTGTCCGGCAAGGTAACCGAAATCTCCTTCCACCAAAATGAGAACGTTCCTGAAGCCGATATTGGCAAAATGGAAGCAACGTACCTCTACACCAACCGTGGTGAGAGCTGGTTTACCGAAGCTGGAAATCCAAAGAATCGTTTCTCGTTCCCCGACGAAATGGTGCACGACAAAGTGCAGTGGCTTAAAGCCAACAGCACCGCTGAGATACTTCTTTACAAGGACAATCCTGTTGCTGTGAGTATTCCTATTAAAGTAGAGCTCAAGGTGACCCAAGCTCCCCCAGGCATTAAGGGAGACACTGCTACCGGCGGTACTAAGCAGGTGACCCTTGAATCAGGAGCAACGGTAGCTACTCCCCTATTCATCAACGAAGGAGACCTTCTGAAGATCAACACCGATACAGGTGAATACGTAGAACGAGTAGAAAAAGCGTAGCAGTAAGAAAGTGAAAACGGCGGGAGCTTTTGCTCTCGCCGTTTTTGCATTCTTTATAGCAATAAAGTTTCAGATTTCCTCCTCAGACTCCCCATCGCTATACACGAGCATGGGGACTTTCAGGGTCAGGAAATCATGCCCATCTCCAGACCCTGAAATTTGGATGACTACATAGAGTGGTGCAATTCCCTGCCGAGCCTCTCCCAAATTGTGAATCCCTATTGCGTGTTCGATACCGAATCTCCCTTTGGGAGATTCGGTGGGCAAAGAGCCTATGTTTTGTGCATCACACCCGCCTTCGTCGAACAATTTCACGTGGTAGGTTTCGTACGAATCAGGCAGGTTCTGCATAACCACTGCTGACTCGTAAGTGTAATGCACACCCACACCCCGAACGACATTTGCCGGAAATCCCACGCATTCTGCGGCTCGTGCAGCGGCCTTCGCGAGCGGATTGGCGCGAACGGGCACCACCGACCGAACCGAGGGTAGGGTGAGGGCGGTGTGAGGTGCCTCTTTTTGAATCGAAGCGCTTGCCGGAACCGTCCATACCAGCGCAATCGCAAGCGTAGTACCTATGACACGCATGTCGTTCCTCCCAATATCTTGTGACCTTATTGCCACATGTTTATCTAGATATATCTAAGCACGCCCCTATATAAACACAACAGCCGCCCCTTGGGGCGGCTGTTGTGTTTTCGAGCACCTCCAGAGAGGCTTCAAAAGCTCCTGATACGAGGCACGGGAAGATGATTTTCTGACGCGTACTGCATAGTACGAAGAAGAAAATTATTGGGACCCGTAACGACGTAGCAGGAATTTTTGGACCTCTCTGCTTATGCAGCGAGGTAAGGAAGTAGTGCCATGTAACGAGCACGCTTGATTGCAAGAGCAATCTGACGCTGCTTGTCTGCAGGAACTCCGCTACGCTTCTTTGCAAGAATTTTTGCGTGTGGACTCAAGAACTGACGAAGGTACGCCACATCCTTATAATCAACAAACTTCTTGTTCTCTATTTCTTCGCGCTCTGATTGATGTGCCATGTTTTTGTAAATAGGTGTTGAATATATACCATTCCTCCAAAGAACCTGTCAAAAGGCGTTGTGTGCGAGGCGCGGGAGGCTGATTTCTGGAAGCGTACTTACTAGTACGATGGAAGAAATAAGCGGGACCCGTAACGACGCAAACAAGAGCTTTGGGCGGTTCTTCTAGAACGGAATGTCCTCGGGGTTTATCTCTTCGTCTGGATACTGAATTTCCTCTCCTCCAAAAGGTGGGGTCTGCTCAGTAGTCTCGCGACTTGCTGCTGGAGCACTGCTTGATGTCTGCGAACCACCACCTCGCTCACCTGCGGCCTGCGGACCAAACTGGAAAGTGTCTACAACAATTTCTGTGCGGTACTGCTTAACGCCATCCTTGTCCCACGAACGGGTCTGGATACGGCCTTCAATATATGCAGGGCGTCCCTTTTTAAGGTACTGACCCATAACTTCTGCCGTGCGGCCGAAAGCTACGATGTTGTGGAATTCAGACTGCTCCTGCTGCTGCCCTTCCTTATTTTTAAAGGTGCGATTAGTAGCAAGTCCAAAAGATGCTACCTGCTGACCACCTGGAAGTGCTTTAAGTTCAGGGTCGCGAGTAAGGTTCCCGTAGAGTGTGACTTTGTTTAGGTACATCCCGTTTGAGTTTAATTGCTAATGGAGTTTCTTGGTCCCGTTTGTTTTACCCATTACGTTTGGAAAAACTCTAACGGGATACATGCTCCTAGTATATCAGGGACTACGCACCTGCTTCTTTGAGTGCCTGGTCGAGGTCTGTGTCAGACACTTCCTCAGGAACAATCGCGTTTTGCTCTGCGGCCTTAGCGTAAATCTCATGCATTTCTGCTGCATGGAGCGCCAGGTCCTTCTCCGTACGGATATCGAGAAAACGAATTACGTTCATTTCGTTCTTAGCAGCTTCGAGGACCTTTGCGTGTCCTTCTGTCTCTGCTTCGTACGCAATCCATGCGAAGTAAGCAGTATCGTAATCACGACGCATGTGGTCTACGCTTCGAGAAATAGTATATGCAAGCTGGACCTTCTGTGGCTCTCCTTCAGCTACAATCTCACCTTCGGCTGAGACTGTGTCACGGAGTGCCTGGTAGGTCTTTTTTGCTTCTTCCTGAGGTAGCTCAGGATCGAGGTGGAAGCCGAGCTCATACACACGGGACTCGTTATATCCCGCTTCAAGCTCTAGCTCGGTGCCCTCAGCACCGTGGTCGATTTCTTTTTTCATAACGGGCGAACTGTACCACGCTAAGCCCCTAGAGGCAATAAACCCTTATAGAAACTGGCTAAATCCCAAATACTCGATGAGCGTTGGCGAGGACTGCTTCACGCACCACTTCCTCGTCTTCTCCTCGAATACGAGCGAGTGCCCCCACCACGTCTCGCACGGAGAACGGATCATTTCTCTGACCACGACGAGAGACCGGTGCCACATAGGGTGAATCTGTCTCAGATAGCAGGTGTGTGAGCGGTATAAAACGCACCACCTCATCGTAATCCTGAGTAAATGTAAGCACCGCAGTATAGGAAAGGGTGAAATTGAGCTCTATTAGTGCCCTTGCTTCTTCAATACCACCAACAAAGAAATGAATATCACCACGGAGACGATCACCGTGGGTCTGTTTGTATGAACGCAGTATTCCAATCAAGTCTTGATAGGCATCATTTGTACCCTTGGCTGGACGCGCATGAATCATAAGAGGCTTATCAACCTCGAGTGCGAGCTCTACGTGCGCTTCAAAAACCTCGAGCTGGCGCGCACGAGTAGCACTTGGATTCTCTGGACGAAAATTATCAAGACCACACTCCCCTATCGCCACTATTTTTGGGTGCTGTGCGAGCGAACGAAACGCATCTATATCAAACTCTTGTTCCTGCGCGTAGTTTGGATGTAATCCCGCCGCCGCCCACAGATGCGGATGTGACTGAGCGAGCGCGAGCGCCTGTTCACTTGAACTTTTATCGACACCAACAACAATTCCACCGAACGCCTCTTCTTCCATTCTCTGTGCGAGGACTTCACGGTCCTCGTCATACATCGGAAATTGGATGTGACAGTGTGCGTCGAAGTAACGCATACCCTATACCGCTAGACGAGGGAACAGGTTCTCAGGCTTCTTGTTTTCATGTACCGCAGAGAGTATTGCGGTACTGGTGCTTGGCATAAACGGTGCCAAATAGAGCGCAATATGTGCAATCTGACTCACTAACTGGCGAAGGTCGGCCCTCGCCTCCTCCGCAGTCTCCTCTACCTTTATTTTCTTGTAGGGTTCGCTCGAGGTCATGAATTCGTCCCCCTTCCCCACAAGAGCAAATATTCTATCCATAGCATCTTGAAATGAGAATGTGTCGAGGAGTGTGAAGAATTCCGCGTCAATAACGTGATCAAGGTCACTAAGCGCCACTGGTTCCGGTAGGTGCTCTTCTGAAAGCTTCATAACGCGAGCCACCAAATTCCCCAGACCGTTTACAATGTTTGCGGTGTACCACTCATCTAAGCGCTCCCACGTAACATCAGAATCTTCAACGGGATGCACATGGCGCAGGAGCAAGTAGCGGGTTGCTTCAGTACCGTACTTTTCTACAAGCTCATACGGACTGATGACGTTACCTAAAGACTTACTCATCTTTTGCCCACCAGAGTTAATGAACCCGTGATAAAACACCTGTTCAGTTTCTTTCAGTTCTGCCGACTTGAGCATGGCTTGCCACATAACGGATTGAAAACGCACCTGGTCCTTCCCCCCCACCTGAAGTGTCTGGCCTTGTTCCCAAAACTTCTTGAACTTCCCTTCTTTGTCTTCTGGCCATCCAAGTGTTGAGATGTAATCGGTAAGCGCATCGAACCATACATACATAACCTGCGTGTCGTCTCCGGGTACCGCAATACCCCACGACAACTTCGCTACTGAACGCGAAATACTAAAATCCTCTAGCCCTCCTCGTACAAAGGTGAGCGCTTCTTGTCTGCGCCATTCCGGAATAATAATTCCTTCTACAGAAAGATAGTCTTCCAAATACTTCTGATACTTACTTAATCTAAAGAAATAGTTCTCTTCAGTGATTTCCTCAAGCGCAAGATGCGGATGAATGATGCACTTATTGTCTTCAATTTCCTTGGGGGTCTTGTATGCTTCGCAACCTACACAGTAGAGGCCAGTGTACTCTTTCTTGTAGATATCACCCGCTGCCTCACATCTGCGCCACATTTCCTGGGCCGCCTCCTTGTGTTCTGGAGACGTCGTACGAATGAAATTGTCGGGCGTGAGAGAGAGGATATCCTTAAGGCCTTCTACCTTGGAGGCGTAATGGTCTACGTAATCCTGCACTTCCTTCCCCTGCTTTTGTGCCGCTTCGTATATTTTTTGCCCATGTTCGTCCGTGCCGGTTGAGAAGAAAACCTCTTCTCCGGCCAAACGCCATGAACGAGCCAGTACATCCGCTTGTACCAACTCCAGCGCAAACCCTATGTGCGGCTCTGCGTTCACATACGGAAGTGTGGTGGTGATATAGCGAGCCATGTTTTTTATTTTAACCAAGTAGCTCTTGTGCCTTACGCTTTGATTTCTCGAAATCGTTCAAGAACTCTCTGAGACCTGCAGCAAGTGGAATGGCCAGTAGAATTCCCAAGAAACCTGCAAGGCTTCCTCCAATAATGAGAGACAAAATGACAAGAAGAGGTGGTATGCCCACTACCTTATTCACCACAAGAGGGTAAATGAGATGGGCCTCGAACTGATTCACAATGAAATATAGTCCCGCCACAATAACTGCCAGTGCAAAGCCCCCAGACGCAAAGGATACAAGAACTGCAAGAATACCTGCAATGAAAGAACCGAAGAGCGGAATGAGGTCCAGAAGCGCGGCCGCGACAGCAAGAAAGAGCGCATAGGGCACACCCAGAATAAGCAGACCAAGATAGACAATAACTCCGACGAGTAATGAGAGGAGTAATTGACCCTGCATCCACAGCCCAATCTTTTCCTTTGCCCGCAACCACAAATCGACCACATATTCTTCATGCTTACTTGGGGTTATGACCCGCAAGAAGTCATCAACACCTCTTTCTTGCAGTGCAAAATAGAAAGACAACACCACCACAAGAATAAGGGCAAAGATGCCGCCGAAGATAGTTGAGAGTACTCGCACCGTACCTCCCGAAGTATCGCTAAACGCTGCCTGGAACGATAAGAGTGTGTCGAATATTGATTGCGACTGGTGCGATGCTGCAGCGTTTGCAGCATTCGTTAAGTTTGTGAAGGAGGCTGGCACATGGAGCGTATCCAGATATTCCGGAGCTGATTGCAGGAAAGTCTGCGCATCATTCAACACAGGAGGAAGGAAATAATACGTTACCGCAAAAAGTGAGCCAAATACTGCTACATACATGCCCAGAACCGCTATTGCGCGAGGTATTCGGTGCTTAACGAAAAACAGTACTCCTGGCTCTATTGCTGAAGCAATTACAACTGCTGTCAGCACCAGAAGTGCTAGGTCTCGAAGAATCCACGCAGCATAGGCTACCGCTCCCACCACGAGTGCGCGAAAAAAGGTATCGGTAGTGATTGTAATGCGAGTAGGCTGATCCATATGAGTCTTAGTATATACTCGCCTGCCTGATGCGCTCGACTACCTCGGAAATGGAGAGCCGCTCCTGTTCACCCGTATCGCGATGACGAAGAGTAACGGTGTCTTTTAGCTCTGGAGTTTCGCCCAACGTGTCGAAGTCGATAGTGACGCAAAACGGAGTACCAATTTCGTCTTGTCTGCGGTATCGCTTACCAATGTTACCGTTATCATCGAACTCACACATAAATTCTTTTTTGAGTACGGCAAATACCTCTTCGGCTTTCGCCACAAGCTCTGGCTTGTTCTTAAGAAGTGGGAACACTGCAGCCTTAATTGGAGCGAGCGCTACTGGCAGACGCAGAACCGTACGGGTTTCTCCACCAAGTTCGTCTTCGTCATAAAACTCGGTAAGCACCGCCAGGAATGTTCTGTCGACTCCTACTGAGGTTTCCACAATATGAGGCACAAACCGGGTACCAGAAGCCTCGTCAGGATACGAGAGATCCACTCCTGAGTGCGTTTGGTGTTGGGTGAGGTCGTAGTCACCACGTGCGTGAATTCCCTCAAGCTCTTTGAAGCCAAACGGAAAACGATACTCAATATCCCACGCAGCCTTTGCGTAAAACACCAAGTTCTCGTGTTCGTGCCACTTAAGATTCTCCTCCTTAAATCCAAGGTCGAGGTAAAACTTCCAGCGCTTCTGACGCCATACTTCGTAGATGGTCATTGCTTCTTCGGGACGAGTGAACATTTGCATTTCCATCTGCTCAAACTCTCGCTTACGGAAGATGTATTGGCGTGGTGCGATTTCATTACGGAAGGCCTTCCCTATTTGTGCAATACCGAAGGGAATTTTTACCCGCACCGTGTCCACCACATTCTTGAAGTTAATGTAGATACCCTGACAGGTTTCTCCACGCAAGTAGGTAGGCTCTTTCGTCCAGTCATTTGCAAAGTTTCCAAGGTTTGATTGTACGAGCAAGTTAAATCTGCGTACTTCGGTAAAATCTTTTTTGCCGCAGTTAGGGCACACTATTTGCTTTCGATGCGCATCGAAGAGTGCGTTTATTTCTTCCAGACTTATTTTCTCGTCGGCCACTACGTCAATTGCTTCGAGCAAGTGGTCGGCGCGGGAGCGAGTGTTACAAGCACGGCACTCTACGAGGGGATCAGAGAAACCAGACACGTGACCGGATGCCTCCCATACTTTTGGATTCGTGAATATAGAGGAATCGAGTCCCACGATATTGACCTCTTCCTGTACCATAGCCTTCCACCACGCACGGCGTATGTTACTTGCAAGCTCCGCTCCATACGGCCCAAAGTCATAGACACCCGGAAACCCCCCATATATTTCTGAACTGGGGTATATAAATCCTCGTCGCTTAGCGAGCGACACGATAGTTTCAAGTGTTGGGGATTCTTTGGACATATAATAAATACATTAACGGGCTACTTCTCCGAAGGATGGCTGGTACCCGGCATCCCCCGTCGTCTGGGTAGTTACCTCAGCTACCGTACCTTCTAGGACTCGCTTCGTAAACCTATCCGTGCCGCTGTAGGAAATAGACGACATAAGTACCGGGCTTGTGCCGCGCTGGGAAGAGCTCGGCAAGAGCGCGACCTGGAAGGAGCCCTGCTTAGGGTTCGTACTACTTGTTCCAGCAGGTACGTCTCCCGCAGCCCATGTTACGACGCGGGTATTCTCGTCATAGGTGATAGAACCATCCTTTGGACTTAGGGCGCCTACGAAGCGCACATATGACGGAAGCGTCGCTCGAACCGTTCCGCCCGCAACGGAGTTTACCGTTGAAGTGAGGGAGAAGAGCATGGTGTAGGTGGTCTCTACATTTGCTTGAGGAGGGATTGGTCCCGTGTTCTTTGTTGAGCCCTGGGTACGGGATGCGCGCGCCGCAAGACCCAACTCCGTACCAATGAGCATGGTGCGCGTCATTGTTGCAGAAATGGTTTTTGGTGCATTTCCTTCGCTACTGGTGCGGCCCGTTACCGTAATGACTGCGTTTATAGATGGATTGCGAACGTTTTTAAGCGCCGCTCCGGACTTAGTTGAAAAAGAGAATGAACCATTACCTGCAGCGTTTGGTGCCAGGCGCGACAATGTTGGGTAGGTGTCTTTTGCGTACAACACGGTAGAGTCCACCGAACGATAGTACCCTCCCGAAGCAATTACCGAGGAGCTGTCGAGAGCCTCTCCGGTGAGCTTCACCGTAATCTGTGCATCAGTGAGATCAGACGCGAGGGTGTTTACCCACGAGAGCCTCACCTCACTTGCCTTGCCCGCGGGAATTACCACATCAGTACTCTGACTTCCGTTTACTGCAAAGACCGTAGAGAGAAATGAGTGAGTAAGCCGAATTGATCCCTGACCTCCTCCGTACGTAAGAGCGAGAAGACCTCCTGATCCTTTTGTGCCAACCTTAAAACGAAACACACGCTCGTCTGTTCCCTCACCTGACAGGGTGCCTCGCACCGTAATAGTGACGTCTCCCCCTGGCGCCACCGTCCCCACATCAAAGAGAATTGTAGAAGTGTCGCTCTTGGCAGGAATAAATCCGAAAGGATACTCAGCAAGTACCGCAACGTTTTCGATAGGTGTTTTAGAATCTGAATGCACAGTTACTTTTAACGCTATTTCCTGTCCGTCAGATGCTTGGGCGGGCATTTCCACCCGCACTGAAAGTGGAGAGGAAGTAATGGTGACATCGTGTGTAACTTCTTTTACAAATACCGCATTGGAGCCTTCAGTTTTGTACTCAAGCTTCAAGGGAATGGTGTATGTTTCGCCTTCTGCTCCTGAGAGCACTACCTGAATAGTTTGTGGTCGCGTTTCTCCTGGCGCTAGGTCGCCGATAGTGTCTTCAAATCTGGGATAGGGCGCAAGAGGGTCTTTTGCATCGCGAGCCGTCTCAGGGAAGGATGCTGAGAGGTGCGTGTTGGTAATAGTGGTGCGGTTATTATTTTTAACGGTTACCAAAAAAGTGGCCACCTCCCCGCTGCGTAAAGAAGGTACGGGAGCAACCGCAATATCAATATTGTCTGTAGAAATCGCCCCGCCGCCAAATACAAGAAAGTAGGCCGCGATAGCGAGAGTCGCCATAAACACTACGAGTGCGCCTCCTAAGAAAATGACAGACCACGCTACTTTTCGCTTTGGTTTTACGGGAGGTGATGTTGGAGGCTGCCACGCAACTGGCTCGGTAGAGACAACAGATTCCACTACAGTTGACACCTGTTCTGGAAACGCCTCCGGAGCATTGTTTGCATACAATTTTCTTCGAAGCTCTTCGAGTGAACTTGTATCCTGCTCTGGACGAATATCTGACATATAGGCTCCAGTATAGCCTACCGTGCGCGAAGCTGAGAGTTACAAGCCCGACGCCGCGATACCTTTGTTGATTCGCAACACCATTTCTTTACGCGAAAGCCCCTGCACACTCGGGCTTGAATCAAGTCCGAGCATAACAAGGAGCGAAAGTGCCACGACACATTCTGCAGTGTCCTGTGTTTCTGGAGTAGACTCACCCAGCTCCTTGAGAAAATTCGTATATAACGCGAAGAATCCTGCTTCATGTGCATCTGGCGGCATGAGGCGCAGAAATAAACTTCCTACGCGCGAAGCGGAGCTTCGCGCGTGAGGTAAAAGACTATTGAATCGGTTCTCGGTAAGAAGTGCGCCTGCTAAGCGCCATCCATCTTTTCCTCGCACAAGAGTGACGTCGCATTCGCATAGTGTTTGTAAGGCACTTGCGAGTTTTGCTCCAGATTTACGCAGACCCTCTGCTTTGGCCCGCACGAGTCCTAAGTCCTCCGTAAGGAGCGTAAGGGTTACCCCATATTCACGAGCTGCGTGACGTCCCAGAACAATAGCCCGTGTCACGTACTTATGCCGCATCCCGTTAGAGGCAGGCCACAGGAGTGGACTCTGCGCGATTAGGATTATAAAGACAGGCGCTTTTCATACTACGAGGATATCTTAGATGTTGTGGCCGATAGCCTCTAACGGGACGCATTGTGTCTCAGCGAGAAACGAACGGTACCCTTCGAGAGTTCTGCCGCATAAATACCATCTTCCTTCTGTATCACTTCTACCGCATCTTTTTGCGAGAAGCCTTCGGTCTTGCGCGCGTCTGCTACTGCACGAGCGAAGGTTCTTTCATCCCCCTCTGCAATAAGCTCTGGGGTAAGCGTTGTGTCGAGAGTAATTTCTTTCGCGCCCGTATGCACTTCCTTTACATTGAGTTCTTCCGCAAGAATCGCGCGCAGTTCAATAGAAAGCTCTCCCGGAATAGAAAGAGACGCGAGGGGCTGGCGCACTTTTACTCCCTCCTTCTGACGAAGCATGAGCGCCTCGCTGGTAAGCGAACGAACCCGACTCATGTCCGCAATGAGTTGAGCATCCTTCTTCCCTGTTCCCATAAGCGCGTCGAATATACCTGTCTGTACTTCAGGCCACGAAGCTAGGTGCACACTTTCTTCGTCCCCTTCTTCTCGTACTAGGCCGTAGACTTCCTCTGCAATAAAGGGTGCAAGGGGTGCGATCAAAAGACTAATAGTCTTAAGGGTGGCGCGCAGCGTAGAGAGCGCAGCTGCGTCCCCCTCGCGAGCACGGTCGCGTATACGTCGCACATACCACTGGGACATATCCTCAATGAGTCCGGCAATGGTGCGAGAGGCGGTGTACAGGTCATATCGATCCATAGCGTTCGTTACCTCTACAACTGCATTGTTGGTTCGTACCTCCATCCAGGTATCGAGTACGGTAACCACGCTTGTGGTGGTACTCGTTGTGCCAGCAAAGAGTTCATAGAACTTGGCGCTGTTATCAAGCCACGAAATAACGCGCGCAGCTTCTTTTACCGTCTTGTCGTCGAAGTTCTTGGAGTCGCCAGGCTGATTCACGTAATACATCCATAGGCGAAGCGTGTCGACGCCGTAGGTGGCGATAGCGTCTACAGGCACGACAATGTTCCCCAGAGATTTACTCATTTTCTTCCCCTTCTCATCAAGCAAGTGACCAAGGCAGATAACATTCTTGTAAGGAGAGCCCTTGCCCATGAGTACGCCCACGGCAAGCAAGGTGTAGAACCATCCACGAGTTTGGTCTATGGCTTCAGAGATAAAGTCAGCAGGAAACGCAAAATCATTCTTTTCAAACGGATAGTGACTCTGCGCAAATGGCATAGCTCCTGAATCAAACCACACGTCCATCACTTCTTTCACCCGGAGAAGCTCCGTACCCTTCTTACTTATAAGCACCACGTCATCAATATACGGACGATGGAGATCAAGCTCGTAGTCCTCGTTGTGTGGGAGAGGCACAAACATAAGCTCGCGTACTTCCCCGTTTAAAGGCAGGTCTGCCTCTACGAGTGAGCGAGTATCTAGCACGTTACTACCAGAGACAATCGGTGCAAGCATTTCTAAACCAATGCCATGAGTAACGATGAGGATGTTTTTCCCTTCATACTTGGATTCAAGCTCGTAAAGGAATTCTCCAAAACGCTTCTTAGCGTCTGCATGACTCTCGCCCGCAGGAAACGGTTCTTCAAAAGAATGTACTTTGCGGAAAGCAAAGAATTCCTCAAGCGACTTTCCATTGAATTCACCAACGTGTATTTCCGTTATTCGTGAGTCAGTCACAATCTCCTCTTTTGCGACATTGAGCTCGTCTGCAATAATTCTTGCCGTCTCTTGTGCGCGTTCGATAGGAGAAGAAAGAATAATATCGATATTCTCGCCCTTGAGCTTCTTGGAAGCCTCTTTTGCTTGATTGCGTCCCGTCTCGGTGAGAGGCCATTTCTTTTCGTTGGTGCAATCGAGTTCCTGGATAAGGTTGTTCTCTGATTCTCCGTGGCGCACCGCAAAGTAGCGGTTGCCGCTCTTTTTTGTATGGGCTTTTAATTCTTCTATAGAGCCAATGACTACTCGTTCCTCGCCGTCTGCACTCTCCCATATAGGAAGAGGAGTACCCCAGTAGCGCTCACGACTAATTGCCCAGTCTTTTACATTTGAGAGCCATTCACCCATGCGCCCATCACGAATGTGTGACGGTTCCCAATTGATTTTCTTATTTTCGCTTATGAGCGTATCGCGCACTTCCTGCATGCGGATGTACCACGAGTCGCGCGCGTAGTAGATAAGACGATTCTTACTGCGCCAACAGTGTGGGTACGAGTGAGGGTAATTTTCTTTTGAAAAATAGAGTCCACGTGCCTGCAAATCCTTAAGGACTTCCACATTCGTTTCCGCATCAATGACCGACTTCCCTTCAAATATTCCAGTGCCTTTTACGAACGTTCCGTCTGGGGCTACCAGGTGCACCTTCGGGAGTCCAACCTTCTGGCCCAGGTCAAAGTCCTCCTGTCCGTACATCACTGCGGTGTGCACGATACCGGTACCGTCCTGCGTAGTCACAAAATCTGCCGCATACACTTTGTAGGCGTTCTCAAACTTCTCTGTTTCAGTCTTAGGTGCCACGTCGCGCGCGAATAGGTAGAGCGGCTCGTACGACTTTCCTACAAGTTCACTTCCTTTAAGAGTCTCGATAACTGAAGTGGTTTTTCCTTCAAACGCGTTCGCCTGGCGTGTTTGAGCAAGTATGTATATCTCCTCTTCTCCTTCGATTTTTACTTTTACGTATTCAATATCCTTCCCTACCGCAAGACCCACATTTCCAGGAAGCGTCCATGGTGTGGTTGTCCACGCCAGAAAGTACGTATTCTCCTCTCCTACTACCTTGAACTTTGCAGTGATAGAAAGATCTTTTACATCTTCGTATCCTTGCGCCAGTTCATGGCTTGAAAGCGCGGTCCCACACTTCACACACCAAGGAAGTACTTTGTAGTCCTTATAGAGGCGGTCATCGTCTGAAACTTTCTTCACGATGTTCCATACCGACTCCATGTACGGAGCATTAAACGTAAAATACGCCTTATCGAGATCCACCCAGTATCCAATGCGCTTGGAAAAATCTTTCCATTCAGCAATATAGGTCAGTACACTTTCACGACACTTCTTATTGAACGCGGCGATGCCGTACGCTTCGATATCTTGCTTACCACTGAAGCCAAGCTGCTTCTCTACCTCAAGCTCAACAGGAAGGCCGTGAGTGTCCCACCCAGCACGGCGTGGCACCCGGTATCCGCGCATGGTCTTGTAGCGAGGAAGGGCGTCCTTAAAGGAACGGGGCTCCAGGTGATGAATACCCGGGCGACCGTTTGCGGTAGGCGGACCGTCGTAAAAAACAAAGTCTCCCTTTGGGGCGGGCTTACTGAGGGACTTCTCAAATATTTGCTCCTGCTTCCAGAATTCCAATATTTTCTCCTCTCGTAGATTTACCTCGGATTTTCCTTCATCGGTCATGATTTCCTTATCCTAGCGTTTACCGCATGAAAATGAAACAGGCCCCTATTCATGGGACCTGTCTGGCAGAGTTCGCCGAGTATTTGGGAACGGAAGCACGAGCACTCCTCCAGCTCCATTTTTTTCTGATGCCTCGAGGGCGCGAGCTGCTTGAACCGGAATACTGCTGATGTTGTGCGCGTAGTACCGGTCGCAGACCTGCCCCTCTGCTTCGCAGTGGAACGCGACAGGAAACCCATGATAGATAGCCTGCCACTTAATCTGTTCGATTGTTTTGGCGCGATCCATAATTGATTCTCCAAATGTTGCTCATGTATAGAACAGGTCGATACGTGGCCCCTTGAGAGCCAGAATTGATTTCCAGGGAGAGTCCCCATTGGTGTACACACTTCGAAAGTCCACCGTTGGAACTCCTTTGAGAGGCATAGCCTCCTTAAGGAGAAGGGTGACTACCTTCTCTGTAATTTCTCCCGATGCTTGGAAAAGATACGCCTGAGTTCCGAGCACCTCTGATCCCAAAGGAACTGCAAGCACTGGAAACGTAAGTCGTGCTCCTGCTTCGATAGCCTCTTCGAAAGAGGTGACCAAAGCGGTAGTAGGGGTGGGATTTGGTGTCTTGTGTTCACTATTCATCTCTACCTCCTGAGATGTAAAAGATCTGGAGCCGACCGCGCGAGGCGACCGGCTCCGTGATGTCAGTGACTACCGAATTGTCCGTATTGCATGGCCAGCTTTTGGCGGGCACTGGGCCTGGGCAGCGTCCGCTCCGTGGTCTTGTACGCATGATCGCGGACGAGCAGAGTGATCTGCTGAGCATGGCCGAGATGGTCCGCCTGACCCCTGCGCCAGCTCCTCACCTTCTCCGAACTGTCAGCGGCATTATTATAGTCGCTCAAAACAAACTCCCTAATGTACATCCGCGTTCGTGCGGTGGTAGAAACATACCACTAAATGTAGATATATCAACACTTTCTTACATTTTCTCGGGAGTAGGAATACCAAGGAGCTCAAGACCGTTTTCCATAGTAGTGACGAACGCGCATACAAGAGCTAGCTTCTCCGCTTCGTTCTCCGCTCCTAAAATTCGCTCACGTGCATAGAAGGAATTCCATTCACTCGCAAGCAGGGTGAGGTACTGCGTAATAGCGTGCGGTGCCTTAAGTGCTTCCGCGCGCGCCACAACTTCAGGAAAACGCACCGTGAGCCTCGCAAGCACTTCACTCTCACCTGTGAGTGAATGTGCTGCTTGAGTATTCTGCGCTTGAGACAGAATACTTCTTGCTCGTACGAGTGCGTACTGCAGATAGGGCCCGGAGTCACCATCGAGAGAGAGTGATTTTTCTGGATCAAAAATAATGTCTCCTCCCGGAGCCTGGCGGAGAATAAGATACTTCGCTGCACCAATAGCTACTTGTTCGGCAATGATTGGATCTGGGTTGCGCTCGCTTGCACGCGCTACAAGGTCTTCAAGAAATTCTCGTGCGGTAATAACACTCCCCTCGCGCGAAGACATTTTTCCGGTCGTAAGACGAAGGAATCCATGAGGTACATGCGTGGTCTTTCTCGCTACCTCAGGTGCAATGTCTTCGAGTGCAGCCAGGAACACCGCGAAGTGTCCTGTCTGTTCCGCTGCCGTGGTGATGTACGAATAATCGAACGGTCCAATACGTTCTTCCTTCAAAAATGCGAGCCCCACATCTTTAGCTTCATATGTAGGAGTTCCGCGACTCGTAATAAACACGAGGGTATGCAGACCTTTCTTTTCGCCCTTGTATATAACCGCCCCTTCGCTCTCCTCAAAAATTCCGCGGGCAAGGCCGTCCTTCACCACGCGCATTCCAATAGGTGTCGTCTCACTCTCGTGAATGATGTAGTCAAAATTGGTGCCGAGCGCTTTCCAAATACTCTTGTGAGAGTCGTAGGACACCTCTCGACCATGTCGCCAAGTTTCTAGCAGTGCTCGCTCTTGTGCGGTTCTTTCTCCGTCCTCTTTTGCAATCGCTACATAGATTTCTGTATTGAGTGCATCTATTTCGGCTTTTGCTTTTTCGCTTTCTTCATACGAACGTGAGCCGTGCGCATATGCGTCACCTATTTCAGTTGCAGTGCCGGGCTCTAGTATCCCCTTCTGTCGAAGCGCCCAGAGCGCTTTTGCTACGTGAGGACCGACATCGCCTCCGTACGTGTCACGAATCACTTCTCTGCCGCAGTGAGCAAAGCCATATCCACTAAACTCCTAGCTGGTCGGATAAGTAATCGTCGAGGCGGCTTGAATGGCGAAGTCCGCCATCCAGGTTCCTTCCTCATCGCCGCCGCGCGGCGTGAACTCGGTGAAGAAACCGACGAACGAAAAAATCTTCGTGGTTGTCGGCAGCACGATTTGGAAGTTGTCGCCCAGGTTGCTGTTGAACGAACTGGGGGTGGTGCAGCGCTGGGCCGCAATTTTCACGCCTTCGTCGCTTGGGTCGTAGACCAACGAACCACGGATTTCCTGCGGGTCGCCCATCGTGGCCCGATAGGCTTTGATGGCGCTGGTCAGGTGCGTGGCATTGCGCTTGCCGACCTTCATGCCGGGGGCGTCAATCGTCTTGACCTGCCCCACGACCTGATATGCCGACGTGCTGGCCGCCGTGAATTGCAAAACTGTTCCCTTAACGCCGTAATCGTTGGCCATCTATCGGACTCCCTCTAGGTAAAGGTCGGGGCGGTTCGCTTCAGACGGAACCAATAGTCCGTCGAGTTTCGGAACAATCCCGTGTCCGAATTGTCTTGCGGTGGCTCGTAGATATCGAAGCTGTTCAGGTACTTCACGCTGCTGACAGTCGAGTCGCTCGATCCCATCGTCGTCGTGCCCGCGGGCGGGAAGCCTTGCAGCACGTTGCGCAGGGCCTCGACGACCTGGGCACGCACCAGCGATGTCTCGGCGTACACGTCCAACTGCACGCGGGTTCCCGTGTGCAATGCCGCGCCCGCCAACGTGTGATCGGGGGTGTCGCTGATGACCTGGTACACGATGGCCGGATAGGTGCTGTTTTTCTGGGGGATGTAATCGGGATAGACCCGCGTGCCAATCAAGCTCGTGATGCTGCTCTTGCTCAGGAGGTAAGTGCGGATGTCAGCTGGCCAGCCCATGTCAGACCTTTAACGCCAGGGGGACGATCAGTTCGTCGCCGTCCGATACCGGGTCGCCGGCAATCTCGTAGGTGTAGGTTCCAGAGCGGGTCTGCTCGGTGAGGCGGTCGGTTGCCACCAGTCCTGGCACATACGGAATGATGGCGACGTACTTGGCGTCGACGTTCACGTGGTAGGTCTGCCACGATTCCGCTTGTCCCTTGACGCCGGCAGCGTTGCCCACCGGCATGCCGCTAGTGACCTTGCCCCAGACGTTCCACTTGCGGGTGTAGCTTGGCACGAGCTGCCCCGCGGCATCGCCGGTAGAACTGCTCTCGGTCCAGATGGTCAGGTACGAGTCGCGCAGGCCTGCGGGTGTCGTCATACGGGCACCTCTTCCAGTTGTTCGCATTCCACGAACTTGCGGTGCATCGCCTCAACGAATCGGGCGCTCGGCATCGCGTCGTCAATTGGCGGCACCGGTCGACAGATTGCCAGCAGATGCCGTCCGCAGTCGGAGCGGCCCATATGCAAGGGCTCGAAACCAAACCGCAGCAAGGACGCCAGCGAGGTCTCGGCGGTAAAGTTCAGCGGGTGGTCAATCTTCGTGGCAGTTACCGGGTCGACCCGCAATGCCAGATACGACCAGTCGGCGAAGTC
>OFRG01000344.1_pt1 | contig 19403 bp, 26 predicted proteins | sample 1543071 | NCBI WGS metagenome assembly OFRG01 (sample SAMN07774222, study PRJEB24372) | wastewater metagenome | isolation source: WWTP Verbania (Effluent) | place: Italy: Verbania | collected 2015-12
GAACCTTGTTATTGCGGACTTTACGACCTGCTCAGATGGAGACACCTGGGCAAGCACGATTCCAGCAATTGCAGGTAAATGGATCGACGACAATTCAAACCCAGCGACTCAAGCGAGTGTTGGCGTGGCTTCGACTTTCTCGGCTGGAACGTTTACGTTCTTTCCAGCGGAAGACGGAACACCCTGCACCCTGTTTGCAATCGTTGAATAATAATTATCGCGCCGGGGGCCGGTGTTCGAAAGAGCCAAGCTACAGCGCAAAGGTCTAAGGACCTAAGGAGTTTCAGATGGATATTCAAGCAATCAATCGTAATGACCCCGAAAGTATTCGGGTAGCCTTCAAAAACATCCACGGCGGAGGTTCTTTAACCACCGGCTACGGTATCGCTCTTGTTCAAAGCGCGGTTTCGTTTGACGGACTGGGAAGTGTTCCTTCGACCGCTGCGTTGATCCGTGATTTTCACGGTATCGTAGCGAAAGACGTTCCGATCAACGGGTTCGGTAAAGCGACCTGCTACGGATACGCCGCTTCAGTAGTTATCTCAAACGTCGGAACGAGCATCACTGTTACCGCTGGCGATACCCTTAAACCGGGTGCTGTTGCTGGAACGTGGTTCTCATCTCTGACGGACGCTGCAATGACGACTGTCTTCAATAAGTACGTTGTTGCTGGCGCGACCACGAACATCTCGGCCTTGGCCTGGACAAGTGGTTTCGTTCGCGGAACGATGTAAATAAATGACTTATACCCTGAAAGAACATTTAAACGCCTATATCAAAGTGGCAGGAGTTTTTTGGCCCACAAGATATATTTGGCGGCCTTTCGGGACGTTATTAGAAGTTGACCGCTGCATGGCCGATGGAGGGCTTGTGACAAACTCGCAGTCTTCCATCGGTCGGCACGCTGGTCACATTATGAAGTCACCTGTAAAGATCAGTGTTTTTGAATTGATTTTGGTTTGGACAAGGATTATCCGTTGATTAAAGTATTAATCGCCATTCCGAACATGGGTTACACCCAAGTCGAAGCCTACGGGAATCGACTTATGAATTTTATGGAAATGGGGAACATGGCTACCGAGAGACTCTCTTTTGAGAAGTTCTCCAAGATTTTAGATGAAGTCGCACCCGAAAAGAAAAACGAGGTTCTTAATTCCTACATTGAGAAGCATGGAAGGTACGTCAAGAAGATCGGAGAAGAAATCTTCGAGTTTTGGTTTATCAATATCGGAAGAATATTTACTCCCGCCGCAAGAGAAGAAGCGGCGAAGAAAGCTATTGAACAGAACATGGATTACATCTTTTTTGTTGACGATGACATGATCTGCCCCAACGATTTGTTTTTAAGACTCTATCGACATCACGAAGTAGCGGACGTTGTTTGCCCCCTGGCCTTCACAAGAAACGAACCTTATAACCCTGTGATGTACGCCAGTGTTGAAGGGTATGACGCGGTGAACCGTTCAGATTATTTCATTAACAACGTAGTCCAGAACTATCCAAAGAATAAATTGGTAGAAGTTGATGCTTGCGGGTTCGGAGCGGCCCTGGTCAAAACGAGCATTTTAAAAAAGATCCAACCACCCTACTTCATGTGCAGCGAGGGGACCGGAGAAGACATCTTATTCTGCTACAAGGTACGAAAAGCTGGCGGAAGAGTCTTCATGGACACGACGTTTAACATTGGTCATTTGGGTCATCCCCAGATCATCACAGAAGAATTTGCAGAATCTTATCGAGAGAAGAACGGATTTGAAATAAAGAAGAAGCACGGAGAATTTACGAAATACGAAGTACTGACGGTGCTTGGTGAATAAGCCACTCTCAATCATAATTCCTTCGTGGAATAATGAGCAATTTTTAATTCCATGCGTGAATTCCATCATTCAAACAGGAATCCTTGAGAGTCTTGCTGACCTTATTATCATCAACAATGGAAAGCAGGATATCGAACGCCATTACGGAAACAATCCATCTATCAAGATTTTAAATCCTGGTACGAATTTGGGATGGGAAGGTGGAATAGCTCTTGGATTAAAAGAGTCCACTTCCCCTTTCGTTGTCTTTCAGAATGACGACACGCACATCCCGCCATCAAGCGTTTCTTTCTATCAACGTCTTTTGATGCGTTTTCAGGATGACAACGTGGCAGCGGTTGGACCTTCTACGACCTGCGCGATGGGAAAACAATCAGTTTACTATCCAGAATGCCCTCGAACAGCGACAGAGGTTTCTTATCTCATATTCTTCACGGTAATGGTTAGGCGTTCTCATGTCGAAGCTGTCGGAGGAATTGATACCACTTTGCCTGGCGGGGACGACTTTGACCTATCGATACGATTACGAAAAGCGGGTTACAATCTCGTCCTTGATCCAGGTGCTTTTATCATCCATCACGGCTTTAAGACAGGCGAACGAATTAAAGGTGACCAATCCGTGAATGGTGGCTGGAACTCAATCCAGTTCACGGATAAGGTGAATCAAGGTCTTATCCGTAAGCACGGCTTCAAAGAATGGTGGAAGACTATCTCAGGGATGAAGTACGCCCCGCAAGAGATCGCCCCGGACTTAGAAGGAGACTTGGTAAGAAGTTTCGTGAACGGAGACCAAAGAGTCGTTGAGTTGGGTTGCGGTCCTAGGAAGACGGTGGAAAGAGCGATTGGGATTGATCGCGTCCCGAAAGGCGAAGTTATCCCTCACCTCCAAGGCAAGATTTCGGTCGCTGATATTGTGGCCGACGCCGGGGAACCACTACCCCTAGAGGATAGTTCGCAGGATATTTTGATTGCCCGTCATTTGCTTGAACATATTCCAAATGAGCTTAAGACGTTGAGAAATTGGAAGCGAGTTGTTCGTCCGGGTGGAAAGATTATTATTGCCGTTCCAGACGAAAAGGTAACTAAATCAATCCCTTTGAACCCTGAACATCTTCGGTGCTATACCCAAGAAAACCTGAAAGATACGATGGAGCTTCTAGGTTTTAAAGAATTGAAATCAGAATCAGCGAACAACGGAGTCTCGTTTGTCGGATGCTACGAGAGGTTAAATTGAGAGTCGCTATCTATTACGACTGTTTTCCTGAGACGGGCTATCGCAACGATGGAAACCCACTTTATACGTTTGCCTCCCTTAAAAGGATGCAGGATAAAGGAATCCTCGAAGTCGATCATTTGGCCCCGAAAGAAGACATGAAACTATTTGGCACCTATGATCTGAATTTGGATGTGGACTGGGGAGAAGACGGACTCACGTCCATTATTCCATACAAGATGATTGACGCTCCTAAGCCAAACATATTTTGGTGTTCCGACTCGCACCTCGGTTTTGATTACCGATTTGAAAAGTCAAAGAAGTTCGACAAAGTTTTCTGCGCTCAGAAACAAGCTGTCATTGATTTCAGAGAAAGGGGCGTTGACGCAGAATGGCTTCCTCACGCTGTGGAACCTCGAGCTTATCAAGATATTTCGACTGGAACTCCCGTCCCCTTTAGCTACGCTTCGAAAGATCATGACATTGCCTTTGTTGGCCATGTTAATTCACCGAACCGGATCGATTTTTTGGACAGAATGTTCGCTGAGTTCCCGAACTTCTTTTTTGGTCAACGACGTTTTCAAGACGCTGCGCGGATTTATGCGAAGTCAAAGATCAATATCAATATTGCCATGAAAGAAGATTTGAACATGAGATGCTTCGAAGTGATGGGAGCGGGTGGATTTCTTCTAACTGATTATGTCCCCTATATCGAAGAACTATTTGAGGATGGGAAACACTTGGTTTTGTACCGTTCTGTCGAAGAGGCAATTGACAAAGCCAAGTATTACCTGTCTCACGATTCAGAGAGAGAGAAGATCGCGCAGGCTGGATTAGAAGAAGTGATGCGAGCGCACACGATCGATCACCGCGTTTTAAGGATGTTAGAGGCAGCAAAAGAAATAAGACCATTGGAGGTCGCTTAATGGATGTATTCAGACTAATGAACTTGCCAGACCGTGTTATCGCATTTGAAGGTCTGCCAGAGTCGTTGTTGAAGGGTTTCGAGATGTGCAATACGGATGGATTTCCGCGTCATTGGAAAGAATGGATGGGGAAAAAGAAACGAATCATTCCAATCCCGCCTGAGAAAGATATGTTGACGGGTCAAGTAAGACGCTACGACCCTATCGTGGAAGAGGATTCATTCTTCTACTTGGTTGATTGGAACATTCAGCCGCAAGTTGAGAAATGGCAAGAGGTCTGTTCGTATGTTCGATCCAACGCTGTCGAAGGAACGAAGCTCCTTGAAAAGATCACGGATATGGCTGTTAAGCTCGGCCCGGATAAATCGTCTGGCGTTGAACTCGATCCTTCGGACGTTCCGGTGATAACGCTAAAAGTAAAAGAGTCATTGGTGGATTCGAAAGGTTCTGAAGTTCCACGTGGAACAATTGATCGGTTGGCTCCAAAGCCAGAGAAGCCAGTTATTAAGATTAAATGTGACGAATGTGAATACGAGAAAGAAGGTCCTTACGCAAAGAATTCTATTCGGATGCACAAGCAAAAAGTTCACAAGAAAGATGCTGTAGCCGTTTAATTTATTTAACCCAGCCGGGGGAGTCATGCCCCCTGTGCAAAAGAGCTAATCCTCTGCTGGGGGTCTTTCACGATGATTAGATCGTTAATTTTATGTCGTGGAGGATTTATGAAGAAGTTGATTCTAGGTTTACTTGTAGTCGGGTTTTGTAAGTCTCTCAAAGCCGCCCCTTTGGTCGCAGAAGCCCCTATTAACGGATCTGGAACGCCTGTCACTGTGGCGATTTCATCGACAACTTTGACGAAGGTTCCGACCACTCAGACGAGTGGAAGGATGGGTGTTTTTATATCCGTTCCAACCCCGAATACGGGGGTTACTGGTTTTTATGGAGATTGCACCAGCACAGCTTTCGCCAATACCATTCGACCTATCGAGATTTCAACCGCAACAGGACGTTTCCCAAACGCGTACTTCTCGATGAGAGAAGATGTTTGTCTTTGGCTTTTATCGCTTAATACGGCTACGTCTTCTCAGAACATTCATTACCAGGAAGTTAAGCAATAATGAATTTCTTGACGATGCAGCAAGAGCTTCAGGACCGCCTGGGGGTATACAATCAGACAGTCTCTTCGGATGCCACGAAGCTTAAACGCTGGTTAAATATGGCACAGCAGTACATTTGCAGTAAGAGGCTATGGCCTTTCTTGTTGTCGGAAGAGATCATTCAGACCGTTGTTGATGTGACGGGAACGTGTGCAACCGTCGTTGGAAATGCGACGGTAAGTTTTACAGCTCCCGTAACGGATTCTAAAACAAATTGCTACATCCAGACGGGTTCATCGAATGATTGGTATCGGATAACAAGCCATAACGTCGGAGCTTCCTCTTGCTCCATCTATCCAAGCGCAACAACTACATCGGGTAGTACTTCTTTTAAAATTCGCAAATTACTTTACACAACGACAACGCCCCTTATTCAAATATTGGACATGAAGCAATTGACGACACCAGTAAGAATTATTTCCGTGAGTCCACGAGAAGCAGATTTCTTTCTTCCTCTCTATTATGACGCAGGAATTCCCTACTATTACATAATGAGTTCCCCAGACTCTTCTGGGAATCTTCAATTTTCTTTTATCCTATCTCCTGACAGTGTTATGAACATAAACATAAGAGGTCAGAAGATGTTGACGGATATGTCTTCTGATTCCGACACCTCTCTTATCCCGAACCCTTGGCAAGATGCGATTATAAACATTGCTTCTTATTATGGATTTCAAACATTGGACGATACCAGGGCTGAAAAAGAATTGGTTATTGGAGAGAATCGTATCCAAGAGATGATGAAAAACTATGTTCTCGATCAGGGTCGTCACAGAGTTATGCAGCCGGTAGATAATAATTCAAACTTTGGATTGCAATGGGCGTTGCCATCTAATTTTGGGCCTTCTGTTCCATGAGTTATCGCGGCCAGGAAATACCGTATTATGATTTTAAGGGAGGGATGGCATCCAACACTTTCTTGTTGGATGTTAAGGCGAACGAGGCTAGTTACTTAAGAAACATTTATATTTCAGACGATGGCGGTTTTGAAAAGAGAAGAGGGAATTCTGTTTTTAATTCTTCTGCCATGTCATCTGGGGCTGCTGTATCGAGTCTTTTTTATTACCGTCAAAGGGATGGCGACCAATTCTTGATGGCAATTTCTGGAACCAAGATATTTAAGTCCGATGATTTGGATGGTGTGATGGACGATATAACTGGCGCAGTGACAATTTCGTCAGGTCAGAACAATATATGGACCGAATCTCAAATGAACGATCTGGCTATCTTTGTCGGAGGAGCACCCGATGCTCCTATTCGATGGGATGGAACCGGAAACGCCACTGCACTAGGCGGTAGTCCTCCTACGGGTAATTTTGGTTTTAGTCACAATAACAGATTCTTTATCGGCAACACATCTGCGGATCCGTCATTAATCTATTGGTCTACGCTAGGGAATCCAGAAGATTGGTCTGGAACGGGGTCTGGCAGTCAGAACATCGAAAGAAATGATGGTGACACTTTGATTGGCGCAGCTCCGATCAATACCAATATCGTTCTTCTTTTTAAACAAAACTCTATCCATCAATTTGTGACTACTGCGGAGCCATTTCCTTACTACCCTCTTTTCAAAGGAGTTGGAGCTGTTGGAAAACGAGCGATTGTTGTTGCTGATGGGATTACTTATTTCGTCACTCCGCAGGCCAGAATGAAGTCTACTGACGGATCAACAATAAAAGTTTATTCCACTAAGATTGACGATGTTTGGGATGGATTAAATAAGTCTAGGCTTCAATACATTGTGGGCAAGAGATATACGGGAGTTGGTTTCGATCACATCGTCTGGATGTGTTCCAACGGCGTCTCCTCGTCAAATAATTTGGCTATCGTTTGGGATTTGAAAAATGAATGCTGGCTTCAGCATACCAGTGGTTATAAAGCGAATTCTGCGACGAAGACACAAAGCGGTGTTTTGTACACGGGTCATTATGACGGTAAGATTTACAGGCAAGACGTGGCGGGAACTTATAACGATGCTTCGGAGACTTCTCCAGGAGCTATTGACGCTGTTTGGCGTAGTGGATTTGGAATATCAAAAACGATGGAAAGGTCTTACCAGATAGCTAGAGTTAATGTTGGCCTTGTATCTCAGACCGTTGGATTTTTAGTTGTTGGTTATGGTTTTAATTTCAATATAGATCAATTTACGCAAGATATTGATATGAAAACTCAAAGCTCATCTATGTGGGACGCGTCTTCTTGGGACGTGGATTTGTGGGGTACTCAATCAGATTTGATTCGGACAATCCCAATTATTTATAGGGGTAATAATTTTCAACTTTCTTTTTCAAATAGAACACAAAGTGAAACTTTTAAAATCCATGGTTATACGGTCAGTGGAAAAGAGTCAGCGGTTCGTAATTTTCAATTAACTTAAAAAGAGGTTTATTATGGCAGATGTATCAGTTACATATCAATTTGTTGCACAGACGACTATTGTCAGTTCCCAGGTCAACACAAATTTCAGCGACTTAGTTACTTACATTAATAATAGGAACAACGCTGCGGCGGCGTGGACAGCCCTGGACGTTACTGGGAACGGAACTATCGGTGGGACTCTTTCAGTTACGGGAGCCACTACTCTTACGGCGGGTATTATTGGAACAAGCACAAATGATAATCCAGCGGTTGGAAGAGTCGGTCAACTAATTAACGGACAAACAGCTCGCTCATCCCCTATCACAACTATTGCGAACACGGCCAAGACTGTCATTAGTATTTCATTGACTGCTGGAGACTGGGATGTTCGTGGAGCTGTTGGTTTCAGAACACAAGCATCAACAACGAATTTTTATGCGGGTATCAATACGACAACGAATGCTTTACCGACGGGAGATTTTTACGCTAATTTCACTGGAGGCCAAGGGCTTGTTCCACTTGAGGATCAGAATGTCTCTTCGGCACAGGACGTTGTTCTTGCTTTGCCAACCTCACGAGTAAGTCTTGCTGGTACGACAACGCTATATTTGGTCCAGCAATCCGACGCAGCGAATAACGTTTACGGTTATATTGAAGGACGGCGCATACGTTAATGGCGACTCCCTATTCCCTTCCATTCAAGTTCCTCCCCAGCGGTTATGCTGAGGCTCCAAAAGTAGGAACCAATTTCGACAGTGTTGTCAGTATTGTAAATACGTTGGCTATTGGTTCGTTCACCGACGACATAACTGTCACAACGGCAGGGGCGGGTCTTGTTTTAAAAACACCCGACGGTCTTCACACCTATCGGATCGGCATCTCGAATGACGGGAATATAACTACTGAGCAATTAACATGAAGAAAATCTTATTTTATCTACTTCTTCTTTCCCCCTCTTTTTCACATTCTTATATTCGTCAAATTATTGTTCCTGAGAACGTAAAAACCTACGGGGCCACTGGAAACGGTAGTACGTCTGACACGACAGCAATTAATGTGGCGATTTCATGTGTTTCTGCAAGAGGCGGAGGGATTCTTTATTTCCCACCGGGGGTTTATATCAGCACCTTCGCTATTATTGCTAAGTCGAGTGTGACTTTGATGGGTGACGATAAGTATGCGAGCGTTATTTCGCTTCCGCAATCCAACATTAACCCGATGGATTTCTCGATGATTGAGAACAATGGGACCTTATCCAAATTTTCCATGAAGAATATCGGTATAAGAGGGAACCGTTCTTTTCAAACAACAAATTTCACAAACGGATCTAGTGATGGATATGGTGTAGGTTTTTTCTCTGGACCAATTAATGATGTCGAGTTTGACAACATTTACGTCTCTTCTTTTGGATCAACCACTTTTCCTACTTCGTCGGGCGGAGGAATTCTGATTGTTCCAGTCGGAGCGGATTCGAGATGCAACGATATTCGATGCACAAATTCTATTTTCAGAAACAACAGCAAGATTGGCGGTTTTTATATTGATCCTTCGGAAGCAACTCTTGGCGGAGGAAAAAACTATTATATTAATGACAATACGATTTATGGTTCTGGTGGAAACAACAATGGCCTCTACGTTCTTGGCGGTTATTTAGGCGCAGGGACATCAAATTATTTTGTTGAAAACGTACAGATAAACAGAAACCAATTTTACATGGAAGCCAACTTGGACGCGTGTATCGAAATTAATGGTGTACGCGGATTTACGATCAACGAGAATAATGCAGTTATGACATCTTCCGGTGTATGCAATTTCTTAATTCGTTCCGACGTTAAGAACGGATCATTCAGCAATAACAACATTGTTTCTTATAGCAGCGATACGACGAAGCCAAGCATTGCCTTGGTTGCGTTTTCCAATGGCGAATACCAAGACAACATAGTTGTTGACGGAAACACTGTTATTCTTTCAACGGCAAATACCAATGTATTTAAGATTCAGAAAGGAAGCAGAAGAATAAAGTTCTCAAACAATGTTGTTTCATCGACCGCTACAATTTCCCCTGTCTCTAGCGTGCTGGGAGTTGGCGAAGCGTCTGACGTTGATATTTTCAATAATACGTTCGAGAACATTACTAATGGAATTGTTATTTCCGATGGAACATTCCCTTCGACATCGCGAATTCGCATAAAAAATAACAGTTGGAACAATTCCGGTGGTTCTGCCGCCGCTCAAATTTCAACGACAGGTGGAACCATATCGGTAACCTATCTCCATGTTGAAGATAACACGGTTACAAATCCGAAGTCAACGTCCGGCGGAGCAGCCTTTGCGTCCTTGGCTGTTTCGGCTAACACTGGAAATATAATTCGAAACAATAAAGTCTTTGGTGGTTTGTCTGTGATCGATTCGACTGTTCCATGGTCAAGTATTCAAAACAATCTGGGATATAACCCCGTTGGTCCATCTGCGATAACAGTAGGTGCTTCCCCGTTTACTTACACCGCAGGCGTTACGCCTGAGACGGTATATATCCAAGGCGGAACTGTTTCGAACATAACAATTGGTGGTACTTCAGTCGCGGTGGCGAGTCCATCCCAAGTCCAACTTCCTTCTGGAGTCGCTGTTGTTGTTACTTATACTGGAACGCCAACAATGGTGAGGTACATTCAGTGAAACTTTTGGAGCACATAGAAGAGAGAATTAATATTTTGAAGGAAAGTCTGGCCAACCTTCAAAACCAGGTAAATGCGCATATGGGTGCTATCCAGGAACTCGAAAGAATCAAGAAAGAATTTGAAATAAAAGATTTACAGGAGAATTGATTATGGCAATTGGTAATTATAACCCCAACTTAAGTGGTGTAGTTCAGGCGATGACGGGTAAAAAGAAATTAACCCCAACGCTTCCGTCGAATTATGGATTTAATGAACTTGCAAACTACGAAGAAGAACGAAGGAACATTTTCTCAAATAATCTTACGGATCAATTGGCTCAGCGTAGAAAACAGCTTTCTCAATCACTTACTGACCAAGGGCAACAACTCTTCGCTGCTGCGAATCCGCGTATTTTGGAGGATCTTAATTCAAGAGGTCTTTTCAGTTCTCCCAGTGCAGTTAATACCTCTCAATCAAATGCGTTAAGAGATATAGGTTTAGCAAACCAACAGTATTTGAATGATTTCGATACCCAATCCGTCTCAGCGGAGCTTCAGAGTCAACAGGACGCTTTGGACGCTGGTCTTGATTTAAGGCGTGGTGGCTTGGAGGCTCAACGTGCCGATTCTCAGGCTGCGCGTGAAGAAGCTTTGGCGCGTGACCTAGCAAAGACTCAGATCAAGAACAGTTTAACGAATTCACTCATTGGAGCCGGAGGAAGTATTGGAGCCGGTTTATTAGCAGGTGGACTTGGCGGTGGTACTGGAACTGGCGGCGGAAGTGCGTTGGGTCGTCTGCTTGGAACTGGAACGGGAGCGGGAACCGGATTTGGGAGTACCGCTATCGCTAATACTGCAGCTGGCGCACCTGCCAGCTCATTGTTTCCGGGTGGACTTGGTGCTGTCGGAACAAACGCTCCTGCCAGTGGAATCGGTCTCGGCGGTGCGGCAGCTATCGGAGGAGCTGGATTGGGAGCGATGGCATTAAGCGGCGCGGCTGAAAATAAATACGGGACCCTTGGCGGAGTTCTAGCGAACCCGATTGGTTATCAACTTAATAAAGCCAAGCAATTGATTACAAATCCCAAACAAACAATTTCAAGTATTGGTAATTCGCTTGGATTTGGAGCTGGTAAAACAGCGAACGGAGACGATATCGCCCAAGGCTCGTGGTTCGTAAAGAACAGTGAAAACGAATTAACCCAATTAAAACAAGCCGTAGCGAGTGGCGAAATAACTCAAGATCAATATCTTGAATATGCTCGCCCTGTCGTTGCAAATGTTGTTAAAACGGTTGAAGGATTGGCGAGTCGTGGATCAAAATACGCGACACCGATCAATCAAATCTGGGCGCAGTTCCAACAAGCAGGTTTGGCACGTCCAGGAGCCAACGGCTGGGAGGCGGTGTAATTATGGCATTTCAACTACCACAAAGCAGAAATCTCCGACAAATCCAAATACCTAAACGAAATATTCCTGTCGATCAAATCATCGGAATCGAAGGACAGAACCCGTTAGCGACAGGTGTCGAGACGGCGGGTAATCTTATTGGACAGGCTTTGACAAAGAAAGCTCAGCTAAGGATGCAAGGTGAACAATTGGCAGCTTTAGCTTCTATGGCCGGTGAACCAGTTCCAAATACGCCTGCTTTGACACCTGAAATGTATGAGAAAGGTTTGTCTCTTCAAACTTCAGCTCGTGACAAGAAGGCAAATGCGGCAAAAGAAAGAGTTCAGCTTGAACTTCAACTTGAGAAAATTAGGAAGGGTTACACCGAAATTGACCCTTTGTCTGGGAAGCAAACGGTTTTTCCAGGAAACCAAGGTTTTAATATTGAATATGACGAAGCAGGGAATCCTTTTGTCAAAAGGGATGAAAACTATAATCCTGGAAGTGTACCGAAGTCTACAGGCGGCGGTGGGAAAGGTTTACCAACGCTATCCAATACATTTGTTGATACGGACGGAACACCTCTTTCGTTTCATAGGGACACGCAAACTTTTACACGCACAAATGATGGACGACCACCAATAGGAACTCCTGTTCCCTTTAAAGGAAATAAAGAAGCAACAACAGACGCTTCACGCGGAGCTGTTCTTCTTGGTGCCGTTGATAAACTTGAAACAGCTTTTAAGACCATGCCGGAAGCCAAGATCCGAGCGTCCTTGACTCCTGGTGTCGGAGCTATTGCTTTCCCGGAAATCAAGCAATTAAGAAGCGAACTTGAACAAGCAGGATTCTCATTCGGTGGTAAAAACTTTACAGGGAATGAAAAGGCCATAATTGTTGGTGCGATGATTCCAGGCCCACTTGATAATGATGCTTCAAGAGTCGCTAAGTTTAATGCCATTCGACAATATGTCGCTGGGAATATCGATCTTCTCCAAGCAGCCAATTTGCTTGGTCCTTCTGGCGCAGCAATTAAATCTCTTATCGATAAAAATTCTGGACTTAAGAAGATTCCGGTAAATGAAACTACCGATCAAAGAAAGGCAAGATTGATACAAGAAGCTCAAGGGACGTTGCGCTAATGGCACGCTCGAAAGCTGAGATCATTTCAGAAATGGTTGACGCTGGATTTTCAGATGAAGAAATAAGATCCTCCTTTTCTCCTCAGAAACAACAATTAAGACCGTTGTCAGCTATGGAAATTGCTAAAGGCGCAGATGCGACTCAGCTTATTCAGCAAGCAGCCCCATCAAACCTTGGTCGTTTGGCAGGAGTGGCTTCTGCCAACGCTCCTGGTTTAACAAGCCTCGCATTAACGGCGTTACCAGGAGCCAATCCTTTACAAGCAATTCAAGCCACTCATAATATCCAACAGAATCCACGCCAGGCTTTGCAGGCCATTAAAAGGGTTTCCGCTGTTCAAGGCGGGGGAGCTTTAACACCCCAAGAAGTAACTCCGGCCATGATTGGTCAGACAGGTGGAGCGTTGCTTGAAATGACAGCCCCTAGCCTGGGGACAGGAAATATCAAACCAAACACAGCTTTCAAGGCTGGTTTTGTAAGACCCAGCACAGCCCTTCCAGGTGAATTTGAGCGAGCCAACGAAGCCTTGGGACAAGCCCGGACAGCCTCTCGTGCAATTGATGATGTGAAAGAAGCTAGTCGGTTAAGAAAAATGCTGGCCACATCGGGTGGCAAAGCGAAGCTAGCTGAGGAAGGCAAGAAGGCTATTGAGGCAGGTTCCGATCTAACTGCTTCTCAATTGGAAGCTTACAACCAAGCTATGGGAGAGATGCAATCCAAGATTGGTGGATCGTTTGCCAATGACTATGCCCAAGCTATTAAGCAAGGTCGCGAGATGCTTCAATGGAAAGCTCCTGAATTGGTTGAAGCAATTGAAAGAAGCGCAGCGAACTATGCCGCTAAAACAGGAAAAGAATTCACCTTCCCTGCTATAACGACAGCGGTTAATCCTGCCGTCGGAGCATTAAAGGGTGTTATCAATGTTTCAAAAACAGCAGGTGTAAGAAATCTCGCTGGCGTAGCTTCTCGCATGGCCGGTCCTCACGCCAACATAACAGCGGCAGGAGCGAATGCGATTATGAAGATGGTTTCTGATAAGCCATCGGAAGACATGAAGCCTATCGAAAAAGTTCAGATGGCTACCGAAGATCAACTTCTTAATTTTGTTCGTCAGGCTAAAAAATCAAATCCAGATATATCGAAGTCAGAACTTTCCATTGAGGTAAGAAAACTCATTAAGAAAGCTGGACTTTCGGTTCCTCCAAAGAAATGAACGATCTCCTCGAACAAATAATTGACGAACTTGATTCCATTGAAGGAATCGAATTGCCGACGGAAGACAAGGTTCTCTACTCCAAAGAACTCTTGGAAAAGATCCAAGTCGAAATAAGAAAAGAGATTTCCAAGATTCCGATGGGCAAAATCATCACGAAGATTCTTGAAAAAGAATCGGAGAAGATGTCGAAAGAAACATCTTCGATTAAATCGAAGGTGGAAGAGAACGGAACAAACCTTCAGAAAGAACTCGCCACATTGAAAGAGGCGATGGATACTCTTAAAGCAAAGACACGCGAAAAACATGAAAAGCTAACCAATCAATTCCTAGCCTTGGGTCAAGATAAGCTCTATTTCGGTGGCCCTGTCGCCATGAGAATACAGGAAGAGAACGGTTCTGATTTGGGATACCCGACGAGCCTTAAGTTCCCGAACGGAGCTATTACAGTTAATAGCGATGGTTCGTATTCGATAGATGGCGGTACAACCTCATCAGACGCTTATTTTCCAACCAATGTCGATCAAGTTTTTTCTTACGACGCGAAATCAACTTCGATTGATGAGCTTGCGAACGTGTTAGGAACATTGATTAACAGCCTTCAAGGAACGGGGATAATCCAAGGGACAACCACATTCATATGAAGAAACTATTATTACTTTTACTTTTATCTCCGATACCTTGTTTTGCTGATAGGCTAGGAAGTTTGAACTCAAACGCTCAAGTCATGTTGAGTACGCAAGGTATCCAAAACACAAACTCTCTTCAATCTGGATCGTCTTTCTACGTGACGCATGGCGTTATCGAAGGGGACGCTTCTGCCTCTTCCGATGGCTTATTCGTTACAAAGACAAACACAAACGGCTATTCGTGGTGGATGCAACACACCGGAGCTGCGAACGCAACGAATTACCTTTCTTGGGCCTGGATATTAAACGGAGCTTTCGGTTACGAAATAATGGGTGAGCAAAGGATAACTTCCAATAATATCGGAGCTGGTTCCTCTGCATCCAAGTGGGACCTTTTTGTTAAGAAGGCGGGAAGCTCTTTCAATATGATAACTGCCAACGGTAATTTGAATAAGATTCTGTTTGAATCTCCACTTGAAATAAATTCTTCGAGCATGACCGTCAACGGTGCCGCCCGTATTGGTGGTAATTTGGATGTGACGAATAGTGGAGCCGTTACCTCTTCCTCAGGTACATTCACCAGGATAACCGGGAGCACAGTTACCACCCGAAGTATTGTTTTCCGTGATCCCGACAACTCGCATTCCCAGAACTGGATACTTTTCAATCAGACCGCAAACTCGACCGCAACGTGGGCGTTAAACGGTGGTGTTGCTGGCGAAGCTCTTTACTTATCGGCAGGTTCAAACAACCCTACCATCTCGCATAAATATGTCGGGAATTTATATCTCCATACAGGAAATAATGTGACTGATGATGGCACGGAATATACAGGAACAGGCCAGGGTCCAGGCTCATCGTGGGAAACAGGACCATGTATAACCTATACAGAGAGCGCGGTAGCAACGGGCAGAAAACTTATTGAGATGACCGGATCAATGTCTACTTCTTCCTCGAATGATCGTGTCTATGCAAATATCATGGTTAATGGTTCGGTTGCAATTCCAGATTCATATAAAGCGGTGTGTGGCGATGACGACGGAGCAAGTGCTTTTATGGATTGTCCTTTTTCAGTACGGGACGCTGCCAATCTTTCTAACGGAGATGTGGTTTGTGTGGCGTATGGAAATGACAACGGAACAACGCAAACGTATATCAACAGGTCAATTGGCGGTGTTCCTGGCCATACTGAAATTACAATCACAGAAACAACAGAATAGGAGAAGCTATGAAGAAAATATTGTTTTTAATTTTACTTGCATCCCCCATCGGACTCTTTGCTGAGGACTTAATTCTTCCTCTGCCCGTCGGAGAAGAACAGAACGTCATCAATAACGCCGCGAAACGGCTCGGGTGGACAGCGACGATTAAAGACCCATTGAACCCAGGCACAACGATCCAGAACCCGTTGACGAGAAAACAACATCTTCTCCGTAAACTAGCCGACAAGGTTCAGCAGGATGCACAAACACAAGACAACGCGGACCGTGCGACGAGTCGCAAGCTAGTGACTGATACGCTATGGAGAATTAACCCGTAGGGGGTATGATTCCAGCTCCGATAAACATTAGAAGGAAAACAATATGAAATGGAAATTCTTTAAAGATGAGGAAGTTTCCGGACTTGTTCCCGATATGATTTACAAGTTGGATCGTGCTAGAGAATTATTTGGATCATCTATTGTAATTACAAGTGGATTCCGAACCCCTGAATCAAATGCAATGGCAGGAGGAGTAAAAAATTCTTCCCATGAAAAAGGAATGGCTGTTGATATCCGGTGCGCAGATATAGGCATACAGAGAAGATTGATATGGGCCTTATCCGTAGCTGGCTTTAAAAGAATTGGCGCATATGACAAGCATCTCCATGTGGATATTGATTCAGAAAAACCAACCCCTGCCTTCTGGACTGGAACAAGCCACTAATGGAAACTATCGTCAAAGCCATAGCAGACATTATTGCTCATCTTATCAGCGACGCTGAGAGGCTCGGCCAACTTTCCGCGACTGCTGCATGGAGCTTTTTTACCCTCGTTTTACTCGCCTACATCGTATGGAGCCTACGTTCCCAGAAAGAAGCTGAGAAGAACGTATTTGAAGTGAGACTTAAAGACGCAGAGTCGGACATTGTTACCGCTCACGCCATTAACAAGATGGCCGACGAAATAAAAGAGTTCAGACGTTCAATCAGATGCCTCGGAGGGAAAGATGTTTAGACGAATTAAGAAGATATTAAGTGACCATAACAAGATGGTCCGGCGCACAGCTGGACTTAAAGAGAAAGAGGCAGGTATCCAGGCGAAACTGGACGCTGCTTACGCTATCCTAAACGAGAAACGGAAAGAAGATATCCCCGTGGAGTTTGATCGTCGTGTCCGTACCGCCTAAATGCCCAACGTGCAACGGTGATTTGATACTGGTTATTGATGAACCTTTCGGACGTAGTTGGGATTGTTCAAAATGTGATTTCACGTTTGACGAGCAATTCGACGAAAAAAAGACCGTTAATGGTTCGGTACACCTGGACCTTGGGGACCTGGAGCAAGAAGAATGAGCGTTCGTTCGTGGGCGATAATAAGATTCCTAAAAGGGAAGTTCCCGATGTTCGTCTACAGATTTGTAGGGAAGAAAATAAAGAAAATAATGGAGGCCACGATAATGGCTGAAGAAACTGAAGACACAAAACCGAAATGGAAAAGTAAAACAGTCTGGGTAGCGATCATTGGAGTCCTTTTGGGAGCCGTCCAGCCTGTTTCGACAGCTCTTGGAACGCCGATCACCATTCCTATGTGGGTTTACGAAGTTCTCGGAGCCGCTGGTTTGTACACGCTTCGAGTAGCCACGAAAGAAATCAAATAGCTTTGACAGGGAACGTGCCTGTCGGTCTGCGGGAATCTACTGTTCACTAAGGTACCAGCCAGAATAGAAATACCGCAGATGTCTTTGACTTAAGTCTTACCGCTCAGCCTCCCTTCTGAGCATTGCCCCTGGCCTTGGTTCCCCTGAGGCTGGGGGTTCCTTTTAGTAGGCGGTTCGTAAGCTTGCAATCTTCTTTGCTGAGAGCAATTTCTCGTAGAGTCGGTTGTAGAGAGATTCTGTTTTAATTTCATTTAAAACAGCTTCGTATCGTTCGGGATCGCTGTTTACCAAGCTCTTGATCTCTTGGACCGTCCTATCCTGTTCAGCGCGAAAGCGAAGGAATAAAAGAGCTTCTGCCCGTTCCCGATTCAAGGTAGCGATCCTCCAGGTTTCAAGAGAATCGGCCACCAAGTCTGGAAGGTCGGTTAAGGTCTCTATAACGTCGGCATTATTTGTTCCAGGTTGAAGCGGATTATCCATGGCATATCCTCCCTTCTTCTTTTCGATGATGAAAAAGACATAACAATTAACGAAATAAGATCTATTTTTTAGATAGTTTTTTCTGACATCCTTTTTTGTACATGAGATGCATTTACCGTCTTTTCTGTTTGTAATTTTTACATTTAAAACATTTTTTCATGATCCTAAGCCTAGAATGGAGTTGAGTATTTGTCCTGAACGTCTTGAGGAATCGATGAGGTCATTGGAACGTGAAGAACGCTGTACTCTGTTTCCAAACCACTTCCCGTTGTTTTAACTCGAATGTCGGTATCGTGAATCGTCTGTTTGTTTTCATCCATCATCTCTGCGATAGCTTTTAGCTGCGTGGCAATCATCGATCCAAATTCAAACTTCTTCATCTTGGATTCTTTGTTGTCCCACACGTCAATAATCCAGCGATGTTTAGGCTTATCTCCCTCGGCGCACATATCGCAATCTGGTCCCGTACAATTCTTTTTCTTCTTGTCTTTCCAATGAACGATTGATTTTTCTGGGTTTTGGCTGAGGATGTGGAACGTTATAGGGGTCCCCGCTACCAGCTTAATATAATCTCCGCCACCGCTTGATACATCAAGGTCTGTAAAACTCATTTCTTTTTCTCCTTTTTCTCTTTAACTAGTTGTCGATTAACAAACTTGTCTCTTCTCTCTGCTTCGAATAAAGATTTTGCATGGAGGAATGTGTTGAAGCAGTCGCTCATGTTAAGAATCTCTTTTCGTTCGTATTGAGGTTTTCCTTTCTCGAATCGAATGATGACACCGTTCGGTAATTTGTCAAGTCCGTAAGTCTCTTTCATGGCTTGAGCGTAAGCCCCGACTTGATAGGCGTGGGTATCCCAAATGTTCTTCCCCGTTTTAAAGTCCGCGATCCAAAGATTCCCTTCTTCATCTTCTCCGACAGCGTCCAACGATCCTCCATAAGAATGTTGAAGAGACCCAATCTTGATATCTCCTGAAATGATCTTAAGCTTCTCTGTCTTTACCCAATGAAGAAATGATTCTTTGTAAGGAGAATCGGATAACTCCATCTTCTCTTTTATGAATCTGTCGAAAAGAGTGTGAGCGTTTGACCCTATCGTCGCTGCCTTTTCTTTAACAAAACGAGGTTGTTTCTTTGATCTTTTAACCAACGTCTCAAGAAATCTGTCGGTAAATTCGCCTTTCCCACGAGTCTTTAAAAGAATGGACCGTATGTACTCCGCTGTCACTTTCGCCGTCCACGGAAGAAGTGCGAACTTTGAAATCACGCCGAGTATTCCTGTCACGCCTTGTCGGTAGGTCGGATCATCCCCTATCGTGTAGTAGTGTTGATCGTCTTGCTCGACAAGCTTAACTTCGTAAAGAGGTTCTAGCTTCATTACTTTTCTTCCTGAGCATTAAATTCTATCTCGCATGGAACGATTGATAAGTGGGCCAAATAAGGGATAAAAATACCGCCTTTGCATTTCTTGCATTTCGCATAATCGCCCTGTGCAAATTATTTCGACCACGACCGCGACCGCGACCCCGACCACGACCGGTCGTACCCCGACCGCGACCCCGAC
>OFRG01000345.1_pt1 | contig 19319 bp, 32 predicted proteins | sample 1543071 | NCBI WGS metagenome assembly OFRG01 (sample SAMN07774222, study PRJEB24372) | wastewater metagenome | isolation source: WWTP Verbania (Effluent) | place: Italy: Verbania | collected 2015-12
GGCGAATTCCGCGACATTGTGGACATCGAACAACCGAGCGAGACGGACAGCGACCCCGTTCCGGCCTACAGCGGGACCGACAAGCTATCCGCCGTGCCGTGCCATATCACGATGACCGGGGCGTCCGAGACCTGGAAAGGACGCGGAATTGAACCATCCGCGAACTACGTCGTTGAGGCTCAATACTACGCGGGCGTCACTCCACGGATGCGACTCCGTGTCAAACACGGTATTTACCAGGGGCGCATTCTGAACGTTCTGGCGGTAATGCCGATCGACATGGATAAAGGACGCGCCCGTAAATTGCAGCTCGACTGCCGAGAGGCGGTGAGCCCATGACCGCCACGATGGACATTCAAGGATTCGATGCGACGGACGGCATCCTTGAGCAACTACCGATCCTGCTGCGTGGCAAGTATCTCAGCGATGCCATGCAACAGGCCATGGCGACGATTACCGCGGACATGGAGCAGTTGTCCCCGCGTCCAGGTGCGAGCGTCGGCGGCATTCCGTACACGATTCCACGCGGCCGGCGGGCGTCGACGGACAGGCTGTACAAGTCGATTCGGCAAGTCGTCCGCAAGTACAACTCGGACAACGTGCTGGCCGTCATCGGCGGGCCGTCGGGAGCGGTCAAGGGGCACCATCATCTGGTCGAGTTCGGATTTCATCACACGACGGGCGGGACGTTCGCCGGAAGCGGTCGTAAGGCGCGGACGCGGCGGGCACAACAGCAAGTCGGCGTGCGGCTGACGCGGCTGATTCAACGCGGCGGTAAACAGTCGGCGGCCAACATGAGCGGCTCATCGCGAGTCATCGCGGGCGGGCGATTCTCCGGGGGCAGACTGGATCGGCTGCGGAAAAAGTACGCGGTGCAACGTCTATTCGACACGGCCGAAGGCAAGAGCGGAGCGGGCAAGCGAGGTGCGTTTGTTCCGGGACGTTCGTACGTGCTGACTGCATTCGGACGGCATAAAGACGCGGTGCAAAACGAGATCATTGCGGCGTTGCAGCGGTTCGTGGAAGAGTTGAAGAACAAGAAAACTCCGGCGACATGATCGACATTACGGCGGACCTAATCACGTACCTGAAAACCAAGAGCGCCGTCACGGCCATCGTTGGTTCGAGTACGGCGGCGCGGATCTGGCCGGATCAAGTCAAAGAGATGGCGGGCGGTTATCCGTGCCTTGTTATCAAGCGTTCGGGGGGCGGGCCTGACATCGGAATCGGTGGTAAGACTGGAATCGCCAACGCGGTTCTGGAGGTCTGGTCGTTTGCGGAATCGTCGGCGGCGCGGACGACGCTGGACCTGACGGTGTACGGAGCGATCGCACAGGGCAACGCGACCTGGGGCACGACCAGCACGACGGAGTGTTTCCCGACGGACACGGGACGGGACAGCGGAGCGGACTACGCGACCGACGGCAGCGATCAATGCCTGTACTGGGCGCGCACGATTTACACGGTGTGGTATGCGACGGACGACTAACTAAGGAGCCAATCTAATGGCGGTAACGACGAAACCTGACACGGGCCACGGATTCACGCTCACGTTCGCCACCACGGCATGGACGGGCAAAATCATCGGCCTGCCGACGAACTTGGTCAAAACTCGCGAGCGGGTCAAGTCGACGCACTTGGCGAGCGCGACGAACCACGAATATATCCCTGGCGACTTGGACGACCTGGGGGAACTTGAAGTCGACGTGCGTTTCGAGGCGGCGACGGGACTCCCGGCGACGGGCTCCGCTCCCGAAACGATCACGGCCACGTGGCCGCTCGCTCCCGGTGGCGGCGGCGTTACGGGCGGCAGCTTGGCGGGGACGGGATTCATCACGGGCACGACGTACCCGCCGATGCAAACGGGCGTGCTGCAAACCGGAAAAATCCGCTTCACGTTCAATGGCGGCACGGGGCCGACGTGGACGGCCGAAGCGTAAACGAAAGGCAACGAGACAATGGCCGAGAATTTCAACGGACTCAAAATTGAGTTGCGTCCGCACATTGGCGTGATGGGGACGGCGTTGGGCCCCGTCGAAGTCGAGCATGATCAATGGCTCGTCATCGGACACACGAGCAACGCGAAGCCGATCCACTTGGGCTACCTGCCGAAACGCGAAGGCGCGAAGGTGCTCTATCTGTCCGGCATTCGCGACGAACTTCCTCCGGTCTTCGTCGGCGAGATACAGCGGCAAGCGGAAGAGGCGGCGGCGAAGTTGCGGCTCGGCGTGGTCGAGGAAGTCGAGGCCAACGATGGCGCTTGATCGCGAAGCATTCATGGCGGCTTCCCGTGGTGCTCGACGCTATCACGTTATCGACCTGCCGGGACTCGGAGCGGCACGGTTGCAATCGCTCACGCAAGCCGAAATGCGGTCCTTGCGTCGGTCGCTCCGGGACGCGGACGGCAACGCGAACAAAGAGCGAATAGACCGGCTGGACGGATTGCTGGTAGCGGCCACCGTGGTCGACGACTCCGGGGCCCGCGTGTTCAGTGATGACGACGCGTTGGGCAACGGACTCGACTGGATGGACGGCGGCCCGTGGGCGGTGCTCTGCGATGCCGTGCGGCGTCACGTCGGCTGGATGGCCGAAATCGGCTGGAAGCCCATCGAGGACGCCGCAAAAAACTAGCCGGGGACTTCGTGCTGTTGCTGACGTATCGGGCGGCATCTGTGCGGGGTCTGTCGGTCGAGGAATGGCGCGAGCAGACACCCGATCACGAACAACCGTACTGGCTGGCGTTGGTCTGGATGGACGCTCATGGCGAGCAGTACGCGGAGATTGCTGGCATGACGCACAACACGACCAGAACGAAAGCCGAGGACTGTCTGCCGTCGTCTCGGTGGCTGCGTCTGGCTCGTTACCGTGACTCCGTGACCGAGATCACTCCCGAGGAGATCGAAGCGGCCAGAGGGGCGTACGCTTCGCTAGCGACGGGAGGTCGCTCGTGAGCAACGCCATTGCGACCGTCTCGGTCAAGCTGATCGCCGACACGACGGGATTTACCACGGGCATCGTCCGCAAGGATCTGAAAGAGATCGACCAGATTCTCCGCGACAGCTCGCCGCAACTCGACAGCCACGCGCGCAAAGTCAAGGTGCTCGACTCGCTGTACAAGGACAACACGATCGGCGTGGACGAGTACAAGAAGGCATTGGACGGCCTGAACAATAAATTGGCGGCGACGAAATCCCCTGGAGGAATCGCGGCACCCTCGGCGACTGATCCGACTGGCGGACTCGGTTCGCTGGCTTCCCAGAAAGCCGGGAATCTGCCGATCGTCGGCGACTTAATGAACGCTGCCGGCGTGGCTGGGCCGGCTGGTATCGCGGTGGCCGGGGCGTTCGCTGCAATGGCGGCGGGCGCGGCGCTGGCGACGATTGCCACGAAGGAACTGATCGGCATCACGTTGTCGGCCATCGACCGACTGGACGCGATTGGAGACTCGGCACAGGCCTTGGGAATCGAGGCGTCGAGCCTGCAACGACTGACGATCGCGGCGGACTTGGCAGACGCTCCGGTTGAGCAGCTGAGCGACGCACTAGGCAAGATGGAATCAATCCTCGGCGACCCGTCCGAGGAAATGCTGAAGACGTTCGGCAAGCTGAACCTGGACGCCGAGAAGCTCAAGAACATGAAGGCCGACCAGGCCTTCGAGGCCATCGCGGCGAGCATCGGCAAGCTCGGCACGCGGGCGGAGCAGATCAGCGCCGTCTCCGACATCTTCGGGCGCGGCAATAAAGAACTGGTCAATCTGATTGACTCGTTCGACCGAGTGAACGCCATTGCCGAAAAGTTCACGCTGAGCGAGGAGCAATTCGCGGCCGTCGGTGAAGCCGATCTGGCAATGAAGGAATTGACGCATTCCACGGAAGGGCTCGCCAACGTCATCGGTGCCGAGCTGGCTCCGATCGTCACGGAGATCGCCGGCGGACTCGCCGACTTGCTCCAAGCGGACGTAACGCAATCGTCGCTGTATACCGGCATCATCGTATTGAAAGACACGTTCGACGGCCTCAAGGCCAGTATCGACGTGGTGAAGACGGTCGCCACGGCGGACGTGGGCGGCGGCGGTTCCGTCGGCGAAGCGATGCTCAAATCCACCGACTGGAAAACGCAACTCGTCGGCAAGGGGCTCGGCTTGCTTGCCAATCCTTTTGCCGATCAAGCGGCGGCGGAAGCGGAAGGGCGACGACTCGACAAGGTCCGCAAGGACAAGGAAAAGGCATCGACGGCAGCCGACGCGGCGGCGGAAGTCGCCAGCGGCTCGATGACGGAGCAGGAATTCAACGTCTGGTTGAAGGGGTGGAAAGAGCAAGAGAAGGCGGCCGAGGACTTCGCGAAGAAGCTGCAGCATGTCGCGGCCGAGGCGTCTGCGTACGGAAGCACGCAAGACGAAATGCGGCTCAAGGCGATGGATGCCGGCGCGGCGTCCGAGGACCAAATCAATGCCTACGTTGAGCAGTTGAAGAAGCTGGACGACGCCAAGAAGCTCCGCAAGGAGCAGGACGAGACGCAAAAAGAGTTCGAGAAGTCGTTGGACGAACGCGACAAGAAGAAGCAGAAGTTCATCGAGGACGGACTGACGAAGCAAGAGAAGGCCGAGCGGGACATCAGGGACGCACAGGCGGCCGGCGTGACCGGGCAGGACATGGATCGCCTTCGAGACAAGCTCTCCAAAGACATCGCACCCAAGACGGCCGATCAAGTCGTGAGCGGGGCGACGAAGGGCAGCCAGGAAGCCTACGCGGCGATTGCACGGGCCGGGCGAGTGTCCGCGCAAGAAGTCTTGCTTAAGGAAATCCGCGACAGCCTGCGACGACAGGAACGCATCGAGCCCGTCGTCGTCGTCGAGGAGACCGTGGCGTGAGCGTAACCAGCGTGACGTGCGTCGAGGTGAGTGCCGATCAAACCGAAGAGGGTCATCGAACGTACGTCAAGACGTTTGAGGTCAAGACTTCGACGGCGTCCGATGGCCCCGTAACGGTGATGCTCGCCAGCGGACTCCCGGCCCGCGGCGATTACTTTTCGTACGGCAATGACACCGACGTTCTGGCGATGTGTAAGAAGATCGGCAACGTCAAGCTGCGCGAGATCAATTCTACGTTCCGGCTCTGGCGAATCGAGGCGCACTACAGCACGGCTGGCAGCAAAGAAGATCCGAACAACCAGCCTGGAAACCCGCTCGACTGGGCGTGGAAAATCAAGTTCCGTCCGAGCGGCAATCGCAAGGTTATGTCGAAAGACAAAGACGGACGAGCGATCAAAGGCTCTGCCGATGAGCCCTTCGAGCCCCTGCCTGAGATCATCGCCCCGAACGGATTGGTGCTTCTCGAAAAGAACACGGCCACGCTGAGCCTGTCGACGTGGTGGGCGTATCAAGGCGCGGTCAACGACGCTGCGATCTGGGGACTATCATCGTCGCGCATGGCTCGCATCAACTCATGGACGGCGGACATCGTCTACACGGGCGGCGGCGGGTCGTACGTCGCCAATTCGTTCGAGGTCGAGGTCGATCGCAACAAGTTCGTCTACACGCCGCTTGACCAGGGGTTCCGCCGACTTACTGGCGTAGATCCCGACGGAAAGCCGCACTTTTCACAGATTCGCATCGAGGGTGAGTTGCCGTCGAAACCAGTGCTGTTAAACGGACTTGGCGACCAGCTGTTGGCAAATGCGAGCCCGGTATTCTTCGACGGCATCGGCGGCAATCCGGCGTCCTTCAAGTTAGAGGACGAGGTTGATTTCTCGGCCGTCTTCCCTAATCCACTCCCCGGCCCATTCGTATAAGGTGACACATGGCAAACGAAATTACGCTTACGGTCGGGCTGCAACTGGTCAACTCCAACCTGCGGGCGCAATTCCCCCAGGTGTCGAGCCAGTACACGCAAACGACGGCGGGCATGTCCGATCAAGTTCTATCGATCGGCACGTCGGAAGAGGACGTGGCGATGGTCGACATCACGACGCCAGGCGTGTGTGTCTTGCACAACCTGGACTCGACAAACTTCGTCAAGTGGGGCCCGAAGTCTGGAGGGGCGATGATTGAGATGGGCCGGCTCAAGGCGGGCGACAAACAGGTCATTCGCTTCGGGGCGTCCGTGACGCTCCGCATGATTGCCGACACGGCGACATGCAAGGTCCGCGTGATGTGCCTGGAGACGTGACGTGACCACGATCCGCACGTTCGACGAGTCAACGATGGACCGCATCGCGGCGATGCTGCGCGAGTGGGAGCGGCTACCACCAGACGCACCGAACCGTGGCGGACGGGGTGTGTCGCCGTCGGCGCGTGAAGTACGCTGGGCCAAGACGACGACGAGTTATTACTACCCGACCTACCCGACGACGGGAAACGCGGTCGTTATCGAACTGGGCGACTATGACGCTGAGAGCGGCGATCCCAAAGTCGCGACGGCCAATACGCTGACGTTCACGCCGTACGTCAACGCGGACGAAAGTCACAAGCACGTCGCGGTGTTGCGCGTCGGCGTCATTCCTCCCGAGAATGCCTACGTGCGGGCGTATCGCGAGGGTTCCGTGTGGTGGATCGATGGCGTGACCTGGATGAAGGGCAAGACGAACGCATCCGTCTCGGCGGGCAGTAGCGGAATATGCGGGTACTACTGGACGACTTCCGAGATCGGCACCGTGACGGCCTACTGGGACTGGGTCGACGGCGCGGGCGGGACCATCGCCAGCGGGAAGGAAATTTTCCTGCGGTGGTACGACCCCGGCAATCAGTGGCAAATCGTCGCGAGCGAGTGTTGACGCATGGGCTTCCAAGACAAGATGGGCATCGGCAAGTGCTGTTGCGGCTGCACGATCGCGGAGGATGCGTTTGAGTCCGCCGACGCTTTGACGGTGGCATGGACGGGCGATACCGGAAGCTTCGCGAAGTCGGGCGGCGTGGTGACGACGACGACCGCCAGCAAGATGATTCGCCACTCCACGGAGAACACGGCGACAAATTACGAATTCACGCTCAAGGCCAAGGTCAAGGGCTCGAACGCGGCGGATAAAGTGCGGCTCGTCGGTTCGTACTACGACGACTCGAACTACGTCTTTATCGAGATCGCGACGGCCGCTACGACCACGATGAAGCTCTACCAGCGGAAGGCTGGTACGAACACGCAGCTAGGCTCGACGCGCACGATCACGGGCAAGACCACTGGCGATTGGATCACGGTGCGTCTGTGTGTCTACTCCGACACGGCCTACGCCGAGGCGTTGACTACCAGCGGTTCCACTGTGACGAGCGGGGCGTTGTCCACTGGGGCCCCGTACAATCGCGGCGGGTTCGCTGGGTTCGCCACGGATAGCCTGTCGGGGACGGCATTGTTCGACGATTTCCTCTGGCAGAAAAACAGGAACACGGACGCGACATGTCCGCAGTGCGATGCGTGCGATTCAGTGGCGTTCTCCGATGCGTTCTCAGTCGAGGAGTTCGGTTGGTCGGATGCCTACTTTCGCTTCACGCTGTCGGGCGGAGAGATGATCGCGACGGTCAACACGGCGACCAATGAGAACGCCAGGTGCATGATTCGCCCGACCCTGGCAATCGGAACTGTAATCGAGCAGAGCGTGCTAGTGTACGACACCGACACGGGAGGCGGGACGACGACGTCCATCAAGCTGAACACCACGCTTGGCGGCAGTGGTGCCAGCACGATCCGCTGGACTGCCCGTTGGAGAGCCGGCGACTTTCAGTACGTCATTGGGATCGGAGCGGCATCGACGATCGCCACGGCACCCGTGGACGGCGACAAGCTGACGATTCGGTCGACGATGACCCAGGTCAGTCCGCAAATCTGGACGGTCGAGTGGCTGCTGAATGACGTTGTCCAGGCCACGACGACAGGGTCTACGCTGACGATGGCGAGCCCGTTCTATCACGGCGTTCACTTCACGATTACGGCAGCCGGCGGCAAGGCCCGTTGGGACTCCTATGAGATTTCCGCGACGTAGCCCAGGCCAGCCGGGGACGACGCTGGCGGCCATGCTGTTTGCAATGGGCGTGCGGAAGGAGTCGTGCGACTGCCATCGACACGCTGAGCAGATGGACGAGTGGGGCCCCGACGAATGCGGCCGGAGAGTACCGGAAATCGTCGGGTGGTTGCGCGAGGAAGCACGCAAGCGAGGGGCCCGGTTCAGCGAACGCGGGGCCACGGCGTTGGTGCGCATCGCGGTGTGGCGATCGCGGCGGTAGATTGATCACTCGCGAGGCGTCGGCGGCGGTGATGGCGGAGCGGTGGAGCAAGTGACTTTCCGTGATTCGATGAACGCGGGGAAGTCGGGATGAAGCGGGCATAGGTGCAACGGCTCAACTTCTGGTCGAATGTCGATAATCCGCGCTGACCGTCGCCCGTCGGGGCTTGTGTCAACGATCGTCACAACCGACGACGATGGATCAACCGAGCACTTCCCGGAGTCAAAAAAGAAGCACGTGCGGCAAGTCGGTCTATCCACGTTTCACCTTCGCTTTCTTCCCTGTCGGTTCCGGCCCCATCCGGCACGGCTGGAACGTCAACGCCCCGCCGCTCACGTGCTGCCGCAACACCTCGGCCACGTACGCCGAGATCGTGAGGCCGCGCGACGTGGCACGGGCGCGGAGTTCGTGGCCGATATCGAGCGGGACTTTACTGGCGATTAGTTCGTAGCTCATGCTGTCTCCTTTGTTTTGGCTGGCCTTCCGGGGCTCTTTCGTCCCGTCATGTACTTGATGACCGACGCGGACGAAACCATGACCGTCCGGCCAACGTGCTTGCTTCGTAGTAACTTCCGGTCGCAGTATGACCGTATCGTTCCAGGCTCAACGCCTATGACGCGGGCGGCTACTTCAGTATCCACCCAAGAAGGAAGGCGATCAGTTGTTCTGTACGTTCGTCGCGTATTCATCATCTGCTCCTTAGCTGTGGCCCATCGGCAATTCGACGGCGTGTAGTTTCCATTGTTGTCGATACGGTCGATTGACAGCCCCGGACCAATGGGAAAATCCATGTCCTCAAGAAACGCTTCAAAGGATCGACGCCAGCGTTTGCACACTCTAATGCCACGGGCTCCGTAATCGCCGTATGCCGGATCGTCCTCGCAATAGCAGCGGCGAAGCATTCGCTTCCAAGTGTCTTTTATCAGGTAGTGGCACCGTGGACAGCGCAGTAGCCCGACGTAGTTTGTCCTGTGCTCGCGACCGCAACGCAGGCAGGTCGCAAAGTACAATTGAGTACTGGCGATTCCGTCCACGCGAGACCATCCAACGAAGTCGCCGGCAACTAGTTCGTGAAATGACGTGCTCATTCCAATACTGTAGCGTGACGACGCAATTACGTCAACAGCGACGGAGCGATGCCGCATCGACACTTCCGCCAACTATTTCCCCGCCCCGTCGCAACCCTAGACGCGGCAAGAGTTTTCGACGCTGGAAAAACCGCTAGAAAAACCGTTGCCGGTCTGGTAGAGTATCGGGCAAGGAGAAGCTACGTGGCAGGAATCAACGTGAAGGAAGCGGCCGAGCGATTGAAGCGATCGCGGACGCGAGTCAAGCAACTGATCGCAGCCGGCAGGATCAAGGCGACGAAGGACCGCTACGGCTATCTACAGATTGACGCGGCGGAACTGCGGCGGTTCGCACGGATCAAGCGGAAAAACGGACGGCCGAAAAATCTTTTGAAGTCGCGTTGACAAACTCTGTCAGCCCGGCTAGTGTTTCGTTCGTTGGAACGCAACTGACCGACCCTCAGTGGAATTGCCGAAGGCGACTATTCTGAGGAGCAACGCAAGGCATGCCGGCCCGGCCAACTGCCGCGAGGCGAGGACAGGGCGAATTGCGACAACGTCACACAATCGAGGGGCCCGACATGACGACTGACATCGACGAAAAGTTAACCATCACGGAGCGTCTCGAAACGCTGGGCGAGGCGGTCAATTTGATCGTATTGCGAAAGACTGCCAGCGGTTGGGACGTCGCCACTGCCGACGTGACAGACGCCGACGACGCGAAAGCCGCCAGCAATCAGTCGCTCGACTCGCTGCTGTGCGAGGGCGTGCCGTGCGACATTGAGTTCTCCCTTGAGGAGGCGTGCGGCGAGACGCTCGGCGAGGCGTTGCGGGCGGTGCTCGAACTGAACCGGCTGCCGTACTAAGGAGCGACGTAATGAAGGTTCGCATACGAAGTAATTCGGCAATCAGCGGAATATCTGACGCGGTCTGCGACGTTGATCGCACAATTCCGCCGTGGAACATACCTATTGTCGCGGCGTTCCTGAACGACGTCGACTTGCAAGAAATGACAATTGCATCAGGCAATATCGGCTTCGTGAAGACATTCACGAAGATCGCGGAGCGTGTGTAAGACGGAGCGAGCGATGCGGTGCATGGATTGCGGCGGTACGAGGATCATCGAGGCGGGTCACAACGTCACCTGTTTGGACTGCGGAAGGACTGAGCGACATGGCGATAACGAGCACGAGACCGGCCCCGCCGCGAACGTTGTCAATAAAACCCGGCGAGCGAATCACGGTAGTGTCGCCACCCGCAGAGCGGCCCGCCGCGGTACTCAATCGCCGGTGGCTCCTCGCGTGGATCGCCGATGAGCGCAGGCGGTTGAGCGAGATTTACGCAAGCCCATGCGGACTGGACAGGCGAACGAAGATTCTCGGCAGCAAGGAAGTTCTCTCGAAGCTGCGGCGACTGTTGCTGTCGTCGCAGTTTAGGAGCGACCGCAAATGAAACTCTCGACGCTGTGCGTGTGTATCGTCGCCGTTGAATTCGGCGTGCTGACGATGTTACTGGTGGCGAGCCTGGAAAGGTGGACGCGATGAGCGAGTCAGGCAGCGATAAACGATCGCGTGTAGCGTCGATGATTAAGGACAAGGGACAGACGTGGGACCTGTCGCCGAATGACAAGAAGGCGCTTAGGCACGTCTGGCTGCTCATCGAAGAACTGGCAGGCGAGGTTGCTGCGTATCGCGGGCAGGACGTGACGGAAGCCATCGAGGCGGCGGAACTGAAAATGGAGATTGACGGACATGAGTAACAAGGGAGGGGGATTGGCGTTCCCCGTGTCACTTCCAGGATGGGGCGATAACGGAGCGAGCGGCATGACGCTCTGGGACTACTTCGCGGCGGCGGCGTTGACGGGCGTCTTGACAGCGGACCCGGACGATTTACTAACGGTCGAACAAACGGCGGTACTGTCTGCGAGGATTGCCGACGCCATGCTCGCCGAACGCAAGAAACGGGGGATCGGCACATGACCGACCTGCAAGCAACGCAACTGCTCGACATCGCCACTCGCATCATGGTCGCGGCTGAGTCAATCGCGGCATACATGCCGATCGTGGTCGGAATTCTATTGGTGGGTTCGATCAGTGCTTTCTCTATCAACCTGCGAGGCAAGTGACATGACCGAACCAGAATCCCAACCCGCCCTGACCCGTCAACTCGCGGCCGAGTGCGACATGCTGCGGCTGCGGTCAGCGGCGCACGAGCGGACGGAAGCGGAATTGCGGCGTGAGCTGTCCGAGGCGATCAAAGATCGCGACTACCACAAGCAGACTGCGGCCGATGCGATGCGGCTTGCTGGCGATGCGATCGAAGCGAGCAAGGCGAAGCAGGATGGCATCGACAAGTTGCGTGCTAAGGTCACGGAGTTGAGCGTGATGTGTGACAGTCGAGAGGACCAATGCGACTTCCTGAAAGAGCAGGTCAAGCAGTACAAAGAATCCCTGCGTCTCATTCAACAAATGCGGAGGGCCGAGTGGTGACGCTGTGGTCTGTCGGTGAGTGCGTCGCGGGAATCTTACTGCTCATCGCGAGCGTGGCCGTGGCGTGTTGGGGAGAAACGAAAGGGACGAAATGAGTACGGCAATTATCGACGGCGAAATCCTCGCCAAGTACGACGTAACGGACGCGAAGCTGCAAGAGATGCGGACGCGGCTTGTTGTCCGCGACTGTGCGACGAAGGAAGGCTACGAGCTGACGCGGCGCGGCATCGGAGAGTGTCGGGACATGCGAGTGGCGGTCGAAAAGAGACGCAAAGAATTGAAGGCCGACGCGCTCGAATACGGTCGCAAAGTGGATGCCGTCGCGAAGACGCTGACGGGCGAACTGGAACGCATCGAGGGACCGTTGCAGGCGGCAAAGGACGCCATCGACGAAGCCGCGAAGCGTGCCAAGGAAGCGGCGGAATTGAAGCTCCGCGAAGAACGCGAAGCCGCCGAACGTGCGAAGCGGGAAGCGGAGGAATCCGAGTATGTCGCGAAGCGTGCGGCACTGGAAGCGGCCGAGAAGGCGTTCGCGGAGCAGCGACGGATCGAAATGGAAGAGTTGAAGCGAGCACATGCCGAGGAGCGCGCCAAGATCGAAGCGGAGCTGGCAGAGCAACGCAAGCTCCTCGAAGCGGAAGCCGTGAAGGAACGCGAGGCCCAGCGACTCGTCCGTGAGCAACAGGAGCGAGAAGCGGCGGCCGAACGCGAACGGCAACGCATCGCCCAAGAGCGGATCGACGACGAACGACTGGCCGTGGAAGCCGAGCGTGCACGGATCGAGCAGGAGCGAGCGGTGAAGGAAGCTGCGGAGCGTGCGGCCCGTGAGGAACGGGAGCGGATCGAGGCGGTAGCGGCTGCCGCGAAGCTGCGGGCCGAGCAGGAAGCGGCCGAGCGTGCCAGGTTCGAAGCGTTGCGGCCGGACAAGGAGAAGCTGAAAGCGTATGCCGATGCAGTGTTCAACGTCCACGTACCGGAAGTTTCGAGCGACGAAGCGAAGCTGGCGTTGCGTGGCGCTGTCGAACGGATCGAAATGGTTCACGACGTACTGATGGGATTCGGCGAATGACGCGCACACAATTCGACGACGGCAACGCGCGGCACGGCGTGCCCGCGTCGCACCTGCTGAGTGACAATCTATTCGGAGCGGATCGACCAATGGCGACAATGACATCCACAGAACTGATAGCGAGCGTCGAAATGACGCATCGCAAATTGACCAACAAAGACTATCACGACCTGCCCGACCTGGGCTCCTCGACGCTCAAGGCATTGGACCGCGAAGGGGCCGAGTACGTCGCCGCTCGAATGGCGAACGGCAGCGGCGAGGAGTCACGCGCCATGGTGGTCGGCTCGGCGGTTCACTCCATCATGGATGGCACGTTCGCGAACCTGTACGAGATCGCGCCGGAATCGTTTAAGACTGGCGATTCGGACAAGTTCCTTGTGTTGCAAGAAGCGACGGAACGAACGCTCTTGACGTGCCGTGAAGCGGCGGAAGTGACGGCGTGCGGCGAGTCTCTACGGAGACGCATCGGAGCGTATTTGATCGGCCGGCGTCGATGGATCGAACCGTCGCTATTCTGGGAGCAGCAAGCCGGATCGCACGTCGTGCCTTGCAAGTGTCGCCCCGACATGTTGATCGACGACGGGGCCGGCGGCGTGCTGTACCTGGAGATCAAGACCGCAGCAGCCACGGGCAATCAGGCGTGGCGCTCGGCGTGTTGGTCCTATGGCTACTGGCTCCAGCAGGCTCATTACGAGGCGGGGATTCTAGCCACTGGAGCGAAGGCCGTGCGCACGATATTCGCCGTGGTGCGTAAGTGTCCTCCGCACGACGTGCGGTTCTACGAATTCGGCCCGACCGACCGCGACGCGGCCCATTCGCGATGGATGGCGTTGGTTGAACAATACGGGCGGCGAGTGGCTGAGTACGACTGGCAAAACGACGACATCCGCAACCCGACGCTGGTTAATCTCGGCTTGACGGACGGAGTCCAATTGGAGGGCTTTGACGATGACTAGCGCGGAATTTACGGGACACGTTCGGGCGATGCGGGCCGACGCGGAGTTCTTTGGGGCAGAGGACTTGACGGGCTGCGGAGACACGGCGTTCCGCATCGTCAAGTGCCTGCGTTCGACGGATCGCAACGCGTGCGGCAAGGTGCAAAAAGAGATGTTTACTCTCGCGCTTCAGTCCGCGAACGGGGCGGAGTGCAAGAAAGAGTTTTGGATCAAGCCGACGAACCGCAAGCAACTTGTGAAGCTCTACGGCGCGAACGTCGCGGACTGGAAAGGCAAATGGATCTGGCTGTATACGACCGAGGTAAAATCTCCCCAGGGAGGCATGACGCTCGGCATTCGGATTCGCGACAAGACGGACGCGCCGGTAACGACTGAGAAGAAAGCGGATCTGCGGGCGGCGAGTGACGGACAAACGGGAGGGCGCGAGTAATGCCGAATCATTACCAGAACATCATGATTTTCCATGGATACGACGCCGTTCAATTCGACGCGGCTGCGTTTGCGAAAGAGCACCACAAAACGAATTGGTGCGAAGTCGTGAAGCCGGTGTTTGGTCCGAAGCCGACGGCGACGTGCCAGGACCAAGAGGAAGCGTGGGGGATTAAGTGGGGAACGTACCGAACGCAGGCGATGAGCCTCGAAGGAGACGGCGATCCGGTGATAATCGCGTTCTGTACGCCGTGGAGGTCGCCGGAATTGGAAGTGCTCAAAATGATCGGCGAGCACATTTGCAAGATGTGCGGATTCACTGGGTTCTCGGCAGTGGCGTTCGACCCGTACGACAATTCGCTCGACGCGAATCTTGACATGCGGGCGGCGAGTGAGAAGCCAGGAGACGCGAAGGAATAGACGCGGATCGTGTCGCCAGCCTACGAGCCGCAAGGCGAACGCTGGCCGATAGGGAAGGTCGACCTGGGCCACGTGCAATCCGTGGTGTAGCGCTGATGCCGCGAAGCTAGCATCCGTGACACGCTCTACCGTCCCGGCAAGGTGAAATGCGAGCGTGACAGCCCGGAGAGACGGGCGATATGGGGACGCGGCACGTGCCACGGTGACAGTGGAACAGTGAGCAAGTCCGATCTGTCAATCGGATTCCGAAAGGATGTGCGGGTGCAACTCCTGCCGTCCCCACTTTTTCGAGCCAGCCCGCGTGAGGCTGGAGGGGCAGGAATAAGGAGCGAGGAACAATGGACGCCAAGGAACGCGACAGGCTCGGAAGAATGGTCCGTGACTTATGGATTTCGTGGGCGGAAAAGCAACCCAAGACCAAGCCGTCATGGCTGGTTCCGTACGACAGCCTTAGCGAGTCCGATAAAGAGGCCGACCGGGTTATCGGGTACGGAATGATGGTCGAGTTTATGGCCGAGACGTCAGGAGAGCGGCTTGAGCACGAATTGCTAAAGCAGATAGCGTTTAAGCTCCGACAGTCGCTCCACGGGTTTCGTGAATTGTTCGACGAAAACGATCCTGCCAGCGGCAAAGCTATCAGTGACTTCGATGATTTCGTTGGGGGAGTGTACATAGAGAATCAAGCTGCGCAACGCTGAGCCAGCCGATTGTTTCGGCTGGAGGGGCACCGCTCGCCGTCGTCCGCACTTCTCGGGGCGGCGGCGGGCGGGTGTTTAAGGGGCGACGATGGACACGCAGCATTTCGACGAATGGACGGCGGCGGCGACAAGCGGAACGTATACGCCGCTGCCATCCGAGCGGCTGATTGAGATGTTCCAGTGGACGACGATCCACGGGAGCAGTAATTGTTGGTCGGGAACGAGCGGGACGGCAGCGACGATGATTCGCGAGTTGCTACTGGAGAGGATCGGACTGAAAGAGCAAATCGAAAGGCTGAGCGATGAACGCGATAGATTACGCGGAGTTCGTGCGGAACAAGGGACAAGCGGGGCGGGCTGACGGGTTCGAGCCGATCGACCTGCCGAAGTGCCTCAAGCCGTTTCAAGTGGCGTTGGTGACGTGGGCCATTCGACGCGGCCGCGCGGCCATCTTCGCCGACTGCGGCATGGGCAAGACGCTCATGCAGTTGACGTGGGCCGATAACGTCGTGCGGCACGCTGGCAAGCCGGTGTTGATCTGCACGCCGCTGGCGGTCTCGTCACAAACGAAACGCGAGGCGGATAAGTTCGGAATCGAGGCCGAGCGATCGCAGGACGGGACGCACGGCAACGGGATCGTGATTACCAACTACGAACGGCTCTCCAACTTCAACGCGGCCAACTTCGCTGGAGTGGTGTGCGACGAGTCGAGCATCCTCAAGAATTGCGGCGGCGAGACTCGCAAGCGGGTGACGCGGTTTATGAGCAAGTTGCCCTATCGCTTGCTGTGCACGGCGACGGCGGCACCGAACGATTACGTCGAGCTAGGGACGTCTTCCGAGGCTCTTGGCGAGTTGTCGCATTCGGACATGCTGAAGCGGTTTTTCGCCCAGCTTGACGACAAGGGGCAACGCAAGGAAGCCAAGCAACAAGAGGACGCCGAAGCGCTGCGCGACGTGGACGCCGAGTATTATCAAAAGTTGGCCTACCGTGTCGCTCAAACGATCGGACAATGGCGACTCAAGCATCACGCCGTCGAGCACTTTTGGCGGTGGGTGGCTTCGTGGTCGCGGGCGTGCCGGATGCCGAGCGACCTGGGATACGACAACGCGGAGTTCGTGCTGCCGCCCCTTCAGGAGCGGGATCACGTTATCGCGGTGCCGATCGCTCCGGGGATGCTGTTCCACGTTCCGGCCAAAGGGATCGGCGAGGAACGCGGGGAGCGGAGGCGGACGATACGGCAACGGTGCGACTTCATCGCGGATCTGGTCGACCACGATCAGCCGGCCGTTGTGTGGTGCCACGGGAACGACGAGGCCGACGCTTTCGAGGAAGCGGTTCTAGACTCGAAACAGATTGCCGGATCGACGCCGGATGAACGCAAAATCGAATTGTACGATGCGTTTGCCAACGGCGATCTGCGGGTGCTCGTCATCAAACCAAAAATCGGGGCCTGGGGACTCAATTGGCAGCATTGTGCCCATGTCGTCACGTGCGTCTCGCATTCCTACGAGCAGCATTACCAAAGCATCCGACGCTGTTGGCGGTTCGGACAGAAAAGCCCCGTAACGGTTGACGTAGTCGCTACTGAGGGCGAGGCGCGGGTGTTGTCAAACATGCGGGGCAAAGCCGCGAAAGCTGACATCATGTTTTCGGCGTTGGTGAAGCACATGAACGAAGCGACGCGGATTGAACGGACGAATATCTACACAGAGAGAATGGAGCGACCGACATGGCTATAAAAGACCAGGAGATAAACGACCGATACGCCATTTACAACGGCGATTGCGTCGAGGTAATGCGAGGGCTTCCCGACGAGTCGATCGGACTGTCGGTTTACTCCCCGCCGTTCGCGGGATTGTATAGTTACTCTTCCGACCCGCAGGACATGAGCAACTGCATCGACAAAGACGAATTCTTTGTCCACTACGGATTCTGTATCGACGAGATCGCGAGACTCACGAAGCCAGGCCGATTGTCGTTCGTCCACTGCATGGACATTCCGCTCAGCAACGCTGGCTGCGATGCCATGTACGACCTGCCAGGCCGTATCATCGTCGAGCATGAGCGTCGCGGGTTCATCTACGGCGGGCGACGTGTCATCTGGAAGGAACCGCTGATGGTGCGGAATCGAACGATGATGAAAAGCTTGCATCACAAGACGCTCTGCGAGGACTCGACGCGCAACAGCATTGCGAACGCCGATTACCTGCTCATGTTTCGACGTAAGGGCGAAAACGCGGTTCCGGTCACACACGACATCGGGCTACTCACCTACGCGGGCGAGAACCAGCCGCCCGGAGAGGTTCAACGCTTTCGCGGCATGAAAGGCGACCAGAAGCTTAACCAGTATTCTCAATATATCTGGCGTCAGTACGCCTCGTCCGTGTGGATGGACATTCGCATCGACCGCGTGTTGCCGTACCGCTCCGCCAAGGACGGCGAGGACGAGAAGCACGTTCACCCGCTGCAACTGGACGTTATCGAACGGGCTGTCGTGATGGGATCGAACGAGGGCGAGACCGTGCTCACCCCGTTCATGGGCGTCGGGTCGGAAGTCTACGGGGCCGTCATCAACAACCGGCGCGGCATCGGTTGCGAGTTGAAGCCGAGCTACTACCGCCAAGCCGTCAAGAATCTGGCGAGTGCGGACGAACGCAGCAAGCAGGAATCGACGACGCCGTTACTCGATGCTTTGTGCGGAGACTGAGCCGAAACGCGACACGCAACGGCGACTGATCGAGGAGTGACGCGGACGCCTTGTCCGCCGAGTGAACGAAAGGAGCGGGGAGCGATGGACTACAAAGCGATTAACGAGCAAGTTGACCGTGAGTTTCGTTGCGATTGTAGCGTGTCGCAGGTGACGAAAAAGACCGCGAAAAACGGAGTGGAAACGTACTGGTATCAGTGTACGCGGTGCGGAAGCCAGCTCGGAAGCGTTCCGAAGGGCTCGCCACTAACCATCGGAGCCACTGAGCTTGACAAGCAAAAACCGAAGGACTGGTGGAGTCGGAAATCAGCGAGACAGCAGCAGTTGATAGAGTCCGCAAAGCAACGCGACGACGACGCATGGTGGAAAAAGTACGAGGCGTATCTTGCCACACAGAAATGGGCCAAGAAGCGGCAGGACGTGCTTTCGCGTGATTCGTACCTGTGTCAGGCATGTCGAACCGCGCGTGCGTCCGAGGTTCATCATCTGACGTACAAGCACGTTTTCGACGAGCCTCTGTTTGATCTTGTGGCGGTGTGCAAACCATGCCACGACATGATTACGGAAATTGACGAGCAGCGAAAACGACGTTGATTCGCCCGCGTCGGTGGGGTAGGTTGGTGCTTGCCAAAACTTACAGGATTCCCAATGAACGACGACACCCAACGCCTTCGCATGTCCGGCTCAATACCGGCTGGTGCCTGTACACCAGGGCAAACGTGCTTAGGCGTTGGGTTTTTTCGTTCGCTGGGAGCGACATCGAACGGGAAGGATTCCGATGGCGTCCAAATACCGTAAGATCGACCCTCGCATCTGGTCGGACGAGGGTTTCGCTAAGCTCGAACCGGACTGCAAGCTGCTGGCGATCTACTGCCTGACGTGCTCCCAATGCAACCGTATCGGAATCTTCCGGTTCTCTGTCGGGATGGCTGCCGAGGACCTGCATACCGTATCAGATACCGTATCGAAACGGTTAGATAGGGTATGCCATACCCTGGAATGGAAGTTCGACAAGTCGTCCAAGGTGCTCTACTTCCCGACGTGGTGGAAGTACAACCACCCCGACAACCACAAGCACTTCTCCGGTTGCCTAACCGACGCTCACGACGTGCCGAAAACTTCGCTGCTGCAAGAGTTTGCGGAGAATATTGACCATCTCGGAGTGCATTATCACGACGCTCTAAGAAACGGTATGGCATACCGTATCGGTGACTGTATGCCATATCAGGAGCAGGAGCAGGAGCAGGAGCAGGAGCAGGAGCAGGAGCAGGA
>OFRG01000346.1_pt1 | contig 19299 bp, 17 predicted proteins | sample 1543071 | NCBI WGS metagenome assembly OFRG01 (sample SAMN07774222, study PRJEB24372) | wastewater metagenome | isolation source: WWTP Verbania (Effluent) | place: Italy: Verbania | collected 2015-12
TTTGATCTCCCGATAGCCTGGCAACATCTCGATCGTGATCGGCTCACGGTCTTTCGGCTTCCATGTGATCGTGTCACCGACCCGGCAGTGCGCTACCTCCTTGAGCCCGGTCGCGATATAACCGATCGTCCCCGCCTCGAGCACATCGGTCGCTACCAGATTCGGCTTAAACATACCGACCTCGACCGTAACACTCTCATTGCCGGTCCCGAGCATATGGAGCACATCATCGCGCTTCACGCTGCCATCGACCACCTTCACATAGGCCACTACTCCTTTGTACGTATTGTAGACCGAGTCGAAAATCAGCGCCCGCAGCTTCCCATCGACCGCACCGACCGGCGATGGCACGCGCTCGATAACCCGCTCAAGCACCGCTTGCACTCCGACGCCGCTCTTGCCGCTCGCTTCGAGGATATCGTCTTCAGTGCAACCGAGCACATGGATGATTTCTTTTTTTGTCTTCTCGACCTGGGCGTTGGGTAAGTCGATCTTATTCACAACCGGAATGATCTCCAGGCCCTGCTCGATCGCCAGATAGAGGTTGGCCAGCGTCTGCGCCTGGACACCTTTGGTCGCGTCGACCAGGAGTATCGCCCCTTCGACCGCCGCGAGCGAGCGCGAGACTTCGTAATGAAAATCGACGTGCCCCGGCGTGTCGATCAGGTTGAGCAGAAATTCCGTCTCCGGCGCCCGCGATCCGTCCGGCTGCGGCAGCGCATAGCGGTAGCGCATCTGGACTGGCTGCAGCTTGATTGTGATGCCACGCTCCCGTTCGAGATCCATCTGATCGAGCAGTTGCTCCTTCATTTTCCGGTCCTCAACCGTATGCGTGAGCTCGATCAAGCGATCGGCCAGGGTGCTTTTCCCGTGGTCGATATGGGCGATAATACAAAAATTGCGAATATAATCCTGTTGCATAGTTCCTTCACACTACGCAAAAAACCGATTTGAAGCAAGAAACAGCCTCTACCACTCCCCCTTCTCGGGATGATCTTCGGCTGATGCCAGCGTTTCCGGCTGACGGAGGATACGGCACCAGATGAAGCGCTTGAGCACCTGGAGCTCCTCGACACGCAGCCAGATGCAGAGCACCAGATAGGCCGAGCCGCCGATCGAAAGACCGAAGAACAGCTGCAGGAACACTTCGACAAAAGTATCCAATTCATTGGTCGTCAGGGCGAAAACATATTTCGATACCTGCGCGAAGAGGCCCGCCAAGATAGCTGCGAGCGCGATCTTCATCGCCGGGGTAAACATCCGGGCATCATCCCAATAGAGTGTCTGACGCTTGAGCGCGAGATAGAGCAGCAGGAGATTGACGATAGTCGCGCACGAGAAGGCGGCCGCCAGCATCTCGATGGAGAAATAGTTGGACTGTTTCAAGAACAGGAGGAGCGCGATATGGAACGCCTCGGCACCGAGCGCGATATAGAGCGGCGTCTTCGTATTCTGCAGAGCGAAGAAAGCGCGGGCAAACAGAGGAATCAGACTCTGAGCAAACAGGCTGACCGAAAGCCAAGCCAGCACGTTGAAAGTAACGATCGTGTCTTCCCAATTGAAATGCCCGCTCCCGAGAATGACACGGACGAATTGCGCCCGGAATACGATCATGAGTGCTGAAAGCGGCAGTACGAAAAAGAGAATGCGCCGAGCCGCATCGGACAGCACCGAAAAGAATTCCTTGCCTTGCTTTTCAGCGGCATACGCAGAGAGCGCTGGGAAGGCTGCCACTGAAAATGCGACGCCGAAGAGTCCAAGCGCTACGCTCTGGATATTGTTCGCGAATGTGAAGGCTGCCAGGCTTCCGGAAGCCAGGAGCGAGGCGAAGATCGTCATCACGAGAAGGCCGATCTGACTTACCCCCATGCTGAGCGACCGCGGAATCATAAGACGTATAACCCGAAGCACCTCAGGATTACGGAGCGACCGCATCGGATGCAGGCGGAAATGCATACCAGTCCCGGAGAGCGCCGGCCACTGAGTCGCCATATGGAGCAGCGCGCCGACAACGACTCCCCAACCAAGACCGCTGATGCCGCAGACCGGCACCAGCACGAGGATACCAAAGATGATACCGACATTATAGAAAAGCGGCGCGAGCGAATAGGCGATGAAGCGGCGGAACGACATGAGCACCCCGGAAAGCACGGCGCTCACCGCCAAAAATATCGGAGAGAGGAGCATGATACGTGAAAGCGTGATAGCGAGCTCCCGTTTTTCGCCCGAAAATCCCGGCGCGACGAGCGTCACGACCTGACTGGCATACACCGCCCCGAGAAGCCCGAGCAGACCGAGCGTCATCACGAGCAGACCAAGTACATCCGAAGCGAGCGTCCAAGCCTCCTTTTCACGCTCTTTCGTCCGGAGCTCCGTAAACACCGGCAAGAAAGCCGCTGACAACGCCCCGAGCACAATCAGGCTATAGAAGAGATCCGGGAGACGGAAGGCCGCGTAGTAAGCATCCAGCGTATCGCCCGCTCCGAACTGCGAAGCCAGCAGACGATCGCGGAGAAATCCGAGGAAGCGACTCGCGATACCCGAGAGAGAAATGATAAAAGCCGCCGCCCCTACTGTCTGGGTCGTCTTGAGACCGAGTCTCCGCCATCGTTCTATCATCCGTTCCACCATAGAAATATCCTGATCAAGAGAGAGTTTTGTTATTCGCGCATCAATGCCGTTCCGATGAAATGGTCGATCGCCAGATCGCCTTCGAATGTCACTCGACGTCCGTACGGTATCAGATCCCCGCCCGTCTGCCAAACGCTCTTCCAGCGCTCCGGAAAGACGATTTCCGACTGAAGCTGACTCCCGAGCGATCCCGACTGCTTCTGATACAGCACTGAGAAACGTTCAGCCTGCCCATCACGGAGGCGTTCGGTATCGAGACGGAATGGCAGGCGATAGGTCATCTCGACTGTGACGCTCTCTCCCGGACTGACATAGACCCAGGAACCGAACACCGTCTTGCCAGCATCCTTTCCGATACGCGTACCGCTCCCTTCATGAATACGCAGGTTTTCCTCTTCTTCCACGACATCCGCATCCCGACGAAAACCGAGGGCTTCATAATCAACCGGGTCTTCCGGAAATTCCCAGGTAGTCCCCTTTACCGACAGAAGCTCCGAGCCGAGGGGCACGTAGACCCGAAGATAATCCGCGTTCACTTTGTTCCACCATTCATACGGAGTATCACCACCTCGATGCTTCCGCGTAATCGAAAGCGTATCGACGATCGATCCATCGAGAGCGATATCCGAACGGTGCTTGATACTCTCATCCATCACCCCGTCGGTCTTGTAGCCATTGATATTGCTGTGAACCACCGCAAGAAAATCCTTATCAGTAGGCAGGAGCCGGCCCGACCATCCCGCCTGATCGATCAACTCTTCCGTCCCGGCATGTCTCGCATACAAGAGCACGTGCTTCTCATTCAAGCCGCGCACCAGCGCTTCTGCCATACCGACCAGGAGCTTCGGATCATCGAGCGCGCTCATACGGGCAAACATGGCGACCGCCAAATCAGAGAGAATCTTCTTCGGCTTATTCTCCTGCCGATCATACTTCTCTTCAACCTGTTCCTGAACGATTGGAATGAAATTCTTCGCATCGATAGTCACACCGTATTCCGGCAGATCGACCGGACCGAGCACCTCGAGCAGACGCTCCAGTACAACCGGGGTAACGGTCGCTACCCCGTCGACGGTCGGACCGCCGGTCTTCTCATAGAAGAATATCGCTTTCTCAGCCGAGGCTGGAAAATCAGGATACCAGTTACTGTCATGCAGACTCCAGCCGGCGCTAATCTTCTGTATCGGCTTCGGCGGAACGATATTCTCTTTGAGCTGGCCGTCCGGATTGAAAATACCATCGACGAAGAACTGTTCGACGATGCCGTCATGCAGATTAAGCAGCGCGTAGCTACCGATAAAGCCTCCGGTCGCTCGCAGCTCATGGTTGTTCTGAAAAAGGAACAGATATTTCCTCGGGCCGTTACCTCCGAGCAGCTCGACAAAAATCTTCTCCCGCTCTTCGAATGCCGCCAGAGCGCCAGTCGCCACCGGCAAGAGCTCCCTCGCCTTCACAAATTTCTCTCTCCGTTCTTCCGGAATATCAGCGACATTGACTCGAGCCAGGAGATCCTTCGCCAGCGCCAGTTCACCGCTCGCCGTCTCAAGCGGCGCTTGGGCCGCCTCAAGCTTCTCGAGCAACGAAGACGGATTGTGCCCCGGTACCGGTTCCTCGGTCACCCGAATCGCGAGCTGAGACATCGAAATGCCCGCCCGGACGATATGTTCTCCGGCAAGAATCGCATTCCTGCCCGAAGCCGCTTTCGAAAGCCCCGGAACGAAACGCACGCTATCGACCATCCATCCCGGAAAAAGATTGAGTGCCGCATGCGCATCCGCGAATTCATGGCTCGCCTGCCGAAATCCCAGCTCAGCGTCCGCAAAGCGTTTCTCTTTAAAGGCCTCTGCCGCCAGAAGCGCCTGTGCATAACCGGCGTTCCCCGCGCGCAAGATAATTTGAGCCCGCTGCTTGGCTGCCCAGCCATACCCAGCTGCCAGCACTACCATCAAGAGGCCAGTTACAATCCATCTGGTTTTCCGGACAGATTTTTCCGGATGCGAGGTAATCGACCTTGGACGCTCATCTACCGATACGCTCGGCGCCGTCGGCATCGGAGCACGCGCCGGTACCAGTTCAAAAGCAGCCGGAGCTGGCCGGCTCGGCGCTCTTGGCGGACCGAGCGGTATTGTTCCGGCAAGCGGCTGCTTCGATTGTCTGCGCAGACTGTCCATGCTGAAATTTTGTGTTTTTGAATTTCACCGGCTACCCGATCGCCCGCTCATATGCAGCCAGCGTCTCCTCAGCCATCCGCTTCCAACTAAACATCCTCATACGCCGATACCCGGATATCCTCAACTGTTCTCGAAGCGATGGGTCATGCGCGACGCGACTGAGCTGCTCCACAAACTGTCCATGATTCTCAGGATCAAAATAGAGCGCTGCCTTACCAAGCACTTCCGGCAACGATCCCCGGTCCGAAGAAATCACCGGCAGACCATGGCTCATCGCCTCAAGCGGCGGCAGCCCGAACCCTTCATACAGCGATGGGAAGACATAGGCGAGCCCGCGGCGATAGAGCACTGATATCTCCGCGTCCGAGAGGAATCCAGCAAAACGGAGGTTCGGCTGCGTGAATGAATCTCTGAGCCGTCGATAGAAATAATCCTCCCGCCCTACCAGGACGAACTGGTACTCCGGGAAGCGAGCTGCCATCTCACCGATCGACTCCAGATGCTTATGCGGATAAGCGTTTCCAACGTACAGAAAATACGGCTGTATTATATCACGCTGCAACGAAGACGACGCTGTCGTATCTGGACCGATCAATCCGCATCGCCTGAGCACGTCCGTCTCTACCTCGGGAGAAGAGACGAAGCAACTCCGGTTTGCCCCCTCGAGCGTCACTCGGGTCTTGCCCAGCAGAAATGGAAACTCCCGGAGCAGATCGGACTCCGTAAAACGTGAGACAGTGATTACGCTTTGCGCGCGGAAGCAGGCCATCCGAATCACCAGACGATAGAGTACGAATTTCAGCCAATACCCGAGAGCGATACGGGTCGTGTTGCGCACTGTCGGATAGCGCAGCAGGATCAGGTCATGGATTGTGACAACGAAACGGCCTGGGTAGAGCACCGGGACATTGAAATGCGGAAAATGAACGAGTGTGAGACGGTACTTCATCAAGAGCCATGGGAAGCAGAGCTGCTCCGCCAGGCCATACCAATGATAATCAGCCAGCACTTTTTGGAAACGTGCTGACTTCGGCTGATATTCATCGAAATTCTCTTGACGGAGAAACACGAAAAACTCATGCGGCGTATCAAGCTCTTCAAGCGATTCAATCAGTCGTTCCGTATAGCGCCCCAGTCCCTTGCCGAGCGATCCGTAGAAGCGTGCGTCAATACCGATGCGCATAGGAAGATGATACGGATGAGACCGGACGCGAGAGGACATAGAAGAGGAGCGCTTCGGAGACGAGCATCTTGAAGATCTCCTCATCCTCGAAATGATTGACCTGCTTGGTTGTGACGAGAAAGGCGGCAACCTGGTCCGACACTCGCGGCGATCGAACGACATAGCATCCCTGATATTCGAAGAAAGTCCGATCCTTATCAAGGAGGACAGCGGGCACGAAACCGATGAACGGTCGGTTCCCCTGCGCTCCATACTCATAATGATCCAGAAGCGTTCCACCGGCGATATCAACGAAACGCAGCGAAACCGCCTCCGACTTCGCAAGCGCCGCAGCTGTCTCAAGTATTTTCCGATACCAGAGATCGCAATAATTCCTATCGCGTGCGGTCGATTCGGCTAGCTCAAACAGAAGCTCTTTGACGATTTCCTGCTTGCGATTCATCGCGCCGATATAGGTATACGAATCAGAAAGATCGCGGCGGATAATATTAGCCGTCTTCTGGAGCGAAAGCCGTTCACTGACCAAGCGGAACAACGTTTGCTCCTTGGCGAGATAGATGAAAAAACTGACCATGCCAAGCAGCATGATAACAATGCCCTCCGCTTCCTCTTCCGGCAGAGCGAAATATCCATGCGTCACCGCGAGCGGGGTCAAGACAGCGAGGATGAAAAAAGCGAGGTATATCCAGTACATAGGCTATCTCCGGTTATTGTGCAGCAAAAGGAAGGATGCACCCTCACCCCCCCCTTGCATAACATATTTTTGTATTCATCCGACACAACTAGAGCGGCAGATCTTTCAGGAATTTCCGGAGCTTTTCTCCCACTTCCGGATGCTTGAGACCAAAATGGATAGTCGTCTTCAGAAAATTGAATTTGTCACCCGTATCGAGCCACTCGCCATCGAGCATGCGACCATAGAGCGGCTTGCCCTGCTGGAGCATGATATCAAACGCATCCGCCAGTCGGATCTCACCGGACTTGCCGGACTCCATGCCAGCCAACACATCGAACACCTCGCGCGTGATGATGTATTTCCCAACAGCTACCGCGGTCGATGGAGCCTCTTCCGGTTTCGGTTTCTCCACGATGCCCTTGACCCGGATATTCGACTCGTCAACCCGATCACCATCGATCACGCCGAATTTCGACACCTCTGCCCGCTCGACTTCCGAGAGACCGATGATCGGCGCGCGGAACTGTTCATAGGCATCGATCAGCTGTTTGGAAGCCGGGACAGCAGAATCATAGATACAGTCACCGAAGATGATCAGCACTGACTCATCGTCATCGACGAGATGCGCGGCCTGCAAGATCGCATGACCATCACCGAGCGGAATCGGCTGGCGGACATACGAGAACTTCGCCAGAGTCGAAATCTTCTGGACGACCGCGAGCAGATCATGCTTGTTCTTCTCGACCAGCGTATCCTCAAGTTCATAGGAAACATCAAAGTGATCCTCGATCGCCCGCTTACCCCGACCGGTCACGAAGATGATCTCTTCGACTCCGGACGCCACCGCTTCCTCAACCAAATACTGGACAACCGGCTTATCGACAACCGGCAACATCTCCTTCGGCTGCGCTTTTGTCGCTGGAAGAAAACGAGTCCCGAACCCAGCTACCGGTATGATGGCCTTCTTCACTTTCCATTGTTTTCCTTCAGTCATAGTTTTCTCCGATTAACGACAAAACTGCTTGTTTCTTATTGTACTAGACACGAGCACTCCTCGTATATATTGACCATAAGTATATTATATGCTATAATAACAGGTCCGAAAATCCGGACTCTGATCAATATTCCGACCATAAGGAGGAATCTCATGTCGTTCTTTCACTCTCTCGTCCGTTGGCTCTGTGCCGCTCTCATCGTGTCCATCGGACTCGGTACGGCGCTCGCGCAGTCCGCTCTGCGGCTCGAAATGCGCAATGACAACATCGCGCGCTTCTATGACGGCTCCACCGTCATCTGGTCTGGCACACTCCCTGATCAGATGCCGGTCAGCTGTCTAGAGATCGCGCTCGAGCGTCAGGGTGCCACGATTGTCTGTCCGCCGCATATCGCTCGTCGGCTCGGTCTGCGCTTCGAACTGCCGGCACTCATGCCCGTCAAAGAGAACTGGGAGTGGCAGTCCTACTCCGCCCGCATCACTCGCGACGGACCGGACATCACGCTCCGTGCTCCGATCCAGGGTGTCGAGACGCATATTGCTCTCTCGATTCTCTTCTGGATAGCACTGCTCACCGTAATCATTATCGGCGTAGTGAGAAAGCTCTCCCAGCCATCACCATCGGGTATCGGCCGCTAGAGTTCGAAACACCAGACCCGTAACAGCATGCTGTTACGGGTCTTTTCTTTTTCCTTACTAGGAGAACCCTAGAGCGACACAAGCTTCTTCCATTCGATACTGAACTCTTTGATCGCCTCATTCACGATCGGATGAAACTTCTGTCCGATCCCCTTCTCCTTCACATAGACGCTCGCTTCGAGCAGCGCATCGTGCGTCCCGGTATCAAACCAAGCCCCAGCAATCGGCCGAACATCGAGCGAACTTTCCTTAAGATAGTGTTTATGAATATCCACAATCTCGAGCTCGCCACGCGCCGATGGAGCCAGATTCTTAGAGACAGCCGATACAGTCCCATCAAAGATATAAACGCCCGGGATAGCGAAGTGACTCTTCGGCATCGTTGGCTTCTCTTCGATCGAGAGCACCTTGCCGTCAGCATCGAATTCGACAACACCGAACCGCTCAGGATCGGATACCTCCTTCGCAAAAATCCGACCTCCCGATTCAAAAGTACGTATCGCTTCGGAAAAATCATCCTCAAAAATATTATCGCCGAGCACCAGCGTCACCGGACCACCATCGAGAAAATCTTCTCCGAGAATGAAGGCCTCTGGCAATCCGCCCGGACGCTTCTGAACCACAAATGAGATTCGGATACCATGTTTCTGAAACATCGAACCAAGTAGATTGAGATAATCCCCCGAATTGGCCGGCGAAACGACAATAAGAATATCCGTGATACCAGCCGTGATAAGCGTGTTGATCGGGTAGAAAATCATCTGCCGATCATACACTGGCAAGAGCTGCTTCGAGATGATCGAGGTGAGCGGCAGGAGCCGAGTCCCAGTACCACCCGCAAGAATAATACCTTTCATACATTAGCTTCTTAGCTTTTAGCTTCACTCGCTTCCGAGTTCATTAACGACAGAATCGGGATACGAAAGTAAATTTTTCTTATTTATACAGCGGGAACTGTCGGCAGAGCGCGCTGATCTCTTTACGGAGCGCCGTACAGATCTTCCGGTATTCCTTATCATCAGCCGAGACCTGCAGCATGCGCGCTATCGCCCGAGCGATCAGACGAGTCTCTACCTCTTTCATTCCACGCGTCGTGATTGCTGGTACGCCGATGCGCAAACCCGACGGATCAAGCGGACCGCGTGGATCATCTGGAATGACATTCTTATTCACCGTGATACCAATCGCATCGAGCCGCTCCTCCGCTTCCTTGCCCGAGAGACCGTAGCTCGTCACCGTATCGATAACCACCATATGATTCTCTGTCCCACCGAAAAGTATCCGCGCACCGTCCTTCGCAAGCTCCGTCTCGAGCACCTTCGCGTTCTTCAGTGTCTGCTTGGCATACTTCTTGAAATCAGCTCGAAGTGCTTCACCAAAAGCGACCGCCTTCGCCGCGATGACATGCATATGCGGTCCACCCTGCGTTCCTGGGAACACGGCCTTGTCGATGGCAGCCGCGTATTGCTCACGGCACAGGATTAATCCGCCTCGCGGGCCGCGCAGCGTCTTGTGCGTCGTCGCTGTGACGATATCGAAATATTCGACCGGATTCGGCAGAGCTTTGCCTGCCACGAGTCCGGCGATATGCGCCATATCCATCATCGTAATCGCCCCGACTTTCTTGGCAATCTTCACAAACTTTTCATAATCAATCTGCCGGGTATACGATGAGAAACCGGCCAGCATGAGCTTCGGCTTCACTTCCTTCGCGAGCGCCTCAAGTTTCTTATAGTCGATCGTGCCATCCGGCTCTGTCTTGTACCGAACGAAAGTATAGACCTTCGCCGGCAGCGTGACCGGATGCCCGTGCGTCAGATGTCCGCCATGAGAAAGGTCCATACCGAGCACCGTATCGCCCGGAGCGAGCAGTGCCGCGTAGACCGCGAGATTCGCCTGCGCGCCCGAATGCGGCTGCACATTGGCATGATCCGCTCCGAACAGTTTCTTGGCCCGATCAAGCGCGAGCATCTCGACCCGGTCTGTGTACTCTTGTCCGCCATAGTAGCGACGGCCCGGATAGCCCTCGGAATACTTATTCGTAAACACCGTCCCGAGCGCTTCCATGACCGCTGGAGACACATAATTCTCCGACGCGATCATTTCAAGCCCCTCTTCCTGGCGCTTCCCCTCGCCCATCACCGCCGCATACACCTGCTTGTCCGCCTGCTTCAGCACATCGTATTTCATATCAGGGAATATTAAAAACATCACTATCATACCAAATTAACCCCTCTCCGGTACAATTGACAAAAATGCAAAAAATGTATATAATGTTCATTCAGAGAAATCTGAAATTTTTCATTACCGTACCTGAACAACCTATCAGCCGGACATTGCGCCGGTCTTTTTTGGAGACACTGCCATGGACATGCAAGAATTCCTCCTGTTCCTCATCTTCCTCTTCATCATGTTTGCCCTAGGCTTCCTCATGATCGCTCCACTCCGGCGGCGACTAGAACCTGACGATGCCGAAAAGCGGGTCATGATCTTCATCGCCCTTACCTGTATCCTCTATGTCCTCGGCGTCATCGCTCCGATAATTCCCGAACCGGTATCTACCCTCTTTGCATTTTTCGGACCACTCCCCTGCATCGCTGGATTCATCATCCGGATACGCCGTATCCCAAAAAATCGTAAAGTCTATCCCTGATACACTGGCATATCCGGCTGAAAATCCAAAACTATCCGCTCCTGGATACCCATGCAACCGCATGCGATATCCTGGGGCGGTTTTTCTTTCCTATCTTTCCTATCTTTCCGATTGTTTCAAAAACTCCAGAAGTGCTTCCGTATACGGCCGGAGCGGAATGAATTTCGTATTCAAAAGTTCTGAGCAGCGCGGCCGCCGAGCTGGACGAGGAAAAGCCTCGGGAGCGACCGGCTTCACGGTTACCGGTATGCCAGCTAGCTGGAAAAGCTCCTGCGCCGCCTCATACCAGGTCGCCGCGCCCTCGTTAACGAGATGATAGATCCCGTAGGGCGCCACATGCTGCTCAAGCACCTTGGTCGCGAGCGCCAGATCCGGAGCATAAGTGAACCGGCTTTTCTCGCCATCAACCACACTGACTTCATCTTTCCCCTCGGCAACCTCAAGCATCTTCTCAAAAAAACTCTTCTTGGCCATCGCCGAAGACGCCGGTTTTCCGAATAGTTTTGAGAGACGGATGATATAGAAGATGCCTCCGACCGCGATCACTCGTTTCTCCCCCTCTCGTTTACTCATCCCGTAGCGAGACAGTGGATGTGGCTCGGCATCTTCTGTGTAACCATCTTCGCTCTCTCCGTCGAAGACATAATCCGTAGAATACTGTACGAAGGCTGCCCCCATGTCCTGTGCCAGACACGCTAAAAACGCCGGCGCTTCCGCATTGAGGAGGAGCGCTTTCTGATATTCTTCTTCGCTCTCTTCGCACTGATCGACCGCGTTATAGGCAATAGCATTGAGCACGACATCAGGGGCGACTGCCCTGATCTTCTTCTCTGCCTCCGGAAAATCAGTCACATCGATATCCTCGATATCCCAACCGATTACCGCGTATCCCTCATCTTCGCCATAGCAGCGCACGAGCGCCTGCCCAAGCATCCCCTTGGCTCCAAGTATCAAGACGGTCCGCATACGAAAGTATTCAAAAAAAATCCGCTCCCCTATCATACGAGAGATACGGCAAAGCTCCAAAAGTGAGGGGGGGGAACTTCTTGTACAAACAAAAAAAGGCGTCCTCAGTACTCGGTACTTTCGGACGCCTCTGGCTAGACAAACTCTTTCTTCGATAAGCGGAACAATAACGGAAAATGCTGAGGAAACACAGCTGTCCTGCCGGCCGGAATCGGCACGATCGACAACTTCTTATCGATATACTGAATCTGGAAAATCTCCCGACTCCCATTAATAATCACCGGATCCATAGCGATGCGGGTCGGACGCTGCATCAAAATCTCGATAGCATCCAGGAGCACGATAGAGAGGACATCAGCCGGCTGACAGAATGAGACATCCCAACCGGACAACGATCGTTCGCTCCATTCCCTCAGCATATCCGGATTGAGAATCTGCGGCGTGTACGTCCGTCCCACTGGGAGATGAAAATCATTCGCCGTCAGACGGATGAAATGAATTTCTCCGTCATCAGACGCTCTATGGCCATCTCGCTCATTGAAAATATCCGTATCGTGAACCAGAATATCGATACCCCGATGCCGAACGCATTCCACCAGCGCTTCCGATGATCGTCCATCTTTCCGGATGCTGCAAAAAATATCCGGTATATACGGCGCCAAAAGATCCGGCTTGACCGGCGACGGCTTTATCTCTCGAACCCTCCCTCGCAAGACCTGCTTGATCTGCATAAGGAGAAGCGGAGTCACTGCCAACATCTGGATTTCTTCCCGGGTGAAACCGGCCCGTTCCAGGCTCTTCCCAAGATCCCTGAGCAGTGCTTCGGGCACCTCCGATTCTATGCTGGTTCCAGCTACCAACTTATCCATGCTACACCTCTTTTCTTCGTAATGAACCGAATATATTCTGCCCTTTTTCTCTCGATTAGTCAAGGGTCCGATAGGCACCACTCTTGACCCGCTGCCACCATGCCTCGTGCTCCTGAAACCAGGTGACGGTCTTCCGGAGTCCGGTCTCGAGATCAACCGACGGCTGCCAACCAAGCTCCGTGCGGATCTTCGAAAAATCAATAGCGTAGCGGCGGTCATGCCCGGGACGATCCGTCACGTATTCGATGCGATCCTCGCCGAGACCGAGCACCTCAAGCAGACGCTTCACGATCCAGATATTCTCCCGTTCACCGTCGCCGCCGATGCAGTAGGTCTCGCCAATCCTTCCTCGCCGCAAAATCATATCGATAGCCCGGCAGTGATCCTCGACGTACAGCCAATCGCGCACCTGCCGCCCATCCCCGTAGACCGGCACATGACCCTCTTCGATCAGGTTCGTTATCGCCAGCGGGATCAGCTTTTCCGGGAAGTGATACGGCCCATAATTATTGGAGCAATTAGAAAGCGTGACCGGCAGATCAAACGTATGGAAATATGCGCGTACCAGATGATCCGATGACGCCTTCGAGGCGCTATACGGGCTGCGCGGATCATACGGCGTCCCCTCATGGAACGGAGCATCGTCCGGGCCGAGCGAACCGAAGACTTCATCGGTCGAGACATGATGAAATCGCTTCTTATATTTCCGCGCCGCTTCCAGGAGTGTAAATGTCCCGACGACATTGGTCCGCACGAAAGCTTCCGGGCCGAGTATCGATCGATCCACGTGCGATTCGGCAGCGAAGTGCACCACCGCATCGCACTCCGCGACCAGCCGATCAACTCTCCCCGCATCACAGATATCTCCCCGCTCGAACCGGTACCGGGTATCGTTCCGGTATTCGGACAGATTCTCAGGATTGCCCGCGTAGGTCAGTACATCAAGATTCGTCACCGTATCTTCCGGATACGTCTCCAGGATGAAGCGGATAAAATTGGAACCGATAAACCCGGCTCCGCCCGTCACGAGTATGTTCATAGATATGCACAAAAAGAAAAAGCCCCTTCAGTATATCAGAAAGGGCTTGAAGCGCGACCATTAGCATTCCTCGTAGCGAAACGCCGGCTGTTCGAGATACTCGGAGAGCGTCGGCAGAAGCCGGTCTTTCTCCGACACGATCAGCTGATCATGCGTCGGCCAGGGAATATCGATAGCCGGATCATCGAAACGGATGCCGCCATCGCATTGTTTCGCATATGGAGCCGTCACCTTGTAGGCGAATATCGTTCCTTCTTCGAGCGCAATGAAGCCATGAGCGAACCCGGCTGGAATAAAGAACTGATGCCGATTCTCACCCGAGAGAGAGACGACTTGATATTGACCGAAGGTCGGAGATCCGACACGGATATCGACCGCGACATCCATCACCCGGCCGCGCACGACCCGCATGAGCTTCGCCTGAGCGAATGGCGGCCGCTGGAAATGCAGGCCGCGCACGACCCCGCGCTTTGAACCGGACTCATTGTCCTGGACGAACCGTTCTGTCGGATCGAGCAGCCCGAGAGCGGCATAAGCAGCATCATTCCATGACTCGAAGAAATACCCCCGCTCATCATCGAACACCTGCGGCAAGAGGAGCGCGAGCCCCGGAATATCAAATGTTTTCACTTCCATAATTTCCTCCGTATCATCATTGAAAGCACGGCCATCCTAGCACGAAGCCCCACAGAAGCCAAGACCCGCTTTGAATACCTCGATCTCCATAAAAAAACCGCCCCGATACGCGGGACGGTTCTGTCATAGTCCGTACTTGCTACGCCTGGATCTCGTTCATCACGTCATCGAGCGAGCGTTTGACTGGCTCAGCCGCAACCGGTGCCGGCCGCTCCTCGCGCGGCTCGCGATGACCACGTTCCGAACCTTCCGGCTCATTGATCTTGAGATTCACTCGGGCGTTGTTGCGCGCACCGATGACCCGGAGCAGCGTCCGGAGCGCCTTCGCTGTCATACCCTCGCGCCCGATCACCATGCCCATATCCTGAGGATTCACATCGAGTGTGATCAGCACGCCCATTTCATCGATCTTCCGCTCCACTTTCACATCGTCGGGATTGTCCACGAGCATCTTCACAACATACTCGACGAATTCCTTGTCCATCATATTGTCCGTCATAGTCTTACTCTCACCGATTAACCGTTAGCGGAAAGCTATCGCCTCCTTCACGTATTGTACCCCGAGCCCCCGGTTTGTCAATTTGCTGAAAGCCGGATTTCCCGCTTGGAACGAGCGAAGAAATACCAGATGATAACGATCGTCGAAACCGGCGCCAGCCACTCAGGCACATGAACCCGAAATCCTTCCAGAACCATGACGCTGCCGAGCACCAGAATGGAATACATGGCTCCGTTCTTGAGATAGACATACTTCTTCACTCGTTCGACATTCATGAGCGTGAGCTGCCGTACGACGATCGCGCCGATACCGTTGCCGACCAGGATCAGCGGGACCGACATCGTAAAAGCGAAAGCACCAAGCACCCCATCAATCGAGAACGAGAGATCAATGACCTCCAGAAAGAGCACTTTGCTCCAGTCGGACATAGGCGATCCTTTGAGGTTTTCTTCGGCTTTTTCGGCCTGCAATCTAAAACCGTGCGTGATGAAGAACGCGGTCGATCCGACTACGGCGCCAAATGCCACCATCGGATCCTGTTTCAGCGCGTACCAGACGATTGTCATCAGCACGACCGAGACTATCGCGTAAAACCAGACACCATGACGCGCTACGAAACGCTCGCAATGAAATCCGACGCATTTATCCTCCAGGAATATCCAGTGGAGAAAGAGGAAGAGAAGGAAGACACCGCCGCCCATGAGCAGGATCGGCGCTGCCGCTTCGATCGCTCCGTGCACGTTTGGATCATCCGAGAACATAGCCGTAAACGATCCAATAAACCCGAGACTCGGGACCGTCGCCCAGACGATGACCCATGGCAGGAGTCCGCGGACAAGAAAAACCGCGATCAAGATTCCCCACGTCACGAAAAATCTCCGTGCCTTCGCTCCCATCGTCGAAAGGACGTCCGCATTAATGATAGCGTTGTCGATGCTCGATACCGCCTCAAAGAGCGCGAGACCGACAACGATAATAACTATCGAGAAAAAATCCATAAAAACGTTCCGAAAAAATTACATGCTCAGCCCTTCTCCCATCAATACCCTCAATCCGTCCATTCCGCTGGCGGAATAAACGGCCGTCTTCGCCAATCAGGCGACTGGCAACAGAGAAAATACGTCGCCTCGGACGGGTCAAACAGGAGTTTCTCAGATACCCACTCCATCCGCATGCCCCGCGAGCCCTTCACAAGCACCAGGTCGCCTTCGGTGATGCGGCTCGCCGCGAATATCGCCGCCTCATCACTGCGTTCAAACCAGAAGATTTTCTCAGCGGACTTCCCCTGTTCGATGAGTGCCGCATACAGGATACGCATGTGTTTCCCGACCAGGATTATCTCCTCGGCCCCGGAAACAGCAATTGGTTCAGCTAAATTTCGATGACGCAGCGGTGCCTCATCGCCGAGCTCGAGCATATCGCCAAGTATGACCACCTTCCTCTCAGCGGTCAGTTCGCCGAGCACCGAGAGCGCTGCTATCGTCGAAATCGGTGAAGCATTGTAAGTATCATCAATCAGGATGCTCCCGTGCGCTCCTGGCAGAAGGCGCATCCGTCCTGGCAGCGGCTCAAAAGCTACGAGCGCATCGACGATATCAACCGGGTTCACCTTAAGAGCAATCCCCACGGCGGCGGCGGCCAGCACTGCCGGCAGATGATGCCGCGCTATGACTTTCGGTAGACGAACCGGCAATGATTTTCCATGATAATTCATCTTAAACGCGATACCTTTCACCAGTCGCGCTTCCGGCTCGAGCACAATATGCTCAGCCCGAACATCTGCCCCCTCCCCGAAACCAAAGGTAACCGCCTTCGCCTTCGTCTTGTCCCGATAGCGCATCACCCGCTCATCATCAGCGTTCAAAATCGCGAAACCGGAATCAGGCAGACCAGTGATAAGCTTCCCTTTTTCCTTGGCGATATTGCCGAGCGACCCGAAATACGCCGCGTGACTGCCGGATACCTGTGTAAAGATGCCGATATCCACCGGGACGAAAGAAAGAAGATATTCCATATCTCCCGGGCGATCGATGCCCATCTCGAGCACGAGCACTTCCGGATACCGGATCGGCCACAGAACCGCCCAGATCCATCGAAAAAAGACTACGGCCCAACGGATGACCGATCGTCCACCACTTCGCGCACCAATGATTGTGAGCGGGATGCCGATCTCATTGTTATAATTCCCTTCCGCCATCCGGACCCGATACTTGCGCGCGAGGACCAATCCGACTGCCTCCTTCGTCGAGCTCTTCCCGACTGAACCGGTGATACCCACGACCAAAGGCCGGTATTTCCTAAGAATCACCCGTCCCATCACCTTCAATATCTTTTCCAATATCCTTTTCGGCATGCTTTCGGTTCGTTTATGGCTTGATCGGCTCTGTCGGCTCTATTCTCGCATATTCAAGCAAAAACCGCATCAGCTGACCAAATGCCGGGGCAGCACTCGATTCGGCCCACTGCACATCTTTCGGATTCACAATCCGAACCAAAACGACGAATTTCGGATTCTCGCGCGGCGCATAGCCGGCGAATGATCCGATCGTTTTCCCCTCTTCATAGCCTTTTCCATCCGTCTTCGCAACCTGAGCGGTACCTGTTTTTCCAACCACTTCGTACCCAGCGACATCCGCCCGCTTACCATGCCCGTTCACGACGACGCTCCGGAGCATATGCCCAATTGTCACGCTGGTCTCCTTACTGATAACCCGGCGTATCTCTTCCGGCTTCACCTCTTCCTCTGTCCCATCCGGATATTCGATCGCATCGATAATCTGTGGCCGCATCAGCATCCCGCCATTGGCGAGCGCCGCATAGGCGGATGTGATCTGCAGCGGTGTCGCTGTGATGCCCTGACCGAACGAAGCCGTATAAAATTGGATGCCGATCCGCTGATCATCGAGATTGTGCAGATTGCCGGCTGCCTCTGCCGGCAGATCAATACCGGTCTTCTCCCCGAAGCCGAAACGTCGAAGCCGCTCCGCAAACACCTTGTGCCCGACTTGCCGCTCGACAAAAATCATACCCGTATTGATGGAATCCTCAAGCACTTTGGTCATCGTGCTTCGCCCATAGACTTTGTCCTCGGAGTTCCGTACCGTGTAGCCGGACTCTGTTACAGCACCCGTATCCGTGTACTCCGTCGTCGGAGACACTTTCTTCTCATCGATGCCGATTGCCATCGTAAACGGCTTCATAATCGATCCCGGCTCATACGGCAGACTGAGCGCCGGATTCAGAAACACGCTATAATCCTCGGCCTGTGCGTATTCGTTCGGATTGAAATCCGGCTGTGTCGCCATCGAAAGGATCTTACCGGTCGCCGGATCCATGACGATCGCCGTCGCCGAATCCGCACTGTGTTTCTCAAGTGTCTCTTTGAGAATCTTCTCGGTCTCATGCTGGATCACCCGATCGATTGTGAGAATCAAATTATCGCCATGATTCGGCCCATGACCGCGCGTATTAGACAATGCGATCCAGCGTCCGCCAGCATCGCGTTCCTGCTCTACTCGTGAAGAGAAACCACGCAAGACATCATCGAACGAGGCTTCGATACCATAACCACCCGCTCCGCCCCGCTCGCTGAGACTCGAGAAACCGACGATATGCGACGCCAGCGTATCAGCCGGATAGTAGCGATACTTCTCCGACATCAGAGCAACACCTTTGAGCTTAAGTTCGCGCACGTGTGCCACTTCATCATCAGAAAGCTTACGCTTGATCACTTCAAACGGATCCTGCCGATCAGAAAGCTTCGCCAGTATCTCCCCAGCATCCACCGAAAGCGCCTGCGAGAGTTCGAGCGCGACCTTCTCCGGCTCGGTCACATCCTTCGGCGAGACATACGCCAAAAGATATTCCCGGTTGACGGCAAGTGGATATGGACCGTCAGCATCGTGCAGGAAAATCTCTCCCCGTTCAGCTTTCAGATCGACTGTCGCCAACCGCTGCTCTTCCGCCCGGGCTTCCCACATCGAATGCTGCATCACCTGGGTCCGGTACAACTTGACCAGAAGCATGAGACTAATCAGCGCAAAGACGATGAAAACAAAATCGACGCGTGAGACTCTCTCGTCTCCGCGTCCCTCTTTCCGCTTCAGATTCTGAGGGATCCGTGCGTGTCCCATAATTCAAATTCCCTCGTATTCACCGGACTATCAGCGTATCGCTACGACATCGCGCTCTTCGAAATACTGGGGAGCATCCGCCCGCTCCAGCGCGAGACTTCCGCTCGCTTCCTCGATGCGCCGGAAGGATTTCGTATCCGCCTCGACGATCTGCAGCCGGGCGTTCTCTTCCTGCATCTCCGCGATCCCCTTCTCGAGGTGGCGCATCCG